>Ga0210133_1000414_pt1 | contig 15561 bp, 15 predicted proteins | sample Joice_ThreeSqC_D_2_FD_184874 | JGI IMG/M metagenome (GOLD analysis project Ga0210133, IMG submission 184874) | Wetland microbial communities from San Francisco Bay, California, USA, that impact long-term carbon sequestration - Joice_ThreeSqC_D1... | ecosystem: Environmental > Aquatic > Marine >...
CGGGTCACCTTCTCACCCACCACCGAGCCCATCGAGCCGCCCATGAATTCGAAAACGAAGAACCCAGCCTCGACCTCGATGCCCTCGATGCGGCCGGCAAGCGCGATCAGAGCCTCGACCTCGCGACTCGACTTGCGCGATGACTTGAGCCTGTCGATGTAGCGCTTGGAATCGCGAAAGGCAAGCGGGTCGATGCTCTCGATAGCGTGATCGAATTCCACCGTGCTGCCCTCGTCCATCATCGCCGCGATGCGATCGCGCGTCGCCATGGCAAAGTGGTGGTCGCAGGACGGACAGACGTTGAGATTCTTTGCCAGATCGGCGGTGAGCAGCGCCTGCGAGCATCCCGGGCACTTCGTGAAGACGCCCACCGGGACGCTGCGCTTCTCCGTCTGCGGTTCGTCGACTTCATCTTTGTTGCGCTTGTACCAGGCCATGGCGAGCTCTCCCGGGGCAGGCCCGCCAATTTCGGCTGCCGGAGGCGCCCTGTCAACACATTGAAATGTGCGTGTCGATGGCGCGACTTGTCTGTTGACTCGTTACACCTTGCTCCGGGAGACTCACCTTTTCTCGTGGACACCAACTACTTCGATGTCGTGGTCTACGGCTCCGATCTGGCCGGTCTCATCGCCGCCAGCCTGCTCGGCCGCCGCGGCCTGCGCGTGCTGCTGTGTGGGCACGACAGTGTTCCCGCGACGTTCCCGGCCGGGCCCTACTCCCTGGCGCGGGAGCCAGGCACCTTGCCGCCGCCCGACTCGGAGCCGGTGGCGCGCGTGCTGCGCGAGCTTGGCCACGCGCAGATCGTTCGGCGGCGCGCGCCGCAAACGCAGCCGTCGCTGCAATTCGTCTTTCCCCAACACCGTATCGATTTCTCCTCCACCCTCGAGGCCGTCGTGTCCGAGCTGACGCGCGAGTTTCCCGCCGACCACGCCACCATCGAACCCATTCTCGGACGTCTGCGTGCCACCAGCGCCATCCTCGATCCCCTGCTTGGTTCGGACATGACCTTGCCACCGCAAGGGTTCTGGGAGCGACGCGATGTCAGCCGAATTCAGGCCCAGTTGCCACCCGCGGACACCGACCTGATGGCCCCGCTCGGGCCCTATCACCCCATGCGTGCCGGGATCGCGGCTTTGGGTGCGCTCGCCAGCGGCTACTCGCCGGCCGACCTTGGCAGCCTTGCGCAGGCCCGCGCCTACGATGTCGCGCGCCGGGGCTTCCATCGCCTCGCTTCCGAAGCCGACTTACGTAGCCTCTTTCTCGACAAACTGGGTACCTTCTCGGGCGAAGTCCGCGAGCACATCGTTCCCACCGAATTGGTCTGGCGCCGCGGGAACCTGAACGGCTTGCGCGTTCGGCCGCGCAATGAAACCATCGGGTTCGGGCACTTGATCTGGGCCAGCTCTGCCTCGTCTCTGCTCACCCTGGCAGCGAGCGAGGCGCCTCGTCGCCTACGTGAAACCGCTTCCTCCATCCGACCGGCATGCTTTCGCTACACCTTGTGTTTGCTCCTTCGGCCCGAGGGGCTTCCCGCGGGCATGGGAGCGCGGGTCGTGGCCGTCAAGGATCCGGCCAAACCCAACATGGAGGAGAACGCGTTCAGCATCACGGTTGGGCTGCCCGCGCCTCGCCAACCAAGCCAAATTCCCGTGTGGATCGAATGCCTGGTTTCGGCGTCGGCGTCCGAGAGCCTGGGCTATTTGTCGGTGGTGCGGGCACGGCTGCGCGACGAGCTCATGCGCATCATGCCGTTCCACGATCGACACCTGCACGTCATCGCGTCGCCCCATGACGGCCTGCCGCCCGAGTTGGGACCGGCCGCGCGCGGCGACCCCAGCCAGCGTGGTCGCCTCCCCGGCGTTCCCCCCACGTCGATGACCCCGGCCCTGAGCTGCGACGCCGAGCGGATGCTTGGCCTGGGCGGCGCCTCACACAGCACCGGATTCAAGAACGTCTACCTGGCAAGCGGCGAAAACCTACCCGGGCTCGGACGCGAGGGACACTTTGTCTCGGCCTGGGGCGTGGCCCGCCTCATCGCCGAGCCGACACACCACAAGTCCGGGCGCAAGCGCGAGATTTTGATCGAGGAGATCTAGACGGTCAAGCCCGCTGGCGGTACTCGCCGAGAAGGGCAATCTGCTCGAACGATGGCCCAACGAAGCGGATGCCGGTACGGCGAAAGGATCCACTCCGGCGATCCGACACGACGAGCCCATCGACGTCGATGGTGGCTCGCGTTCCCGGAAGGTCGAAGGTCAAGGTGATGGGGGTCTGCGGCACCACGGGAAGATCTCGCGGCCGGCGCAGGGTGATCCCGCCCGGACCGATGTCCTCGGCCTGTCCCAGGTAGAGGCGTCCGGCAACCGTGTTGCGGACCGCGCACACCACGGGTACACGCCAGTTCTCCCGACGGTCGCATTCGGAACGGCGACGTTCGACACGCATGCATGCATGGTAAGGACAGCCAGGGCTGGCCGCAAATTTCTGCCTAGTTCAGCCAGGGAGAGGGATCGCGTCCTCGGCGATGAGATCCGGGATCTCGTCGACGATGGGATATGCGAGGCGGCACGCGGCACACACGAGCGCGCTACCGTCGGGCTTGCTTTCGAGCCTGCCGCGACACTTGGGGCAAGCAATGATCTCGAGCAATTTGGGGTCGAAGGGCATGCCCGGTTATACACCGGCCGGCCCGAGCACGAGTCGAAAGACCGCCCCCCCGCCAGCTGGCCTACTCGGTCCACCGGACCTGGAACGGCATGGGCGCGCCCGCCGCCTCGCTCCAGTCCTCCACCACCGAGGTCACGGCAGCTCCGAAGGGGCCCCGGTGAAGGTATGCCAAGAAGATCTTGAGCTTGGCCTCGCTGCCTTCGGCCAGGACTTCCACCGTGCCGTCGTGGCAATTGCACACCCAGCCGGCCAGGCCCAGGATTCTGGCCTCGCCGATGGTGGTGGCGCGGTAGCCGACCCCCTGCACGCGGCCGTGAACGATGGCGTGCAGGCGATGTTCCGACGATGGATCTGCCGCGGCCACGGGGACCAGGCGCTCGTGACCTAGAGCGGCCCTTCGGTGACGGCGAAGCCGACGAGGCTGTTGGGAACCACCGGCAGCTCGTCGAAGCGAGCCACCACCCGATCCTTGGAGTCGAGGATCTGCGCCTTGGACAACACGGCGTACTCGACGGGCCCGTCGACTGGAGCGCAGGCCGCGACGTAGCCGACAATCTTGGCCCCCGAGTCGAACTCGAAGGTAACCCGGTGACTGACCATGTCGCGGATGGTTGTGTAGTCTGGCATTGTCGGGAATCTTCCAGGTGCAAGCGCCGGAGTCAACATCGACATGGGACCTCGCCAACGACTCTCCGGGGCTTGTGGCGGGAATGCGCCCCCGGCCAGACCTGCGTGCTCTCCCGGCGACAGCCGCGGAGTTTCCGCTCGATGATGATTCACGCCCCTACGCGAGCCAGCCGTCGGGTTAGAATGCAGCCGATGGGGTCCTGCCGGGCATTCGTTCCGCTCTTCCTCGGCCTCGTGTTGGGCTGCGGCAACCCGCAACCCGTGGTGACCGGCGTGGAACCTGCCCAAGCCTACAACGACGACGACGTGCACTTGCTCCTGCTCGGGCACGACTTCCTGCCTGCCACCACGATCGATCCCTTGTCCGGCCGCCGCATCGCCAACAGCGATGGCTTTCACGTGCGCATGGGGAGGGCGGGCGTGTGGATGGAACTTGCCGGCATCGATTGGCTCTCCCCGGGTGTCCTGGGGATGTCGCTACCCAGCGCCACATCACAGCGCCTGCCGGCGGGACCCCTCGACGTCGAGCTCACGGATCCCCGCGGCCACACGGCCACCCTCGCCGGCGCCTTCCTGGAGCTGGGGACCGACAACGCGCCACCCAGCTTGGTCTTCACGAGCCCATCGCCAAGGGCGCCCCTCGCCCCCGGCTCGGTCCTGCGCGGAAGTTTCCATGCCGTCGACACCCCGCCGGGAACCATCGCCTCCCTCGCCTGGACTGTTTACGAAAACGGCGTGTCGCGAGGAGGTTCACGCTGCTTGGTGGCGCCAGAGAGCGCCCAAGCAGATTGTGAATTCGTCTTCACCATCAGTCAGACGCTCAAGGCGGGCAACGTGGTACTCGTCGTCGCCGACGCGACCGACCGAAGCGCCACCGGCAACCAGGTCGAGGAGAGCCTTTCCTTCACCCTGCGCGACAAGCCCAGCATGCAGTCGATCTGGCCGGAAAGCGGCGGCATGGCGGGTGGCACGGACGTCGTCATCCGGGGTTCCGGCTTCCTGGCCGGCAGCCAGGTCACGGTCGATGGCCAACTCTTGTTTCCCGACGGGGGAATTGTCGTCGACGAATCCACAATCAGTGGCCACGTTCCCGCCCACAAGGAGGGCCCCGCAAGCCTCACCATGCATTCGCCGCTCGGAGACTCGGCTGGGGTCGTGGTCTTCACCTACCTGCGTCCGCCCACCATCGCATCCATCGCGCCAGAGGTCGGCGCGGCAACGGGCGGCACGGCGGTGACCATCACCGGAACCCATTTTGACGCAAACACCCGCATCTACTTCGGCACGACGCTCGACGGCGCGGTCCCCTTGACGGAGCAGTTCCTGCAAAATGACACGTCGATTGTTGGGCACGTCCCCGCAGGCGATGGGCAAACCACCGTGTGGGCCTTCGACGATACGCTGGGGTTCACCAAGCTGCAGGGTGGCTTCACCTGGAGGACGCCGTGAAGCTCCTGCCCAAGCTCGCCCTGCTTTCCATCGGCGTCGCGGCGGTCCCTCTGGCCATCGCCGGCTACTCCTCGATCCGGGTCAGCCAGGCCGCCTTGCGCGAGGCCATCGAGGGTCACGAGGTCCTCCTGGCCCGACAGATCGCGGAGTACGTGTCAAGTCAGCTCGGCAACCTGCGCGCCACCATGGCTATCGAGACGCGCATTCTGGACCTGACGCGAGTCGGGGACAGCTTGCCGCCCGAAGAGGCCCTGCGCAAGTTCCTCCAACTCGTCTACCACCAGAGCGACGACTTCAGCATCGTCGCCATGCTCGACAAGAATGGCAAGGAGGTGGTCCCGCCCGCCTTCCAGTCGACCGCGCCACGCAACGATTCCTTCGGCGCGCACGATCTGGTCTCCGCCAAGGACGCGGCGATGTTGCCAGGGCTGGTGCCCGTCGAGCAGACCCTGCGCGAGGCCTCGGCGGTGGGCCCCATCCTGGTCGCAGGGGACAGGCGAACGCCCCATGTCACCCTCGCGGTCCGCTACGACGGCCCGGGGGAGGACGGCACCCGCATCATCGCCGCAGCCGTGTCGCTACGGCGAATCGCCGACCACCTCGCCTCGCTCGCGACCAACGATCGCGATGTCCTCCTGCTCGACCGGGAGTCTCGCGTCCTGGTGTCCGGTCGTTCGGTCGGACCGGCGTCGCTGCAACCCAAGCGCTTCGGCGGCAAATTCAAACCACAGCTGCCGGAGAACTGGTTCGTGTCCGAGTACCAGAGCGGTGGGCACGCCGTCATTGGCGCCTACGTGCCCGCTCCCGTCTTCATGCTCGGCGTGGTCGTCGAGCGCTGGGTGGATTCGGCCCTGCGACCGGCGCGCCGGCTTGGCTGGACCACGGCCTATTGGGTCGGCGTCGCAGCTTTCGTCGCGGCGTTGGTTGGCGCTGCCCTGGCCCGTTCACTCTCGGCGCGTGTCGGTTCGCTTCTGCGCGGCTCCCAGGACATCGCCAAGGGCAAGCTCGACACGCGCCTCGAAGTATCCTCCGACGATGAATTGGGCGAGCTGGCGAAGTCATTCAACGCCATGGCCAGCTCGCTCTCCGCCGCGCGCAGCGAAATCGAACAGCACACTTCGAAGATCGTCGAATGGAACGAGAACCTCGAGCAGCGCGTCCAGGAAAAGACCAGGGAACTGCGCGAGGCCCAGGATCTTCTTTTGCGCTCGCGCGCGCTGGCGGCCATCGGCTCGCTTGGCGCGGGCGTGGCCCACGAGATCAACAATCCCCTTACGGGGGTTCTCGGACTGGCCCAACTCGCACTTGCCGATTTGTCCAAGGATCATCCCGCGCACGGCATGGTCGAGGACATCGAGACGGAGGCCCTGCGCATCCAGGGCATCGTGGCCAACCTGTTGCGCTTGTCGCAGCGCCAGGGCGGCGAAGGACTTCGCGTCCTCAACATTGCCACCATCCTCGACGATGCGCTGGAGTTGTGTGGAACGCAGAACCTCGCGGGCGCCAAGATCGAACTCGTAAAGCGCGTTGCCAAGGCGAGTCCACCCATTCGCGGCAACGCCTTGCAACTGCAGGCGGCCTTCATCCAGCTTCTCCAGAACGCGGTCGCAGCGATGGAAGAGGGAGGCGTTCTCACCGTCGAAACGACCTTACCGGGCGAGAACCTTCTGCGCGTGCGTGTGTCCGATACCGGCCGCGGCATCAAACCCGAGCACCTCTCGCGCATCTTCGACCCGTTCTTCACGACCAAGGCGCAGCGTACCGACACCGGCATCGGCCTCTCGGTGGTGCACAAGATCATCGAGGACCACAGCGGCACCATTCGGGTCGAGAGCGCCGTGGGTAGCGGTACGACGTTCTGGATCACGCTGCCCATCGACATGGAGGCGAGCACCCTGGCATGAGCGACGATCGCCGCCAGCACCCACGACGTTTCCAGATTGCGGTTCTGGTGCTGGTCGCCCTCGTGCTCTTGATCGCAACCTTGGTTTCGCGCCGGTTCTTCGAGCAACGCCAACCCGAGATGCCGGCCGGCCTGTCGCCTGTGGCACCTGTCACCCCGGAAAGCGACGCGAAACTTTTCCGCGTGACCGCCCTGCAAGGGGAAGTCGAGGCTCTGCAAAACGGTCAGTGGTACGTCGTTCGCCCCGGTCACCTGCTGTCGACCAAGGACGTCGTGCGTACCAAGCCCGGTGCCCGCGCCATCCTGCGACGCGGAAGCGTCGAGATCGAATTGCGCGACAACATGGATCTACGCCTCGATGACCTCGAGAAGGAAACGGCTCGGGTGGGTCTGCTCCGCGGCGGAAAGGTGTCGGCCAGCGTCGCGGGCAGTGGCGAGCACGTGGAGATTACCGCCAGCCACACCAAGACCTCGAACATCGGATCGGCCCGCTTCGTGGTTTCCATGTCCGCCTCCGGCAAGGTCAGTGTGGCCACCACCGAGGGCGCGGCGAGGTTCTCGGGCAAGGGTAAGGAGGTGGTCGTTTCCGGCGGCCGGGTGAGCACAGCCCTGCCCGACCAGGCGCCGGGCGACCCCGAGCCCATGCCAAAGGAAATTCTGCTATCGGTGGTGTGGCCGGAGGACGACCGCCTGGACAACCTGGCCAGGGTCAAGGGCAAGGCACAGGCATCATCGCGGGTCGTCGTCAACGGTGTGGAAACCGAGGTGGAGGGAGACGGGACCTTCCACGCGACCCTGCCGCTTCGTATCGGCAAGAACCACGTGCAAGTCGAGGCGGAGGACATCTCCGGTCGCACCAAGTCGGTGGAGAGGGTGGTCACGCGAGCGGCCCCCGCCCCGGCCCTGGTACCCACCGACCAGGAGCTGTGGAACCCATGACCCTGGGCCGCGCCCAACTCACCCGCGTGGTCTTCCTCATTCTGATCATGGGCGCCGCTCGGGTGGCGGGAGCGCAAACGCCGCCGAGTGTGGCCCCACAGGCGGACGAGACCGAACACGTGCTCCACCCAGCGGTGACGTTGACGCTGGCCGATCCGTCACCTGTCATCGGCGTCACCGGTGAGACCGAGCTTCGCATCGAAGTCACCGATCCCCCAGAGTCACCCATGCCCCTGCCGCGCGTCCTGTGCAGCGCCGGCCAGGTCGAGGATCTCGGACGCGAGGGCCCCCTGACCTTCACCGCACGCTACATCCTGCCCTCGGCACGATTTCCCCAACCCGCCATTCTCGTCGCCGAGTTTGCCCCTGCCACCGGCCTGCTCCGTGGTTGGACGCCGGTACCCTTGCGCGCCGCCGCCACGCCATCGCTGCGCACCGATCCCGGGGCGGAGGTCACGTTGCACGTCGACGATCGCGACTTCGGTCCACAAACCGCCCCCGCCGACGGCCTGGTTCACATCCCGGTTGTGGTTCCCCCCGGGGTAGAATTCGCCACCGCCCGTTCGGTCAACCAGCACGGCAAGGCTACGGAACAACCACTGGACCTGCGCGTGCCCTATTCGCAGAGACTTCTCTTCGCCCCCCCACCATCGCTCGTCGCGGGCACGGTCGGCGAAGTGGCGGTCTACGCCGTCGAACCTTCGGGCCGTCCCGCCGACGCTTCGACGCTCGTCATGCGCGCCCGTGGGGCCAAAGTACAACCGCTTGGCAGCCTTCTCGCGGGCGAGGCACGCTTTTTGGTCTATGCGCCTACCGTCTTGAGGCACAAGGCCCTACGCATTGAAGCCCAACTCAAGGGCCAAAGTACGACGCTCATCGCGACCAGCATCCACCTTGTCCCTGCCAGAGCAGCTGGTCTCTTTCTCGAACCCGAGGCCCCGCGATTGGCGCGTAGTGGGCGCACGGGCATCCGCGTCTTTCTCGGCGCCGAGGACGCCTACGGCAATCCTGTCGATGCCGCTCACGCAGATGTCCTGGTCGATGGCAAGAACACCACCGTGCGCTCCAGCGACCAGGGCGAGCCCATGGTCTTCGTCTCGGCACCACCAGGATCCAATCGCCGGAAGGTCACCGTCGAAGGCTTGCTGGACGATGGCCATGCCATCAGGACCATCCCGATCGGCGTCGACCGGCCTCGCCTGGTTCTCCCTACCGGCCCTGGACTCTCCCCGCGCTACACCCTGACCCCGCGCCTGGGTCTCCTGTGGAACCTGGGCAGCGAGGCTGGCGCCACGTTCTTCGTCGAGGGAGCGGCCTACCGCAGCACCCGTTACCCTGATTTCGGCGTGGGCCTGTCGCTGGGGGTGATCCGGTCCTGGTTCGAGGCTGAAAGCGCCGGCGGCATCACCCGCACCTCCCTCGCGACCCTGCCCGTGCTCTTCGGATTGCACCAGCGATTCACCGCCGGACGCGGATTTCTCGCCCTCGGTGCCGGTGGCGGCTTTGCCATCGGCTTCGCCTCCATGCACAGCTTCGGCGCCACAGTCACGGGGCATGGCTACGGCGCCGCCCTGGAGGCCAGCGCCGAAACCGGATTCGTCGTGGGGAATGCGCGCCTGATCTTCTCCCTCCGCTACCTCGCCGTCTATCTCGCCAAGCTTTCTAGCGGCGACCGGATTTCCGGCAACGCGGCGGGCACGGTGGCCGATATCGGCTACAGGTTCGTGTGGTAGCGCTGCTAGTGGGCGATGAAGACCGGGACGTATAGCGTCAGCACGACCCCAACAATCGCCAATCCGAGAACGGCCACGACCAGCGTGTGCGTGACGGACCTGAGCCGCTTGACGTCGCTTTCAGCCTCCCGCTCGCGATCCTTGGCGAGCGTCAACATGAGCGCGCCAAGCTCCCCCCGCCGCTCGGCGGCCTGGACTGCGGTCACATCGCCCAGGCGAAGGATGTTCGCTTCGACCAAGGCGTCGATGTAGGGTTTGCCGTTCTGGATCTTCTGCATGGTCGCCACGAGGTGGTCGCGCACGGACGAGTTCAGGGCAGTGGCCGCGGCGATCTCCATTCCCTGGGCCATCGTGTTTCCCGCCTGCATGCGCAGGCCGACGACTCGAACGATCAAGGCAACCCCCGCCGAACGAACCGCCGGCCCCAACAGGGGTAGTCGCAAGGCGACGGCATCGATCCACTTGCGTGCGTTCGGATTGCGGGGAAGAAACTGCGCTGCCAGAAAGCACAGAAGGCCACCCACGCCGAGGTAGGGCCAGGCAACGCGCACGGCCTTGGCCACCGCAAAGGCGACGTAGTCGAGGTCGGTCAGTTGCGCCGATTGAGCGGCGCCGGTCACGTGCAGCACATCTTTCACGAGAAAGGACAAGACCACCGTGGCGATGAAGGTGGCCAGAAGGACGTACGAGAGCGCGTCGAGCGGTCTCCTCACCGCTCCACGCAGGCCTTGCTCGAGACTTCCCCGGTTTTCGAGGTAGTCGGCCACACCTGCGAGCGCGGCGCGAAGCTTGCGCGTCTGTTCGCCACGCTCGATCAGACCGACGACGCACACATCGAACAGACCGGCTTGGTTGCGCATGGCCAACGAAAGGGAATCTCCCCTGACCACGTCCTCGTGCATGGAAAGGCACGCCCGGCGCAGGCTCCGGTTCTTCGTTTCGGAGACGAGAGCCGCCAGACACTTGTCGAGCGACAGGCCGGCCTTGAGCTTGACCGAGAATTGGCGAACGAAACGCAAAACCTCTTCGGTCCTGACGCCCAGGTTCTGCTGCGGAACGGTGATCTTCCCTGCCACGGTGTCCACCAAGCGCCTCACCACGGAGAGCCACCACATTCTGCGCCCGTGCGCGAATTCTCGCCAGTTTGCGCAGTGCAACAGCGAGAGGACGGAACGCTGCCCTGGCTAGATATAGCCTTCGGCGACCAGAAGCTCGGCCGTCAAGACCGCGCCGCCGGCGGCGCCACGAACCGTGTTGTGCGACAAGCACACGAACTTGTAGTCGTAGATGGGATCGGCGCGCAGGCGGCCGATGGTAATGCCCATGCCGCTTCCTTGGTCGCGGTCGAGCCTGGTCTGCGGCCGGTTCTCCTCGCCGAAGTAGGTCAGGTAGGGTGCGGGCGCGCTGGGCAACTTGAGCTGTTGCGGCCTGCCCTCGGCCTGCTTCCAGCGCTCGATGATCTGTTCCGCCGTGGGCTTGCCCTCGAAACGCACAAACACCGCCGCCATGTGGCCGTCGCTGGCCGGAACGCGAATGCATTGGGCAGAGATGCGCGGAGAGGTTGCGGGCACGATCTTGTTCCCCTCGCGCTTGCCCCAGATTTTCAAGGGCTCCTCCTCGCTCTTCTGCTCCTCACCCTTGATGAAGGGAATCACATTGTCCACCATCTCGGGCCAGGATTCGAAGGTCTTGCCGGCGCCGGAAATCGCCTGGTAGGTACAAACGAAGATGTCCTTCGGACCGAACGCCATCAGCGGATCGATGGCCGGCACGTAGCTTTGCAGCGAGCAGTTCGGCTTGACCGCGATGAAGCCACGTTTGGTCCCAAGGCGCCTTCGCTGATCCTCGATGACCGCGGCGTGGCTGGCGTTGATCTCGGGAATCATCATGGGCACGTCGGCGGTTCCACGATGGGCCGAATTGTTGGACACCACCGGGATCTCCCGCTTGGCGTAGTCCTCTTCCAGCCTTCTGGTGTCTTCCTTGGGCATGTCCACGGCGCAGAACACGAAATCCACGCCCTTGGCGACCTCGTCGATGGCCGAGGCGTCCAGCACGGTCAGATCGGCAACGGCGGTCGGTATCGGCGTCTTCATGACCCAGCGGCCTGCCACCGCGTCCTGGTAGGTCTTGCCGGCCGACTTCGCGCTCGCGGCCAAGGTGGTGACCTTGAACCAAGGGTGATGTTCCAGCAGCGCGAGAAACCGTTGCCCCACCATCCCTGTCGCCCCCAACACCCCGACGCGTAATGAACGGGCCATCTGTGATCTCCTTTTCCGTAGTGAAAGTCGAGCGCAGCACTATAGCAGGACGATCCGCCCGGCGTCAGTGACGAACGGTCGTATCCTCCCGCCGGACCTAGGCTTTCGTTGCCCGCTGCCGGACGGCTTCGTAAAGCAGGATGGCGCCGGCCACCGATGCGTTGAGCGATGCCACGTGGCCGCGCTGGGGGATCTGCACCAGGCCGGAACAGCGACGCGCGACGGCCGTGCGCAAGCCGCGCCCCTCGCCGCCGATGACCAGGGCGACCGGCCCGAGGAGGTCCGCTCCCGCAAGAGGGGTCGCGCCTTCCGCGGCGCCGCCCCAAACGGCGACGCCCTGCTCGCGCAACCAGTCTAGGGTGCCAAGGAGGTTGTGCACGCGGGCGATGCGCATGCGCTCGCTGGCGCCGGCCGAGGCCTTCACCACGGAACCAGTTACCGGTGCAGCGTGCTTGTCGGGCACGATGACGCCGTGGCCTCCAAGCACCTCGGCGCTACGAACCAGCGCACCGAAATTCTGCGGATCGGTGATGCTGTCGAGGATGAGCAGGAGCGCGGGCTCGTTGGCGGTGCTGGCCGCCGCGAGCATCTCGTCGACGCGCGCATACTGGAATTCACCGGCCACCGCGACCATGCCTTGATGGTTGGGCGAGCTGGCGAGATCCGCGACCAGCGCGCGTGGCCGGAACTCGACCGTGATGCCGCGATCCTTGGCCACCCCGACGGCGGTTTCGATCTCCTTGGAACGATACCCGTCGGCGACGTACACGATGATCACGTCCCGCGGCCGGGCTCGGCACAATTCCTCCACCGGACGAACGCCGAATACCACGCGAGACATGGCTTTCTCCCGTCGGACTAGCTGGCGACCAGCGCCGACTCCACTTCACCCACGATCGCCGAGAAGACAGCGGCCGGATTCTCGGCGTCGCGAATGGGCCGCCCCACGACCAGATAGTCGGCGCCAGCCGCAATCGCCCTTGCTGGTGTGGCCACGCGCTTCTGGTCACCCAGGGCCGCGCCCGACGGCCTCACGCCGGGAACCACCAGCGCCAGCCTCCCGCTCGCCGCACGCACGTCGGCCACTTCGTGGGGAGAGCACACGATGCCGACGGCGCTCGCCCTCTCCGCAAGCTTGGCCCGACGCAGGACCGCCTCGCGCATCGTGCCGCCGATGCCGTCGTTGCGCAGATCCTCCTCGGACAGACTGGTCAGCACCGTGACGCCGAGGATGCCGGGCTTTCCCCTCGCCACTTCGGCCGCCCTGCGCATCATCTCGAAACCGCCGGCCGTGTGCACGGTCAGGAACTCGGCGCCCAGGCTCTGCGCCGAAACCACCGCGCGCGACACGGTCTCGGGAATGTCGTGCAGCTTGAGATCGAGGAAGATCTTGGCCCCGCGCTTGTGCGCCGCCTCCAAGGCGCGCGCCCCCTCGGACACGAAGAGCTCCAGGCCAATCTTACAGAAACGTGCCTGGCCATCCAGCCGATCCAGGAAGGCAGTCATGCCAGCCAAGTCGGGCACATCGAGCGCGACGATCACCCGCTCGGCTGCCGTGATGGACTTGCGGTCGATCACCCGACTGCTCCCTGCCCTGCCCGCTCGGCGATCACTTTCTCGCTTACCACGCGCACGACCTCCTCGATCTTCACCTTCACCACTTCGGGTGAGCGGCGCGCTTTCAATTCGACCACGCCCTCGGCCACCCCCTTCTTGCCCACGGCGATGCGGTAGGGCAAGCCGACCAGATCCGCGTCCTTGAACTTCACGCCTGGCCGCTCGTCGCGATCGTCGAAGAGCACCTCGATGCCGGCCTTGCCGAGCTCGACGTAGAGACGTTCGGCCACCTCCGTCACCTGCGCGTCGCCCACCTGCAAAGAGACCAACGCCACCTCGAAGGGCGCGATGGCAACGGGCCACACGATGCCGTCCTTGTCGTGGTTCTGTTCGATGGCGGCCGCGGCGATGCGCGTGACCCCGATGCCGTAACACCCCATGATCATCGGCTTCTCCTTGCCGTCGCCGTCGAGAAAGTTGCACTTCATCGGCGCGGAGTACTTGGTGCCGAGGAAGAACACCTGCCCGACCTCGACGCCGCGGTAGCCGACGAAATGACCTTTGTCACAGCGCGGGCAGGAATCGCCCACGGCGGCGTCGCGGAAGTCGCCGCACAGGGTGGGCTGAAAGTCGCGCTTGGCCACCACGTTCTTGCAGTGGGTATCGGCCGCGTTGGCGCCGCACACGAAAGACTCCATCGCGCAGACCTCCACGTCGCAGTAGATGGGAATCTTGAGCCCCACCGGACCGGCGAATCCCACCGGCGCGCCGGTCGCCTCTTCGACGACTTTGTCGACCGCCAGCGCCAGCTCGCGCACCTTCAGCTCGCGCTTCAACTTGATCTCGTTCAGGTTGCGATCCCCCCGCACCAAGATGGCCACCGGCTTGCCATCGGCGAGGTAGATGAGGGTCTTGACCAGCTCGGCCGGCTTCAGCCCGAGGAAGGCCGTCACCTCCTCGATGGTCTTCTTGCCCGGTGTCGCAACCTTCTCCACGGCGGCCGTTGCTGTCGACGCGTCCATTGCCGGCCGCGACCTCGCTTCCTCAATGTTGGCGGCATAGTCGCACGCGTCGCAGGCAAGTAGCGCATCCTCACCCGTCTCGGTCAGCACCTGAAACTCGTGCGACATCGATCCGCCGATGGCGCCGGTGTCTGCTTCGACCGCGCGGAATGCGAGGCCACAACGGTTGAAGATGCGCGTATACGTGTCGTACATGTTCTTGTACTCGCGTTTCGCATCTTCGTCGCTGGCGTGGAAGGAGTAGGCATCCTTCATGATGAACTCGCGACCGCGCATCAGCCCGGCTCGCGCGCGCAATTCATCGCGAAACTTCGACTGGATCTGAAACAGGTTGAGCGGCAACTGACGGTAGCTGCGCACGTCACCGCGCACGAGATCCACCATCACCTCCTCGTGCGTGGGTCCGATGACGAAGTCGGCGCCCTTGCGATCCTTGAAGCGCAAGAGCTGCTCACCGTATTGGTCCCAGCGCCCCGATTCTTGCCACAGCTCGCCAGGAATCACGGCCGGCAGGAACACCTCCTGGCTTCCCGACCGGTTCATTTCCTCGCGGATAATTCGCGATATCTTCTGGATGACCCGCCAGCCGAGGGGCAGGAACGAGTACACCCCGGCGGCCACCTTGCGCAGGTACCCACCGCGTACCATCAGGATATGAGAGGGAATTTCGGCCTCGGCAGGGGCCTCTTTGAGCGTCGGGATCAGGGTCTTGGAAAGTCGCATGGCGGATGGCTTCTAGCACAGAGCGCAGCCCGGGAGGTGGTCGACCCGCGGGCCAGATTCACAACGGGCGACGCCAACGCTCAGCGTTGGTCGATTTTGTTGGGCGCGCCGCTTGCGGATCGAGGAAAATACGTTTTGTGGGAATGGGCTCTCATTCCAGTTGGTTCTTGCAAATGAGAGGGCGAGGCGAGGCACCAAGTCTCCCCAATACCGAAACGGCAGGAGGTAACGATGCAGCTACGTCACATCCGTCCGGGTTCGCTTGAATGGCAAGACGCAAAGGCGGAGGAGGTTGGCCAGGGGGGCGAGAAGCTGACGCCGGAGGAAATCCAGCATCTGCGTAAACTGTCCGAAGACCGCCGGGACGCGTCCCCAAACGAGACGCGCGCTCCAGCGGAATTGTAGTCGTCCGTCGAGCGGCGAGCCGCCGCCAACCGGGCGACCGCGCCCGCGCGGCGAAGCGAGGAGCGAGAAAGGAGCGTGCTTGGTGAGCTCCTCGCGTTTGGCCCGCTTTCCAAGCACTGCCGGTGGCCTCGTGTCGCCGGCAGTGCTCTTTTCATTCCTATGGGAACCCTGGGAGGGTTCCCTTTCCCTCCCGCGATGGTTCGCGTCGAGCAATGCTCGCCGGCTCCCCACGCGACTCATGGGAACCCTCACAGGAGTTCCCTTTCCCTCCCGCG
>Ga0210133_1000415_pt1 | contig 15551 bp, 14 predicted proteins | sample Joice_ThreeSqC_D_2_FD_184874 | JGI IMG/M metagenome (GOLD analysis project Ga0210133, IMG submission 184874) | Wetland microbial communities from San Francisco Bay, California, USA, that impact long-term carbon sequestration - Joice_ThreeSqC_D1... | ecosystem: Environmental > Aquatic > Marine >...
CTGAGCGCGAAGCTGGGCAAGAGCATCGCCGCTGGCGACCTCAAGGCGGCCCGCGAACTGCTCGGCGAGCCGCGTTCGCCCGAGGTCCGTGTTGCGCTCGTCGGGCTCGAGCAGCTTCCCCGCGGGCTCACCCCCGCCGTGGAGGCGATGGCCAGCGCGCGCGCGCAGGAACGCCTTGGCCTGGAGAAGCACCTTGGCATCCTGGGCACCCTCGGCAACAACGCGCCCTTCATCGGCCTGTTCGGCACGGTCCTCGGCATCATCAAGGCCTTCGCCGATCTGGCGAAGAACCAGGGCGGCGGCGCGGCTGTGGTCATGGCCGGCATCGCCGACGCCTTGGTGGCGACCGCGGTGGGTCTGCTCGTCGCGCTCCCGGCGGTGGTGGCGTTCAACATCTTCCAAGGCAGGATCCGGCGGACCATGGGGCGCGTGGACACCATCGCGCACATGATCCTGAGCGGCGCGCGCGACGAGGACGCCAAGCAAGCAGGCAAGGCCAAGGAGAGCTAGTCCCATGGCAGGCGTGGCAAGCCAGTTCGAGGACGACGATTCGGGGCGGATGATCACCGAAATCAACGTCACTCCCCTCGTCGACATCATCCTCGTTCTCCTCATCATCTTCATGGTGACGACGACGTACATCGTGAACCCGTCGATCAAGGTCGACTTGCCCAAGGCCGTGACGGGCACGGATCAGGTGCGCACCACGCTCGCGCTGACCCTGACCAAGGACGGGCAGCTGTACTTGAACGGCGAGATGTCCGACGAGGCCAGGTTGTTGGCTCAGATCAAGACCGAGTTGCCGAAGAACCCCGACCTGCAAGCCATCATCGCCGCCGACAAGGTGGTTCAGCACGGGGCCGTGGTCCACATCATCGACTTCGTGAAACGCGCAGGCGTGCGCAAGTTCGCCATCAACGTGGACAGCACCGCGGCCGTCTCCGCGGCACAGACGCCAGCCGCGCCGGCGAGGTAGACGCCCCGAGGTTCCCCCGGGGCACAAGAGGAAGGCACAAGAGGAGCGGCGAGGTGGCGAAGAGCGCTCTTTCGGCCGGGGATCGCCCGCACGCCTTTGTCTGGGGGGCGGCCGTGGCCATCACGTTGCACGGACTCGTGGCCCTCGGGCTCGCCCTGGTACCGCAGCGGGATTGGCGACACCAGCGCGAAAGTTCCGTCGACATCGACGTTCTGCCGCCCAAGCCACCCGAGCCATTGCCTCCGCCGCCGGAGCCACCGGAACCGCCGCCACCGCCGCCCGAGCGCGCGCCACCGCCGCGCAGGGTGCGCGCCCGTCTGCCGCCTCCGCCCCCACCCATGCCCAACCAGGAACAAAGGCCTGCCCCCGCTGGCGAGGAGACCACCCAGCCAGTCTTTGGGGTGACCGAGGATTCAGTAGTCTCGGGCGAGAGCTCGGTGGCAGTGCCGGTGGGCAACACCCTGATGACCAAGGATCGCACCGTGGCCAAGACGCCCCCGGCCCCCTTGCCGCCGGCCCCACCGCCGCCGCCAGCCTTCGCCCCGGTCGACGAAGAATCCGTGGCAGAGTTCCCCGAGGCCCTGGTCAAGCCCGAGCCGCATTATCCGGAGGCTGCGCGACGCATGGGCATCGGTGGCAAGGTGCGCCTCAAGATCGGCATCGATCGCAAGGGGGTCGTCAAGTCCGTGCGCGTGCTGCAAAAGGCCGGCCACGGGATGGACGAGGAGGCTGTCCGGGTGGTCTGGCAGTACAAATTCAGGCCGGCCAAGCGGCCAGACGGTCGGCCCGTCGACTTCGTCATCACCTACAACTTCACCTTCCGTCCGCCCGGGCCGTAGCGACGTGGGGCAGTCGCCATTAGACAGTCGCGTCGAGCGCGGATATGATCCACAAGATACTCATGTGCGCTGTCCGGCGGGTCGGTCTTGCTCTTGCGCTCTCGTTCCTGTGCGTCGGAACGCGGGCGCACGCCCAAACGGGCGGGGGCACGCCTGCGCCGCCCCCGATGGACCGGTCCTTCGACGTGCAGATGTTTCATCCCGCCGTCGGATCACGGAGCTTCATCACGCTGGACGGCGCCAAGGTGCTGGAGCACCGTCTGTGGAACTTCGGCCTGGTCACCAACTACCAGCGCCAACCTTTGAGCTACACCCTGCGCAGCCTCGACATTCCGGCCAACCCGGTGACGCTGGCTCCGGTGCAGAGCCTGGCCATGGCCGAGCTATTCGCGGCCGTGGGTTTACGCAACCGATTCGAGATCGGGATGGCACTGCCGCTGGCGCTCGCGTGGGGCGCCGACGGGTTCGACAGCTACGGCAGGCCCACGGGAAGCTCGGCGGCCACTGCCGCGGCCTTGGGTGACCTGCGCGTTGAAGGCAAGGCCGAGATCGCGGGCTTTGGCCGCAATCGCGCCTTTCTGTTCAGCGTGTCGGCCGGCGGCACCCTGCCCACCGGCGATGAGAGCGCGTTTGTTGGCGAGAAGACCGCCACCGGCCGGGCCCGAGCCCTGCTCGAGTACGATCGCGGCGAGAGACTGCGCGCCCTGGCCATGGTCGGGGGTCTGCTGCGCAAGCAATCGCGCTTCCTGGGAACCCCCGAGGGGCCGGCCCTGCTCTATGGCGCCGCGCTCGAAGTGCGACCGAATCAGCAGATAGGCGAGCTCGGCGAGGTGACGGGTCGGGTGGCATCGCGATACTCCGACACCAACCCGGCGGAGCTCGACGGGGCCATGCGCTTCTACTTGCCCTCGATGGTGAATCTGATCATGGGCGCGGGCTTCGGGCTCAACCACGGCGTCGGCAGCCCCGTGGTGCGTGCCTTTCTCGGAATGGGCTGGGCGCCGGACTATCGCGACCGCGACGGCGACGGCATCGTCGATCTCCTCGATCTCTGTCCCGACGAGCCCGAGGATTGGGATGGCGTCCGCGACAGCGACGGCTGTCCTGATCCGGACAACGACAACGACGGTATTCCGGACGCCGTGGACAAGTGCCCCAACGATCCCGAGGACAAGGACGGCTTCCAGGACGAGGATGGTTGTCCCGAGCCCGACAACGACGGCGACGGCATCGTCGATCTCTACGATGCCTGCCCCAACGAAAAGGAGGACGGCCTGGGCAAGCGGCCCAACGATGGCTGCCCGAGCACGCATGAGGACGCAGACGGGGACGGCATCCCCGACGCCGCCGACAAATGCCCGGAGGAGCCCGAGGACAAGGACGGCTGGCAAGACGAGGACGGCTGCCCCGACTACGACAACGATGGGGACGGCATCCCTGACACCTACGACGCCTGTCCCAACGAGCCCGAGGATGTCGACGGATTCGAGGACGACGACGGCTGCCCAGATCCCGACAACGACCACGACGGCATCCCCGACACCCGGGACAAGTGTCCCAACAAGCCCGAGACCATCAATTACTACAAAGACGAGGATGGCTGTCCGGATCCGGGGCCCGAGTTGGTGCGTCTGGGGGAGACAGACACCAAGGTTTACCTCGCCGAGAGCATCCGTTTTCATTCCCGCGCAGGCCGCGAGCCCCAGCTCACCATGAACGGCAACATGATGGTCGCGCTCGTTGCCCGCGTGCTCAAGGGCCACGTCGAGGTATCGATGGTTCGCATCGAGGTGCACGGCAAGGACGCGAGCACGGAAGTCACGCGGCAGCGTGGCGAGGCCGTACGCGAGGCGTTGGTCAAGAACGGCATCGATGGCAAGCGTCTCAAGGTTGCCGGGCTTGGGCCTGGTCCGAACCGCGTTGAATTCATCATCGAGAGCCGGGACAAGCCCAGGCGCAATTTGCCACCAGCGCCAGAGGTGACGCCCGATGAAGAGGAAGGGTCCGCACCGGCCGAAGCCCCCAGTGAGGCGGAACCAGGCGCGCAGGCCAACCCCGAGTCCGCGGCTCCCGCCGAAGCGACGCCGGTGCTGGAGGTGCCGTCCCCCAAGGAGGCGCCGTAGCGTGCAATCGACCGCTACGTGGGCCACGTGGGGAGTCGGCCGACCCCGCCGGCCGCACACCAGCGTGGGAGAGGTTGGGAAGCCTGCCAGGGGTCCCCTATCGAGGTACCTGCCATGAAGCCCCGTGGATGGAGCGCCACCGACGTCGGACTGAAGCGCGATCACAACGAGGACAGCCTTCTGTGCAACGACGCGCTTGGGCTCTACGCCGTCGCGGACGGAATGGGTGGTCATCTTGGCGGTGAGCTGGCCAGCCACATGGCGGTCGAGGTGCTGGAGAAGGAGATGACGACGCGGCTACGACCCGCCGCCGATCAGCCCAGGCCAGTCAGTGTGGCCGAGGCAATGCGCGAGGCGACCACGCTGGCCTCACGGGCCATCTACGACAGCGCGCAGGCCAATCCCGAACGCACCGGCATGGGCACGACCTTGACGGGACTTTGCTTCCATGGTGGCAGCCTCAGCCTGTGCCACGTCGGCGATTCGCGCGCCTACCTGGTGCGCGATGGTCGTGCCCGCCAGCTCACCGAAGACCATTCCTGGATCCAGGAGCAGGTACGCGCGGGACTGCTGTCCCCCGGCGACGCCATCGCGTCGCGCTTTCGCAATATCATCACGCGTTCCGTGGGGTTCGAGCCCACGGTGATGCCCGATCTCTTCACCATGCCGGTGGAGGCCGGGGATTGCTACCTCATCTGCTCGGACGGGCTCTCGAACTACTTCTCCGTCGACGAGATCGGTCGGGTGCTGGCCGCCCAATTTTACGGCGAAGCCGGCCGCGCGCTGGTCGAGATCGCCAACGAGCGCGGTGGCGACGACAACATCACCTGCGTGATCGTCTACGTCGCGAACACGCTGGCTAAAGCGGTGGGCTAGTCGGCACGATCCATACGCCGCAATCAGTCATGGTCCGTGCGCGCTGGGCGAACGCGTGAAGAGCCGGCGAGCTTGGCTCGCCGCGGACCATCGCGGGAAGGGCTGGAAACCCGCCCAGGGTTTCCACCACAATCGTTCTAGACGAGAACTTTGCTGACCATGTCCTCGATGCGCGCGCGGGGAACCGCGCCCACCAACTGACCCGTGACCTGCCCGTTCTTGAACAGGAGCAGGGTGGGGATGCTGCGGACTTCGAATTGGGTGGGCACCATCGGATTGTGGTCGATGTCGCACTTGCCCACGCGAATCTTGCCCGCATAGGCGGAAGCGATGGCCTCGAGGTGAGGTGCGATGGCTCGGCACGGGCCGCACCATGTGGCCCAGAAATCCACGAGAACGGGTAGGGTGGACTGGGAGACCTCGGATTGAAAGTTGGCGTCCGTGATCTCGAAGATGTTGGGGCTTGCCATGGCGATGTTGTATCACGGAAGGAACGGAAGAAAAGCAGGCGAAGGGAGTTTGTGCCCCCCAGCCAGCGATGCTAGCCTGTGTCTTGCACGCGGGTGTTACGTGCGCCGATGTCGATAAAAGTGTTCTTGCCACAGGACCTGGTTGATACCTGGATCACCGCAGACAAGGTCGATTTGGCGGGCGAGATCATGACTTTTCGCGGCTCGAGCGTTGCCCTGCGTATGGTTGCTGGGTTCCATTTCGATCACGTCTCGGGTGGCTTGGACGAGAAGAACCAGCTTCTCGGGCGCGTCAAGAGCAAGGCCGCGGTTTCCGCTCTCGGCGCCGAGGTTTATATGAACTCTGTCATCGTCGGCGAGACCGCCTACGAGGTGGAGGTTGGGTTTATCGCCAAGCCGATCGACTCCGGGTGCACGCGGCAGGTTCTGCTTGCGGCCTTCACCGTGGCCGGGTACTGAGGTCAGCGCACGCCAGGACATCGCCGCACACTTCCCCCTATGAATCGCGTCATCATTGGAACCCGAGGCAGTCTGCTCGCGCGCTGGCAAGCGACGCACGTGGCGCAGGCCTTGCGCGCTCGCCACCATGGGCTCTTGGTCGAGGAGAAGATCATCGTTACCGAGGGAGACCGGCTGTCGAGCGGGCCTTTGTGGAACGCCGGTGGCAAAGGCGTGTGGGTCAAGGAGATTGAAGCCGCGTTGCTGGCCCGGGAGATCGATCTGGCGGTGCACAGCATGAAGGACGTGCCCGGGGAGCTTGCGGCCGGTCTCGCGTTGGTCGCCGTGCCGAAGCGCGCGGATGTTCGCGACGCCGTGGTCAGCAGGACCGGGGCAGGGCTCCAGGCCCTGCCGAAGACGGCAAGGATCGGCACTACCAGTTTGCGCCGTGCCTGCCAGATCAAGGCATTTCGCCCCGACCTCAGCGTCGAGATCCTGCGCGGCAATCTCGACACCCGGCTACGCAAGGTCGCAGATGGCGTGGTGGACGCAGCCATACTCGCCTGCGCCGGGCTCGACCGACTGGGCTTCGCCGAGCGTATCACCGAGCGTCTGCCCATCGAGCGCATGCTTCCGGCGGTCGGGCAGGGCGCCTTGGCCATCGAGGCTCGCGCCGACGACGACAGCGTGCATCGCCTCTGCCGCGTGCTGGACGATCGTGAGACCGCGACGGCGATCGCCGCGGAACGCGCCCTCCTTGCACGCCTGGGGGCGAGCTGCAGAACCCCGGTGGCCGGGTACGCAAGCGTCGAAGGTGAAGGGCTGACCATCCTTGGGCTCGTCGGTCGGCCCGATGGTACGCAGGTCATCAGCGACCGGGCCAGCGGAAGCGCGGGCGATGCGGCCAAGCTGGGTATTGCGCTGGCCGAAGCTCTCCTGTCGCGCGGGGCCGGGGCCATCCTCGCGGACAGCGCGTGATCCCGAGCCGTAACGCGTAAAGACGCGTCAGTTTTTGCGCTTTCCTGCCGATGGGGCCTATGATCGATTCTGAGGCACCATGCGGGCGGGCGTCTGCGCCATAGCACTTCTGACTCTTCCACTCGGGGCGGGGTGTGCCCACAAACCCGCCAACCAGGTCGAAATCGACCAGCTCAATCGATCCATTGAAAGCCTGCGCGTGCAGAACACGGCCTACGCCAAGCAAGTGGAGGAGCTGGAGAACCGTCTCTTCATCTTGAACGATCAACTGGAGAGTCAGAAAGTCAACCAGGAGCGGGTGGCCACGCCGAGGCTGCCGACGGTGGCCTTGCATCCGGCGCCGGCCGCGCCTCCGGTCTACATGCCCAATGCGCCGCCGGGAACGGAGACAGGCGTCGAACCCGTCGTGGAATACGTGGGCGAAGCGGCCAAGTCCAGCGCGCACCGGCCGGTCCTGCGCTTGCACGGTGAGAGCGGGGAGCTGACCATCACCCGCGAGGCACCACCGGCGGTTCGCGTGATTCGCGAGGGGACTGCCCGGCCACCGAGAGAAGACAACCCGAAAGCAGTTGCGCTCTATCGTCGATCTTTCGAGGCACTGCGGGCGGGCAAGGACGAAGACGCGGCGAAGGGCTTCAGGCAATTCCTGCGCGAGTATCCCAACCACGATCTCGCGGACAACTCCCAGTATTGGCTGGCGGAGTGCTTCTATGACCGCAAGGACTACGGCCAAGCGGTGCGGGAGTTCCGGCGGGTCATCGAGCGCTTTCCGAACGGCAACAAGGTGCCCGACGCCTTGCTCAAGGTCGGGTTCAGTTACCTGGCGCTGGGCAGCCCGGATGCCGGCCGACAGACGCTTTCGCAACTCCAACGATCCTATCCACGGCATGAGGCCGCGGTTCTGGCCGCATCCCGCTTGGCGGAGATCGATCGATCCACATCAGCGCACGCGGAAGGCGAATCCGCCCCCGCTGCCGCTCCCGCTGCCAAGGGAGCGCACGTTTCCGAGGAGGCCCAGTGAAAACCCGACGGCTCGCATGGATGATCCAATTCGCAATGCTCGCCCTCGTCCCGGGACTGGCCCGCGGGCAAGAAGGCATGGGCAACATGGGGGCGATCCGGGTTCCAGCACAAGTCAGGGCGACACAGGGCCCGGCCGCGGAGCCATACAAGCTGGATGACGACGGAGAAAGACAGCCCTTCGTGCCTGACCGGGTGTCGGGGAGCAAGACGCTTGGTAGCGGCAAGAAGGATCCCGGTGCCATCCGCATCGAAAGCACGGCCGAGAGTCTGTCTGCGCCGGGCGGTGTGCTTGGGATGGATTCGCAGGCGGGCGAGGCCAGGGATACCATCGTGGCCAGCCCTGCGGCCGGTCCAGTCCCCGAGCTCCATGTGGTCCAGAAAGGTGACACGCTGTGGTCGCTCTGCTCGAAGTACTTCGGCGATCCCTGGCGCTGGCCGCGCCTGTGGGCGATGAACCCCATCATCACCAACCCGCACTGGATCTTCCCCGGGGACGTCATTCGTTTGAGCGAGGGCGGAGCCGGCACCGGCGCTCTGCCTCCACCCGGGCCGGCCGAGACCCCACGTCACGGACTGATGTCGGTGAACCGGGTCGGCGCGGAGTTCGGCAACGCACTCCTCATTCGCGAGCTCGGTTTTATAGAGAACAAGGATCTCGAACAGGCGGGAACCATCACGGGCTCGCGCGAGGAGAAGATCATGCTGGCCACAGGGGACTCCGCCTACCTGGGCTACCCCAAGAACACCCCCATGAAAGCGGGCGAGCGCTACTCGGTCTTCGCAACCGACACGAACCAACCGGTCGTGGACAGCACCACGGGCAAGACCTACGGCTACCTCGTCAGGATCAGCGGGGACCTCGTTGTGAACCAGATCGCGGAAAACGGTGTCGCCCGCGGCACGCTCGTGGACACGGTCGTCCCCATCGAGAGGGGCGCACGCGTGAGCAAGTTCGTCCGCCAATTCAAGCGCATCGAGCCCAAGCCCAGCAATGTCAACCTCGAGGCGCGTGTGATCACGACTTTCGAGCCGAATATCTTGCTTGCTCCCGGGCACTTCGTGGTTCTCAACCGTGGCAAGCGTGAAGGCGTGGAGGTCGGCAACAGGAGCTTCGTCATCCGCCGCGGCGATGGCTATCGCGCCAACCTGGAACAGTGGGAAAAGCACGACCCGACCATGCCCAAGGAAGTTGTGGCCGAGATCCTGGTCCTTGAGGTCCGGGACGAGGCGTCGGTGGGTTGGATCGCCCGCAGCACCAAGGCACTGAAGGTCGGCGAAATCACCGAAATGCGTAAGGGCCACTAGCCCGGCAGCTGGCCCGGATCCCGCCAAACGAGTGTGCCAGCGTTTCCCTGGCCGCCGAACCTGCGGCGCAAGTGGCTGGGATCACGAGGACTTTTCCACTAACGCTTGATCTTCTCCCGGTCAGGCGCTATCAGCTTGCGCACCCGATGGAGCTGGCCGGAAACCAAAACCGTGTTTTGCCGAGAAGGACCATGATGGCTTTCTCACCGGTTTCTTCGCAGGCGAAGGTCGATGCTCCATCGCGCTCCGTCACGTCGCCCATCGGCAGGGAAGATCCCCGTTTCCCATGCCAACTGCGCAGCCTGTCTTCGCCCCCTTCATCCCTGTGGGTGGTCGGGCGCTTGCCCGCCCCTGCCCAGCGACTCGTCGCCATCGTCGGCGCGCGGGCGGCGACGGGGTCCGGCTGCGACAGAGCCCGAGCCCTGGCCGCGGACCTCGGTCGCAGCGGTATCGCCATCGTCTCGGGTGGTGCCTTCGGCATCGACGCCGCTGCACACGAGGGCGCCTTGGCCGCGGGCGCCACGACGTTCGCCGTGCTCGGTTGCGGCACCGACATCGCCTATCCCGATCGCCATGCCGGACTCTTCGGCAGGATCGCCAGAAGCGGTGGCCTGATTTCGGAATATCCACCGGGAACGAAACCACGGCCAGGTCAGTTCCCCGCGCGCAATCGCATCATCGCGGGGCTTGCCGAGTCCGTCATCGTGGTCGAGGCCGCCCTGCGCTCGGGCGCGCTCATCACCGCGCGGCTCGCTCGCGGTCTCGGCCGTACCTTGCTTGCCGTACCGGGAAGCTCGGGGACCGACGCCATGCTGCGGGCCGGGCACGCCTTGCCCGTGAGCTCCGGGCAGGAGGTGCTGGCCGTCCTGGCCGGTGAGCTCCCGCCGCCCGTGTCGGCGACACCCGATGAAGGGCCATTCGCGACGCTGCTGCAGGCGATCTCACCCGGGCCGGCCACGCCTTCGCGGCTGTGCAAGCAGCTCGGACTTCCCTTGCCCACCATCCTGGCCATGCTGGCCGAAGCCGAGTTGGACGGCTCGATCCAGCGCGCGGCAGGCAATTCCTACGAGGTCATCAAACGTGGCTGCTGAGAAGAAACCGCGAGCCAAAGCCGCGACCAAGGGCGCGACCATGACGGCCAAGCCCAAGGCGGGCGGGGATACCGCCAAGAAGAAGCGATCCGCGCCGAGGCACGGCGGCGGAACCTTGGTGGTCGTCGAGTCGCCGGCCAAGGCCAGCACGATCAAGAAATACCTGGGCGCGGGTTTCGAGGTGAAGGCGTCGGTGGGCCACGTCAAGGATCTGCCCAAGGCAACCATCGGCATCGACATCGAGCACGACTTCCAGCCCGCCTACGTTCTGATCGATGCCAAGAAGAAGGTCATGGCCGAGATCAAGGCCGCGGCCAAGCGGTCGGCGCGGGTGCTGCTGGCGCCCGATCCCGATCGCGAGGGCGAGGCCATCGCCTGGCACATTGCCGACGAGATCCGCCCGGGCAACGGCAACATCAAGCGTGTCCTGTTCAACGAGATCACCAAGAAGGCGGTACTCGAGGCCATCGAGCACCCCCTCGAGCTCGACGCCAAGAAGTACGAGTCGCAGCAGGCGCGGCGGGTGCTCGACAGGCTGGTAGGCTATCAGATCAGCCCCATCCTCTGGGCCAAGGTGAGGCGTGGCCTGTCCGCGGGTCGCGTCCAGTCGGTAGCGGTGCGTTTGCTCGTGGAGCGCGAAGAAGAGATCAGGGCCTTTCGCAGCGAGGAGTACTGGACCGTCGAAGTCGACGTCGAGGGCGAACGGCCGCCCGCCTTCGCGGCCCGCGTGGTCAAGCTGGACGGCGACAAGCCGGTCCTCGTGCACGAGGGTCAGGCCACCGAGATCTTGGAAATCGTACGCCAAGCGGGCCTGCAGGTGGCTTCCGTCGAGCGCAAGGAGCGGCGCAAGAATCCGCCAGCCCCGTTCATCACCTCGCGCCTTCAGCAAGAGGCGTCGAGCAAGCTGCGCTTTTCGCCCAAGCGGACCATGGGGCTGGCCCAGCGACTCTACGAAGGCATCGAGCTGGGGGCCGAGGGCCCGACCGGCCTTATTACCTACATGCGAACCGATTCGACGCGCATCTCGGACGACGCCGTTGCGGCGGTGCGCGCGCTCATCGGCAGCAAGTTCTCGCCAGCTCATCTGCCCGCCGAGCCCAACGTCTTCAAGACCAAGAAGAGCGCGCAAGACGCTCACGAGGCCATCCGCCCCACGCTGATTGACCACGATCCCGAGCGGGTGCGCGCCTTGCTGATCGGTGAGGGCGCCGGCCGCGATGCCCGCGAGATCGAGGATCTGGTCAAGTTGTACACGCTCATCTGGAACCGCTTCCTGGCCTGCCAGATGGCGCCCGCCGTATTCGATCAAACCACCATCGATATCACCGCTGGCCGCGTGGGCTTGCGCGCGAGCGGCCAGGTCATGCGCTTCCCGGGCTTCCTCGACGTCTACGCCGAGACCCAGGAAGATGTCGCCGCCGAGGATGAAGCCGGCGGCAGCCTGCCCGACGTGAAACCGGGCGAGAATCTGCGTCTGGTCGGTGAGCGGCCGGAACAGCACTTCACCCAGCCGCCGCCGCGCTATTCGGAGGCGACGCTGGTACGTGAGCTGGAGGAAAAGGGCATCGGCCGTCCTTCGACCTACGCCGCGATTCTTTCCACCGTGCAGGACCGCGGCTATGCCGAGAAGCGCGAGGGCCGCCTCGCTCCGACCGAGCTTGGCACGGTGGTCAACGGGCTTCTCGTGAAGAGCTTCCCCGACATCCTCAACACCGATTTCACCGCGCAAATGGAGGAGCGGCTGGATCTGGTGGAGGAGGGCACGGCGGACTGGATCCAGCTCCTGCGCGATTTCTACGATCCCTTCGAGCGCGACCTCACCCGCGCCAAGGTCGAGATGCGCGACCTCAAGCGCGAGGAAGAGCCCACCGAGGAAGTCTGCGAGAAATGCGCCAAGCCCATGGTCATCAAATGGGGGCGCAACGGCTACTTCCTGGCCTGCTCGGGCTACCCCGACTGTCGCAACACCAAGGAATACACGCGCAACCCGGACGGCACCCTGACCGTACTGCCGAGCACGCGACCCTCGGATCAGATCTGCCCGACTTGCGCCTCGCCCATGGTGGTGCGGCGCGGACGTTTCGGCGAGTTTCTGGCCTGCTCACGCTACCCAGAGTGCAAGACGACAAGTCCCGTGTCTCTCGGTGTGAACTGCCCGCGCCCGAACTGCGGCGGCTACCTCACCGAGAAGCGCTCGAAGCGGGGGAAGGTCTTCTTCGGCTGCTCGAACTACGCCAAGTCGAAGTGCGACTTCGTGTCGTGGGACCGGCCGATCCCCAAACCATGCCCGAGCTGCGGCGCGGTCTTCATCGTGCAGAAGGTCCTGCGTTCCGGCACGCGCTTGCGTTGCATCGCCGATGCCTGCGGCTGGGGCGCCGATTCCGACGAGTTCGATGCCGAGCCCAACGTCCGCGCATCGTGAGCCGGACAGCCGGCGGCGGACACGGGTTATTGGCGGCGGCGGTGTGGCGGGGATAGGATCGCCCTAGATGGAGCCGCTCGTCGAGCTATTCCGCCAGCACCTCGAAAGCGAGAAGCGTGCATCGTCGCACACGGTGCGCGCCTACCTGGCGGACCTCGATGAATTCTTCGCCCACGTGCGCGCCAGGCGCGAAGGTCGCAGGGCTTCGGCGACCCTTTCCCCCGAGGAGCTCGACACCGTCGCCTGCCGTTCGTTCCTGGCCGGGTTGCACGGCAAGAACGATCCGGCCAGCGTGTGTCGCAAGCTCTCCTCGCTCAAGACCTTCTTTCGCTTGCTCGTTCGGCGCAAGCGCATCGCCGCAAGTCCGCTCTCCGCGTTGCGTGGCCCCAAGCGCGCCCAACGCCTGCCTGCTTTTCTCGGCAAGGAGGAAGCATCGCGCCTGCTGCAGACCACGCCGGCGAGACCGCACACCGCCTTCGAGGTGGCGCGCGACCAGGTTCTCTTCGAGGTGCTCTACGGGGCTGGCTTGCGCATCTCCGAGGCATGCCACTTGGATCTGGGCGACGTGGTGTCCGACGGAACAGGGGCGCAGATCACGGTGCGCGAAGGCAAGGGAGACAAGGACCGCATCGTGCCGGTTGGCGGCAAGGCGTGGCAGGCCGTGCGCGACTACCTGCCCTTGCGCTCGGCACTTCTCGCCGAGATTGTCGCCAAGGGCAGGCCGACCGACGGTGAAGCACTCTTCGTCTCCGTACGAGGCCGGCGGCTGGGCGACCGCGAAGCACGGCGCAAGCTCGAGCGCCGCGAGCTCGAAAACGCGGTGAAGCGGGTGTCGCCCCATGCCTTGCGCCACAGCTTCGCCACCCACTTGCTCGGCGAGGGAGCCGATCTGCGCTCGATTCAGGAGATGCTCGGTCACGCCAGCCTTCGCACCACCCAGCGCTATGCCCAGGTTGACATCGATCACCTGATGGCGGTCTACGATCGCGCTCATCCTCGCGCTACGCTGCGAACGCGGTAAGCTGCGCCCATGCATACCCCCAAGACTCGCGCTACCACCGTCCTCGTCGTGCGCCAAGGCGGCCAGGTCGTCATCGGAAGCGACGGCCAGGTCACCATGGGCGCCACCGTGGTCAAGTCCAGCGCGCGCAAGCTGCGCCGCCTCGGCGACGGCAAGATCGTCGCTGGCTTTGCTGGCTCCGCGGCCGACGGCTTGACCTTGTTCGAGAAGCTGGAAGCAAAGCTCAAGGACTCGAGCGGCAATCTCATGCGCGCTTCGGTCGAGTTGGCCAAGGACTGGCGGACGGATCGCGTCTTGCGCCGACTGGAAGCCCTGCTGCTCGTCGCGGATCGCGAACACATCCTCATGCTTTCGGGCACGGGCGACATCATCGAGCCTGACGCCGCCGCTGCCGCGGTGGGCTCGGGCGGCAACTTCGCGCTGGCGGCGGCGCGGGCGCTCCTCGGCGAAACCAAGCTCTCCGCGCGCGAGATCGTCGAGCGCAGTCTGCGCATCGCGGCCGACATCTGCGTGTACACCAATACCCACTTCGCCTTCGAGGAGCTGTGAGCATGGCCAGCAACGACAAGCGCGGCGGCGCGCTCACTCCGCGAGCCATCGTCGAGGAGCTGGATCGTTACATCGTCGGGCAGCGCTTGGCCAAGCGGGCTGTGGCGGTGGCCCTGCGCAACCGCTGGCGGCGGCAACAGGTTCCCGAGCCCATGCGCGACGAGATCTCACCCAAGAACATCATGCTCATCGGTCCCACCGGCGTGGGCAAGACCGAGATCGCGCGCCGGCTGGCCAAGCTCGCCCACGCGCCGTTCGTCAAGGTCGAGGCCTCCAAGTTCACCGAGGTCGGCTACGTCGGGCGCGACGTGGATTCCATGGTGCGCGATCTGGCCGAGACCTCGGTGTCGATGCTGCGCGAGGAAGAGCGCGAACGTGCCAAGCCGCGCGCGAGAGAAAACGCCGAGGACCGATTGCTCGACGTGCTGCAACCGCCGGTGGGCGGGGGACGCACGGCGAGCGGCGCGATTCCCTTGCCTGGGCACGATGCTGCAGGCGAGCCGCCCGTCGCGCAAGCGACCACGCGCGAGACCCTGCGCCGCCTGCTGCGCGAGGGCAAGCTCGACGACCGGATGGTCGAGATCGACACAAGCGAGGCAGGCAAGTCGTTCGTGGACGTGTTTTCGGGTACGGGCATGGAGGAGATGGTGCTCAACTTGCAAAACATGATGCCGCAGAACCGGCGCACCAAGCACCGTCGCCTGAGCGTCCCCGAGGCCATCGAGGCGCTGACCGAAGAAGAGGTGGGCAAGCTCATCGACATGGATGCCGTGACCAAGGATGCCATCCGGCGCGCCGAGCAGGACGGGATCATCTTCATCGACGAGCTGGACAAGGTCGCCGGACGCGAATCGGGCGGTCACGGACCCGATGTGTCGCGCGAGGGCGTGCAGCGCGACCTTCTGCCCATCGTGGAGGGTTCGACGGTATCCACCAAGTACGGTCCGCTCAAGACCGACCACGTGCTCTTCATCGCGGCCGGCGCTTTCCACGTGGCCAAGCCCAAGGATCTGATTCCCGAGCTGCAGGGGCGCTTTCCCATTCGCGTCGAGCTGGAATCGTTGTCCGACGCCGACTTCGTGCGCATCCTGACCGAGCCGGAGAACGCCCTGGTCAAGCAGTACACCGCGCTGCTCGGCACCGAAAGGGTTCGCCTCGACATCCAAGCAGACGCGGTGGCCGAAATCGCGCGCGTGGCCGCCGACGTCAACGCACGCATGGAAAACATCGGCGCGCGCCGCTTGCACACCGTGATGGAGAAGCTGCTCGACGAGCTTTCCTTCGAAGCTCCCGACCTGGGAGAGCAGACCGTGCCCATCACCGCGGCCTACGTGCGGGACCGCCTGCACGAACTCCTCAAGGACGAGGACCTCTCGCAGTACGTGCTATAGCCGGCCCCTCACCCGCTGAGCGGCGCTCGGCGGCCTCTCCCCGAAGGGG
>Ga0210133_1000417_pt1 | contig 15462 bp, 8 predicted proteins | sample Joice_ThreeSqC_D_2_FD_184874 | JGI IMG/M metagenome (GOLD analysis project Ga0210133, IMG submission 184874) | Wetland microbial communities from San Francisco Bay, California, USA, that impact long-term carbon sequestration - Joice_ThreeSqC_D1... | ecosystem: Environmental > Aquatic > Marine >...
AGGTCAACCGCTGACCCTCGGATTCGAGCATGGCATCGGCACCCATAAGCCTGATCCGAGTATCTACAATGAGGCTCGTTTCACGCTGCTGCATCACATGCACGTGGACATGCTCTGGGATCAGAGCATCTACGTCGGTCTTCATTTCTTGCATAGTTGGACGCAGGAAGAGGCCCGATTCACCGGTCCCCAGCCCACCTGGATCCAGCCGGACGCCATGGCCCAGGAGTATCAGAGCCTCGGTCAGCCAGATGGCAAGATGAGCATTTTTGGCGCCGAGGCGCGCTTCGATATGCCGGATGTGTTCGGATACTTCTACTTGGGCGGATCCTACATTTCCCTCAAGGATGCGGTGACCGTCGCGCCCGCCGTGGAGGTCATCCACAGCTTTGGTGGCGGCGAGTTCAACATGGGCGTCACCAGCAACTATCTGGATAGCGAGGTATGCCGCTGGCAGATCGATACCTCGACGTGTAGCCGTGGCAACGGCGGAGTCCTGTCCCTGGGTGCTCAGTACGAGGCCAAGCTGGGTGACCTATTGGGAGGCAGCCCCTTCGGCGAGGGACAAGATCTGACCATGAAGTTCTACGGCATGTGGAACAAGGTCACGAGCGACGACCCCCTCAACGACGGCATCACCAAGTTCAAGGCCGGTACCGACCTCATGTTCGACGCATTTCCGGTCCTGGCGTTTGCCACGCGGTTCGACTATCTGCAGCCGAACTCCTCCATCAAGGAACAGAATTTCATGATTCTGTCGCCGCGGGTGATCTTTCGATCCAGCTTCGTGACCCACGAGCAGATCAGCCTGCAATTCTCGCACTACTTTTATCAACAGCGCGAGTGCGCCGTCGGAACTCCGGCAGACGCACATTACGGCAATGCCCCAGGGGTGACGGCGCCGGTCGGTGACATTGGTAACAGTCCCTGGACGACGGGCTTCGGTGTAAGTGAGGCGGAAGCTCTTTGTGTACAGCCGCCGCCGTCTGCGGTCACGCCGGATGGCTGGGGAGCGACCACGCAAAATCAGGACGTCCTGCTGCGCGCGGCTCCCGTGACCGGCGCTCATCTGCGCCCTGACGTGAACGTGATTGCCCTCGAAGCCAGTATGTGGTGGTAACCAGAGATCGCGCAGCGTAGCGATGAAGGCCGCGGACGGTTCCGTTCGCGGCCTTCGTCTTCGTGCGCTAGCATGAATTTCGGGGATTTCTCGAAGGGGGCCGTGGCCGACGGGAGCGATGGTCATCCTAGGCGGCGCTTTCGGACACTCGGATACTGGCCAAAAGCAATCGAATACCAGATCCTGGCGCCGACGATTTTGCCTGTCACAACATCCAAATCAGGCTTGGTGACATTTCTTAGATTTGGACATTTCGCGCATGCAAAATTCCGTTGCCGTTGGCGCCGTGCTTTTGATCGCGCTGATTTCGAGCGTCGGTTGTGATCCGGGTTCGACTGTGGACCCCGAAGATCCCAACTACGTGCCACTGGATCCCGGGACCTGCGAAACCGGCCAGATGCTGATCGGTGGCCAGTGCGAGACGCTGACGGTCGTCAAACTCGACACCGTGGGCTACCTGGTTGGACGCGCAAAGCGCGCGACCGTGCCAGCCGCCGACGGTCAGACCACCTTCGAGCTGCATCGGGCCGATTCCGGCGAGACTGTGTTTTCGGGTGAGCTGTCGGAAGCCCGGGCCAACGAGGATACGGCAGAACAGGTTCAGATCGCCGATTTCTCCGGATTCGACGAACCCGGAAGCTACGTGTTGGCGATCGACGGAGTGCCAGATTCTCCAGAGTTTCGGATCGGCGAGGATACCTTCGATGACGCGCTCGCGACCACCATGCTGGGCTTCTACGGCCAGCGCTGTGGAGTCGAGATCGATTTCGATTACGGGGACGTCGAGTACCACCACGATGCGTGCCATCTCGACGATGCCGATACCAGCTATCTCTCGCAGCTCGACGGGGCCCCAAAGGACGGCACCGGCGGATGGCACGACGCAGGCGACTACGGCAAGTATACGGTCAACGGAGCCTTCTCCGTCGCGATGTTGCTCAAGGCCTGGGAGGACTTTGGCGACGTGCTCGGCAAGATCACCTATGCCGACGTCGGCCAGGGGGATTTGCCGGCCTGGTTGGAGGAGGCGCGGTTCGAGATGGACCGGCTCCTGAAGATGCAGCTCGACGACGGCAGCGCATCGCACGAAATCGGGCCTGCCGTGCTTCCTTCCGTGCCAGTCGAGGACACAAGTACCCGAGCGGCCTTTCCCGGCATGATCATGCCCGGCAACGACCACGCCCCCCCCCGAGCATTTGCTCGGGTGAGCCTCAACGCCACTGCTGCTCTCGCTGCCGTCGCGGCTCTGGCGGCGAGGGTTTATCAGCCCTTCGATCAAGACTATGCAGCCACCTGTCTCGATGCCGCGAAGCTCGCGCAACAATACCTGGGTTCGGGTGAGACCCCGGAATTCTCGCTAGCCGGCTTCACTCACGACGCCTACATTGGCAGCCTCGTGGATCAGCGATTGTGGGCTGACGTGGAGCTCTGGCGCGCGACCGGGGACGCCGATTTGCGTGCGTCGCTCGAAGAGCAGATGCCGACCCGCGTGCCCTTCAATTGGGATTGGGATCATCTCGGCAATCTCGGTGTGTTCGACTATGCGACGTCCGACGATCCCGAGCGCGACCCGGCCGTGGTCGAGCAGGTCAATTCAGCAATCGTCGCGTCTGCGGATCAGCTGGTGGCCAACGCAGCCGAGCACGGGTACGGGCGCGGTGTCGGCAGCATGTATTATTGGGGAATCAACGGCGTCATGGCCAGATCGGTGATGAATCTGTTCGTGGCCAACGCTATCGAGCCGAACCCGGCGTACCTCGACACGGCGGTCGAGCAAATCGACTATCTTCTCGGGCGCAATCCCTTCGGCCGCTCCATGCTGACGGGCGTCGGTTTTCTGCCGCCTCAGTCCCCGCACCATCGCCCCTCCGTCGCCGACGGCATCCGACCGCCCTGGCCGGGCCTTCTGGTGGGCGGGCCCAATCCGAACAACAATTCGGGTGCTAGCCAGGCTTCCGCTCCTGCCCCGGGCCTCAGTTGGTTCGATAATGCCGGCGATTACACGACCAACGAGGTTGCCATCAATTGGAATGCTGCTCTGGCCTACGCGTTGGCCGGGTTCATTCGATGAGACGAGATGCTCAGGTGCGCAATTGGACTGGATATTTACTGCCCAATTGAAATTGGCTATGGGCGGCGGCCGGTCAATTTGTGGCCAGCCCGTTCAGCGCCACCACGCGCGGCTGGAGAGAGTCCTGGCCAACGCAACGTTTGCGCCGTCGGTGTCCGAGGATCCTCGACGGCCCCACCGACACTGAATCGTGCATCAACCCTGTCATTTACAAGGACATTCGCTAGTATTCCCGCCAGCCAGGTCGAGGATGCAGGCCAGACCCGACCCGGCCGTTGCACTCAAGTGCCGTCACCGCCCCGTTGATTCGGAGGCTACTGCATAGAATCGAGAAAGGATGCCATGACCCCCAACGCTCAGTGGATTTCGCTTTTGTCCGCCGGTCTTGCGCTTAGCGCCATTGGTTGTGGGAAGGCGCCCAACGACGCGTCGCTCGCGGACAGCCCCGAAGGAAGCCCCTGCCCGGCATCTGCGACCATCGACGACTGTGAAGACAACAACAACCAAGTGATTGTCCAGGAGGGCCGGAGCGGCTACTGGTACACATTCGTCGATCACACGGGGACCACTATCGATCCCCCCGAGAGTGCTCTCGGGGGAGTTTTCACGTTTGCGTCGGGCGGTGTCAACGGCTCCGCCTATGCCGCCCGCATCAAGGGCACCATCAGCGGAGCGAGCATCGTTTACGCCGGAATGGGCTGCAATATGACCGATCCCAAGGGGCCCTACGATGCCTCCAAGTTTGGAGGCATCTCATTTTGGGCGAAGAAGGGCCCTGGGTCGACCTCCAAGATGCGGGTGAAGGTTCCCGACATCGACACCGATCCCGACGGTCACGTCTGCCCTGAAGGTCAGTGTTTCAACGACTTTGGCATGAACCTCAATCTCACCGACGAGTGGACCAAGTACATCCTCTTGTTCGACCGGCTCAAGCAAGAGCGCGGCTGGGGCTCTCCTCATCCCGGCAGCATCGACAAAGCCAAACTGTTCGCCGTGCAATTCCAGGTCAACGAGAAGGGTCAGCCCTACGACGTCTGGGTCGACGATTTGGCGTTTACCGGATGCGGCGGCTCGGGCGCGCCTGCTGCAAAGTGATCTAGAAAAGGCCCGTGCGCTGTTGTTCCTACCGGTCCGGCGCACGGGCTAAGGCGGCGGTTCTCTGTTCATTTCTTGATTCGACGATTTTCCAAGACCCCGGCGGGTAAACTTTGAGTGATTTGATCATGACCAAGATTCGTCTTCTTTCCGGTAACTCGATATCGACTCTCCTCGGGGCCCTGGTCGCGGGCAGCGCACTGACCATTGCTTGTGTGCCGAAGCAACATACTTCCGGGAGCACGCCAGGCAGCGTCCAAGGCACGGCTCAGCAGTTGCCCCCGAACGTCACCTTGCCACCTCCTCCACCAGCGCCTCCAGAGGCGCCAGTCCCGCCGATTCAAGAGACCGGAAACGTGAATTTGGATCGGTTCCTCAAGCTGTGGACCGACCTGCACAAGATGTCGAACGGCTATTTCAGCCCCGAGGGAGTGCCTTACCACTCGGTGGAGACGCTCATCGTCGAGGCCCCCGATTATGGACACACGACCACATCGGAGGCGTACAGCTACTGGATCTGGTTGGAGGCCATGTACGGGAAGGTGACGAAGGACTGGAGTGCCTTCGACCGAGCGTGGAAGAACCTCGAATACTACATCATCCCGACGGCGCTCGATCAGCCGACTAACTTCGCCTACAACCCGACCAAGACCGCGACCTTCGCGGCCGAGAGGGAGACGCCCAATGAATACCCGGTCCCGCTCGAGGGCTCGGTCACGGTCGGCGTCGATCCCATCGGCAAAGAGCTCAAGGCAACCTACGGCAACGACAACATCTACGCCATGCATTGGCTGCTGGACGTGGATAACTGGTATGGTTTTGGAAAGCGCGGCGACGGCACCAGCCACGTCGCGTACTTCAATACTTTCCAGCGTGGCGAGCAGGAGTCGGTGTGGGAAACCGTGCCTCAGCCCTGTTGGGAGGACTTCTCCTTTGGCGGTCAATTTGGCTACCTTGATCTTTTCATCAAGGATCCCAAGCCCGCCAAGCAGTGGAAGTATTCTAACGCTCCGGATGCAGATGCCCGAGCGATTCAGGCCGTTTATTGGGCCGAAAGGTGGGCCCAGGAGCAGGGCGGCAACAATGCCGTGGTCGACGCCGTCGCCAAGAAGGCTGGCGAGATGGGCGACTACATTCGGTACTCGCTGTTCGACAAATATTTCAAGAAGATCGGCTGCCAAGACAAGCTGTGCCCTCCGGGGACCGGCTACGACTCGGCCCACTATCTGCTGAGCTGGTACTTTGCCTGGGGCGGAGCATTGCCGGGCGGCAGCGCTTGGGCGTGGCGCATTGGATCGAGCCACACCCATTCGGGCTATCAAAATCCCATTTCTGCCTACGCTCTGGCAGAAGACCCTGCGTTGCGTCCCCAGTCTCCCAATGGTCAGCGTGATTGGTCGACTAGCCTCACCCGGCAGCTGGAGTTCTATCGTTGGCTGCAGTCCAGCGAGGGTGCTTTTGCAGGCGGTGCCACGAACAGCTGGAATGGCCGCTACGAAAAGTTCCCGTCCGGAACCAAGACCTTCTACGGAATGGGTTATCAGGAGGCTCCGGTTTTCCAAGATCCTCCGAGTAACGAATGGTTTGGATTCCAGGTTTGGTCCGTGGAACGCCTTGCCGAGTACTACTACGTGACCGGCGACAAGAAAGCGGAATTGCTGCTCGATCGATGGGTCGCGTGGGCGACCAAGAATACGAAGCTGACCGCCAACGGCGGCTGGCAGATCCCTGCCACGTTGAAGTGGGCCGGGGTGCCAGCTTCTGATTGGAGCGAAGGCACCCAGAACTGGGATCCCAAGGACGCCAACTACAACTCGACCCTTCACGTGCGCGTGGCCAATTCCACCGACGACGTCGGTACGACAGCGGCGCTGGTTCACACACTCGAGTTTTATGCTGCGAAGAAGGGCGACAAGGAGGTCAAGGCGCTCTGCAAGGAGCTACTCGATCGGATGTGGACCAAGTATCGTGACGACAAAGGCATCGCCAGCTTCGAGCAGCGTGGCGATTACAAGCGATTCCAGGACCACATCTATGTTCCACCGGGATGGCAGGGCAAGATGCCCGACGGGGATCCCATTAACGACAAGAGCACGTTCTTGAGCATTCGGAGCAAGTACAAGCAAGATCCGGCGTTCCCGAAGGTGGAAGCCTACCTCAAGGGAGGCAAGGCTCCTGAATTCCGGTACCACCGGTTCTGGGCACAGGCGCACATTGCGCTCGCCTATGCCACGTATGGCTGGCTCTTCCCCAAGTGAATCTGGACTTGGTTCCGGGGCAAGGTCCCCCCCTTGTCCCTTGACGGCGCCCTGCCCGATGTGGCGGGGCGCCAAACCACAATAAGGAGCCACGATGAGGCGTAACGCTATCGGTCGATCGCAATGGATGCTGGCGAGCACGCTGGTGGTGGCGGTGGCAGCTACCGGTTGTGTGAAGAAGAAAGGGAGCAGCGCCGGGACGGGCGGGAGTGCGAGTGCCGAGCCGATGGCAGAGCACAATCTGCTGGGCCAGTCGGACTTCAATCAGGGCACCAGCCTCCCTTGGACCCTGTCGTTCACTCCTCCGGCTGAAGGTACCGCGGCGGTGGAGAACGGTGCCTACTGCTTACACATTGCCAACAAGGGAGTGAATAAGTGGGATGCGCAGGTTCGACACCGCGAGATGGTCATCGAGAATGGGCACACCTACTCGATCTCTTTCAAGATCTGGTCGGACCAGCAGACGCGGGCCAGCATCAAAGTGGGGATGATCGGGCCACCTTATTCCGAGTATTGGGTCAAGGTTCTCGAAATCGGACCTGAACCGCAGACGGTCGTGGACTCGTTCACCATGAACCATGCCACAGACCCGACGGCGGAATTTGCATTCCATTATGGCGGATCGATGGCCACAGCGAAGGAACCCTTCGTCGTGTGCATCGACGACGTCATCCTGTCCGACCCGCAGTTTTCTAGGCCGCCGGCGGAGCAGCTTCAACCACCGCCGAAGATTGCCGTCAATCAGGTAGGCTACTATCCGCACGCCGAGAAATTGGCGACGCTCGCGACTGACTCGTCGTCACCGTTGGACTGGGAGCTCTTGGACGGATCGGGGCAAGTGGTGGACAAGGGCAGCACCTTTCCATTTGGACAGGACGCCGCTGCCGGCCAAGCCGTGCAGGTCATCGACTTCAGCTCCTTTGCCAAGCCCGGACAGGGTTATTCGCTGCGTGTCGGCCAGGATACGAGCTATCCGTTCGAAATCGGCAACGACCTGTACCATCAGCTGAAATACGATGCCCTTCACTATTTCTATCACAATCGTAGCGGCGTCGAAATCAAGATGCCCTACGCGGGTGAAGAGAAGTGGGCACGTCCCGCCGGTCATCTCAAGAGCGACTCGGCTGTTGCGTGCGCTCCGGAGGCGGGATGTGACTACAAGCTGGACGTGACCGGCGGCTGGTACGACGCGGGGGATCACGGAAAATACGTGGTCAACGGTGGTATCTCCGTATGGACGCTGCTCGATCTGTACGAGCGGACCAAGTACCTCGGCAGCTCGCTCGCCGATTTCGGCGACGGCACCATGAACATCCCCGAGAACAAGAACCACATGCCCGACCTCCTAGACGAGGTAAAATGGGAGCTCGAGTGGATGATGAAAATGCAGGTGCCCGACGGCAAGCCGAAGGCGGGCATGGTTCATCACAAGATCCATGATCGAAACTGGACCGCTCTCGGGATTGCTCCTGACGAAGCAGAAAGGAAGATGGCCCGGTTCCTCCGCCCTGTGAGTACGGCGGCCACGCTGAATCTGGCTGCTAGCGGGGCTCAATGCGCTCGGGTGTACAGGGGAATCGACGAGAAATTGGCGAGCCGCTGCCTAGCTGCAGCCGAGAAGGCATGGTTGGCGGCCAAGGCCAATCCGGCAGTGTACGCGCTGCCCACCGACAATCAGGGCGGAGGCCCCTACGACGACGTTGACGTGAGCGACGACTTTTATTGGGCCGCGGCCGAACTTTGGACCACGACGAAGAAGGACGAATACAGGAACTTCGTCAAGTCGTCGCCACTGAACGGTCGCTTCCCCATGGACGCTGGCGGCGCGACTTCCTCGATGACCTGGGGTCGGACCGACGCGCTCGGAAAGATCTCGATGGCCGTCGTGCCCGGCGGTGTCGATGCGGGCACTATGAGCCAGATGCGCCAGCAGATCATCGGCGCGGCGGACGCCTACGCGAAGATGATTTCGGAAACGGGATATCGACTTCCCTTCAAGGGCGCTGCCGACGGAAAGTATCCGTGGGGGTCCAATTCGTTCATCGTCAACAACATGTTGATCTTGGCCTTGGCGGACGACTTCACCAAGCAGGACAAGTACGTTGACGCGGTAGCCGCGGGAATGGGGTACCTGCTTGGTCGCAATCCCCTTGGTCAATGCTACGTCACCGGTTACGGCTCGCGGCCGCTGCAATGGCCGCACCATAGGTTCTGGGCGTATCAGGCCGACAAGCGGTTCCCGACCGCACCGCCCGGGTGCTTGTCCGGCGGACCGAATTCCGGTCTGGAGGATCCGTACGTCCAGGCCGCTGGTCTGAAGGGCTGTGCACCGGAGAAATGCTTCGTGGACAACATCGAGGCCTGGAGCGCCAACGAGATAACGATCAACTGGAATGCTCCGTTCGCCTGGGTAGCCGCCTTCCTCGACGAGAAGGGCCCGAAACTCACGGCCGCAGCTTCCGGCAGCGGGCACGGTGGCAAGGGCAAGAGCGGCGGTAAGGCCCACCAGAAGAAGTGAACTCTGTTATCCCGCGGCCGGACGCGCTAAAGTCCGGCCGCTACTCCGATAAGTCGGTCTCCAAGCAGCGGGGGCAGCCAATGGCCTTCTGCCGTGCTTCGAGATCTTCCCCCCGTCCCGAGGCTCGAGAAGAAGATGCGTTTCGGTCAGTTCGACGACAAGCGTAAAGAATATCTGATTACTACTCCAACGACGCCCTATCCCTGGATCAACTATCTGGGAAGCGAGCGCTTTTTCTCACTCATCTCTCAGCAGGGCGGGGGATACTGCTTTTATCGAGATGCGCGTCTGAGGAGAATTACGCGCTATCGCTACCATAATGTTCCGACCGACGCAGGCGGCCGCTACTTCTACATCCGGGACGAAAACGGAGACTATTTCACGCCCACCTACGGGCCCGTGAAGCGCAAGCTCGATCGGTTCGAGTGTCGGCACGGCCTCGGCTATACGAAGGTGTCCGGTAAGCGAGCCGATATCTCCGCCGAGTGCCTATACTTGGTGCCCCTGGGGACCAACGCGGAAATTCACCAGCTGACGCTGACCAACGAAGGGCCCCGTCCCCGCAAGTTGCGTGTCTTTTCCTTCATCGAGTTCTGTCTTTGGAACGCGATGGATGACTTCACCAACTTTCAGCGCAATTTCAACACCGGAGAGGTGGAGGTCGAAGGCTCGACCATCTATCACAAGACCGAGTACCGCGAGCGCCGTGACCACTACGCGTTCTACCACGTCAACTCAAAGCTGGCCGGGTTCGACACCGATCGCGAGACCTTTTTCGGCCTGTACAACGGAATGCACGAGCCGGAAGTCGTGGAGCAGGGAGCTTCGCGCAACTCCGTGGCCCACGGGTGGGCTCCGATCGCCTCGCATTCGGTGGACGTATCGCTGGCTCCGGGCGAGTCAAAATCGCTGGTATTCGTGCTCGGATACGTCGAGAACCCGGTTGCCGAGAAGTGGGAGCGGCCGGGTGTCATCAATAAGCGGCCCGCGAAGCAGCTGATCGAGAAGTATTCGACCCCGGCGCAGGTCGAAGCGGCCATGCAAGAGCTACGCGACTACTGGGACGATCTTCTGTCGCGCTATGTTCTGGAGTCGAAGGACGAACGTCTCAATCGCATGGTCAATGTCTGGAATCCGTACCAGTGCATGGTGACCTTCAATATGTCCCGCAGCGCATCGTACTTCGAGACTGGCATCGGCCGAGGCATGGGCTTCCGCGATTCAAATCAGGATCTCTTGGGCTTCGTCCACCAAGTACCGGAACGCGCGCGCGAACGGATCATCGATATCGCATCGACCCAGTTCGCCGACGGCAGCGCATATCACCAGTACCAGCCGCTCACTAAGCGTGGGAACAACGACGTTGGCAGCGGATTCAACGACGATCCCCTGTGGCTCATCCTGGGGGTCGCCGCGTACGTCAAGGAAACCGGCGACTATGCGATCCTCGACGAACAGGTCCCCTTCGACAACGACGAAAAGAACACCGCGACGCTGCTCGAGCACCTCAAGCGCTCGTTCGATCACGTCGTAAACAATCTAGGTCCGCACGGCTTGCCTCTCATTGGACGGGCGGATTGGAACGATTGCCTCAATCTGAATTGCTTCTCCGAAACGCCCGACGAACCCTACCAAACCACCGGCAATCGCGTGGGTCGGACCGCGGAGTCCATCTTCATCGCTGGCATGTTCGTAGGAATAGGCCCGGAGTACGCGACGCTCTGCGAGCGCAAGGGCATGGCCGAAGAAGCCAGACGTGCCAGGTCCGAAATCGACAAGATGCGTTCCGCCGTTCTGACCGATGGCTGGGACGGCAGCTGGTTTCTCAGAGCCTACGATTACTTCGGGAACAAGGTCGGCAGCAAGGAGTGTGCAGAGGGACAGATCTTTATCGAGCCGCAGGGATACTGCGTGATGGCGAGAATCGGTGTCGAAACGGGCGAAGCCAAGAATGCGCTGGACTCAGTGGGCGAACGGCTAGCAACTCCCTACGGGATCGTGCTGCAGAATCCGCCGTATCAGACCTATCATTTGGAGCTCGGAGAGATTTCGTCCTATCCGCCGGGATACAAGGAAAACGCGGGAATCTTCTGCCACAACAATCCCTGGATCATGATTGGCGAGACGATTCTCGGCCGTGGTGATCGTGCATTCGACTATTACAAACGGATAGCCCCCTCCTACTTGGAGGATATCAGCGATCTGCACCGCACGGAGCCCTACGTCTATTCGCAGATGGTAGCTGGCAAGGACGCCTCGGGGCAGCCGGGAGAAGCGAAGAATTCGTGGTTGACCGGGACCGCGGCCTGGAATTTCGTGGCGATATCCCAGCATATGTTGGGGGTACGTCCCGAGCACGATGGCTTGATCGTCTCGCCGTGCATCGGAACCGAGATTGGTGAGTTCACGGTAACGCGTAAGTGGCGAGGGGCGACCTATGTCATCAAGGTGAAGAACACGGGGACCAGCTGGAATCGGCCCCGCCTCGTCGTCGACGGCAGTCCCATCGAAGGATCGCTGGTCCCGCAAGCGCCGAAAGGTGCCACCGTCCATGTGGAGTGTACGGTATAGAGGTCCATGAGCTTAGCTCGCGTCGGGGTCCGCGTAACGTTACCGGCAGCTCTGTCGGTGGTGGGAAGCACCCGACGCTACCTCGACCAGTTCGTCTTGGCTCTGAGTGCGAACGCGGCTGCTGCTTCTCAGGTAGCGCTGGCGGTGCACGAACTCTTTGATAACGCGATCCGTCACGCGACCGGCGGCGCCGTTGAGCTGGTAGTGGAACTCGAGGACGCGAGTGCCAGTTTCACGAGCTTGACGGTACAGACGCTCAATCAAGCCTCCGAGCAGGATTGTTCGGAGGTCCAGCGTATCCTCGACGAGATGCACGGTGCGCACGATCCGATGGAACATTTCGATCGGGAGATCCGGGCGAGCGTCGGGAGGAAGAGCTCGGGTCTAGGTCTTGTGCGTGTGTGCACAGAAGCGAATATCAATCTGTCCTGTCACTGCGAGAAGGGGTATCTCAGTGTCACGGGCACGACGACGGTGACGCTCGGGAGGGCCGCGTGAGCGAACTGGAGTTGGCGGAGATTCAGGAGGCCGAGTTTGTCCTACGGCCTCGCCTCGACGGGCGGTGCCTTCACCTGGTGCTGTCGGGCAGCGCTGACGGACAGGTCGAATCGATTCTGATACAGTTTTTCCGCCGCCTTCATGCCGAGGCGCTACGCCTCGGTGTGCGGGAGGTCGTCGTCGACTTGCAAAGGCTGGATTTCATGAATTCCAGCTGTTTCAAGGGGTTCATTGTCTGGATCGACGCTGCGTCGTCCGCGCACGTGCTCGACCGGTATCGCATCCGGCTGCGGTCCAATACTTCATTTCATTGGCAGGTACGGAGCCTCGACGCCCTGCGTCGCATGGCTCCCAGCATCATCGATGTCGAGAGCATCGCGGAGGCGGTGCCGTGAGCCGCCGCCGCCCTCGGATTGGCCTCCTCGTCGATTGGCTTGAGGACGAATACCAGAACAAGGTATTTGCCGGTGTCGACGCCGAAGCGCAAGCCAACGGCGTGAGCCTGTACTGTCTCACCGGAGGAATCCTTCGATCGCCGTTTCGATTCGGAGCTCGGCGCAATTTCATCTATGACCTGATAAGTCCGGAGTGTGTCGACGCCTTGGTCATCATGTCCGGTACGCTCGGCAATTACGTGGGCCCGAGCCGTCTGGCGCGTTATTGTGAGCGCTTCCGTCCCTTGCCAATGTGCAGCGTCGGAGTGGCTTTGGATGGAATTCCGAGCGTTTTGGTGGACAACGCCACCGGAATGCGAGACGCGATCGGTCATTTGATTGAGTTCCACGGTTACCGCAAGATTGCGTTTATCCGTGGGCCCGGGGTCAACGAAGAGGCCGAGGATCGCTATCGCGTGTACCGTGAGGTACTCGCGGACCATGGACTGCCGTTCAACCCAGAGCTGGTGACGCTTGGCAATTTCCAGGCAAGCTCGGGGGCGGAATCGATTCGTACCATGATGGACGTCCGTCGAGTGGCGTTCGATGCGATCGTCGCTGCCAACGATTTCATGGCGCTTGGTGCCCTCGATGCGCTCATGGCCCGCGGGGTTCGTATTCCCCAAGACGTGGCGATCATCGGTTTCGACGACATTCGCGAGGGACGCTTCGCGCCTTCACCTTTGACGACGGTACGCCAGCCTCTGGATCGGCAAGGGAAGTTGGCACTCGAGCTGGCGCTCGCTCAGCTCGAAGGCGAAACCATCACTGATCACGTCATTTTGAATACGGAACTGGTTCGACGTCAGTCGTGCGGCTGCTCGTCCTACGACGCACCCGAACGACCAGCGCCGGAGGTGAAGCTAGAGGACGCCACTTTGTTGGGCACCTTCCAGACTTATCGGGCGGATATCCTAGCGGGCGTCACCCAGGTCATTTGGGCCTCCTCTCCGGACATCGATGTCAGCAGTGCGGTTCAGATCGTTGACGCGTTCTATAACGAGATCGCTGACAAGGACGTTGAGGAGTTCCTGCCGACACTCGATTCCGCGGTTCACGCGGCCGCGGAAACCGGGGGCAATGTGGACGCCTGGCAGGCCATTGTGACCGTTTTGCGGCAGTACGCCTTGCTTGCCGTCGACGACGAAGCAGACAAACGCGCCGAGGTCGAGGAGAAATTGCACGAGGCGCGGGCCATCATCGGCGGCGCGGCGGAGCGCGCGCAGGCTCGCAAACGCCTACAGATGGAGCATTGGTCAAGGATCTTGCGGAAATCTGGCGAAGCGCATTTCACCTCTCTGGACGTATCGGCAGTCATGAATACCGTTCAGGAGCAGATCATCCGACTGGGTATTCAGAGTGCGTATTTGGCCATCTTCGAGGACGGACAGGGTACGGCCAGGTTGGTGCTCACCTACGACACGCGAAGTGGCGAGGCAGAGAGTCATCGCGGTGAGGTGTATCCTGCGAAGCTTCTGGTCCCGCCGAACACCTTGGGGACGGACAGCCGTCGGACCTACGTCGTCGAGCCGCTGTTTTTCGAAAACGAGCAGCTCGGATTCATGCTCTTGGAGTTGGGACCTACCGAGGGAGTGATTTACGAGACTCTACGCGACCAGATCGGTAGCGCTCTCAAAGGGGCGCTGTTGGTACAACAGCTCGTCGAGGAGACAGCACGCAGGGAGATGGCCGAGCGCGATCGGTTGCAGAAGGAAATGGAGATCGCGGAAAGGATCCAAACCTCCATCTTGCCGCGGAACGTGGAAATCCCGGGCATGGACGCTGCCGCCGTCATGCTCCCGGCCAGCGAAGTGGGTGGAGATTACTACGACATATTGCCCTATGACGGGCTTTGTTGGTTCGGCATCGGCGACGTTGCCGGGCACGGTTTGCGGACCGGCCTGATCATGCTGATGATCGAGAGCGTGGTGTTGGCGCTGACCGCCAACGACCCCTGGGTGGAACCCCGGAATGTGCTTCGGATCGTCAACAAAGTGATTTGCACCAACGTGCATGATCGTCTCGGACAGGACGAACACGCCACCCTGACGCTGCTGAGGATCGACCGTGAAGGGAGGGTTACGTTCAGCGGTGCTCACGAAGACATCCTTGTATTTCGGTCGCGGACGAGGCGCTGCGAGACCATCACCACGCCGGGTACGTGGGTCGGCGCCGTGCCGGACATCGAGGCGGGCCTGATCGATTCTGAGCAGCGGCTCGATCCTGGAGACGTGCTGCTTCTGTACACGGATGGCGTGACCGAAGCGATGGACGAAAATCAGCGACAATTTGGTATCGAGCGCCTCCGAAGTGAATTCGAATCCGTTGCCGAGCAGTCGGTAGAGGCAATTCGAGATCACATTCTGTCGCAGGTCAGGAGCCATACCGCGCGTCAAACCGATGACGTGACGGTGGTGGTCCTGCGGTTCCGCGGCTGACCATCGGCGGTTTGCGGCCGGTGCGAGGCCTGAAGTACGCCGAGTCCCGGGCGATCCGCTCGCCCCTGGGCCGACGGCGAGCCAGGTAACGGGCTGTTGATTCAAGCCAGGAAATCGCGATTTTCTCGCCGCTTGGGTTAGCGCGGCCGGCAGATTGCGCTACCGTTGTGAACGATTACTGGAGTTGTCGTGCGGCTAAGGTCTCCCTAGCCGCGGAGGCCAGGTCGAGAATCGACGTGCGCCGGAAGAGAAACCGGGTAGAGTCTTTGGCGAAAGGTTCTTGCCATGATGCGACGTGAGCTTGATCGACTATCAGGGGCTGCTGTGATGGGATTGCTATTTTCCGCCATCGTTGCATGTAGTGCGGAAGGAAGCACACTTCAAGCTTCCGGAGGTGTCCCGGGCGTGGGAGGGGCGACGTACGGCGGCAGTGCTTTTGGCGGGGGCGTTGGAACTTTC
>Ga0210133_1000419_pt1 | contig 15435 bp, 12 predicted proteins | sample Joice_ThreeSqC_D_2_FD_184874 | JGI IMG/M metagenome (GOLD analysis project Ga0210133, IMG submission 184874) | Wetland microbial communities from San Francisco Bay, California, USA, that impact long-term carbon sequestration - Joice_ThreeSqC_D1... | ecosystem: Environmental > Aquatic > Marine >...
TGAAAACTTCGAACTTTTTTCTCTGTCCATCGCTAGTAAATTTTGCTAATTCAACTCGTTCTATAAAATCTTCAGCGCTTTCAGATTTTCTTGCCTGTTCAAGTAGTGGTCTTACACTATTTGTATCTGTAGCTGATAGTGGCCCACATATGAGGGCAATCACATCATTTGAATTTTCTGAAAATTTTTTAGCGTTGTTAAAATCATTCCACGCTGCTTGTATAACATTACGAAAATTTGAATCGCTATTGGTGAATTTTATTGAATGTTTAATTTGACCAAGGAGTTTAGCTTCTTTTTTAGAATTTGGTTCTTTAGAGAAAACTATTAAATCATCTATATCAAATCCTTGGTATTTTCCTTGCAGTTTAATTTTTACTATTGGCCAAGCGGGTAAGCATGGTGAAACACCTCCTGAAAGCATTAAAATTGTAAAAGCGGTCTGTACACTATTTTCAAAGTGCCCACCGCCGCCGCCAGTGGAGAATGGATTACTGACTTCTTTGTTCAAATGCTTTTTGCCTATTTACTTTATAGTAAATGTTAAAATACATTTTTCTATATCACATTTTTTTGTTTTTAAATTTCTTATTTGATTTTGCTTTTATAATTAATCACTCCCCTTGTGTTTACAAATAGAATGTAGAAAGGAGTGAAAATACCCTCACGTTGTCAACAGTTTGGTTATTCCTAACATTTAAAATTAAGGATTAGTTTAGTTTTTGTCTAATGCTTTACATTTCTGAGTTTTTCAGTTAACTTTGAATCGTATGAAAACATTAGATACCGAAATAATCGATACTATAACGCAGCGTCTTATAAAAGAATTTTCTCCCGAAAAAATAATTTTATTTGGTTCTTATCTTATGGGACACGGTGATAACGATAGCGATATTGATTTGTTGATAATAAAAGATACAAATGAGCGTTTTATTGATCGCTGGACTACAGTTCGCAAAATATTATCAGATCCACATCGTAAAATTGCTATTGATACTTTTGTATTAACACCAAAGGAAATTTCCGACCGAATTGCTATTGGTGATCAGTTTATAACTGACATAATTGAAAACGGGCAAGTTCTTTATGCCGCATAAAGAATCGCTCTATCCTGCTGACTAGATTAGTATTCCCAGCTTACTAACTTACAGCGGGAGAAGAACTCTTATTAAACATCTGCAAAATGTTTGATAAGAGAACAATCAGCAAACACCCAATAACATTATACCACAAAAATGGAATGCTTGTAAAAAAGTAGCAATAAAGCACAACTAATTCAGCAAAGATAGCCGAATAAAAAGTTGCATCCCCTGAGACTTTCTTAAAATAAAAGGCAACCAGGAATATCCCAAGGATTGTACCATAAACAAGTGAACCGAGAATGTTTACAGCTTCCACAAGAGAACCAAGCTGGCTGGCAAATAGAGCGAATGTAACGGCATACATTCCCCACAACACCGTTGAGATTTTTGAAGCTCTTAAGTATTGTTCATCAGTCCCATCTTTTTTAATCATCCTTTTGTATATATCAATTACAGTTGTTGAGGCAAGTGCATTTAACTCCGCAGACGTTGAAGACATAGAAGCGGACAGAATAGCCGCCAGTATCAATCCAATTAAACCAACAGGAAGAAAATTTACGATGTATGAAATGAAAATATAATTTGTATCGCTTGTGTCGGCATCTGGATTCGCTTCTTTTATCAAATCGATTGCTTTGCTGCGAACCAAAGATGCTTCCTGCTGTTTATTTAATACTTCATCGGTTTCTTTTTTTATTTGTTCAGTGTTTCCCTTATCTATTGCGCCAAGCATTTGCCGGATTTGTTTCTGTTTTTCTTCATTCAGATTTTTATACTGATTTTCAAGATCGTGATATTGTTCTGAGTAAACACTGCTTTTTACATTTTGTTCTTCAACAGGATTAAAAAAGAGCGGGGGAGTAACAAACTGATAAAAAACAAAAACCATCGCACCGATGAACAGAATTATAAACTGCATCGGTACTTTTACTAAACCGTTAACGAGCAAACCCATCCTGCTTTCTTTTATCGAGCTACCGGCTAAATATCTTTGCACCTGCGATTGATCCGTTCCGAAATATGAAAGCATCAAAAACGTTCCGCCGATTATTCCAGACCAGAATGTGTACCTGTCGTTCAAATCAAAAGAAAAATCTATTGCATTAAGCTTACCAAGCTTGCCTGCAACGTAAGCAGCATCGATAATTGAAATATCTTTAGGCAGTAAAATGTAAATCATAAAAAACGCAGAGAACATCCCAACGGTTATAATTATCATCTGAAAAATGTGAGTTTTATTTACAGCTATCGTTCCGCCAACCGTTGTGTAAAGAATTACCGCAAAACCGATGATCAGAATTGTGATATCAAGCTGCCATCCGAGAATTACAGAAAGAATAAGTGCAGGTGCGTAAATTGTGAATCCTGCCGCTAATCCTCTTTGGGATAAAAATAAAACACTTCCCAGAGTCCTGTTTTTAAGATCAAATCGTTTTTCAAGATATTCGTAAGCAGTGTAAACATTAAGCTTGTTGTAAAGTGGGACTGCGGTAATAGATAAAATTATCATTGCAATCGGGAGACCGAGATAGAACTGAACGAATCGCATTCCATCTACGTAAGCTTGTCCCGGTGTTGAAAGAAAAGTAATTGCACTGGCTTGCGTTGCCATAATTGATAATGCAATCGTCCACCATGGAGTACTTCTTCCGGCACGGATGTATGAATCGACATCTTTCGTATGCCGGGTTTTTACTATACCGTAGATAACAACAAAGGCAAGAAAACCGAGCATAGCGATCCAGTCGATATAGCTCATTCAAAAGCCTTTGTGAAAACGTAGAAAAGTATTACAAGGATTACGAGGAAGGAAAACACAAATGCATAAAGTTTATTCCAAGAACCGAACAAAGGCGGTTTGTCATCCTCAACACTCTTATTTGGATTATCTTTAACTTCCAATGTGCCCGGCGGAAATCAAGTTGACAAATAATTTATAAGCTCCGGCTACACCTGCAGGTATTTCTCTGAAAAACGATAAGCTCGTGTAAACGTATATTCCTTTTCCATATTTCGCATAAAGTAAAGAGCTGTTTTTTTGTGATTCACCTTTATCATTCATCCCGAGTAATTCATCATAATTATTGCTCCAATCATCCGGGAAATATAAGCCGCGTTCCTGTATCCAGCCTTCAAAATCTTTTTGGGAAATTTTATTTGGATAATTAAGAATCGGATGATCGGGCAGTAAGAATTTTACGGCAGCATCTTCCTCGGTTACACGGTCTCTCGATAATTCCAAATTATATGGACCCGGATCAGCGAATAAATTTCCGGATGTGTTATACTGGACGATATAAGTCCCACCATTCTTTACATAATCGAGAAGTTTTTCCTGGTAAACAGCCATTCTATCATATATATTATAAACTCTTATTCCGCCAATGATCGCATCGTACGAAGATAAATTATCGTTTGTTAATTCGGCATCCGTAAGCAGATCAACCGTAAATCCGAGTTCGCCGAGATATTTTGGAATATCATCGCCCGATCCCATAATGTAACCGATCTTGTTTACCACCTTCTCGCCGATATCGATTCTTAACAATTTTACTTTTGCAGAAGGGAATACGGTTTGAATTGGAATATGGGGGTAATCGATTGTAACCATCCCTTTTGAATAAACTTTGTCATCGATCTTAACCTCCGCAGAAAGTTCAGCCTGGCTTTCGCCCGTAGGCGGAATAATTGTAAACCCGAATTGTTTTTCTTCATTTAATTTATCAAGCTGAAACTTTGCAACCTCCGGTTCAACTTTCCAGTTACCGGGTACCAAAAGCTTTAGCTCGCCTGAACTATTCTCTTTATGGTTTTTGAGTGTTATCTGCACTTCACCCGGTTTTTGTGAAGTAAACAGATAAAGATTATTTTCAAAGTTTATTGTTACCGGGGGAGATATTGCAATAGGATTATAAATTTCTCCTTTCACCGGATCATTTTCTCTGTAACGAACAGGCGTACTTAATACAAGCTTAACATCGTTAATCGATAACCTGAAATAAGCAATAAGCGCCGACGGATTTTCTGCTAATCCTATTTCAGTCTTATCAGGAATATTAAACATTGCACCTTGTGGGTCTTCTTTTAACCAGTATGGCTGGCTGATATTTTCATTCTCAGAGAGTTGAACATTTTTATCAACCGTAATCATTTCGCCTTCCGGTAAATTTTTTTGTAGAACGGAATCGGAAACCTGGTTGTTAATAAAAACTCCATCAAGTACAAATGGAAGTTTCGACCGGTTTACAATTCCTGAAGAAACTTTTAAGCTGCTGCCCGGAGTGTAAATTCTCTGATTTGTTGTAGCTTCTAACCAAATTCCCGAACATGCTTTTAGTAATTCAAGAATTTCCTTTCCCTTAACCTGGGTCCAGTAACTGTCATTGATGTCCGATAATTTTTTATAAGCTTCGAGTAATATCGGAACAATGGCGGAAGGATCTTCATCTTTATATTTATTGATTGCTTCATTAATCAGGTTGCTTACTTCTTCACTGCCATTAACTCTTTTCCAGCTTATGTCGATATCTTGAAATAAACTTTTAGCAGATTCATTACCTGCCAGGGGAAGAAAATAATCTATCCTGTTCGCCCGCCAGCCTGAAGAACCGAATCCCTGGCTCTTGTGCATACTTCTGCTATCGGCAGCAATTTCGGTGTACGATTTTCCTAGCAAAGGATTGTAGCTGCCAAGATTTACCGAGATTACGGTATCCGGTGAAATTCCCCTGCTGTTCAGACCACGACTCCAGGTATTCCAGAAAATTCTTTTTGGAGACCAGACATCCAGGTATTTGAGCTGTTCGGGAAAAGCGGTCGAATCGCCTGCAAGCTTAAATGCTTCCAGAGCTAATATTGAAGAAACAGTATGCTGCCCATGTCCGCCTTCACCGGTTCCCGGGAATCTTGTTACAAGCACATCGGGTTTGAATTTTCTTATTACCCATACCACATCAGAGAGAAGCCTGTTATGATCCCAGAACTCAAAAGTTTCATCAGGAGATTTTGTATAACCGAAATCGATCGCACGTGAAAAAAATTGTTCCGCACCATCGATCCTTCTTGCCTGAAGTAATTCCTGTGTGCGGATAACGCCGAGCAATTCAGCTTGTTCATTTCCGATTAAGTTTTGTCCGCCATCGCCGCGGGTCAGCGCGAGATACCCGGTGCGATACAATCCGTTGTAAGAGCAGTAAGCTAAGAATGAAGTATTCTCATCATCGGGATGTGCGCCTATGTAGAGGACAGTTCCAAGTACATTCAGTTTATTTAAAGCCAGTCTTATTTCAGCGGCATCGTAACTTTTCGGCTGCTGCGGAAAAACGGCAGAGGACAGAATTAAGAAAAAAATAATTAGAGAACATCCCCGGCAGAAGCATTTTTTTTGATTCACTGTGATTTAACTTTTTTAAAGAGTAAATATTGAATTGTCATAATTATCAGGCTTGATAATAAAACATATTTCGTATAAATCCAAGATAGAAATGGTGATAGAGTTGTGGAAATTTTAATTGATTAATTGTCTTATTGTTGATTTTGGAACTCAAGTTCCTAATTCTCTTCTCTTAATAAAAAGTTTGTCTAAAAATTAAAATGTAGAGCGAGATTTATCTCGCTTTTAATGGAACTTTGTATATTTATTAATTCGTTGGAGCGAAATAAATTTCGCTTTACAATTTTCATATCACCTTATAAGAGAATGGGAACAAAAGGGAATGAACTCGACTTTACTTATTAATTATCTTCAACAAATTTCTTTATTCATTATATTTACACACTTGTTGTATGAAATGATTTTAGAAACCGTTAAAACGGTTATAATTTTCTGGTTTGTTAGGTTCTCACCGGGATTAATCCCGGTGTTAATCTTTAATTGCACCTGTATTAACTGTTTTAACAGTTTACCTTTTTTATTTCACACAACGGGTAATATTAATTTTCTGAGACCATATATTTGGTCCCAGCTATCATAAATAATATCAACTAATGAAACGATTTTTATTTGTACTTGCAGGTTTGATTATCCTGGTGTTAGGCTGTTCGAAGGAGAAGGTAAATCCTTCAATAGATACTAATATATCGACAGAAGAATTGCCTGACCAGGAAAGCTGGAACTCGACTATCTTTTTTACCGATTCCGGTAAAACAAAAGCAATTTTATGGGCTGGTCATCTGCGAGTATTTGGAAAGACAAACACGACTTTGCTCGACAGTAATATCAAAGTAGATTTTTATAATGATGACCAGTTAAAAACTTCGACTCTTACTGCAAAAAGAGGTAAGGTAGATGAAAACACAAATAATCTTTATGCAATCGATAGCGTCGTGGCTGTGAATGACAGCGGAGTTGTGATCAGGACCGATGAAATGATGTGGAGAAATAAGGATAGAAAAATTGTTTCTGATAAATTTGTATCTATCGTCTCGCCGAAGGAAAAAATTGAAGGCTACGGTTTTGAATCGGATCAGAGTTTAAGGAACTACGTCATTTACAATATCACTTATATAACAAACACCGATACCACAAAATGATGCAATTAAAAAAAATCATACTGTTAGGATTATTTTTGTTTGCACCTTTTCTCACTGCCCAGGAAAATTCGGAAATGATAAAAGTTATCGGCGATAGCCTTAGAGGTAAAACAATAAACGGGGAATCTGTGAGGGAAGTTTATGGCAATGTAGTGCTTACACAGGGAAATGTTGTTGTTACTTGTGACCAGGCAGTTCAGTACATATCAAAAAATAACGCAACGCTTACAGGCAATGTTATCTTGAAGCAGGACAGTCTGACGATCACAACGGAAGAGGGATTTTATTTTGGAAATGAAAAAAGAACAAAAAGTATAACCGGCATTTCGCTCGATGATCAAAAGATAATATTGGAAGCGGACAGCGGGGAGTACTTTTTTAATGAAGACAGGGCATTCTTTCAAACGCACGTAGTTTTATATGATACTGCTACAACCATGTTTGCGGATGAACTGACTTATTATCAAAAAGAAGAAAGAGCAGTTGCCGTTGGTAATGTTAAGATTATGGACAAGAGTAACGTGATCTCGTCCGATACACTTGTACATTTCAGAAAGACAAAAGTCAGCTTTGCGGATGGCAATGTTAAAATCAAAAGTCTTGAAGATAACACAACCATTTTCGGTGGGCACCTTGAAGATTATCCCGAAACCAAATACACTTTGATTAACGAAAATCCCGTTCTTATGCAGATCGATACTTCCATTACTGCCGACAGTACACAAAAGCTCGATACACTTATCATTAAGGCAGAAACGATGGAAGCATTCAGAGATACGGTAAATATGTTCAAAGCTGTTGACTCGGTAAAAATACTAAGAGGTGAATTTGCTTCCGTGAACGATTATACTTTGTATCTTAGATCGGAGGAAAAATTAATCACAAAAACGATAAGTGATGATAGTGAGCAGCCTGTAATGTGGCATGAAAATTCTCAGCTTACGGGGGATTCCGTTGCAATTTATATTAAGGATAAAAAAATAAACCGGCTCGATGTAGTTGACGATGCATTTATGCTATCGCAAAATGCAGGTTATACCGACAGGTTTGATCAAACATCGGCTGATACGATAAAATTGTTTTTCAAAGATAGTAAAATAAAGAAAGCAGAATTTTTGGGAGATGTGAGAAGTATCTATTATCTTTACGACGATAGTACGGCTAATGGTCTTAATAAATCCAGTGCGATGAATGCAGCTATTCTTTTTGACAGCAACAAGGTTTCGCAGGTAAAACTATATGGAAAACCTACGAGTGAATTTCATCCTGAAAACAAAGTGAAAGGAAATGAAAAAGCGTTCACTTTACCGAAGTTCAAATTTTACCGGAACCGACCTAAAAAAAATATTTTGTTGAAAGACATCCGTCAGGAATAATTATGGCAACCACTTTAAGAAGTGAAGCGTTGGTAAAAATATACAAGAAACGTAAAGTTGTAAACAAAGCATCAGTCGAAGTTTCTAAAGGTGAAATCGTTGGCTTGCTAGGACCAAACGGCGCCGGAAAAACTACCACTTTTTATATGATAATGGGAATGATAAAACCGGAATCAGGCAGAGTATTTCTGGATGACGAGGAGATCACAACGATTCCAATGTACAAAAGGGCGAAGATGGGCGTTGGGTACCTCCCACAGGAAAATTCTATTTTCAGAACTTTATCGGTTGAAGATAATTTGATGGCTGTCCTGGAAATGACAAATCTGAATGCAGAACAAAGACATAAAAAAATGGAATCGCTGCTTGTGGAATTATCCATCGGGCAGATAAGGAAGAATAAGGGATTTCAGCTAAGCGGCGGCGAAAGAAGAAGAACAGAAATTGCACGTGCACTTGCAACAGATCCGAGTTTTATTTTGTTGGATGAACCGTTTGCCGGTGTCGATCCGATAGCGGTTGAAGATATTATGGCAATTGTAGCAAATCTGAAGAACCGGGGAATCGGAGTTTTGATAACCGACCATAACGTTCACGAAACTTTAAGCATTGTTGATAAAGCTTACATTCTAATTAATGGAGTAATTTTTAAACAGGGAACCGCCGATGAACTTGCAAATGATGAAGAGGTGAAGAAATTGTATCTCGGTGAAAAATTTAAGCTTGATAGGTATGGTTAATAAATTATTTTCTTAGTGGGACTTAGTGGTTGTAACTTTTTACCACTTAGACACATAGAACATTAAGAATCACTAAGCGTTCAAAAAAGATTTCCAGCTTCCTTAAGATATTCCGGTTTCCCTACATCTAACCAAAGTGATTCATCATCGATAAATGCTTTTATTTTATTTTCAGTGCCGATCTTCAGATACAAATCGATTAAGGAAAAAATATCGTTTTCAGGCATAAGCGAAAATATTTCTGAATCTAAAACCTGTATGCCGCTGAATGCGAATTCGTATTGAAGTTTATCATTACGAATTAATTTGGTTTCTCCAGTTTTTGCATTTCTCCACCCGCATAAAATATTTTCAGAATTGAATAAAAGATACCTGGATGATTCTCTTTTCTTAACAACTAATGTTGCAATAGAATCAGTTTTTTGATGGAAAGAATAAAATCTCCTCAAATCAAGGTTAGAAAGAATATCAACATTATAAACAAGGAACGGTGAACCATCATTAAAAAAGTACCCGGCTTTTTTTAATCCCCCACCAGTATCCAATAGCTTTTCTGTTTCATCGGAAATTGTTATTTCTGCTTCAAATTTATTTTGTTCGATGAATTGAAGAATTTGTTTTGCGTGATGATGAAGATTTATAATGATTTTATTAAACCCGTTTTTAACGAGATTGTCAATTGCAATTTCGAGCAGGGTTTTATCTTTTATTTTTATTAAGGCTTTTGGAGTTGAATCTGTAAGAGGTTTTAGTCTCGTCCCTAAACCGGCAGCAAGAATCATCGCTCTCATTTGAGCAAGTCCCTTTTTCCCAATTGAGTATGTTTAAGATTTACCTGGATAGATTTGAATTGTTTAAGATGATCTGCAAGTTTTTCCGCACAATAAACCGAACGGTGCTGTCCGCCGGTACATCCAAAGCTTATCATCAAATGTTTGAATCCTCTTTCATTATAATTTTTAATTGAACGGTCAACAATCAAAAAAACATTTTCTAAAAATTCTTTCACATCGTTTTCTTTGTTCAGAAAATCAATTACCGGCTGATCTTTTCCCGTTAACATTTTATATTCATCGTACCTTCCGGGATTATTCAACGATCTGCAATCGAAAACAAAACCGCCGCCGTTGCCTGTTAAATCTACAGGTAATGAAGACATATATGAAAAACTATTTATCGTGATATTAAGCTTATCTGGTTCTTCAATAACGTTTAGACTATTGATAGAATCATTATTTATAATGTTGTTTAAGACAGATTTTATTTCGTCCAATCCTTCAGGTAATAAATTATTTTGAAGCAAAAACTTAACATTTTTGATTGCGTAAGGAATACTTTTAATAAAATGTGCTTTCTTCTCATGAAGTCCTCTGAATCCATACGTTCCCATCGATTGCAAAATTCTGATTAGTACATAACCATAAAAATATTTTTTGAAATCATTTCTTTTAATTTTTATTTTTTTACTAAGTGAAGAAATATAAAACGCTAAAAGTTCTTTTCTCATTTCTTCTGTTAAATCTGCTTTAGCATCGTATAAGAGAGAAGCAACATCGTACTGTAGCGCGCCTTTTCTGCCGCCCTGGTAATCGATGAAAAATATTTTATCATCTTTTATAATGATATTGCGCGATTGAAAATCCCTGTACATAAAATAATTTGTATCGGTGGATAGCAGAAACTTTATCAACGAATTAAAATCATCTTCAAGCTTTTGTTCATCAAAAGGTGTTTGTGTAAGCTTTACAAAATAATATTTGAAGTAATTCAGATCCCACTGAATTGATTGCCTGTCAAAACTATCTCTTGGATAACAAACAGAGTAATCGAAATCTGTTGATGCAACTGTCTGAAATTTCAAAAGTTCGGTAAGTGCCTGTTTATAATATTCTAAGAAATCATTTTTAGTCTTACCTTTTTTTCTGCTTTCAGTGATATGCGAATAAAGAGTTGTATTACCTAAATCTTCTATTAGATAAATATTATTATCGAGTTCTTCTGCATATAGTTTCGGTACGTTAAGATTGTTCTTAAGAAAATGTTTTGTGAATGCAACAAAAGCTTTGTTTTCATTATGATCCGGATTGAAAACGCCGAGAGCAATTTTATTTTCAGACTTCACCCTGAAATATTTTCTGTAAGAAGCGGATAGCGGCAGGGGAGAGATTGAAACCGCTTCTTCACCTGACCAGCTTTTATAAAGCAGCATTAATTTTGTTGTATGTGTTTTATTCATCTCTTACAAATAATCTACTTCTTCTTTTAAAATTGAATACATCATCTGGTTTTTAAATAATCCTTCTTTAAAAACCGAATGCCTCATTTCTCCTTCAAATTTATAGCCTGCTTTTTCCAGCACTCTTGCTGAAGCAATGTTTCCCTGGAATACTGCGGCAAACAACCTGTTAAAGTAAAAATTATCGAAAGCAAATTTAGTCATCTCTTTAACAGCCAGGGTTGTTATTCCATTTCCCCAAAAAGGTTCAGCAAGCCAGTAGCCGATTTCAGCAGAATACCTGTAAACATCCGGCTGGGTCATCAAGCCGATACCGCCTATTAATTCCTCTTGGCGAGCGATGGCAAAATTCATTTCTCTCGATTGATTACAAGCAGACCTTAACCATTCTTTCGCATCCTTTTTAGTGTAGGGAAACGGGAATGAGTCGCGAAGGTTTCGGGCAACATTTCTGTTGTTAGCATATTTTATCAAAGCTTCGATATCGTTTTTGTGATAGCTTCGAATTTTGTATTCACCTAAATCTATCTCCACCTGTAATGATCCTTAAAAAATTAAAAATGAATTATTACACACAGCAAGTTATGAATCAAAGAAGAAAATGAGAAGGATTATTAATAATCGGGCAAGAATTACCAATTACCTCCGGGTCCGCCGTAAGCACCCTGATCATTTCGTGTCCCATCGAAATCGTTGTAATCAATTGCCGGATTTCCGCTATCCTTACAAACTGATACGGATGTCAGATGAAGATCGGTGGCAGAAATAAATCCCGGTGTTAAACTATCAGAATCGAGAAAATTAAACTGCTGATCGATCTTTAGCGAATCACCCTCGATAACAGCTATTCGCCTATCGTTATTTTTGTCAAATGAGTAATTGTGATAAAAGATATTGTTTTGTAATTCAGTTGCTGCCGGGTTACTGAATACTAAAGCACCACCGGTATAATATGAGAGGTTATTAAAAATCGTATTATTAATAATCGATGCTGCAGAACTTTCGATGTACATTGCTGCGCCGAAAAAATCCGCTTCATTATTTCTGATGATGTTGTTTAAAATGATTGCGCTGGAAGTAATTAAACATAAACCTCCGCCATAAGGAGTTGAATTATATCTGAATACACAATTCCTTATTTCTGCCAATGAGTTGATCACTGCTAATGCACCGTAACTATTTTGTCCATCATTCGGCAGGTAGACACCCTCAACAATACAAAATTTAAATTTCGCTTTTGCAGTTCTATTTTCAATCCGGATTCCTGACCAGGCATCCTCATAAGAGTAAGGGCTAAAAAGAATCTGCAGATCCTTTGTCCCTTCCGCAATAATATTTCCCTGCACTATTAATGAAGTATTTTTATTAAAAAATAAAGTGACACCGGGTTCAATTATCAGGGTATCACTGGATGAGACATTAATATTATCAACAATTAAAAAAGGTGAGTTGCTTAATGAGAATATTCCGCTGATGTCTCCTTTAATTTCAGTATAATCGCCGCCAATATTAGGATTATCAGAATTTGTCTGGTTAATGTCTTCACGGCAAGAAATGAAATTTAGACCGATGATCATAAAAATAAATATCGTTTTAATTTTCATACACTAAAAATAGATATTAAGCATTAATAATTTCAGGCAAAAATTATATAACCGGGTTTGATTGTTGATTACCACAATGTAATTTTGATTACGGTTAAGTTTAAAATAAAAATGAAATCAATACTTCTCATATCGATTCTGGCAATTCAAATATGTTTTGCCCAGACTGAAAAGCAAATTCGATTTATTGTTCACCCTGATAATTTGCCTGACAATTCCGTTGTATACATTACCGGAAATAACTCCGTTCTTGGAGACTGGAAACCCGATGTTTTACCACTTAAAAAAACTGAAAGTAGCGATTGGGAAGTTACGATCAGCTTACCAGATGGATTTCATCTTGAGTATAAATTCACTCTTGGTTCGTGGGAACAGGAAGCTCTCGATAAAGACGGATCCGCACCTTCAAATTGTGTTTTAGACGTTATGAATGATACGATCATTTATGTAAAAATTAATTCCTGGTCGAATAAAGAAAAAAGTAATGCAGTGGGACAAATAACAGGCTCAGTTGAATACTTCCATAATTTAAAAGGTGAGGGAATAAATGACCGTGATGTTATTGTATGGCTTCCACCCGGCTATTATGAAAATTCTGATATACGTTACCCGGTATTGTATATGCATGATGGACAAAACATAGTTGACCCGAAAACTTCTGCTTTCGGTACGGACTGGCAGTTAGATGAAACGGCAGATTCACTGATAAAAAAACATTTGATTAAACCGATAATTATTATTGGTGTTTACAATACTCCCGATCGTTCCAGTGAGTATGCTGCTAACGACACCGGTTATGCTTATTTGAATTTTATATTACAAAAGCTCAAACCATTGATTGATAGCGTTTACAGAACCTTACCGGGTAGAGAAAACACTGCAACGGGAGGTTCTTCATTAGCGGGAATGATTTCCTTTATGCTGGCGTGGGAACACCCTGAAGCTTTTTCAATGGCAATATGCTTGAGTCCCGCATTTAAAATCTACAGGTATGATTTTGTTACTCCTGTTGAGCAGTATTCAGGTTCGAAGAAGGATATAAAATTATACATCGATAATGGTGTAACGGGAGTAGATTCACTGCTTCAGGACGGAATCGATTTGATGCTGAGTGCATTGGAAGATAAAGGATTTATTGAAGGAAAGGATTTGTACCGGTTTAAAGATCTAGCCGGGAACCATAATGAAAGCAGCTGGGCTAAAAGAATCTGGCGACCTTTAATTTCTATGTTTGGAAATAAAAATTCGAACAAGCTAATAAAATGAATTAATAATTATTTAGTTCATTTCTGGAAGTGCTGGTAATCTTTTAAACTTTTCCAATCGCCGCCCCATTCCCATCCCCGTTCTGTAAACTCCCTTACCAGTTCCGAATTAGAGTTTATTGTTCCTTTTTTGTTGACGTCATAGACTGAACCTTCAGGGCTGCAGCTGCCATTCTTTATATAAGGATTTTGCCGCGGGTTAATATCGATTGCCTCACCCTGTGCATGCTTCGATAAAATTTTTGTACCGGATATAAACCTGTAATTGAAAGCCGATGTATTATTTTCCTCCATCGATTTATCATCCGACCAGTTGTACTTTACTATTGGAATAACTTTTTCTACAGGGAATTTTGTCTTCTTAATAAAATTGAATATATCAACTATATCATTTACGAGTTCATTCTTCACTAACAATTGGCCCTGATGCAGCAAACCATCAAAGCCATAATATTGAACTGTAACAAGTTCCAGACTATCTTTTATAAACCCGGGTATATTTATCCCTTTCATTGCTTCATCGAATGTGTAGTTTGCGTCTATGATAACTGCAGATGAACTGTCGTCATCTTTAAATGATTCTGCCTTGCTTCTATTGTTTGCCATTAGAAGAATAATTGTTATGAATAAGCATGAATAAAATGGATATAAAAAATGTTTCATACAATAATTAAGTCTCAATCTTTATTGATAAAGTTAGGCTATCGGTTTAAATATTAACAAGGTAAAATTAATGGACAAATATGATTATTTATGATTAATGAATAAATTTGCTCTCCAAATATTGAAAGAGAAAAATGAAAAAATCACTCGTATTTGCTGCCATTTTAATAATATTAATACTTTCAGGATGTTCTAAAAAAAATGAAGTTAAAGTTTATAAATCAGGATTAAAATACCTTGATGATAAAACAGGCGAAGGAAGAGATGCAAAATCAGGCAACATTCTAACTGTAAATTTCAGAGCCTGGATTATTCACGATTCAACGGATCTTTTTAATGATTGGACTTCAGATACAACTAAGTTTCCTTATCTGGTCGGCGACAGCTATTCTAAGGGGCAAACATTTAAATTTGTTGTTGGAGAAAACTCATTCATAAAAGGAGTAGATGAAGGAATTCTTGGGATGAAGATCGGGGGTACACGGACCATTATCATACCTTCAAAACTTGCTTATGGAAAACAGGGAATGGGTCCCGTTGGACCGGATTCAGATCTAAAAATATTCATTGAGCTTCTTGAAGTAAAAGATAGAATAATTGCTAAGATGTGGGATGTTGATCCATTAAAAATTAAAACGACCGAAAGCGGTTTGAAGTATTCAATTATAAAGCCCGGTGAAGGTGAAGTTCTTTCCGATGGTAATGCAGTGATGATTAATTATACAGTGTATCTGCAAGACAGCACAAAGTTCGAAAGCTCTGTCGAGCTGGATCAGCCGCTCGAATTTGTTCTTGGTACCAAAGATGTTATCGATGGACTGGATGAAGGAATTAGATTTTTGAAAAAAGGCGGCAAAGTCCGGCTTATTATTCCTCCATCATTGGGATATAAAAATATAGCTCTATCACAAATTCCAGCTAATTCAACATTAATATT
>Ga0210133_1000422_pt1 | contig 15372 bp, 12 predicted proteins | sample Joice_ThreeSqC_D_2_FD_184874 | JGI IMG/M metagenome (GOLD analysis project Ga0210133, IMG submission 184874) | Wetland microbial communities from San Francisco Bay, California, USA, that impact long-term carbon sequestration - Joice_ThreeSqC_D1... | ecosystem: Environmental > Aquatic > Marine >...
TCGCCCGCGCCGAGGGAAGTCGCATGTACGACCTCGACGGACGCGTCTTCATCGACGGCAACGCTTCTTGGTGGACTGCGCTGTTGGGACACGGGCATCCAAGGCTCGTGGCGGCGTTGATCGATCAGGCCCGCAAAATGGCTCACGTTCCCCTGGCCGGGATCGTACACGAGCCGGCGGCCAGACTTGCGGCCGAGCTGGTACAGGTGGCGCCACCCGGCCTTACGCGTGCCTTCTTCAGTGATGACGGGTCGACCTCGGTCGAGGTAGCCGTAAAACTGGCAGTCCAATATTTCTATCAAAATGGCGCTCCCGAGCGGTGTCGGTTCATTTCGATGGATGGGGCATTTCATGGCGAGACACTGGCTCCGACCTCTTTGAGCGGAGTGGATGCGTTCCGTCACCCGTTTCTGAGAATCGTGCACGAATCGATACGGATCCCCTTCGCCGAGGATGGCTCCTTAGTAGCGTTCGAGGCTCTCGAGCAGGCCCTCGAGCGGCACGGAAACGAAGTGGCGGCGGTTGTTCTCGAACCCATCGTCCAAGGTGCCGGCGGCATGCGGATCTACGACCCGCAGCTACTGAAGCGGGCGCGCGAGCTCACCCGACAGGCGGGAGTTTTGCTGGTCTTCGACGAGGTATTTACCGGTTATGGACGTACCGGACCCATGTGGGCGTCCGATCTCGCTGACGTCGCTCCAGATGTCTTGTGCACGGCCAAGGGGTTTTCCGGGGGAATGCTCCCGATGGCCTGTACTTTGACGACCGAGGAGATTTTTGCTGGTTTTTGTGGGGACCGAACCCGAGCATTTCTTTATGGGCATACCTATTGCGGCAATCCGCTCGGGGCGGCGGTCGCACGCGAGGTCCTGAAAGTCTACCGGGACGAGCAAATCCTGCTTGCCTGCCAGCCGAAGGCCGGCCGTATTGCTCGAGCATTTCTCGGCCTGAGTGATGTGCCCGGCGTTCGCCACGTTCGCAGCTTGGGCATGCTGGGCGCCGTCGAATTCGAGGGCAGCGGCGGATATCATGCGGGTTTGGGGCGCCGAGTGTGCGAAGCCGCGCTTCGGCGCGGGGCCTATATCAGGCCGCTTGGCAATGTCGTCTATGTGTGCCCTGCTCTCAATATTGAGGACCGGGATTTGGACCATCTGTTGGCTGCGGTGTCCGACGCGGTTCAAGAGACCGTGGCCGAGAATCCTTAGAGGATATGCTTGACGCGGGGTGCCGGTGCTCGGACGATCCCCCGGTGCCTCCCCGCAATCACTATATTTTCGTCTGTACCAATCGACGGCCGGATGACGATCCTCGCGGATCGTGCGCCGCTCGCGGTTCGCTGCAACTCTTTGCGGCGCTAAAATCGGAGATTGCTCGAGCGGGACTTGCCAAAGTCGAAGCTCGATGCTGTCAGTCGAGCTGCCTCGATCATTGCGCTGAGGGTCCTATCGTCCTATTGGAACCCGAGCACGTCGTTTACAAACACGTCACCTTGGGGGATGTCGCCGACATCGTCGAGGCGCTCCGCGTCGGTAGTCGGGTCGACCGCTTGGTCGCGAAATCAGCCAGCTCGGGCGGCAACGAGGAGTCGGGTTGACCGGTGCCGGGGGCGAATGCCATCGTCAGGTAGTGTCGGACCAGGATAGACGCCCGGAGACCCAAGCCTCCGCAACTGGCGCGCTCGTTGCGGAGGAAGTGACGCTTCTGGTCGTCGACGACGAGGAAAGCAATTGTCTCAGTCTGGAGCGCATTTTCCAGAAGGAGGGGATGCGGGTCCTGACGGCCTCCAACGCTCGAGCTGCGATCGACCTGCTGCGTCATCACCGCGTGGATGTCGTATTAACCGACTTGATGATGCCCGGATCGAGCGGCGCGGAGTTGCTGAGAGCGGTCAAGGAGCTCAGCCCCGACACCGAAGTCGTGCTCATGACCGCCTTTGGAACCGTCGAGACGGCGGTTCAGGCAATGCGCGACGGAGCCTACGATTTCGTCGAGAAGCCCCTCAAACGAGTCTCGATCGTCAAGAGTGTACGCAAGGCGGCTGAGCGCCGTCTGCTGGTCACCGAGAACCGATCCTTGCGACAAGAGCTCCGCCGGCTTTCGGAGCGGGATATCGTCGGTCAGAGCCCGATGTTGCGGCGGGTGCTGGATATCGTGAATCAGGCGGCGCCGTCGTCAGCGACGGTTCTCATCCTGGGAGAAAGTGGAACTGGCAAAGAGCTCATCGCGCGCACAGTCCATCAGCGAAGCGGTCGCACGGGCCCGTTCGTTGCCGTCAATTGCGCGGCCATACCGGAGTCTATCCTCGAAGCCGAGCTCTTCGGACACGAGAAGGGGGCATTCACGGGGGCCACGGCACGCAGGGAGGGCCGATTTTCGCGGGCGGACGGCGGTACCCTGTTTTTGGACGAGATTGGCGAGCTGTCGCCGTTGGTTCAGGTCAAGCTGCTTCGGGTCTTGCAGGAGGGAGAGTACGAGCCGGTTGGTGGCGACACGAAAAAGACCGACGCGCGTATCGTGGCCGCAACCAATCGCGACCTGGCAGCAGAGGTCGAAGCAGGCAGGTTCCGGGAGGATCTTTACTATCGTCTCAACGTTATCGCGGTAACGGCACCACCGCTGCGCGCGCGGCGACAGGACGTTCCACTGCTTCTGGATCATTTCTTGACCATCTATTGCGAGAAAAATCGACGAGCGCGCCCGCAGGTGCCACGCGACGTTCTTGAGAAGCTGGTCGATTACTCTTGGCCAGGGAACGTGCGGGAGCTCGAAAACGCGATTGAACGTGCTGTGGTCCTTTGCCGCGGGGACACGCTTCGAATCGAGGACTTGCCGGAGGTGATATCCCAGGCGGCCAGCCCACCTGCGACGATTCTAACTTTTCCGGTGGGTACACCGCTCGACGAGGTAGAGCACCGCCTCATTCGCGAAACACTTCGCTACACCGGCGGCGACAAGTCGCTGGCGGCTCAACTGCTCGGAATCTCTACCCGGACCATCTACCGAAAGTTGGGGGAGACCGAAGGTCGGGGGGACAGCGACTGACAAATTGGCACGATGGAGCCGGTCGGGCCGGCCGAAGCTGACAGCTTGGCGACCCATTGGCAAACCGAGACCGGCGAAGCCAAATACCACTGGATTTTCGGGCCAGTCTCGACAATGACCGGTGGCACGCAACTCGCAAAAGAGCCCCTGGACAGTCAGTGTCCTTCGACGCCCTCCTCAAACGCTATTTCGTGCTGGTGCTCCTCGGGCTGGTCGCCCTGGTCGCCTATTTTCAGGCGAGCGGATCGATGCAGCTGCTCGGCGCGGCAATGACGCGTCCCGTCGGTTCGGTAAACATTGCGTCGTTATCCGTGAATCACGTAGCCACGTCTCGACCAGCTCCACGCAGTGCAGAGCCAATACTGGCCCGCAATGCCTTCGATTCGGTGACCGGTCCATTGAATCAGAGGCCCGCCGAATCGTCGGCCAGGGCTGCGCCGGACCTTTCGGATCCCTTGGCGGTGCCGAGTTGCGAGGGAGTTCATGCCGCCATCGTCACCGAGTCACCTGATCCTCGTTGGTCGTTGGCCGCCTTGCAATGGACGGGCGAGGAAGCTCCCAAGCTGCGGCGCGTTGGCGACGACGTGGGCGGCAAGCAGGTCGCGTATATCGGCTACAACCCGAAGCGCGAGAGCCCATCGGTGTGGCTCGTCAACGGTTCTTCGCTGTGTCAGGTGCTTCTCTTTGCGCCGGAGGCACCCGCTGCCGCGCCCGGTAAGGCTGCGGCCACCGCCGCCGCGGCTGCGGCCTCGAATCCTGCCAGAGGGCGGCGTGGTCCGCCCAAGCTGTCTCCGGATATCGCCTCACATATCCAGAAGATCAGCGACACCGAATTTCACCTCGACCGCGCGGTCGTCGATAAGATCCTCGAGAATCAGTCGGAGCTGATGAGGGCGGCCCGGATCGTCCCTGAAAACAAGGACGGCCAAATCATCGGCATTCGTCTGTTCGGCATTCGTCCCGATACGCTGCTCGGTACCCTGGGAATGCAGAACGGAGATCGCTTGGAAAGCATCAATGGCTTCAGCATGACCAGTCCAGAAAAGGCCTTGGAAGTGTACGCGCGGTTGCGGTCAGCAGACGGTCTCAAGGTCCAAATCAATCGTCGCGGCAAACCCGTCACCATCGACTACAAGATCAAGTGAGCGTGATGAAGACACGGAGCCTCATTGCCATTGTCCTCTTTGCCTGCGTGGGTATTCATACGCACCAGGTTGCAGCGCAGCCCGCCTCCGACGAGGCGAAGGCCGAAGCGGCAGACGATCCGGAACCGCCCGGTGCGCAAGGACCGTTACCTACGACGATGGAATCCATCGCCAAGGCGACCGACGTCCCGTATCGACCGAAGCCGCCCGGATATCGCGTGAAATTCAATTTGCAAGACGCGGACCTTGCCGAGCTGGTCAACCACATCAGTGGACTTACGGGACGGCGGTTCATCTATGGGTCGAAGGTCCGGCAAATCAAGGCGACCGTCGTCTCACCGGAGCCGGTAACGCTTGCTGAGGCGTACGAGGCGTTTCTGTCCATTCTCCAGGCCAACGGAATGACCGTCATTCCGCACGGGCGGTTCTACAAGATCGTGGATTCGGGGGGCATCGTAAATCAGGAAACGCCGGTCATCGACCGTGGCGCCATCGTTCCCAGCACCGATCGCTATATCACGCGTCTGTACCGATTGCAGAACGTCGGGGCGGACGAGGCGGCTGCGCTCATCACCAAGTTCAAGAGCAAGGAAGGTGACGTCTCGGTGTACGCGCCGGGTCGGCTGCTCATCATCACCGACACCGGAACCAACGTGAACCGAATGATCAGGATCCTGGAGGAGATCGACGTTGGCGGCGCGAACGAGAGCATGTGGGTGGAACCCATTCACTACGGAGCAGCAACCGAGATGGCCCAGCGTATCAATGAGCTGTTCTCGCTCAATGCTCCGGCCGGCCAGGCGTCGTCGGGCGGGGGACTGAGCAAGGTGATTGCCGATCAGCAGACGAACTCGCTCGTCATCGTCGGTACGGAAGACTCCTACGTGAAGCTACTGCAGCTTTTGCGCCGGCTGGATGCCCAGCCCGACGCTGCTGGTCGCGTGCGGGTCCTTCCGCTGCAGCATGCCAAGGCAGACGAGCTCGCGAACGTACTGAACCAGATGCTTCAGGGTGAGCAGAAGAAGGGCGCCGCTCCGGGCAGCGCCAATTTGGACATGTTCGAAGGCGAGGTTCGCATCACTGCTGACAAGGCGACCAACTCGCTCATCATCACTTCGTCCGGGCGTGACTACGCCACCATGCGCCTGGTGGTCACTCAGCTCGACATGCCGCGACGTCAGGTATTCATCGAGGCGGTCATCATGGATCTGGACGTGTCGGACACGACCGCCCTCGGCACCTCGTGGCATGCGGGAGCCCAGCAGGATCTCGGCGGATCGAACCAGTCGCTCATCGCCACTGGCTTCAAGGCTCAAGATTCGCTCCCGTTTCCGAACAACCAAGATCTTCTGCAGGGATTCGCAGTAGGAATTCGCGGGCCCGATCTCGATGGAACCCAGAACCTGCTCGGAACCGGCGTCAGCATCCCAGCTTTTGGCGTGGTGCTTCACGCACTCACCAGCAGCGGCACGACCAATGTGTTGGCGACGCCGCACATCATTGCGACCGACAATACGCCTGCTGAGATTCAGATTGGGAAGAACATCCCTCTTCAGCAGAACGTGGGAGGAGGCCTCGGCAACCTTACGAGCCTGCTTGGGAGTACAGGGTCCAATGCTCAGAGTGCCTTGAGTTCGGGGCTGCTCAGTGGCCTCGGTGGGTATGGATACAGCGCTCCTCGGCAGGACGTTGGAATCAAAATCAAGGTGACGCCGCATATCAACGATGCGGATCAAGTGCGCCTCGAGCTAGAGCAGGAAAGCAGCGATCAGGGAGCGACCTCTGGTCAGATCGGTGCTGTCACGGTCATTAAGCGAACTGCGAGCACGACCATTACCGTCGATGATCAACAAACCGTCGTGATCGGAGGTTTGATGAAAGACCAAATGGCCAAGACCGAAGAGAAGATCCCGTTGCTTGGAGATATCCCGGTCCTGGGTTTCCTGTTTCGCCACCAGACTACGGAGAAGCGCAAATCGAATTTGTTGCTGGTGCTGACTCCCTACATCATTCGAGATCAGACCGATCTTCGTAAGATCTTCGAGCGAAAGATGCAGGAAAGACAGGAGTTTTTGGATCGATATTTCGTCTTTTCCGGTCACGATTGGTCGCCGCCCAAAGACTATTCGCGAGCCAACGGCCTAATTGAGGATATCCGTCAGGCCTATTTCCGAATCGAGGAGCAGATTCGGTTGATGAAGGAAAGCGAACCGGTCGAGCACGAGCATGAACCCGGCCAGGGCATCGATCTGCCGGAGGTCCCGACGTCCTCGACTCACACCGCGCCCGCACCGGCGAAAAAGGCGGCTCCTGCGCAGCCGGCCGAGAGGAAGAAGGCCCGGTCACCGCGGCGCCGCCAGCGCAGCGAGCTCGACACGCCGGTCATCATTCGGCCCATGGCGCGAAGCGTCAACGTCCTGCAGCGCGTGGAGTAAGTCGATGCTCGAGGGCCGATTGCTAGGGCAGGTGCTGGTGAGGCAGGGAGTGGTGAGCCCAGAGGCGGTCGAGCAGCTGCTGGAACAGCAACGCGAGAAGTCCGCCCCGCTGTCTGAGCTGGTGATTGCCAATCGGATGGCAACCGAGATCGAACTTGCCCGGGCGCTGGCGAAGGAGTGTGGCTTGGGTCTGGTCGAGACCATCGACGCTCAGAAAGTCGATATCTCGGTGGCGACCAGATTACCGATAGGCTTTTGCAAGAGCCATCGATTGTTGGTTCTCGCCGAGTCCGATACTACGGTCGACGTGGTCTGTGGAGATCCCCTGGATCTGGAGGCGCTCGACGCCGTTCGCGCAACCTTCGCGAAAACCGTGACAGCGACGGTCAGCACCGCGGGAGTGGTTGTCGATGCAATCAACCGCGTCTTCGAGCGCCAGCAGACCACCGACGAGCTCGAATCGGAGGACCAGGCCGGAGTCGAGGAGGAGGTGGATATCCTCGAATCTGACGAGGACGCTCCGGTCATTCGCTGGGTCAACAGCCTATTTTTTGCGGCCGTCAAGGAGCGAGCCAGCGACATTCACATCGAGCCGGAAGAGCGCGAGGTCGTTGTTCGGTACCGGATCGACGGGGAACTGTACGTCTCGCGGCGTGCAAGCCGGCAGTTTATGAGCGCGGTCGTGGCTCGCGTCAAGATCATGGCCGGCCTGAATATCGCCGAGAAGCGCTTACCCCAAGATGGACGCATTTCGCTTCGGATCGCGGGTCGTTCGCTGGATGTGCGTGTATCTACCATCCCGACCAGCCGTGATTCGGAACGGATCGTCATGAGGTTGTTGCACAAGACCAACGTGCTGCTCGAGCTATCGGAGCTCGGGTTTGCAGACCGTGACTTTCATCTGATGCACCGCCTCATCGAACGTCCCAACGGCATCATTCTCGTTACCGGTCCGACGGGAAGTGGAAAGACCACGACACTTTATGCGTGTCTCAATCGAATCAATCGGCCCAATATCAATATTCTGACCGCCGAGGATCCAGTCGAATACGAGATTGGAGGCGTCCACCAGGTACCGGTACAGCCCAAGATTGGACTGACATTTGCGGGCGCGCTGAGAGCATTCTTGCGCCAGGATCCCGATGTCATCATGGTGGGCGAAATTCGTGACCGCGAAACCGCTGAGATTGCCATTCATGCTTCGATGACGGGTCACCTGGTGCTCAGCACCCTTCATACCAACGATGCTGCGGGAGCCGTCACGCGACTGGTCGAGATGGGAATCGAACCGTTCTTGGTGCGTTCGACGGTAATCGGCATATTGGCGCAGAGATTGGTTCGTCGTCTGTGCGAACAATGCCGCGAACCGTATCAGGCCAGCCCCTGGGAGCTCGAGCAACTGGGGCTCGACCCAGAGCGCTGCAGGTGGCGACGCGAAAGAAAGGTGAGTTCGCGCTACCTGTTGCCAGATGTCGACATTGCTCCGCTCGGCTGGTGGGGGGAAGAATTGCCAACGTTCTACCGAGCTACCGGCTGTGATAGCTGTGACCACAAGGGTTTCGTTGGACGGATCGGCATCTACGAGCTGCTCCAGATGGACGAGATTGTCGGTAGCCTGGTGTTGGACAAGGCTGACGCACAATCGGTCAAGAGGGCTGCGCAGACCCACGGCATGGATTCGTTGCGTGACGACGGAGCCCGCAAGGTCTTGGCTGGGCGTACTACGGTCGAGGAGGTCGTGGCGGCCACACAGGAAGACGTTGTCGTAGACGGGTAGTTGTCATGGCGGTCTACGAATTCCGTGGAATCGAGATTCAATCCGGCAAGACCGCCAAGGGCGTTCGGGATGCCGAAAGCCCAAAGACATTGCGTGCGCAATTGCGGCGCGAGGGCATTTTGCTCACCGAGGCGACCGAGGAGCGGGAGCGAAGCCGTAAGACGCGCAAGGACATTGATCTCTTTGCCGCATGGCGGCGCGCGAGCACCTCGGACGTCGCAATCATGACGCGTCAGCTCGCAACTTTGGTGCGTGCCGGCGTGCCGTTGGTCGACTCGTTGTCGGCGTTGATGGAGCAGGTGGAGAAAGAAAGTTTGGTCAGAGTTCTCGGACAGGTTCGCGAACTGGTCAATCAGGGAACGAGCTTTGCCAAGAGTCTCGAAAAGCACCCACGCGTTTTCCCTCCCTTGTATTACAATATGGTTGCTGCCGGGGAGGCGTCCGGTACCCTCGAATCCGTTCTCGAGCGGCTCTCCGAATTCATGGAGGGGCAAGCACGTTTGAAGGGGAAGGTCGTTGCCGCCCTGGCCTACCCGGTACTGATGAGTGTGGTTGGTACGATCGTGGTCGCCGTGCTGATGGTAACGGTAGTGCCAAAGGTGACGTCCATTTTCGACAATTTGGGGCAAGCATTGCCCTGGAATACTCAGCTGCTCATATTCGTATCCAGGACATTGTCGGGCTACTGGTGGCTGGTGTTGACCCTTCTGGGCGCGGCGCTGTTTGGGTTTCGACGCTGGAAGAGGGGAGCCAAGGGACACTTGAAGTGGGATTCTTTCCGCTTGAAGGCGCCGATTTTTGGCCGCCTCAATCTGCTGGTGAGCGTCGCTAGATTTTCCAGGACGCTGGCAACCCTGTTGGCGAGCGGCGTTCCGCTGCTGCGCGCCATGGAAATTGGCAGCAACGTCCTGGAAAATGTTCAGCTACAAGCCGTGATTGGCGAAGCCATCGGCTCCATTCGCGAGGGGGAGAGCATCGCCGAACCATTGAAGCGGAGCAAGGTGTTCCCTCCTATGGTAACCCATATGATTGCGATTGGGGAGCGCAGTGGGCAGTTGGAAGCAATGTTGGAAAATGTTGCACGCGCCTACGAGTCGGACGTCGACACGCGCGTGGCGGCCCTCACCAGTCTCCTCGAACCTCTGATGATCGTCGTGCTCGGCGTGGCGGTTGGCTTCATCGTCATGTCAATTCTCATGCCTTTGATGCAAATGAATCAACTGGTGCAGTGACGCATGCGACGGCCACATCCCGCTCGGAGAAACATTCTCTTCCCCTGGGAGGCACGGGTCGGTTTGCGCCGGTGGCTGCTCGTGACCAGGTTGCGTTCGGTGGTCGTGATTGGCGCGGTGGTAACCTTGATTGTGTTTGTCGCGGCGCGGGAACGTCATCGAGCGATGGTCCGTCGGACGCACGCGGCCTTGTTGGATGCCTCGACGGCGGTGCAAGCCTACTTGGCAGACCACGACGGGTCATGTCCATCGTCGCTGGCGCAAGTGGCGCAGTATCTCAAGCGCGGAGCGGTCCCGGTGGATGCTTGGGGCCGTCCTCTGCGGCTAATTTGCCCATCACAGCTGGCCGGGCCAGGCTTTCGAATCATGAGCGACGGGCCCGATGGAATAGCCGGGGGGCTGGACCGCGTTGAATAAGGTTAGGAGCAAAAGATGATAGTCGAGCTTGTCAGTCGAATGTTTGCCAAGCAGGTGGCTCATCGCCGTCGCGGCTGGTGGCGTGCGTCACGTGGCGCGAGCGGTGTTACCTTGGTCGAGGTATTGATAGTGGTGGCCATCATCGCCATGGTTGCGGGTGGCGTGACCATCTTTGCGCTGCCGAAGTACAAGGAAGCGCAGATCAAGAGTGCCGAGACTTGGGCGAGGACCATTCGTGCTGCCGTCCAGAATTGGCAGGCGGCCAACAATGAGTACAGCTGTCCCACCATTAGTCAGCTGGTTCAGGAGAAGCACCTGGATCCGGCAAGCTCGACCACCGACCCGTGGGGTCAGCCGTTCATCCTGAACTGCTCGGATGACGAAGTCTTCGTACTATCCGCGGGCCCCGACAAGAAGAAGGGTACCAAGGACGACATCCAAATCCCGAAGGCTTCTGCCGTCTCGCAGACTGAGGACGGAAGCTAGTTTCGTGATGACCGAGACCGTCAACTTGGTTCATGGTTGCGTGTCTCGGCCTCGCGGAGCGACTGGCCAAAGTCGGCTTCGGCGTGGAATTTCGCGTCGCGGTGTGACGCTGGTCGAGGTCCTGGTTGTCTTGGTGCTGGTTGGGCTCTTGGCTTCGGCAATCGTATTCGGGGCTGGCAACGTCAGCGCAACTCGGCTGCGCGCGGCGGCAACGCTGACCGTCGTCCTGTGTCGCAGTGCGGTCACTCGCGCAAATTCCTCCGGATATCCGGTGCGAATCGTATTCGACCTGGACGCAAACACCATTGCGCTCGAGGAATCGTCGAGTTCACGGGTCTTGAGGGACCGCGATGCCATGGCACCACCTGCCGCGTCGGTGCTCAAGGCGGAGGCGGAGCGGAGTGGCGAGCAGGCGGCGGAGCGATTTCTCGAAGGTGTTTCACCCGGGCGTCCTCAGTTTCTTCCGGTCAAGGATTTGGAGATTGGTGGTGAGCCTGCGGGTACGCCTCATCCATTGGGCAACGGAATTCGCTACCGACAGGTTCAGACCGAGCACGACGACAAGCCACGGCAGAGTGGGCGCGCTTACCTCTATTTCTGGCCGGGCGGCGGCACCGAGTGGGCTAGCGTGCAACTTCAGCGCAGCACTGACGAAGGGTTGACGGTGCTCATCAGTCCGCTTACCGGGCGCGCTCGAATCCAACGCGGCCAAGTAGATCTGCCAGAAAGGCAGGACGACGGGTCTATCTCGGAAATGGAGGATCCGTCTTGAGCCATCAAGACCACGGCTTCACCCTCCTGGAAGTCTTGGTGGCGCTTGCCATCCTTGGCCTGGGCTTGACCACGATACTCAGCGCCCAAGCTGGTCTCTTTTCGAGTTCGAACCGCAGCGCTCACATCACCGAAGCGGGAAATTTGGCTCGCTGCAGACTGAACGAGATTGAGGCCGAGCTGATACGCGTCGGATTACCGATCACTGATCAACAAGATGAAGGACGCTGTTGCGAGGGAGAGGACACGGACGATTTTACCTGTTCGTGGCTCATTGAAACCGTCGTCTTGCCGGAAATGGGCGATCTCGGAGATGGTGGTCTGGATCAGCTCGATCAGCCAGAGTCGGGGAAGGGGGACCAGGGGGCTCCCGCTTCAACGCCCAAGTCGGGACTTTTTGGCGGATCGGGTGGGCTCAAGCTCGACGCCGGACTCGGTCCCATGAATACCCAAAACTCCGGGTCGATGGGGCTTTTTGGGGGGCTGGTGCCGGGTGGAGGCCTCGAAGGAGAGTCTGGCAGCGGAGCAGCAGACATCGGCGGCATGGTCTCAATGGCCATCAGCATGGTCTATCCCGATCTCAAGCCGATGCTCGAGGCAAGCATCAGACGCGTGACCGTCAAGGTCGAGTGGAAGGAGGGGTCGGCACATCGCGACTTTTCGCTGGCAGAGTATCTGACCAAACCTCAAGAAGGTGGCTTGTTGCCCGGAATGCCCGGGTACGATCCGACCGCAAGCGACGGTGGTGTCCCGGACCTCAGCGGTATCGGTCAGTTGTTGGGAGCCGGTAATACCCCGACGGGCACAAGGACCGGGCTGTGACGACTTTCGCCACTCGATCGCCTTCGCGAAGACGAGGATTTACCCTCATCGAGGTCTTGGTCGCCATAGCCATACTTGCATTCATCGCCAGCCTTTTGTTTACGGCATTCTCCGGACTCAAACGCAGCAAGGAAGGAGTCGAGCGCGTCAACGATCGCATTCGGGAAGGTCGTTTGGCGATGGCTTACATGGTGCGTGAACTCCAAAGCGCCTACCTTTCGCTGCACGAGCCCATTGCCCCGGTCGAGGCCGTCGAAAAGACCGCGTTTCTCGGGCACCCGGGAACGCCCGGAGCCCGGGTGGATTTCGTCAGTTTTGCGCATCGTCGTTTGGATCGTGACGCGCATGAGTCGGATCAGGAAGAAGTCTCCTATTTCATGGCGCCGGACCCCGAGCACCAGGAGATCTTCGATCTGGTGCGTCGTGAAAGTTCCCATATCGATTTGGAACCCGATCGTGGGGGGCGCATCAACGTATTAGCGACCGATGTAGATCTCTTCGACGTGAAGTTTTTGGATCCGATTACGGGCATTTGGCAGGACAAGTGGGATACCACGCAGGCGACGGAGCAGGCCGGACGGCTGCCTCTGCAGGTGCGTATCCTGCTCGTACTCAACGGCGGGACGCGTCAGGCGGTGGGGCGCGGTCGAAGACCGATTCGTCTGGTCACGAAGGTAATGCTTCCAATCGGGCAACCACTCACGTTCGCAACTCAGGGTGGCTGATGAAGAGGGCCAGACGACAGATCAATCGACGCTCCAAGCAGCGCGGCGTCGCACTCATCATGGTTCTTAGTACGCTGACCGTACTTGCCGTGATGTTGACCGAATTTCAGCAGGAAACCAGCGTGGAATTGGGTAGCGCCTTGGCGGAGCGGGACGCACTTCAGGCCGAGTACGCGGCGCGCAGCGGTATCGCGCTCACGCGGCTCGTTATCGCCGCTGAACCTACGGTGCGCAAGGCCTTGCTGCCCCTGCTCATGATTGCAGGGATGGGCAATACCCAACAGATTCCAATTTGGGAGCACGCGGATGCGTTGCTCAGTCTCTTCAACGATGAGGCAAGCGCGAAGGCCTTCGGAACGCTTATCGGAGGTATCTTCGACCAGACCAAAGGGTTGGGGTTGTCGGGGGCGCGGTTCGAAGTGACCGTGGTTGACGAAGACTCCAAGCTGAACTTCAATTTCGCGGCACGCGGTACGGCGCCTTCGCGCATCGTGGTCGCTACGGAATTTTTGAGTTTGGTAGGTAGCCCACAATACGACAAGCTATTTTCCGAGCGCGACGAGCAAGGGAATTTCAACGATCGGCGAACCATTTGCGCAGCTCTCATTGACTGGACCGACCCGGACACCGAAGCCGATCCATGTACGCCACAGGCCATGACCGCGACCCAGACCGGCGCCGAGGATTCGTACTATGAGATGCTCAAAGTGCCATATTCGAGGAAAAATGCGGCCTTCGATAGCTTGCAGGAGATGCACTTGGTGCGCGGTTTCGGCGACGAATTCTGGTCGACGTTTGTCGATCCGGACCCCGATGATCCCGAACGGCGCAACGTGACGATTTGGGGTAGCGACAAGATGAATATCAATACGGCCAGCGGAGTCAATATCATGGCTCTGGTCTGTGGCTATTTGGAGGGGGATAGTCCGGCGTGCAGCGATCCGGTCATTCGAGCGAAGGTGATATCGCTGGTCGAAATGTTGCGAAGCGTGATTCAAGGGGTACCCATGTTTCACAGCGCCAGTCAGTTCATCAAATATTTGCGACACGATGCAGCCAAGGAAGGCAGCACGGACCCGTTCGACCTAGGTACGCTGCTGCAGTCGCTCGGGATTCCATCCATCAAAGTCAAGGAGTCGCAGCTCAAGGACCGAATCAAGGTCAAGAGTGACGTCTTCAGCATTTACGCAAAGGGGTTGGTCAAGAGCGGCAAGCGAGAAACGCGCACCCGCATCCACGCCGTGGTGGACTTTCGAGGTGCGCCCCCACCCGGTCAGGCCCGCAGTGAGGCTGATCAGGCAGAGCTCCAGGGCGCGGTGCCGTCGCCGACCGTGTCGCTGGCAGACGCCGGAATCGAACTGCCGCCCGGCATAGATCCGTCTCAGGTGACCTCCAGTTCGATTCTTTCGGCGCTGCAGGCGAGCGCTGGCGGAAGGATCGTGTACTTTAGGATAAACTAGAAGGACGCTCAGACATGGCACGACTCATCGGAATCGACGTGGGACCTGGGCACGTGCGCGTAGCCGTGCTCACGTCGAGCTACCGACGCTACACCCTCGAGCGGACGCTGGAAGTCGATCGAAATTCGGAGCTCAGCCTGAAGGAGGCGCTGCGATCGGCAGTCGGACCGCTTCTGCAGCAGGGGGCAAGCGTGGGAATCGCCGTTGATGGCGAAAGGATATTTTTTCATTACATCGAGCTACCGGTGACTGCTACTAGGCAGCTGGAGCGTGTGGTCCCCTTCGAGCTGGAAGCGCGGGTTCCAGTAGACATCGAAGAGCTAGTCCACGATTTCGTATTGTTGCGCGAGAAGCGCGACGAGAATTCGGTTCGGGTCTTGGTCGCCGCAGCACGCCTGACGATGGTACGTGAGCTTCTGGGCACTTGTCGCGACGCTCTCGGGCGCGAGGTGGAGCGGGTCGGTTGCGGACCGCTTCCGCTGGCCAACCTAGTGCCTCTGGCCCGTGGGGACCTGGGCGCACCTGGGCCGATCGCGCTGTTGGACGTCGGAACTCGCAATATCGAGGTCCTGATCCTGAAAAATGGTGAGCCGGCCTTCTGTCGAACCGCGTCCATTGGAATCGAGGGGCTTCCAGGGAATGCCGAGCGGTTGGCGCTGGAATTGCGCCAGACCTTGGTGTCATACGCGGCCGAGGGAGGAGAGGCTCCGAACGTTGCCTATCTCATGGGGGCCGGTGCGCGAATACCCGGCGCCGAGGCGTATCTGTCGCATCATTTGGAGCTTTCGGTTCTGCCGATGCCGAGGCTGGATCTCGCGGGGCTTTCCGACGCTGACGTCGAGGTGCTGCCCAAGTTCGCCAAGGCGATCTCGGTGGCCCTGGGGCTTGGCACGCGGCCTCGAGACGTCGATCTTCGGCAAGGGGAGCTTGCCTTCCAACGGGGTTACGCCTTCATCAAGGAAAAGGCACCGATCGTCAGCGGGCTCATCGCCTCAGTCGTCATTAGCTTTTTGTTTGCTACTTGGGCCGAGCTGCGTGCGCTGGATCGAAAACAAGAGCA
>Ga0210133_1000424_pt1 | contig 15327 bp, 11 predicted proteins | sample Joice_ThreeSqC_D_2_FD_184874 | JGI IMG/M metagenome (GOLD analysis project Ga0210133, IMG submission 184874) | Wetland microbial communities from San Francisco Bay, California, USA, that impact long-term carbon sequestration - Joice_ThreeSqC_D1... | ecosystem: Environmental > Aquatic > Marine >...
TGAGATGGATTGCGATTCTTTACGGGAGAACCGGTGCCGATCTTGCGGCAACAAGCGGAATTTATTCCGAAGAAGATGTAATTAAGATGATAATGGCTGGCGCAAAAGTTACACAGATGCTTTCGTCTTTGTTGAAATATGGTATAGGACACATTGCAGACGTAACAAAGAAACTAAAAGCATGGATGGAAGAAAAAGAATACGAATCGCTTGATCAGATGAGAGGAAGCATGAGCTATCAAAAAGCTGCCGATCCATCTTTGTTTGAACGAGCAAATTATATGAAGATACTGAACTCATATAAATAGATTAAAATATTTTGATGCCTCCTGCCATTACGAATTGAAGATCGATTACATTTCTTCGAATTAAGTGCCCGCAAGATTCGACCGGAAAGATCAGATGTTCGTAATGGCTTTTTTATTCCTGCTTTTATGTGATGCAACTATCATTCGGGGAAAGTCATTTCGTTTAATTTTGCCAATGAATAGATTAGACTTTTAAGTTTTTAGTAACAAACATTTAATCCCTTCGGGATTATTAAAGAATTCCGTTAGGAATTCAATATTTGTAAAAAAACAACAAACAGGAAATTCGGAACACCATAGGTGTTCAATGTTTACTTTCATTAGTCGTTGATCAAAATTAATTTCCATTAACCGTAATCTATTATGCTGATCTTCTTCACAATATTTTTTACAGTCTATACAACACTAAACTACTACATCTTCATAAGAGGCTGGCAGGCGCTGACGGCTTACCCGTTCCTGAAAACTTTTTATGTGGTGATATTTGTTTTGGCTGCATATTCGTACATCATTACAAAAATATTTTATAAATACCTGCATCCCGTTGTTCACGATGTTTTAACGTGGATCGGTTCTTTCTGGTTTGCGTTCTTCGTTTACTTTATTCTTTCCTTAGTTCTTATAGATATAATAAGATTTACCGGGTTTCAGTTTCACCTGTTTCCTGAATTCATTGCACGCAATTATGAAAAAGTAAAATTGATTACGGCTGCTGTCGTAATTATTTCGGTTTCATTAATAGTCATTAAAGGTTATATAAATACAAGATGCATTAATATCCGTACGGTTGAAGTAGAAATTCCCAAGGGTTCATCCGCACTGAATGAACTGAATATAGTGATGGCTGGCGATATTCATCTTTCCCCGATAAACGATGAAAAGTTTTTATCCGGTATAGTTGAAAAGATAAACAATCTGAATCCCGATATAATTTTATTCCCCGGCGATATTGTTGATGATAAAGCAGAAGTTTTAAAAAGACTCGGAATTGGTGAGGCGTTTAAAAAGTTGAAATCAAAATACGGTGTTTATACTTCCAACGGCAACCATGAATTTATAAACGGTGTTGAAGAAGCTGATAAATATATGAAGGAATTCGGGTTTAATGTTTTGCGGGATGAAGCAGTTAAGATTGACGATAATTTTTTTGTTGCGGCAAGAGAAGACAGAAGCATTTCCGGTTTTACGGGAAAGAGAAGAAAATCTCTTGAAGAAATTATTTCGGGTGTTGATAAATCTTATCCGGTTATTTTGTTAGATCACACACCATCGGGTCTTGATGAAGCAAAGAACAACGGCATCGATCTTCAGCTTTCCGGGCATACGCATCACGGGCAGTTTTTCCCCGGCAATTTAATTACAAACTTAGTTTACGAAATAAGCTGGGGTTATCTTAAAAAAGAAAGCACACATTACTATGTAACCTGCGGTGTCGGCACCTGGGGACCGCCGGTAAGAAACGTAAGCAAATCTGAAATTGTGAATATTAAAGTGCAGTTCGTTAATAATTAAGAATCTATACCACAAGTTTTTAAAAAAGTTAACGGTAAAAAAGGATGCCGGGTAGAAGAAAAAGATCTACAATTCGTCACAATTATTTTTTTTACCTGAAGCCTCCCTCTGATAATTCGTGAAGAACAACCAGGGGAGGCAACAGGATTTAAAGAGCATCCTTAATTTTTTTTAGTCGTTGGTTTGCTTGGGAGGATTGTGCACTATTTTTCTAATCGTATCAAATTGAAGGTAAGGATACTCTTCCCGTAAAGAATCTATTGCATCTCCGGTTCTTATTTTTTGAGCACGCAGAGCTTTAAATTTAGTTCGGATCTTGTAATCCCTAACAGCTCTTTCATGAATTAATCCACGGCTCAACAACAAATCGTAAACATCATCGCTGATCAAGTCCGAAAGTGGATTACTCAATCTTTTAATAGCTTGTGCTTCGTTCATTTTTAGGTCCTTTCAAATCTGAAGAATGAAATTTTTCTCTTTGTTTTGATAGTAAGAAACCGGTTACAGCCTATACTTAATTTTTCTGTGTTCAAACTAAGATATTATAACGGGGAAGCAACCGCACGTTTATGCGGTTTTAATCTGGGACTGCCCAATTTCGCTTAAATCCGGCTATATAATGCGGATATTATGTAGGTGAATTGTATTAGATAAGCTTTTTACGTATTGCTTTTGCAACGGCTTCGGAACCTGAATGGACATGAAGTTTCTTGTATATATTCCTTATGTGATGACGCACTGTATCTACGCTTATAAAAAGATCGTTTGCAATTTCCTGGTAATTATTCCCAACTGCTAACAGGTTAAGAACTTCTTTTTCTCTAGCGCTTAAATTGAATTTGTCTTTTTCCTCCGCCGTATTTTTAACATCTTTAAATGCATTTATTACCTGGCGTGCAATTCTTGAACTCATTGGGGAACCGCCTTCGCTTACTTCTTTTATTGCTTCGAGTAAACGTAAAGGCGGAGTTTTTTTTACAAGGTATCCGCATGCACCGGCACATAATGCATCGAAAACTTTATCGCTTTCTTCATGTACCGTCAACATCAGTACATTTATATCGGGTTTTTTCCCGGAGGCAATTTTAATTCCGTCTATACCATTCATGCCTGGAAGTGCAATATCCATCAGCACTACATCGGGATTCATTTTATCAAGATTGTTGAGGAACGACTCACAGTCATAAAATGTACCTATGCATTTATATCCATTGGTCCCGTTTATAAGTGCTGCTAATCCTTCTCTTATTGTATGATTGTCTTCTACAATTGCTACGTTTATCATCTTATTAGTTCAATTAAATATTAAAAAACGATTTTATTTTATTAAATCTGTTTATCTTACATATAAATTTTAATGTTGTACCGTTTCCTGATGAAGTTATCCATTTCACCTTTCCGTCTATTTTTTCTGCTCTTGCTTCAATATTCTTTATCCCGTTACCATGTCTTATTGTTTTTTCATCATAACCTTCACCATCATCATTTAAAATCATTTCAATTTCATCACCTTTTGCATTAGCATGAAGACTTATTTTTTTACACTTGCTGTGTTTAATCGAGTTGTTTATCCCTTCCTTAAAGATAAGAAGTAGATTTTGTTTATAGTCCATTGGTAGTTTAATGTCATCTGCTTTATCAATATTTCTCACCCGGAAAGAGATTCCCGCTGAATTGAGAAATTCGTAATAAGAATCCTTAATCTTAATAATTAAATCATGCAAAGAATCCCGCTCCGGGTTTACAACAAATACAATATCACTCATCGTATCGATAAGCTGCCGGGCTGTGTCACTAATATTTCTTAGTTCTTTTGAATCGCCGTTATTATTAATTTTTTGTACGGCAACCTCGCTTAATATCGATATTTCCGTTAAGCTCGATCCAACGCTGTCATGCAAATCGGCAGCAAGCTTTGTTTTAAGTTTTTCTATTGCAAGCTGTTGTTTAATTTTAAGAGTGCTTAAGTAGTATACTGTTATTGCCGCAAGTATTATTAAAAGAGTTATGAACCACCATGTTTCCCAATAAGGAGGTGTAATTATTAATTTGATAGAGGCGCCGCTTTTATTCCAGAGACCATCGGAATTAGAACCAATCACATGAAAATAGTATTCGCCCGAAGGAAGATTTATATAATTCGCAATCCGTCTTTCCGAATCAACATATTTCCATTTATTATCCAAGCCTTCAAGCATAAATGCATATTGATTTTCCGTCGGGTTTGAATAATCAAGAGCAGCGAATTCAAATGAAATAAAATTTTGGTCGTGCGAAAGAATAATTTCCTCAAAGTCTCCCTTTATTTTAGATGTAAGAACATTAACCGATGTTATAACGACAGGTGGTACAAAAAAGTTAGTGCGAATGCTATCGGGATAAAAATAGTTTAACCCGTTTATACCACCAAAATACATTCTATCATCAGGTGCTTTAAAATAAGAGCCTCCGTTAAACTCCAGACTCTGAAGCCCGTCTTCAATATCGAAATGTGTAAAAGTTTCATTTGCGATATTAAATTTAAAAATACCATTATCGGTACTCATCCATAAATTATTTGAGTGATCTTCAAGGATTCCATAGACTACTGCACTTGATAAACCATTTTTTTGAGAATATCGTGTAAACTGGTTGGTGCTTCTATTAAATTTATTCAATCCTCCCCCGGAAGTGCCTATCCACAAATTATTATTTGAATCTTCCAGCAATGACATTATTCTATTGTTGCTAACCGTATTTGAGTTGCCCGGATCATTTTTAAAAGTTTTAAATATTCCCGAAGACTTATCGAGCAAACAAAGTCCTCCGCCAAATGTACCTATCCAAAGGTTGTTCTCGTTCTGTTTATCTATATTAATAATATAAATACGATTATCACTTAATGAATAAGGATCAGAAGGATTGTTTCTGTACACGGAAATTTTTGGTGAACCGATTGATGAGTTCACGGCGAATGTCAATTTATCCAAACCGCCTCCAAATGTTCCCACCCAAATTACTGTGTCGGATTCAATAAGTATGTCCTGAATTTGGTTTCCTGAAATTGAATTCGAATCATGCTCGTAATGCATATAACGGGTGAATTTTCCGGTGTTAGGATTTAATTTATTAACCCCGCCGTTGTAAGTACCTATCCATAAATTACCAAACCTATCCTCACGAATTACTCTTATGTGGTTATTGCTGATGCTGTTCGGGTCATCTATATTATTTTTAAATGCTTTGAACATCCCGGTTTTTTCATCAAGCATATTTATACCGCCGCGATATGTGCCTATCCATAGTTTCTTTTTTGAATCTTCAATTATTCCCCAGACAATCCCGTCGTTCAGACTATTATTACTCCCTGGAATTTTTTTTATGAGATTGAACTTTGCTCTGTTCTCTTTAACTAATGTTACACCTTCGCCAAGATGTGAACCGACCCATATAATCCCCGACTTATCTATATTAACAGAGAGTATATCGTTCTCAGGAAATGAATTAGGATCTGAAGGGTTGTTAAAAAAGTGACGGAATTCCCCGGTCTTGTTATCAAATCTTTCTAATCCCCCGCCAAAAGTGCCAATCCACAAATAGCCTGAATTATCTTGAACAATATCTGTAACTATATTATTGCATATGCTGTTTTTATTATTCTCATTTGAGGTGTATCTAACGATTTTTATAGCGTTCGGTGATAATAATTTTTGTTGACTACTGAGTCGACTCAATCCTCCTCCAAAAGTCCCTATCCATATATCTCCGTTGAAATCTTCAAATAGAGAAATAATTCTGTCATCGCCAAAATCATTTAAAATATCCTCTGATTTATTATAACGGGTAAATAAAAAATTTTCTTTCCCTGAATTGTATTCTATAACCAGTTTATTTAATCCCCCGCCAAAAGTCCCTATCCAAATTATATTATCATGATCGACCAATATTTTAGTGGTTCTGTTTGTACTTATACTATTTTCGTTTTCACTTGAATGATAAAAATGTTTTGCGGTTTCATTTCGTGGATCGAAACGGATAATTCCATTGCCCCAGGTACTAAGCCACAAATAGCCTTTATTATCTTCAGCAATTGAAGTAACCGAAATGTTATTATTCCTTGAATAAACTAAGGGATAATCAAAATAACTGCCGGGCAAATCAAGTTCGGAATTAAGTAACGAATGAATATGATACCGTTTAAAAGTTTCGGTACCTGTATCGAATTTATTTAAATAACCGTTTGTGGTGCCAATCCATAATTGCTTTTTGCTGTCTTCGAAGATGCATTTAATTAAATTATCCGAAATTGAAGTTGAGTCCGAAGGATCATTTATATAGACGGTAAAATTGTACCCATCGTAACGGTTCAGCCCGTCTATTGTACCAAACCACATAAAGCCCCGGCTGTCTTGCAGAGATGTTAAAACCGTGCTTTGAGAAAGACCATCTTCTACTTTAATCTGGTTGAATACATAATCCTGAGCGCCAGGGAAAGAAATACCCTGCAGAAAAATAAAAAGTAAAAAAAATGATTTTATCATTTGTAAAAATTTATCCGGTTCTTAAATTCAAATTTAGGATTATCCATATTAGTTATGTTGAATATAATACCACAAAATTAAGTCTATTTCCACATAGAAGATCATCATAGTTTCATTTGTTTTGAACCGTGAACATGAGTTAGCTGAAACATTAGGAATTAACAATCACCTTCCTCTTTTTTCCTTACTATTATTCAATACCAGTATACAAAGGCATAACCAGTACCGTCAGTAATAAGATATACTCTTTCCTCCGATTTGGTTATTTTTAATTAGTGAAAATTAAGAATTGTATAAAATTTTAAAATTTGGGAATAATATGCAAAAATTACTTCTTTTAGGCGATGAAGCACTCGCACAGGGAGCAATAGATGCGGGGATGTCCGGTATGTATGCTTACCCCGGAACACCATCAACAGAAATAATGGAATATGTACAGAGATCAAAAATTGCGGCTGAACGTAAGATCCATCGTCAATGGTCTGCCAATGAAAAAACTGCATTGGAAGCGGCTCTTGGAATGTCGTACGCAGGTAAAAGATCGATGGCGGGAATGAAGCATGTTGGTTTAAATGTTGCTGCAGATGTTTTTATGAACTCGGCAGTAACCGGTGTAAACGGCGGAATGATCGTTGCAGTTGCAGACGATCCATCGATGCATTCATCACAGAATGAACAGGATTCCCGGTACTACGGCAGGTTTGCAATGATACCGATACTCGAACCATCGAATCAGCAAGAAGCTTACGATATGGCTTATGAAGGATTTGAGCTTTCTGAAAAATACGGTTTGCCTGTCCTTATAAGAATAACAACACGTTTATCGCATTCACGTTCGGGTATATCCACATCTCAATTAAAAAATCAAAACAAAATTAAATATCCCACGGACCCAATACAGTTTGTGCTTCTGCCTTCTAATGCTAAAAAAAGATATCAGACATTATTAGTAAAGCAAGAAGCTAACAGAATTGCATCGGCTGAATCGAAATTTAATATTTATCATGAAGGTGAAGATAACTCCCTTGGAATAATTGCTTGCGGAATTGCATACAATTATCTTATGGAAAATTATCCGGAAGGTAAATGTCCGCACCCTGTTTTGAAGATCGGGCATTACCCGATGCCGTTTGAAAAAGTTAAGAGACTGCATGAAGAAAGTGAAAATATTTTGGTACTGGAAGAAGGCTACCCGATGGTTGAAGAACTTCTTAGGGGTTATTTAAATATAGAAGAAAAAGTCTTCGGCAGATTAAATGGAGCAATTCCGAGATCGGGAGAATTGAATCCTAATATTGTTGCTGCCGGTTTAGGAAAAGGAAACGGCAAATCATTCCAGGTACCCGGAATCGTAACAAATCGTCCGCCTCAATTTTGTGCAGGTTGCAGTCATAAAGATATTTATGATGCATTGAACGAAACAATGAAACACTTCGGTGATGATCAAAGGGTATTCTCTGATATTGGTTGTTATACACTCGGTGCTTTACCACCATTTAATTCAATCCATACTTGCGTTGATATGGGGGCATCGATCACGATGGCAAAAGGCGCGGCTGATGCCGGAGTTCGTCCTTCCGTTGCAGTGATCGGCGATTCGACCTTCACTCACAGTGGAATGACAGCTTTGCTCGATTGTATTAATGAAGATACACCAATGACTGTAATCATTTCCGATAATGCAACAACCGGCATGACCGGCGGACAGGAATCCCCTGCAACCGGAAGACTTGGAGAAATATGCATCGGTCTCGGCGTTAAACCAGAGCACGTTAAAATTCTTACCCCTCTCCCAAAATATCATGATGAAATGGTAAGAGTTTTAAAAGAAGAATTCGAATATAAAGGTGTTTCCGTTGTAATCCCGAGAAGGGAATGTATACAAACTCTATCGAGGAGTAAGAAGGAGCAAATGATGGAAAGTGAAAATGTCAGGAGCTAAAGATGAATATTATTGACTCAAAACAATGACTTTTATAAATACCATATAATCATTGTATAATTCTAACATACGGGGAAATATTAATAAATCAGAGTGAAAATTATGAAATCAGATATTATTTTAGCAGGTGTGGGCGGTCAGGGTATTCTTTCAATCGCTGCAACTATAGGAATGGCTGCTCTTGAAAACAATCTTTACTTAAAACAAGCGGAAGTTCATGGGATGAGCCAGCGCGGAGGTACTGTGCAATCGCATCTGAGAATTTCCGATAAAGAAATAGCAAGCGATCTTATCCCGTTGGGTAAAGCAAATCTTATAATTTCAGTCGAGCCAATGGAGTCACTCAGATATTTATCTTACCTTGCGAATAACGGTTGGCTTGTAACGAATACCACTCCTTTTAATAATATTCCCAACTATCCCGATATGGAAAGACTGCTGAAAGAGATTGAATCATTTCCCCATCATATTGCTATAAACGCAGATGAAATTGCACGGAATGTTAAATCGCCAAGATCATCAAATATGGTAATGCTTGGGGCTGCATCTCCTTTCCTCGATATTTCTTATCCGAGTCTTGAGAATGGAATAAGGAAAATATTCGGACGAAAGGGAGAAAAAACCGTTCAGCTAAACATAGATGCTCTAAAAACCGGAAGAGAGTTTGCATTAAAACACACCCCTGTCGGCAGCAATTGAGAATACAACAAATATGAAACAGCAAAACAAAATCTAAGAAACTCTTTTACATAAAAGATGTTAATTTGAAGCCAGAGTTTCTACATCATCAACCGTTTTAGGAATCGGTTTTCCTAAAACTCTGTAGCCGTCTTCAGTAACTAAAATGTTATCTTCAATTCTTACCCCTCCAAAATCACGGTACTGTTCAACTACATCATAGTTAATGAATTCAGAAAATTTGTTTTCTGCTTTCCACTGATCAATTAAAGGGGAAATAAAATATATACCCGGTTCGATTGTAAATACATAGCCGGGCTTTAATGGTTTTGCAAGTCTTAAATAGTTCAATCCAAACTGATCACTACGTGAAATTTCATCATCGTAACCAACATAATCTTCGCCTAAACCTTCCATGTCATGAACATCGAGCCCAAGCATGTGTCCAAGTCCATGGGGGAAAAATAATGCATGGGCACCTTGAGCTACTGCTTCATCCGAATCCCCTGCCATTATGCCAAGATCTGTTAATCCTTCAACTATAGTTTTAGCAGCAAGTGTATGAATACTTTTATTTGTTACGCCCGGTTTTACAGATTCAATACACTTAATTTGCGCATCCAGAACGATTCCATAAATCTCTCTTTGCCTGTTCAAAAATTTACCGCTTGCAGGAATTGTTCTGGTAATATCACTCGCATAATGTAAATCGGTTTCGGCGCCGGAATCGTTAACGAGCAAGCTGTCCGGTAATATTTCGTTATCGTAGTGCGGGTTATGTAATATTTGTCCATTAATAGAAACTATCGGTTGAAACGATATTCCTGCACCAAGAGATATTGCAATTCCTTCAATCATCCCGGCTATCTTTTTTTCAGTCAATCCTGGTTTTATCATTTTCATTGCCGCCGTATGCATTCGATATGCAATGTCTACAGCTTTATCTATTTCTGCTATTTCCTCTTCAGATTTAATTGATCTTTGTTCTATTACAGCTTTTATGAAATCAATAGATGAATAATCGTTAACTCTAACCGGTTTTAATCCGAGTAACTTACCGCTAAGTAAAAAATGTTCCGGTCGATATTGGGGTAAAAAATGTACAACTCTTTTTCGTTTGATTGCTTCTTGTAGAACATTGTACAGATTATTAAAGTCATCGCTTCCATCAATACCGCTTAATTCTACCAGTTCATTAAGTCTCGGCTGAGGACCCACCCAAACAATATCACTTATTGTAAGATCGTTTCCGTATAATATTGTCATATTTGAGTCTATATCAATCAAGGCAGCTAATCCCGGTATGTCGAGTCCAAAATAATAAAGAAAATTACTATCCTGTCTGAACTTATACGTGTTTCCAGGATAATTCAGTGGGCTTTCATTATTGCCTGTAAAAAGCAGCAAGCCGGAATTAAATTTGTCCTTTAATTTTCTTCTTCTTTCTATGTAAATATTTGAATCAAACATTTTCGCTCCTGTGATAAATTACTGGTATCCAAATTTATAAAAGATAAATAAGTACAATAAGCATTTCGAAATTATACAATAATAGAACAGAATTCCATTTTTTTGGGATTATTTTCGGCTAAGTGCTTTATTTTATTAAAATTAGGAGCTTCTTTTAATTGAAATCATTGTAAAATTCTTTACGAATTGCTAATATTTAATTGTAAAATAATAGATAGTTTGTAAAATAATTAAATAGTCAAACACACTCAGAAGTAGATATATATTTTAATGCCGAAGAAATTCATAATAATATTTTCCCTTTTGATGTTTTCTTTTTCATTATATGCGCAGAATGAAAAAGGAAACGCTCAGCATGTTTATCTAGGGAGATGGCTAATCACAGTCGAAGGCGGATTAATTTTAGGTTTTACAGATTATGAAGATTTTAAACCTTCAGGAGAATTACGAGGAGGATTTGAGTATTATTTTACTTCCAAGAGCCGGCACATATTTGGGATAAAATTGTATGGTGGCGGAAGAACAATTGCAGGGAAAGATAACAGAACACAATTAAGCACTAATGATGGATTAAGAAACATTTCTTCGCCATTTAAAACAGATATGTACGTTCTTGGTGTTGCCGGATCATATTTTTTCTCTTTCGAAGATAAATATTTCCCATTTGTTCAGTTGGGATTATCCAATATCTGGTTCAGCCCAAAAGATGAAAATGGAAAAATATTGGAAGGTAACTCCCAATCTTTATATAAAAAAACTGCTCTGGTTTACGATTTAGACGTCGGGACTAAAATTCAGTTAAACGATCTTCTTACACTAAATGTCTCCACCGGGATTCATTTAACTAATACCGATTATCTTGATGATATTGCAGCCGGTAGTAAGAACGATCTATATTATTCATTACTTGTAGGAGTGTCGGTGTTTCCGTTTCAACCGGGTGACAGAGATGCAGATGGCATTTTAGATGATTTCGATCCTTGCCCCGATGATGCAGAAGACTTTGACGGATTTGAAGATGAAGACGGTTGTCCGGATTATGATAACGATCATGATGGAATCCCGGATAATCAGGATGCTTGTCCTCTAAATGCGGAAGATATAGATGGCTTTGCTGATACTGATGGATGCCCCGATCCTGATAACGATCTTGATGGAATTCCAGATGTGAATGATCAATGCCCGAATGAAGCAGAAGATTTAGACGGCTTTTTAGATCAGGATGGCTGCCCCGATAATGATAATGACAATGATGGAATTCCAGACAGCCTGGATCAATGCCCGAATAAACCCGAAACCCAAAACGGGTACGAGGATGAAGATGGTTGTCCGGATCAATTAAAAATTGTAACTGTTAACGAAATTAGGTACGGTGCTAATGAAGTTTTTTATGATAATTCGTCCACGATTAAACCTGAAGGAATTCCGCTTTTATTACAAGCGCTGGAAACATTAAAATCTGAACCCGATTCGAAATGGAGAATTGAAGGTCATATGGATAGTCAGGGTTCAGAACAAAATATTCGTAAATTATCGTACGACAGGGCTGACGCGGTTTATAAATTTTTTACTGCCCAGGGAATACGATCAAGTAGACTTACTGTTTATGGAATGAGCGATGATTTTCCTATTGCTGATAATACAAATGCCGAAGGAAGAATGAAGAACAGAAGGATTGAAATAATCAGAGAGAATTAGAAGAATATTTGCAAATTTACTGCCTCCTTTATTTTTATAACTTTTTTAATCCCCAATTTTAGTTCAAGTAATTTTACAAATTGTTAACATTTTACGGGTAATATTTACCGACCTTTTTTAGAAACAAGAATAATCTGCTAATTATTAAAAATAACCCAAATTAAATACTGGCATAAATATTACAATAGATACAGTCCATATGTCGCTATTAATTAAGTAAAAAAACTCATTATGAAAACAACAGTATATAATTCGAACTCAATTTCATTAGCTCAAAATCCACAATTATCAGATATTATTGATTTTGGTGGAGCGGAAAATTATACTGAAGTTAGCAAGAAAAAATTAACCGGTTCTGAGAAAAGGCAGTTAAAAGGAATGGTAAAATCCTTCCTCGGGGTTGCATACTTTGTATCTTTAGTTTATTTCCTTTTCATATTGCTCGCGTAAAAGAAGAAACTCATCAAGTTAAGGTAGGATAAACCACACCCTTAGTTCAATTCTTATTTAACCCAATCTTTTATATAATTTATTTATTAGACCGTTTTGGTCTCTAAGGCAAGTTCTTTTATTACTTTTGCTGGAACGCCTGCAACAATAGTATTCGGAGGAACACTCTTGGTAACAACAGCACCGGCACCAACTATAGAATTTTCGCCGATTGTTATACCACACATTATTGTTGCCGAGGAGCCAATCGAAGCACCTTTTCTTACGAAGGTTTCTTCTACACTCCAATCAGCTTCCGTTTGCATGCTTCCGTCTACATTTACAGAGCGGGGATTTTTATCATTGATGAAGGTAACATTATGCCCAACAAAAACATTGTCTTCTATATGAACTCCTTCACAAATAAATGTATGGGATGATATTTTGCAATTCTTACCAATGCTAGCGTTCTTCTGGATCTCAACAAATGTCCCTACCTTCGAATTGTCATCGATAGAACATCCGTAGAGATTTACGAAATCAAATATTTTTACGTCTTTACCAAGACGAACATTGTTAATGTTTTTCTTTTCCATATTTTGTTCTGATTTTATTAAACAAAGACTGATGAACTTAATTCAACTATCTCGCCGTTATTCTTAAGTGATTTATCGCTTGCTTCCAATATTTTCACTACTGCTAGTCCATCCTTACCATTTGTTAATGGCTGGCGATCTTCCTGTATAGCAGAGATGAATTCCTTCGCACCTAAGGCAAGAGATTCTACCTGGCTGATTTTGGGGGAAAACATATCACCGATCCTATATTGAACCAGTGCATCGTGAATACTTTCGGTTGTTTTATAATCAATACCGCTATTATATACTTTAATCTTTTCGAAGTTTTCCATGTCATCATAAACTAACATCTTTTTATCTCCACCAACTATCATCCTTCTTATTTTAACAGGCGATACCCAATTTACATGAAAATGAGCAAAAGTATTTTCTCTAAAGTGAATACATAGATGCGCTAAGTTTTCTCTTCCGTTAAAGTTTGCAATACCGTTAGCACTAACAGCAGCAATTTCATGTCCCGGGAGTATATAATTCATTATCGATAAATCATGCGGAGCGAGGTCCCAAATAACGTTAACGTCCTTTTGGAATAAACCTAAATTAATTCTTTCGGAATCGAAATAAATAATATTTCCTAATTCATCGGCTTCGACCAATTCTTTCATTTTTCTAACGGCACCATTATAAATAAAAGTATGATCTACAAAGATCTTTAGATTTTTTCTATCTGCTAATAAGATTAATTCTTCTGCCTGAGCTGATGAGGATGTGAATGGTTTTTCTACCCAGATATGCTTTCCATGTTCGAGAGCATTTTTTGCGGCTTCAAAATGAGTTTTTACCGGTGTAGCAATAACAATAATGTCAGCATCGCTGTTCATTAACTCATTACTATCATTTAGCAACTGAACGGAAGGATATCTATCTGCAATGAATTTTAGTCTTTCATTCCGTACATCGCAACCAATAACTTTTGATACTTCGTTTTGAGCAAGAAAATTTCTAACGAGATTTGGTCCCCAATATCCTAGACCCAGTATTCCAACTATCATTTAATAGACTCCTTATAAAATCAAATTACAGTTATTACAAATAGCGTGCAATTCGATTTAGCCTTATTTAGCACCCCTTCCGGTTATTATTACCGGCAATGTTTGTAACATAATCTGAAAATCGAACCAAGGCGACATGTTGTTGATATAATAGAGATCTAGTACGATGCTCTCTTTAAAGGAGACTGAGCTTCTTCCAAATACCTGCCATACACCGGTACATCCGGGAATTACCTGAACACGGCGTTTCTGCCATTCATCGTAATGCTCATATTCGTATGGTAAGCATGGTCTTGGACCAACCAGGCTCATATCCCCTTTTAATACGTTAAGTAATTGTGGTAATTCATCTAAAGAAGTTTTTCTAATAATTTTTCCAATCCAAGTAATTCTGCTTTCATTAATGATTTTTGTTCCAGCATCAGCGTTATCATCTTTCATAAAATCCAGCATTTGTTTCATTCTGTCTTCATCTTCTTCACCCTGCAGAACGGACATCGATCTGAATTTATAAAAAGGAAATTCTTTCCCGTTTTTTCCAACCCTTGCTTGCTTAAATAAAACAGGACCCTGCGATGAAAACTTTACAGCAATAATTATAAGCAGCATTACAGGAGAAAAAACAATTAACGCAAAGAGTGTTAAAATTATATCAAAGGCTCTTTTTAATGCTAATGTGATTGTATTATTATAGTGGGATGTTACATCAATAACAGGAATATCGGCATATTTTTCCGTAGAAACTTTTTCAGCAACAACGTCGAACAATTCTGAAGTAATTCTAATACTAACATTAAATTGTTTACAGTAATCAACAATCTCTAATATTTCATCCTGATTTTTATTATCAATGGCGACAATTAGTTCATCAACATGATACTTTCTGATTAATCCTTCAATATCTTTCAATCTACCCAGAACTCTTACCTCATTAACAATTTCTTCACCTATTTGTTTTTCATCATCAACAAATCCAACTACTTCCAATCCAATCGGGTTTTCGAACATTAATTTTGTTGCAAGCAATTTTCCTGTTCTCCCATCACCCACTATCATAATATTTCTTCTGAAGCCTGTCGTACTGAATAACAGATATAATCTTCGCATCAATTCTGTACGGATTATGTAAAGTGATGGAAG
>Ga0210133_1000426_pt1 | contig 15297 bp, 12 predicted proteins | sample Joice_ThreeSqC_D_2_FD_184874 | JGI IMG/M metagenome (GOLD analysis project Ga0210133, IMG submission 184874) | Wetland microbial communities from San Francisco Bay, California, USA, that impact long-term carbon sequestration - Joice_ThreeSqC_D1... | ecosystem: Environmental > Aquatic > Marine >...
TGCCGCGCTGAGCAACGCCGACATCGCGCCGGTGCCGGCCGCGGAACGCGACTGGAAGGCCATCTCCTTTTTTTCGCTGTGGGTCGGCATGGCGGTCAATATCCCGACCTACATGATCGCCGCGTCCCTGGTGGACGGCGGCATGAGCTGGCAGCAGGCCATGTGGACGGTGCTGCTGGGCAACCTGATCGTGCTGGTGCCGATGGCCCTGTCCGGGCACGCCGGCACGAAATACGGGATCCCTTTCCCGGTTTTCGCCCGCGCCTCCTTCGGCATCAACGGGGCCCATATTCCTTCGTTCCTGCGCGCGCTGGTCGCCTGCGGCTGGTTCGGCATCCAGACCTGGATCGGCGGCGCCGCCATCTACCGCCTGCCTGATGTACAACGGCATCGGCTCGGGTGACTACTTCTGTTGCCCGGAGGCATCGACCGCCTGTCCCGACAGCCCGCCGACCGCGTCCAGCCCTTGCAGTGGCACGCAGAGCTGTGCGTACGGCAGTCATCCCGATCCGACGTGTCGCACCCGCGCGATGTGCTCGAACGAGACCTGGCAAGTGAGCGCCCCCCGGGCGACTTGCAACGACCCGCTACCGGCGGCGGGATGCCTCGCGACCCCGACGGATGCCACCGACTGCTCACCCGAAGGTTTGGAGTGTTACTACGCCACGGGCGACTATTGCATTTGCGCGCAATGCACTCGGGAGTATCCGGCGTGCATCTTCACCGATCCGGTCGTCTGGCATTGTCTGGTGCCTCCGGGCGGCGGTTGCCCATCCTACTATCCCAACCTCGGTTCGGCCTGTGCGTTGCCCGCCAACACCCAATGCCGCTATCGCTGCGACCTCATCGCGAATTGTTCGGCCCAAGGCGTGTGGGTCGACGGCGGTGAGAAGTGTCCCATCTGCAACTCGCCGGACACTCCCATCGCAACCCCCGGCGGCAATCGACCGATCGCCTCGCTGGTGCCAGGTGATCTCGTGTACAGCATCGACCATGGTCAAGTCCGCATCGTGCCCATCGCCGAGGTAGGGCGCCAGGCCCAGCACAACCACCACGTGATGCGCTTGGTGCTGGCCACCGGCACCATCCTCGAGATCAGTCCGCGCCACCCCACCGCGGACGGACGCACCATGGGAGTGCTCACGGCCAACGATCTGTTGGATCGCGTGCGCATCGTCTCTGCCGAGCTCGTCCCCTACCACCATTCGCACACCTACGACATCCTCCCCGCCTCGGACACGGGTACGTACTACGCTGGCGGCGTGCTCATCGGCAGCACGTTGGCGCCACCGCAACGGCTCGCAGCGACCCCCACGCCGGTCTGTATGAACCAGGCTGCAGCGAAATAGGCCGCGCGTTTCATCGAGAGGGCGATGATCTTGCCAGCGGTCTGCGCGGACCCTCACCGCGGCCCGAATGAGAGTCTTCGGTGCGTTCGCGTCCACACGATCACCCTCGTAGAAGTCGATGGCGGCTCTGGTGTTGCCTCGGGCCGGGCTCGGGCATAGGGCGTAGTTGACGTAATCGGTGTTATCGGACACGCTCGGATGCGGTGCGGCGACGCGAATCCAGCGCTCGAAACACCTACGCGCGTGCCCTTGCGACTGATCTCGCTTATCAAGAACGAGACCATCGCCAAGAAAATCCTGATCGCCATACACCTGCCCGCCGATGTTCCCGAGCTTCACCCCGCGCGCCCGCCACCGGGACGCGCCGGGGATGGGCGGGACGCCGAAGGCTGGGTGAACTGATCGAGCGACCTCGGCGGGACGCGACGAGGTGGACTGGGCCTCGTGCTCGATGGGCGCTTTTGCCAACCCTCCGCCAGACCGTGGACCTGCCCCGCGCCTCTCACGGCGGACGTCAGGCCTGCTGTGGCAGGGTTCTCCGACCCAGAAGAAAGCCGCTTCGAACCGCCCAGGCACCGGCCACATCCTTGTCATGCGGGATCTTGGCCAAGGGCTTCACCCTATAGATTTGTTCAACGAACGAGACCGGTGCCATTGTGATCTTCACAGGCGTAAAGTCCGTCCGTCGCATGACCGTAGGTGAGGCGGAAGCGATCTCGACCTGCTGCCAATTGGGGCGCAGGCAGGAAGGAGAAAGGAGAGCACGATGAGAATTCCGACTGTGGCTTGCTTTTTGGGGACGGTGCTAGTGTGCGGATGCAACAAAGGCGAGAGCGTCGCCACAGAAGAAGCCGCGGAAGTCGCGGCGCACACGGTGGCAGCGACCGTCAGCGTGGGAACGGGATGCAGGAATTGCGCGGCGGCAGGCGCGATCTCCGACCAGGCCCTGCAGGCACTGCTGTCTCCCCCGAGACAACACTACGAGATCATCGACCCTCAGGACGGTTTGTTCGTCACCTATTGGGAAAAGTACTATGACGTGGGCATGTCTTCGTTGGATCTATTTCCCAACGGATACCGACTCGACGTGAATTACATTGATCCGAACGGCGATCCGGCCTGGCCCGGGGACACCAACAACGTCAGCGGCAAGGGGCGGCGGTATTGTTACGGCGACGTGATCGACTGGACCGTGGACGCGGAGAGTGGTGTGCTCGCGCTGGGGGTCTACGGGTGGTTCGAGAGTCCTCTGGTCGAATACTACATTGGCCGAGAGGCCCAATGGGGCGACGTGTCCGCGGGACAATACATGACTTCCCGCGGACGCTACGAGCTGTGGGTTCAGGGTTTTGCTCGGGCCAACGTCATCAACCCAGAAAACGACCCCAGCAGGCCGCAGAAGTTCTTGCAGTACAATCTCGCGAGCCTCGACGGTGCAGATCCACAGGTGGGCCCTGTGGACCTGAGCGAACACTTTGCCGCCTGGGAGGCGCTCATGTCCGCCTTCTGGGCTGATCCCGCCAGCTCCACCTTGAGGAGCAGTGGCTACACTTGGCACCCGCTCCAGAAGGCCAACTACTGCGTGGTGGCGACGGAACTGGCCTGGAACATCGTAGGATACGGTCAAGTGAGCAACATCAGCGTGACCACGAGCTTCCCTCAGACGATGGATGTCACCTGCGACGGCGTCGACAATGACGGTGATGGCAGCGTGGACGAGGACTGGACGTCCGGGTTCTGCATCTTGCCGCCCAGTCATCCAACCTGTGGTAACGGCACGCACTTTGGCACCACCGCTTGCTCGGGCGGGGTGGAGATCTGTGTGCCTGAGGCGGCTGGCACCGCGGATGTGTGCGACGGAGAGGACAACGATTGCGACGGCAAAGTGGACGAGGACTTCGTCCCGAGCACGCGTAACTGCGGCACGGAGGTAGGCCGTTGTCAGAACAAGGAGACTCTCACTTGCGCTGGCGCTGGCGGGGAAGTGTGGGGCGCCTGTACAGATGGTCTCGACCCTATCCACGAAGTGGCCTGCAACAACGAAGACGACGACTGCGATGGCCGCACGGACGAAGGATCGATCAACCTGCCGATCAAGTGTGTGTTGGATCGGGACGAAGACGGTATCGAGGATGGCCTGGACACGCAGCCCGACACGTACTCGAACGAGTTTGGAGAGGGTGACTTTGGAACGACTTCGGGAGTGATCGTCAATCGAGGTGACCAAGCGGTGGTGGTGTTCGATCCGCCCAGAGATGATGGCGTTCGGGTGGAGACATTGGCCACCGGTGGCTGGACAAAAGCCGAGGTTTCACTTTGTGGCGGGACCGTCACGCTAGCCATCGGACCGGGGGAGAGTCAGGTCGTCACCTGTCCGGAAACGGCTTGCCTCTTTGCCAGTGAACAGCTCAGGGTCCTCGACCACGGCAAAGTGTGGTCCGATTTCTATGCTGGGAGTTTCATCCTGCAATGGGATGTCAAGGTGTATGGTGCCGGGCTCTCCACCGGAAATGGCCGTCTTCTTGATCGCGCGCAAATCACGGGCGGAGCAACTCTGGGCGGTACATTGAGCGGCTACCGAGCAGGGGTGACTCCGCTCGTGGAAGGAGCAACGGTGGCGCCTCAGGTGCTCCGGGTGTTCTCCATCCTGGTAGCCGGTGCTGACGTGACAGTTCCTGACAATGGGACGACGACCTTGTCTCCAGGTGACTACGGCGACGCGGTGGTTGGTGCGGGCGGCACGCTCGTTCTGAACGCCGCGGGGACCTACCGTTTCAACTCACTGACCTTCGCATCCGATACCCGCCTGGACTTGACCGCTGCCGGAGCGGGCACAGTGACTCTTGCCGTGGAGGGCAATTTGGTTCTGGGGGATCGCTGGGAGAAGCTGGGCAAGGCGCAGATGAATGCGTACGCCAACGGGGCTTCGGTCGTGGCGGGGTACGACAGCAAGCTCAGTGCCGCCAGCATCCAAGCACCTTTCGCCGTCGTGGAAGTCAAAGACCGCGCCCAGGTCAATGGTTGCATCAAGGGTCGCAGGGTCACCCTCGGAAAGAACACCCAATTGCACGGTGCTTCCTCGGGCGGTCCTGGTCCCGGCCCAGCCGTCCTGAGTGCCCACCTGACGAAGACCAGGGATTGGGGGCGCGACTACTGTGTCACCATCGACGTGACGAACTTGGGCGGTTCCCGCACGGGCTGGGTGGCGACCATCAACACCGGTGGCTCGTCCATTTACAATCGGTGGAACGGCAGCTTCAGTGGCACGTGGGGCACGGTCACCGCGGCTCCCAATCAGTCATGGAATCTAACCATCGACCCGGGCGAGACGGATACCTCCGTGGGCTTCTGCGCGCGCCGTTGGTTCCCTGGGCAGATGGCCACGCTCGTCTCCATCGTCCCCAGGGCCTAAGCAGATCGAAAGAGCTTCTATCGCGTCAAAGAACCCCTCCGACGCTGGCAACCTCCGGACATCGGCGCGGTACCGGGGCACTCCAGGGGTTCGGGAGGGGTCGGGAGGTGCGGTCGACACCACTTGGCGCAGTCCGCGCGTAGTCGGTTGATGCGCCCTTTTCGCATCGCCGAAGCGCATTTCAGGGTGTCCGACAAGAAAGATTACGTCAACTACGTGGCGACCGCCCCCCCTATTCCCGGCGTTCAGGTCAGCTGGCGACGGGTGCTCGTCAAGGAAGACGCCAGCACGCCCTACGGGAAGGAACGTGGCATGGTCGTCCCGGACATCAAGAACAAGAATCACTATGGTTCGAGCGAAGACCCCAAACCTTCGGATGAGGACCTGGCGAAGCTTTCCGAGTAGCTTGCTGCTTTGTTGGCTGGCGTGCAGTGGCCCGCAGCGGCCACGGGCCGCCGATTGTCCGACGGTTCCCTCCGTCACGACGGCCCCGACGGTCCCGCCGGGGCTGACGACGGCGCGTTGGTCCGAGAGTCTGGACGCCGGTCCCGAGGCCGCCGCAACGATCTCGTCCGCGCCCGACGAGAAAGCCGAGACCATCGATGCGCAGGCCCGCCTCCTCGAATTGCTCCGTCGTGGAAAGACCCTCTACGCACGGCAGGCGCTGCCGGCCGGTGTTGCGTGCATCAAGGTGGAACCGCGGCCTTCGCTTCCGGATGGTTCCGCCGGTGAGCTCCGGTTCGGCGGCGCCCTCCCAGCCGGCGGTCATACCAGGGGAATCGGAATAGCTCCCCGTCGCGCCCGCATCCATCAGGCAAGGTGCTTCGCAATCACGGCCCCGGCTCGGCCAACAATCCCGGCAATCCGCATATGTGCAGGAAGACCACGAAGTGGGTTTCGGAAACCAGCAGCGTCACCTTCAACACCGCCGGGCGTGGGTTCACCTCGGGCGGCATGAACGAGTCCGGCCTCGTCTTGAGCACGATCCGACCCTTTGGATGGTTTCCGACCAGTACAATCAATGGTGTGTCGGCTACCACATCGCGAAGCGGAAGATCTGGTTCCGCACCACCCGCCATCTCGAGCCCAGGTGGCTCTCGTTCGACGCGTTCGATTTCTCCTGCGGTCACCATGCTCGTGCGCGTGACATTCTTGCTGACCTCGATTGCCATCATGTCCGCCTGTCGCGCAAAGCACCCGCGCGCCGGCCGAGACGCGCAGGCTTCCAGCGGGCCGCACACCCTCCCCGAGATCGCTGGTTTCTTGGGTTCCGCCGAACAGGCAGGGCCAAACTTCGTCCGACGGACCTACACCCACGCTGGCGAGAGCATTGCCGTGACGCTCGCACGCCTTGCCATGACCGCGGAGCAGTACCAAGACTGGCTGCGCATGAGCAGGGCCGGCTTTCCCCAGGCCGCGCTCGCAGTCGGGCCGGATGATGGCAATGGGTTCTACCAATGCGAGGCGGACGATCCGAGTCGTTGCGACCTCCTGGCGCAGCTTCGCTGTGGTCTGCACATCGAGATCCGCGGCCAGGGCGTTGCTCGTCGGCAGGATGCGGACGCGATTCTAGCCGGGCTGGCCCTGCCCAAGCTGGCGAGAGCCTGCCTGGAAGGTGGCAACCCCGTGGCGGGCCCCTCCCGATCCGGCCCTGCTCGGCAGATCTTCCGATCCAAGGCAGTCGGCAAACCCCGTTAGACCAGCCGGACTTGGGCTTGATCCTCTTTGGTTGGTTGTCCACGAAAACGGATCAGGCTTCGTCCTCTCAGGTATGTCGAACGAAACTCCGAAGGAATGGCGAGCGTGGTCGCGTCGAAGCGGGGACATGTCCAGGTGAGCGGTGGAGCTGTCTTGCTTCGGCAGCCCTCCACTCCAACGTCAGATCCAGGCTTTGAACTTCTTCCCGCGCAATCGGTAGTGTTCACCGATGTCGAATCTACCTGCGGGTAGTGCGGCCCTCCCTCGTTCCACGACGATCATCTCGTGGTCGACACGAATGTCCTTGATCATGCCGGGACAACTGGCAGCGAACATCGCCAGCTCGACGAGCAAGTTGGTCATTGCGGCGCTCTCTCCAAAAGGGCTATCTGGTCCTTGCCACGGTTCTCCGCTCCAGTGGGCCCAACCCCAATCTTCGATGACATACAGCCCGCCGGCGATCAGGTACGGAAAGACGATGTTGAATGAAGCTCTTGTTTCCTTGTAGAAATGGGATGCGTCGTCGACCACCAGATCGATGTCACGTTCGGGAAACTCCGACGACAGGATCGCCCCCATAGTGTCCTGGTCCGCCTGATTTACCCCGTAGTAGGGCTTGACCACGTCCGACTTTGCGTGCTTTGCAATATATGACGCGAGCGCCTCGACAGGTGGGCGCGCCAGTTCGATGGCCACGAGCTTCTCGGGGTGGAAGAGCTCATCAAACAAGACCACGCTCCCACCCTGGAGGATTCCTAATTCGAAGACCTTGTGAATTCTTCGTCTTCGATCGAATTCTCGGAATCGCTCAACCATTGGCCCGGCCTTGCCTAGGAGGAAGCAGTTCTCCGTCGAGCACTTCCTATGGAGCATCTGGGAATCGAAGGTCATCAGGAACTTGACTCCGTTCAATTCGAAGGTGCACTGATCTTCGCTGATTGGCTCTCGCACCTGGACGTCAGCCGTGGTCGGGCGGCGGGACATCGAAGCGTTCTTCAGCGCTTCTGGCGCCAGCCGCCGCAGCAATCGGAGATAGCCTCGCAGCACGGGTGGCACCTCTCGACCGGCCAGGGTGGAACGAATCGGCTCCAGGACCTGGGCAACTTGGAGCGAACGCCCTTCACAGTACGTGAGATCAGATGGTTCATGCATCCTCGATAGGGGACCAAGTACATACGGTCGTACCCGCGACGCTACGGGTTGACGGAGAGCCAGAACCCGCGGGTTCCACGAATCACGGTGTCATCTACAATGCCGCGTCCTTCAGGCCGGGTACGCCGACATCACGGCCTCTGGATCCGCCAACAACCCGGGGAGTCCTCCCGTGTGCAGGAACAGCGCGCGGCGGGGTTTGTTGGGAAGGCGGCTCAACCCGAAGAGTGCCTTGCCGGTGTACACGGGATCGAGAATCAGTCCCGAGCGCAGGGCGACGTCCAGCATGAACTGCCGTTGCTCGTCGCTCATCACACCGTAGGCCGGGCCCTTGTATGCGTCGTGGATGGACAGATCCGCCAAGGGGCCGTCCGCGGGGCGGATGGTCTGCGACTCGGCGACGATGCGGGTGACGACCTCGCGGAAGTACCGTTCATCGTCGCAGACGGCCATGGCGTGGACAGCCGGCGCCACCTCGAAGGTTCGCGCGCCCAGCACGCAACCGGCCGCGGTACCTCCCGAGCCGCACACGAGCACGACCGCATCGAAAGGTGCCGGTCCGCCCCCGAGGCGATCGTCGAGTTGTGCGCGCACCTCTTCCATCGCATCGACATACCCGAGCGCGCCGAGGCCGTTCGATCCGCCTTCTGGAATAACGTACGCGCGCTCGCCCCGGGTGGCGAGATTCTCGGCCGCCAGCTTCATCAGCGTTTCGCGCTCGCGATATTGCTCGGGCGTCACGAAACGAAGCTCGGCGCCGACCATCAGGTCGAGCAGAACGTTGCCGGTCGCTTGCCCCGGCGCCTTGCCGTTCGCGGTTCGAAGGAAGAGCACGGCGCGCAGGCCCAGCTCGCGCGCCGCGATGGCGGTCGCCCGGGCGTGATTCGACTGAATGCCCCCGCAAGTCAGCACGACGTCCGCCTGACGATCTGTCGCGTCGCCGAGCAGGTACTCGAGCTTGCGCAGCTTGTTCCCGGCCGCGGCGCCGGAGGTCATGTCGTCGCGCTTGATCCAGACCTCGGTCCCGACCAGGTCGTCGATCGAAGGGCTGTGCCACAGCGGCGTGGGCAGATGGGCGAGCTTCAGCTTGGTCATGCGCGCACGGCGATCGTGTCCCCGCCTGCCCCGGCGGTGGTTCTCCGGCCTCTAGTCGTGACAGCCCGCCACCAGGCGCGAGGCCTTGGCGCAGCACTGGGCGGTCTTCTCGATCGCCGGCTTGGATTTTGCGGCTTGGCAGCAGTTCTTCTTGGTCTTGGGCGTGGTCAGTTTCTTCACGGGACTCCTTACGGGGATACCAGCTTGGACAGGCGCTGGCGCAGGTTCTTCGCGCTCTCGCAATCCTCGCACGGGCCGTCCTTGTTGTCGGCGGCCTTCTTGTTACAGGTGGCGAGGCAGTGATCGAGCGACTGCAGCAGCAATCGAATCTCGCCGGTTGACATTTGAATGTTTTGGTCCGCGGAGAGAGCTGGGCTGGTCATGGGGACATCCTAGGCGCAATCAGGTTCCTGGGGAAGGTGGCTGGGCAAGGGGCTGGGCAAGGGGCCGGAAACCGTCGCACTTCTGCCCGGCCAGCACCTCCAACGATTGCACCAGCACCTCTCGGGGTTGCTGGCCCACCAGGCGGGCGATCTCGGTGCCGGCGCGATCCAGAAAGAGGAACGTGGGGACGCCAAGCACCCCATGGCCCGAGGCCTTCTCGCGGCCGACCATGGTGGACACGTCGACGCGCTCGACGCGGACGCCGTGCCGGGAGCAGTCTCGCTCGGCGGCCGCCACCACGTCGGTCATGCGCTGGCAAATGGGGCAGCCGGCTGCGACGAACTCGAGCATGGTCGGGACCTGTGTGATCTCGTCGCTGGTGCTGGTGAGCATCCGTGCCGCTGGCGCCCCCTGTTCCACTCCCGCGGAGCAAGTCGCGGGCGCCGACGAGGCTGGGGCTGGCGCCACCGAGGTCGCGACCGCGGGGGTTCCCCATGGATCCATCATCGCCGATTCGTGTCCGGTGACGAACAGCAGCCCCATGGCGGCCAGCAGGGCTCCGCTGGCCAATTCGAAGACGCGCAGATGGCGCTTGGCCCTGTCGAGCAGTCGCAAAGCCGCGGGCGCAACCAGGGAAACCGCGACGAGCGGCAGGGTCAGGCCGAGAGCATAGATAGCCAAATACGCGGCCGCCTTGCCGGCGCTTCCCGAGCTGCCGGCGAAGGCCAGCACCGAGCCGAGGATCGGCCCCACGCAAGGGCTCCACCCGAGCGCGAAAGCTGCGCCGAAGAGGAACGGCCACGCAAGGCCACTCCCTTTGCGCACCGAGGCCAGCCACGGCCGTGCCTCGCGATCCAGCCAGGGCACGCGGATGACACCCATGAGCTTCAGCCCCGCCAGAAACACGGCCAGACCCGCTAGCTGCATCACCAAGGCGCGGTGACCCGAGAGCGCGCGGCCCGCCGCCGAGGCGGCCAGCCCCAGCATGACGAACACCGCCGAGAGCCCCAGGGCGAACGCGATGGTGGCCGCGACCAACCCCTTGCCGCGTCCTCCCTCGCGCAGCGCGACCGCGGAGGTGCCGGCGAGCATGGCCAGATAGATCGGAACAAGCGGAAGCACGCAGGGCGAGAGGAAGGTCAGCAGGCCCGCGAGGAACGACGCTGGAAGACTGAAGCTCATGGCCTGCCTTCTGAGAGCCAGATTCTCCGACTTGGATTCACCGCCCCGTTCAGACCAGATTCTCCATGTTCGATCGGATCGCCGGTCCGCCCGCCTGAGTCAGGCGCGGGTCGCGAACGCGAAGGACCGGGCGCGCAGGGGTGGCAGGCCTGACCTCGGCGCAAGGTGTCGAGCCTTGGGATGCGCTCTTCGGTCGCTAGTAGTAGTAGCCGGGCAGGTTCATTTCGAGACTGTAGAGCGCCTTGCCGGCGGTGATGAAGAGCGTTTTGCCATCGCTGCCGCCGAAGGCCATGTTGCTGGTGCTCGGGGCGATCGTCATGTTGCCGAGTTTGCCGCCGGCCGGGGTGAAGACCTCCATGGTGCCGGGGGAGCCCGACGCCACGTACAGGTTGCCCAAACAGTCCATGGCGAATCCATCCGGTGACGAGACGGTTGCAAAATCCTTTCGACCGCTCGTGCTGCCGTCCGCGCCCACCGCGAAGGTGCGAACGACATTGCTGGCGTAGTCGGCAACGTAGAGCACGGTCTCGTCGGGTGAAAGCGTGATGCCGTTGGGCTCGTTGAAGGTGTCGTCGACGACGGACACGGTACCAGCGGGACTGACGCGATAGATGCCCTTCTTGCCGGTTGCGGAAGTGCGGTTGCCGAGTTGGTAGTCGGGATCGGTGAAGTAGATGGTTCCGTCGGAGCGGATGGCGAGGTCATTCGGAGAGTTGAATTTCTTGCCGCCGATGTTGTCCACGATGGTGGTCAGCTTGATGCCCGCGTAGTCCAGCTTGACGATGCCTTGGACCTTGTGTGAGCACGCGATCACCATGCCGCTGCCGTCGACGGCCATGCCGTTGGTTCCGGAATCCACGAGGTAGGTGGTGACGGTGCTCGGCGGCGCGAGCTTGAGTATCTGAGCGGGGTTGACCGGCGCCGTGAAGGTCACGTCGGAGAAGAGCAGCACGGAACTGGCGCTCAACCAGACCGGCCCCTCGTAGGTACCGCTGCCGCTGCCCGAAGGCTTGGCGATGAGTTTGGGCGTGCCCGCGAGGACCGGCGCCTCATAGACGGTCCCGGCTTGGCAGGCGCCGCCCAGGCGTGCGGCACCACTGTTGCCGCCGGTGCCCGTCGCCGTCACGCCCCCGGTTCCGGTCGCGCCACCGGTGCCCGGGCTCAGTGCGCCCCCGGTTCCGGTCGCGCCGCCGGTGCTCGCGGTGGTGCCGCCGCCGGCCGTATCTCCGGTTGCCGCGGCTCCGTCACTGGCTGTCGTCGCGCCGCCGTCTTGCAAGGGACCGTCGGTGGCCGTCGCGCCGCCGGTGCTCGTGGTATCGCCGGTACTCGTGGTGCCGCCGTTGCCGGCAATGCCACCCGTTCCCGTCATTCCGCCGTTGCCCGTCGTCGTGCCGCCGCTTGCAGCATGACCTCCCGTGGCAGTCATGCCTGCCGTCCCCAGCGTTCCGCCGCTTCCGGGGGAACCGCCCGAGCCAACCGTGCCGCCACTTCCGTATTCGCTGCTTGTGGTCGTCGTGCCACCGTCTCCGGCTCCCGCGTCGGTCCCGGACACGCCCCCGGACCCGACAGCTTGAGATGGGCTCTTGCCGCCGCAAGCGCTGGCAACAAGGAGCAACACCATCGCCGCCCTACGCATGCATATTGACAGCGCGACGGCCTTCACCGGCCAAGTCTTCTCATGGCCATTGGCAATGGTCAACGCGGCAATGGCTGCCCGTTCGCCCAATGTACGTGGATTCAATTCGCGGTAGTGGGCACAAGAAGTAACTTGGATCCCCGTCGGGCATCGGCCGCGGACAGGCAACATTCCTGCGGCGGCCAGTGTTGCAGCCACAGTGGCCACGATGGAGCCAGCAACACCGCTTGATGCGGTTGCCTCGCTGGAAGCATGCAGGCCAGGCACGCAAGGCCATACCGCCAAAGTGGCTTCTTGGTCGATCCCAACAGGATTTCTCGCCTGGCGCGGCAGCCGAAAAGATCAATCTTGACGGCTCTCTCCAGAAGGGATATGTATCCCGCGATACGGATTGCCCTCCGCCTGACAAGGGACCACCGCAGTTCTTCACAGTTCCGCAGCGTGGGGGAGAAAGGGAGACCATGGGACAGTCCAGGACCACGAGGATGGCAACGAGCATTGTTGGTGGTGACGGCAATCGGCAGCGCGGATTCAAAAGGCGACGTGCTCTCGTCATGAAACCCCTTGCCACAATCGGGGTGGCGCTCTTCGGACTGCTCTTCTTCGGATGTCCCAGCACGCCGGACGGGGCGGATCCACAACAGCCGCGCAGTATCCAGCCGGAGCTCAAGGCCACCACGGGGAGAACCATCAACGTTCCCAACCGTCTGCCACAACCTCCGGCGACGGTCGCGATCATCAAGGACGATAGCCTCGCCTACAGCTCGATGGTTTCGCAGGCGCTCACGGCCGCGCTGGGACCGGGCGGGATCGCCAACCTCGTCCATGCCAACAACAAGGTGCTCATCAAGCCGAACCTGGTTACGAGCAAGGCCGCGGCGGTCACCGATTGGCACGTCGTCAAGGCGCTGGTCGATCTCATCCAAGGCCTGAACAACGGAGCCACCATCACCATCGCCGACGGGAGCGCGGCCGCGGACACCATCAATACCGTCATGGTCCCTCAGGGCTACACCAGCGCGAATTTCCCCGGTGTGACCTTCGCCGACTTCAACGACACCACCACGAATCCGACCGACACCTATGTCCTTGCGGACTCCAGAACGGGCGCCCCCGAACAGATACCGGCCCTCATTGCCAATGCCGATGTCTACATCGACATGCCCAAGATGAAGACGCATTATCACGCCGGCCTCACCGGTGCGATCAAGAACCTGGGGATTGGCACCGGGCCGATGCCGGTGTGGACCAGCGGAGGGAACCTCGGCGCGGGCGGCACCGCCAAGTACGGCATGCACCACGACATCCGCAGCGAAATCGTCGACCACATCGCGTGCCGGGTGCCGGATCTGACCATCATGGACGCGCTTCAGGGCATGGAGGGCCAGGGACCGGCGAGCGGCACGTCGGTCACGATGAACCTGGTGCTCGCCAGCAAGGATCCGGTCGCGGTCGATGCTGTGGCCGCCACCATCATGGGAATACCCCCGTACCTGATCACGCACATGGTGTTCGCCGCGAACGAGAACATCGGCGTGATGGACCTCAACAACATCACCACCACCGGCAACATCACCCTGGCGGCGGCCTCCGCGATCCACACCTTCACTCGCGCAACCCCAGGCAACCCTCAGGCCCCCATCGAGCCGGGCGTCATCCCCTACCGCGCCACGACCGTCATCCGTACGGCCCCGTCGGCCATGACCATCGATGGCGATCTCAGTGAATGGGCCTACGCCAATACCATGACCGTCAACACGAGCTCTCAGGTCAAGGGCTCCGCCTCCGGCTGGACAGCGGGAGACAGCAGCCTCACCGCGCAGACCTTGTACGACAGCCAGAACCTCTACCTGGCGTTCACGGTGAAGGACAACGTCAAGCTGGTCAACGGCAACACCGGCTCGGCAATCGCGACCGGCGACGGTGTCGAGCTCTACCTCAGCACCTACGCCGAGCAGTACAACACCACCACGCGAAACTACGGCTCGGGAACCGAGTATCACCTGGCCATCAGCTACAACAACACCCCGCAGGCCTACATGCTCTCGCACAGCCGGGCGCTCACTGGTGCCGTCATCAGCAAGGTCGACACCAGCGATGGCTACATCATCGAGGCGCTGATCCCCTGGAGCAACTTCGGTGCCCCGACGATGACCCCGACCGCTCTGGCCGGCGGCTACGTCGAGTATCGCCAACTGGGTATCAACGTCGCCGTGAACGATGCCGACGTCAGTTCCTCCACGGTCGATCACAAGCTCATCTGGAACAATGCCAATGACGACGACATCGAGACCAATGGGGTCAAGACCGGCATGTCCTACGTCGATCCGCCGGGCGGCCTGTATCCGCCGCTCAACTTCACCCTGACCACCTCGGCGATCCATGGCACGGTGACCAAGACTCCGGACCAGGCGACCTACCAGGCGGGCACGGTGGTGTCGCTGACCGCGACACCCGATGCCGGCTACAACTTTGCCGGCTGGAGCGGCAGCATCGTGAGCACGGCGAACCCGGTCGCCGTCACCATGGATGGCAAGAAGACCCTGACGGCGAATTTCCAGGCCGTCCCGGTCCTGACCACCGTCGCCGTGTCGCCCGCGACGGCCACGCTGAACGCCGGCAACGCCCAGCAGTTCACCGCGGTCGCCAAGGACCAGATGGGTAATCCGCTCTCGCCTCAGCCGAGCTTCACCTGGTCGGTAGACGGCGGCGGCATCATCGACGCCAGTGGTCTCTTCACCGCCGGAACGACTCCCGGAGGTCCGTACACCGTGACCGCCCAGGCCAGCACTGTCAGCGGTACCGCGACCGTGAGTGTGACCGTCGACAACAGCGCGCCGAGCGTCGTAACGGGGGCGGCCGCAACGCCGAACCCAGTCGCCGGTGCCACCACGACTCTCTCGGTGCTCGGCGATGACGACGACGGCGAGGCCAATTTGATTTACACCTGGGCCACGACCGGTACGCCGCCCGCCACCGTCTCCTTCAGCGCCAACGGAACCAACGCGGCCAAGAATGTCATCGCGACCTTCACCAAGGCCGGTGCCTACAACTTCCTGGTGACGATCAAGGACCAGGGCAACCTGACAGCCACCAGCGCCGTGGCGGTGACGGTCAGCCAGACCGTGACCAGCATTGTCCTTGCTCCGACCACCGCCACCATCAATACCGGGGTCACTCAGCAATTCGGCGCGACCGCGAAGGACCAGTTTGCCGCCAACTTGACCACCCAACCGATCTTCACGTGGAGCGTGAGCGGCGGCGGCACGATCAGCGCCGCGGGCTTGTTCACCGCGGGCACCACCGCGGGCGGCCCCAACTTCGCCTACGAGCTTTGCGCGCGCAAGATCTCGGCCGAAGAGAGCGCGCAGCTCGACCTTTCGAGCTGG
>Ga0210133_1000427_pt1 | contig 15295 bp, 13 predicted proteins | sample Joice_ThreeSqC_D_2_FD_184874 | JGI IMG/M metagenome (GOLD analysis project Ga0210133, IMG submission 184874) | Wetland microbial communities from San Francisco Bay, California, USA, that impact long-term carbon sequestration - Joice_ThreeSqC_D1... | ecosystem: Environmental > Aquatic > Marine >...
TTCAATCTCGGGCGCGACCACGCTTGCGAGGGTTCGAGCTAGCTTCGGTTTCGAGCTCGTACCGTCCCAGACACCGATTTCGAAGGCTGTCGTCTTGACGGGGAACACTACGATCTTCTGGCGCGGGACTTCGATGTACGGCACCCGATCTTCGAACACGGGATCGTGTGCGCAGCCACCGGCAACAAGGGTCGTGAGTAGTGCAAGCGTAGGCCACCAGGCGACAGTGGAACGGGTCAAGTTGCAGGATGGACAGCCTATCGCTTGGTTCCTGCTGACGTCGTTATGCACACTCACATCATATGCCGGACCGGCCAACCCGGGAATGATGGCGCGCCACTTGGTTACGGCCCGGTAACCTGCGGCCAGGCCCTTGTCGAGTCACGGTGAGAATGCTTCGACATCTCCTGCACGCCCCGTGCCGATGACGGCGCCGCTTGATGCCTACTGCCGACCGCGACGTGACTTCTTGGTTCTCACGGCGCTACCCCGTGGGGTCGGATCGAGCGACACCGTCACCGCACCGTCCGCGGTTGCGGACAGCTCGCGCGTGACGGGCACGTAGCCTTCCAGCTCGATGCGAATCGGTACGGGCTCCTTCGACTGAAGCAACTCCACGGTCTCGGGCGTTCGCGCCAACACGAAGCCGTCGGAAATGCGCACCACCCTGGCCCCTGGCGGCGTGCTCTCGATCCACACCAGAACGTAGAAGGGGGCCTTGGTGGACGGCGGCGTTGCGCTGGGGGACTGGGTTGTTGTCGCAGGAAGGGGCGGCGGGGATGGTGAGCTATTGCGGCGGCAGGCCACGCTGGCTTCAGCGATGAGCGCCGTCAGCAAGACCGCGCGGATCGTGGGCCAAAATACTCGGTGGTCTCCCGCCGTGGAATCGGGCATGGCAGGGAAGTGTATTCGCCTTCGTTTGGAGCAAGCAACTACGCGGCCCGCGGTGGCGCGGCTACTTCACCATGAGGTACATCTCGCTGGCGGCGAGAACGAACGCGCCGACGCCGTAGTCGTGCGTCTCGGTGGCGGTGGCGGCTGCCGGAGCACTGCCGGTCGCTTGAATGTAGCCAACCCTTCCCTGGGCATCGACGGCGCCCACCATGGCCTTCCAGGCCGCGGCAACCACCGGCTGGTAAGTTGCCTTGTCGAGCAAACCCTGGTTGATGCCCCAGGCGATGGCGTAGGTCATGAAGCCCGTGCCGCTGACCTCCGGGTTGTTGTATTTCGTCGGGTGCGTGAGATCCGCGTGCCAGGTGCCATCCGCTTGCTGGTAGGGCACGACAGCGGCGGCCATGGTCTTGAGCAGGTCGACGTACGAAGGGTAGCTGGCGTCGGTGGTCGGAAGGTATTGCAGGACCCTCACGATGCCTCCCATGACCCAGCCATTGCCACGCGACCAGTACACGGTTCCGTTGACGAAGGTCGAGTCGCGCCAGAACAAACCCGTGCTCGTGTCGAGAAGGCCGGCCTGGGTGGCGGCCCACATGGTGTCAAGGAAGCTGTAGTACGAATTGGATCCCGTGATCTTGCCCAGGCGGGAAACCGCGCCGGGCGCCATGAACAGAGCATCGCACCACCACCAGTCGTCGCCGGCCGACTGGGAGATGCCGGGTTTCGGGTTCGCGACCATGGCGTCGACGTTGGTCTTCAGGTTCGCGTACATGTTGGCGTTCGCGGAAACCGGATTGGTCAAATAGATGTCCGCGTAGACCTGCCCGGCGCACTGGTTGTCCGCGTTGCGCGTGGGCGAGCCCAACAAGGTCCATTTGTTGTTGGTGGACCAGGTGGTCGCACTGGTCAAATAGGCCGGGTCGTTGGTGGCCAGATAGGCGGCCATCACGCCGATGTAGAAGGTGGCCTCGGTCCATTTGTTGACCCAGCTCGGATCCTCGGGACCAAGCTGGATCTCGTAGGGGATCACCTTCTTCAGGATGGCCAGGATGTCGGCTGCGACGGGCAGGCCTGCTGTCGAGCCGCCGGTGCCGGAATTTCCGCCTGTGCCTGACAAGCCACCCGCGCCACCGGTGGAAGTCGTACCGGCGTTGCCACCCCTGCCGCCCCCAGTGCCCGTGGATCCGCCGGTTGTCGTGATCGAGCCGCCGGTACCGGTCGAGCCACCCGTCGCGCTCCCGCCAGTACCGGATGCTCCACCCGAGCTGTCGCCGGTTGCGCTGGAGCCTCCACTGCCAACCGTCGTCGTGCCGCCGGATACCGTCGCGCCGCCCGAGCCCATCGAGCCACCGGTGCCAATTCCGCCGGTGCCGGTCGCGTCGCCCGTGCCCGCGCCGCCCGATCCCACTGCGCCGCCGGTCGCGGGGGCATGGTCGGCGGCGGCGTCGGCGGGACCTGTCTTCGCCGGCGCGGTCGGCGATGTGCATCCGATCATCGAGCCCAGCACGCAGCATGCCAGGGTGGCCCAAGCAGTAAGAATTGACGATTGCGAAGCAAGCCGGAGTTTCCGTGACATCGCCGCCATGCCTTCCTTCGAGTCTGGAATTTCAACCGAGCAAGCAGTGACACCACGGCCTACCGCGGCTCGGCACATCGAAGATCATAACAGGGTCGCCGCATGACGCGTTCCCGTCAGGACGGCTCAGTCGACACGAGCCGGGGATCAAGGGATGCCGTGCGCGATCAGATCCGCATACCACTTGTCGGCCATCAACCTCGAGGCCGGCGGGGCCGGGTGAACTCCGTCCGTCGTCCAGCTCGATCCTGGCTGGTAGCTGGCCTCATCGATGGCCGACCACACATCCACGACGTACACTGCGGAGGCGGTGGTGTTCTTGCCGGAAGCCCACGCCGGTATCGCGGCATTGAGGGCTTCCACGCCGGTCTCGCAGCAAGTCGAGCTGGGGTGCATGGGAATGATCTGCGCCACGAAGAAGATCACGCCCGGGTTCTGCGATCGAAACTGGTCGACGATGAAACCAAACGCGTCGGTGATGTTGGCGGACGGGATGCTGCTCCAGACATCGTTGGTGCCCATTTCCAGGAGCACGACGTCGGGCTTTTCCGCCGCCCAGTCTTGCAGCTCGGCCAGGGTACCCTTGCCCGACTGCGGGGGACTGTTCGTCATCAGATAGGTTGCGAAATAGCCACCGTGGCCCTCGGTCTTGACCGTGGCCACAGAAGGAGTACCGCAGCCACCCTGGTTGTTGGTCACGGTTCCGATGAAGGTGAAGTTGGTGTAGCCACCGGCTGTGAGCTCGCCGGACAGATCTTGTGGGTAGCAGAAACCGGTGATCGAATCGCCGAGGGCCATGATCTTCCACGGACCGGCGTGGGTCGAGCCGCCTGCTCCGCCTGCTCCGCCGGTCGCCGCGCCGCCGGTGGCGATGGAGCCACCACTGTCGCTGCTCCCGCCGGTTCTCGTTGTGCCCCCCGTGGCGCTGGCGCCGCCCGAAGCCGTGGCACCACCCGTTCCCGTCGCTCCACCCGATCCGGTCGAGCCGCCCGTACCCGTGACACCACCCGTGCCGCTGGTTCCGCCAGAGCGCGTGGTGCCGCCGGCAGCCCTCGTGCCACCGGATTCGGTCGTGCCGCCACTCGCACCGCCTGACGAGGTGACGCCACCGCTCGACGTGATACCACCAGCGGCGATGTTTCCACCCGACGAGGTCGCGCCACCCGAACCACTGGCGCCGCCTGTCCGAGTGCTTCCGCCCGTGCTCGACGGGCCTCCGCCACCTCCGCCGCTGCTCGTCGGTCTTGCGCCACAGGCTGCGAGGACCGCGGTCAAGCAGGCCGCGGTCAGGAAGAGTCGTCGCCGTTGGTCCCTCATGGCAATCGAACCCCAGTAAAACTAGTTTTCGGAAGATTCCAGACAGGCCTCGATTTCGGCTTCCTGGTGTACCGGCTTGAGGGTGGCGAGCACTTTGCCACCCGCATCTCGCTCGACGGCCTTCACTTCGACGCTGCCCACGTTGGCATTGCCGACCCCGCCGGCGCCTGACCGGGTGTGCAGGGTGATGTCGTAGCTGTGCTTCGCTTGCATGCGGACGACGTAGACGACGGTCCCGAGGTCGGCCGACCAGGCTCCGCCCACGCCTCCTTCACCGACCTTGCTCTGAAGCACGACGACGTGACAGCCGGGCAAGAGTGCGAATGCCGACCCGTGCCGCGAGACATCCACGCCATCCACCTCGGCCACGGGTCCGTCGAGTCGGGCCACCTCCGCGGCCGGGCGCTCGGGTCCTTGGTAAAGCGAATACGGCGTGTTTTGAAAGTGAGCACAGCCCATGCCGTTGGCCAGCGCGAGCGTGCCTGCGAGAAGCAGTGGATGGCCGGTCATGTCTTGCCCGGCAGATTGCGCCCAAGTTTGTTCAAATTCAACGGGAAGCCTATGCTACGCGCGCCGTGGCTTTGAAGAAGGTGTAGCAGAAGGTTCCGTCGTCGAGAGCCGCTCGCTCGAGGTCGACAATGCCTTCGGACCAATCGTCTTCGCTGACAAGGCCGAGGCGCAGCGAAGATTCGCGCGCGCCCTTGACCATGGCGATGAAGGTCTTGCGCGTGAACCCGTCGACCCAGCGAGCCCGGCTGCCGTCGGCATACACGAAGCGGGGCGACACCTGCACATCGCGCAAGCCCGCATCGATGAGCAGGGGAAAGAGGCGCCGGCCGATGTTGGCGTCGCCGCCGGCGCGCGCTTGCGTCTCGACCAGACAATCGATGGTGCGCCTGGCCTTGGGGCTGTCGGGATGGAAGAAGGTCGAGCCGTGGTCGCCCTCGATGACGGTCAGGCTGGAGCCGGGACGCAGCACCCGTTGCAGGGTGCGCAAGGCATCCCCGGGCCGAGCGAGGTGCTCCAGCACGAAGCACACGAAAGCGTGGTCGAAGCTTGCCTGCCGGAAGGGCAGATGAAAGATATCCGCCTGGACGAAGGCAACGGATCCGGCGCCGCCCCCGTTGGTGGGCAGTCCGGCGCACGCGCTGAGCAGAGACGATCGCTCGCGATCCACGCATGTGAACGACGCGTTCGGGCTGCGGGCCAACAAGTGCCGCGTCTGCGCCCCGACACCGCACCCAACTTCGAGGACGCGCGCGCCGGGGGGATAGCGCGTGTCGTGGTGGAGCAACTCGGCCAGGGTGTCGGCCTGATCGCCAAGACGGGTCGCCTCGCTTTCCGAGTAGCCGTGCACGTACGTCAATGGCCGGTCGGCCGTGTCTGACATGGTGGTTGTCGTGATGCTAAACCAGTCGCAATTCCACATCATTCCCTTTCGGTGGGCTGGCCGCGGCAGGTAGTGGCGCAGGAATGCCCGAGTGGGCGCATACTAGGACGAGGATGAGCGCCTTGCGTTGGTGCCGACGTCATCCCAAGGCACGAGCTGGATGGAACTGTGTCGCGTGCCGGGCGGATCTTTGTCCCGAGTGCGTGGCGATGCAGCCGGGCGGGGCCAGGAGCAAGCCGTTCCCCGTCTGCTGCGCTTGTGGTCGCGCCGCCCATCCCATCACGGCTCACCGCTCGGAGGCCGAGCCGTTCGTCCGGAGATTTTGGGACGCGTTCGCCTTTCCGCTGGGCAGCACGGGTATCATCTCGCTCTTCTTCGTCGGCTTGATACGCGCCCTGACCTCGTACGTGGGGGCCGGCTCCATGATGGGGATGGGGGCCGCCGTGTTCGTGCTGCGCCAGGGGCTGTACTGGGCCTTCGTGTTCTTCGTCATACGCAGTTGCGCAGCAGGCGAGCGCAGGATGGGGGTTTTCGGCTTCACGGATCTGCAGTCCGACATCATCACACCCGCCATCAAGGGCGTCGTGTCCACCGCGATTCTGTGGATCCCGGCGGTTCTCTACATCTATTTTGCTGCGGACAGCGGGATTGCGGGACTGTTCACCTATCCCAGCCATCGCGATCCGGCGGTGTGGCTGCTCGCCTTGCTGGGCGCGCTCTACGTGCCGATGGCCCTCATCGCTGCGGCCACCGACCTGGGCTTCGGCAGCATTCTCAACCCCATATTCATCGCCAAGACCATCTTCAGCATGGGCAAGGACTACTTCGTGGCGGTTGTGGCTGTGGGCGTGGTGATGGGTATAGGGAATCTCATCCTCGTGTTGTTGGGCGCGGTGCTCGCTTTGTTGCCTGTTCCCTTCCTGGGTCGCTGGCTTGCGTTCACCTTCGAGCTGTATCCGGCGTTCGTGGCGGCGGGAATTCTGGGCATTCTGCTCTATGTGCACGGGGAGGTGCTGGACTGGGGGCGCAGCGAGGAATACCAGGTGCTCGTGCTTCCGGGGGTAGAGCCACGCGGAAGGTTTCGTCCCAAGCAGGTGGAGCCGCCACGTTCCGAGCCGGTCAGGGCCGCGGTGCCAGTGCCCGCGCCCGACCGGCAACCTTCGTCGGTTGCGCAATGGCCAGGCACGGGGATGGTCCAGGGGGCAGACCCGCCATCGATACTGAACCTCAGCGCAGTTCTCGGCGGCGAAACGCAGGAGCCGCCGCGGGAGCAAGCTGCCAATCCGCCCTCTTTGCCGAACCTGAGCACTGCACCCGTCGCTCCCGTGCTCGAGGCCCAGGCCTTCATCGAGCATGGCGACACCGGCCAATTCGAGATGGAACCGGTGGATCTGCCCACGCCTGTCGTCCCCGAGGCTGCCGCGCCGGAGCCAGAGGCATCCTCGGCGGCTCGGCTGCATATGCCACCGCCACCTGTGATCGCCCCCGAAGTTCCGTCACCCACTACCTCCAGCGTTCCGACCGTGCTCGGGTTCTCGCCGGTTTTCCCGCTCGCCGAAGCCCCCGCCACGGTCATCGGCCACACCGGCCTCGCCTCCGAGGTACCTGACTCAGGTCCCCCCAATGGCGATACGGGCAAGGGCAGGTAGGAGGGGCCGGGAGAAACGAACGGGAACCGTGTGAGCGGCACCGCAGCTCTTTCTCGACGGCGTCCAAGGGCGTGATCACGCTGGTGACTGCGCCGGGGGCGGAGACAACCTTCGAGAAGCGCCACACGGCGATCGCGACGAGCGCGGTGCTATTTCCTACCATGTCCCTGATTCCCTCGGTCTTGACGATACGGGTCGATCGCGCTCACCGCGATCGGATAACCTCCTGCCAGATCCTCTCCATCCTGGCGGAGAACCATGGGCCCACCGCCTTCGTCAATGTCCTGGCGAATACCCCTCAGTCTGGCCGGTCTTCAGGTGTCCACGACTGTCCGGTTATGGGTGTCCCCCGAAGGCAGATCTCGTTCTTGCCGAAGCCTAGCTTCGCGAGCACTGGTCGTTGCGCAGGATCGAGGAGGTCAGGGGCCACACAATGCTTCGGAATTATTGTGGAAAGAGTCGTTCGCAGATCCGGGATGCGAGAATCTGTGCCCTAGAATATTAGTATAGTAATATGAGTATCCACAGGCTTATATGGGAACCGCGAGACTGCCACCACGAGAACGCATCGCCGTGGTCGTGCGCGGCCTACGGCGCGAACGGGCATGGACGCAGGCCGAGCTCGCCAAGAAGCTGGGCATGTCGCAGGGACGTCTGAGCCAGATCGAAAGCGGCGGTGGCTCCTTCTCGGCCGAGCAGCTACTACTGATCCTGAAGCTTTTCAACGTCACGCCGGCCCGTTTCACCGATGACCTGGAGAATCCTGGCTCTCAGCTCCAGAACACGCTGGCTCGCCTGGGTGCTAGTCACCTCTATGAAGGCGACGACGTCCTTCCCGGCGCCAGCTCCGATGACGTGAGCAAGATCGTCGCGGAAACGCTCACCGAGGGTGATCCACGCTTGACCGCGGCACTCGCTCCGGTCGTGGTTTCGAACATCGACCGCACCCCTCTATCGAAGGTGCAGCTCGACCTAGCTCGCGCCGGGTTCGAGCGACGATTGCCCTGGCTCTGCGAGAACCTCGTCCAGGCAATCGCCAGCGAGCTAAAGACGGATCCTTCGCGAACGTGGTCCAAGGGAGCGCGCCGTGCCGACTTGGTGCTCAAGCTGTTCCTGGGCGCGACGACGCCGCCATCCGAGCGATTGCCCTTCGACTGGGACCCGCTGGACGCGGGCATTCGGACCATCAAGACCGCCCTTGAGGTTCGCGAGGCCGCTTCCGAGATCTCTCGGAAGTGGCACATCATCACCAGGCTCACGCCTGAAGACTTCGTCCGCGCACTGCGAGATGCCCGTGGCTCCCTTCCATGAGTTCTTCCGGGATTTGGATCGTGCCTGGGAGTCGTCGGGCACGGGGAAGATCCGTCTGCCCATCATTGGTGCCGGAGCCTTGCTGCTGCAAACCAACTACCAACGCCTCACGAAGGACAGTGATGTCCTGGAGACCGCTGAGATTGACGAAGGCCTTCGGCGCCAGCTGGAGAAGGTCGCAGGCAAGGACTCCGGTCTCCACCGAAGGCGTGGCTCTGCCTGGATGTCGTCCGTCCTGGCCTGCCGCTACTGCCGCAGCGGCCAAGCTGGGCTCCGATTCCTGACCTGAGTGCCGGTCTGGATCACTTTCACATCGAAGCCCTACACGTGGTGGATGTGGTAGTCAGCAAGCTGAAGCGGTTCCACGCAAACGATCGATACGAGATTGACGCCATGGTGGACCGCGAGCTTGTTCCTCACGCTTCGTTGCTCGAGCGCTTCAGGTCCGCTGTGGATGCCTTCTCGCTCGACGCTCGGGCAGCGGACCTTCCGAGATACGTGGCCAATCTTCATCTGGTCGAACGGGGCTTCCTGGGCACAGAGGAAACCGAGATCGAGTTACCGCCGCACCTCGATGGACGATGCCGCGGACGGTTGGCCGCGCTGTTAATACTCCGCCGGCAATTTCTCCAGCTCCGCCAGTGTGTACATCGGCCCGTCCTTGCACACGTAGCTCCGCCCGGTGTTGCAGCGGCCGCACTTGCCCAGGCCGCACTTCATACGATTCTCGAGAGTCGTGTAGATCTCGCTCTTGCCGAAGCCTAGCTTCGCTAGCAGGGGCAAGGTCATGATCGGCGGGCCGCAGACGATGGCCACTGTGTTTTCGGCTGGCGGGGCCAATGGCTCCGCGATGTGCGGGACGAAGTCGACCTTGCCGGTGTCCTTCTACCAGTCGCGCAGGTCGAGGCAATTCCAGATCAAACTGCGCAGAGGGGGCAGGGCGATGCCGCCCGGCACAAAACCCACGATTGCCTGTCTGCCCGGGGTTCGGCCGATCAATGCACGGACAGCCCAACCGGGAGCGATGTCAAGACGATCTCCCTCGCGGCCGCGGTCCTGTTCTAGGCCGTGCGACGTCAGAAGTCGGCCAATTCTCCACGTGCGCAATCTCGTAGTGTCCAGAACGGCCTCGCCATGGCTCAGGCGGCCTGCCGCGAGTAGAAATTGAGCGTGCGCCCTGGTCATCTTGATCTAAGTTCGGCGACCGGCGGGACTTGGAGCTGGTCAGTCCAAGGTTCCACCCTATACTCCCGGGCCCCATGGCCATTCTGGTGACCGCGCGCAGCCTGTCGAAGTCGTTCGGCAGCAGATCCCTCTTCGAGGGCGTGTCCTTCACCTTGGCCGAGAGCGAGCGGGTAGGGCTCATCGGTCCCAACGGTGCGGGCAAGACTACCTTGCTGCGCCTGCTGGCCGGTGCGGACTCACCGGACGCGGGGGAGATCTCCCCGCGCCGCGGCTTGCGGGTGGGCCACCTGGAGCAGGTACCGGTGTTCGCGCCGGGCCGGACCGTGCGCGAGATCGTCCTCGAACCGACTGTCCACCTGACCGAGCCCGAGTTGCAATGGCGCGCGGCCGGCCGCGCGGATGAATTGATCTCGCGCCTGGATTTGGCTGGCTCGCAAGCGGGCGCCGATGCCCCGGTGGAGCGGCTGTCGGGCGGGTGGCGCAAGCGCGTGGCCTTGGCGCGCGAGCTTGTGCGCGAGCCCGATCTGTTGTTGCTCGACGAGCCCACCAACCACCTGGACGTGGACAGCATCCTGTGGCTGGAGAAGTTGCTGGCCTCGGCGCGCTTCGCCACCGTGACCATCACTCACGATCGACTGTTCCTGCAGCGCATCGCCAACCGCATCCTGGAGTTGGATCGGCGCAACCAGGGCGGGCTGCTTTCCGTCGAGGCCGACTACGCCACCTTCGTCGAGCGCAAGGCCGATCTCATGGCCGCGCAGGAGCAGCGGGAATCGTCTCTGCGCAATACCTTGCGCCGCGAGACCGAGTGGCTGCGCCGGGGACCACCAGCGCGCTCGACCAAGCAACAGGCGCGCATCCAGCGCGCCGGGGCCTTGGCCGAGGAAGTCGACGAGCTCAAAGAGCGTAACCTGGTTCGCACGGCGAGCATCGATTTTGGCGGCACCGGCCGCAACCCGAAACGTCTCATCGAGGCGCGCGGCATCGCCAAGTCGTACGGTGACAAGCGCATCTTCCGCGACCTTGACTTGTTTCTCGGCCCGGGCAGCCGGGTCGGGCTCATCGGTCCCAACGGTTGCGGCAAGTCCACGCTTCTGCGCGTGCTGGTGGGGCAGGAAACGCCCGACGCTGGCGAGGTCATTCACGCCGACGGCTTGCAGGTGGCCTTGTTCGAGCAGCACCGCGATGCCCTCGACCCCGCGGTGAGCGTTGTCGACACGCTATGCCCCGGCGGCGATCACGTGGACTTTCGCGGCTCGCGCGTGCACGTCAGCGGCTACCTGGCACGCTTTCTCTTCCGGTCCGAGCACAGCAACCTCTACGTGGGTCAGCTCTCGGGCGGGGAGCAGAGCCGGCTGGCCCTGGCACGCCTGATGTTGCGTCCGGCAAACGTGCTGGTGCTCGACGAGCCTACCAACGATCTCGATCTCGCCACCCTGGAGGTCCTGGAACAATCGCTGCTCGGCTTCGACGGAGCCGTGCTGCTGGTGACCCACGATCGCTACTTCCTCGACCGCGTGACCACCAGGCTGCTCGCCTTTCACACTTCACCAGGCGAAGAAGGCAGAGTCACACCCTTGGTGGGACTTGCGCAGTGGGAGGCCTGGTACGCCGAGCAGGCCGCGGCCACCGCCGATGCGACGGCGAAGAACAAAGTCTCGCCCCGTGCCAGCAGCGCACCGGCGCAACGGCGCAAGCTCAGCTACAAGGACCAGCGCGACCTCGATACCATCGAAACACGTATCGCCGAGGCAGAAGCGCGTCTGGCCGCGCTGCAGGCGGAGCAGTCGAGTCCCGAGGTCTCAAGCCACGCTAGCCGTTTGCTGGAGCTCGAGGGCGAGATCGCGGCGGCCCAGGCCGAGGTGGACACCCTGTACCACCGCTGGTCCGAGCTGGAATCGCTGCTGCCCTCGTAGGATCACCGTCGCCGGCATCGACCTCGGCTCGGCACCGCGAGTCCACCGGCGGAGCCGTCGCTAGCGCCCAGATCCCACGGGCGCCTGAAGGGTGCGCACCAGCTTGTTCGTCTGGTAGCCCTGAGCGGCCAGGCGCGCGACGATGGCGTCGTAGAGCTTGGGATCCATGGTCGGCGTTCGGCTCAAGATCCACAGATAGTCTCGCGTGGGATGACCGACGACCGCGTACTCGTAGTTGGGACCGAGATCGACGATCCAGTAGTCGCCCCAGAAGGGCCGGAAGAAGCTCACCTCGAGCTTGGCGTTGGAAACCTTGTCGACGATGCGGCCGCGGCCGCGCGCGAACTTCTCCGGACCATCGAGCGACCCTTGCCGGCAACGGTTCAGCACGTCGATCTCACCGTCGTCACGCAAGGCGTAGGTTGCCGTGCTTCCCGTGCAGCCGCGCTGGAAGCTTTGCGGAAAGTTGGCAATCTCGTACCAGTTGCCGGTGTAGCGCGACAGATCCACATGGGCGACGGTTTGCAGCGTCGGCAAGTGTAGGCGGGCGGTCGTGCTGGTCGTGCACGCGACGGGGCAAGAAAGGAGCAGCAGTGAGAGGGACAATTTCATGGATGGGTCCATCTACCATGACTCACGTGCAGCGCAAACGAGGGCTGAGGCGCTCGGCCGAGCAATCCCAGTCTTGACTCAGACCAGCTCGCGCGCGCTCAGCTCGTCCTTCAGATAGGCGTAGTAGATGGGTGCGGCAATGATGCCGGCCAGGCCGAAGGCGGCTTCCATGACCAGCATGGCGATGAGCAGTTCCCAGGCGCGGGCGCTGATCCGTGTGCCGATGATGCGTGCGTTGAGGAAGTACTCGAGCTTGTGGATGATGATGAGGAAGCCAAGGCACGCCAGTGCGACCACGAGGGAGTGATTGAGCCCGACGATCACGATGATGGTGTTGGAAACCAGGTTGCCCACCACGGGGATGAGCCCCACGACGAAGGTGATGGTCACCAGCGTCTTGGCGAGCGGCAACCGCACGCCGAAGAGGGGAAGGCCGACCAGCAGGAAGAGCGCGGTCAAGGTGGTGTTGACGGCGGAGATGCGGATCTGCGCGAAGACGACGCGGCGGAAGGCACTGCTCAGGCGGGCGACGCGCTCGACCAGGGCGCGCGCCAGGGGACGGTTGACCGGCGGCGGGCGCACGTCCATGAGGGAAGCGATGCCGCCCACCACCAGGCCGACGAGCACGTGCGCCAGGCCGCGGCCAAAGTGGGTTCCCACCGATTGCAGATCGCGAAGGTGCCCATCCAGCCAGTGAACCGCGGCCTCCTTCACTTCCTCCGCGTTGTCGGGCAGGTTCTCGGCCACCGACGCGGGCAGGGTGGTACGCGCCTGCGTCATGATCTGGGCCATCTTCTGCAGCAGAGCCGTCAGGTGACCCTCGCCGCGCAGGTACACCACCAGCAAGGTCACCGCCACGGTCACCATGCCCACCACCAGGATGGCCAGGATCGACACCGCAAGGACCCGGGCGCGTTCGTTGGAAAGGTGCCGCTGTAGAACCGGCGTGGTGAGATGAACCGCCTGGTACACCAGCAAGCCGGCGAGAAGCGCGGGCATGAGGTGAAGCCACAGCACGGCCAGCAGCGCCAGGCCCATGATGATCCAGGCTGCAACTTCGTAGACTGTGGGCGCCGGCAACGCCGGACGCTGTGGCGCGGATTCTGCCTCGGCCATGACCCTCTCAGCTCCGTGACGGGGGCGGAGTACCCCCACTTCCCTGCCGCACCATGATGCCACGGAATGCGCGCGAACAGATCGTGCCTGGCCGGCTGGCCCATCCCCGCGGTTCCGGCCGTCTGCCGGTTTGACGGCGAAGAGTGTTGCGATGCCCTTCACGCGGCGAGCGTGCTATGGTCCGCCGCTGACTCGAACAGTCATTGGCAATGTGCGTATGACAGAACCGCTAAACAAACGGGTCAATGTACTGTCTCTAACGCATCGAGGAGACAAGGAGAATCCATGAAACTCCGCTACGTGGCTGTTGTGGCGTTGTTCTTCGGTGCAGGTGGATTGGCGTGCTTGAGCCCCTCCACCACATCAGGTGGAGCGGGAGGCGCGCAAAATACGGGTGGCACCACGAACACTGGAGGCACGACGTCGAGTGGCGGTACAACGTCGAGCGGCGGCTCCTCCGCGAGCGGCGGGACCACGTCGAGCGGAGGCACGACAGCGACCGGGGGGACAACATCGAGCGGTGGCAGTTCGGCAAGTGGCGGCACCACGTCCGCTGGCGGCTCAAGCGCAACTGGCGGCGATTCTTCGAGCGGCGGCAGCTCGGATACGGGTGGCAGCACTTCCACCGGCGGCGATTCGTCGGCTGGCGGCACATCAGCCGCGGGGGGCGACACGTCCACGGGCGGGGTGACGGGAGCCGGTGGCGACACCAGCGCCGGCGGGACGACAAGCGCTGGTGGCTCCACCACCGCGGCGGACCAGGTGCCATGCACACCAGAGTCCGCGGTCCTGGACAATTTCTCCAATACCACCGACGGTCAGTTCGGTACCTGGGCCGCCGGCAAGCTCGCCGGGGGGCCGAATGTCTTCGGCACGGTAGCCCAGTCGTTCGCGGATTCGAATTGGCACATCACCGGCGATGTCAGCGATTACTCCGGGATGAACTTCTGGTTCAACGGGATCGGGACCACGGCGGGAACGAACTGCAACTTGCTCGACGCTTCGGCCTACTCCGGTGGGCTGCAGCTCGACATCAGTGGCGATGCGGGGCCAAGCGGCACCCTGGGCGTCGGCATAGGCTTTCTCGATTCCTCGGGCGCCACGGTCGACACGCAGCACATGGTGACCGTGACCTCCTCGGTGCAAACCATCCAGATCGCCTGGGCAGATTTCACCGGCGGGACGATCGATTCGAGCAAGATCAATGGGGTCAACTTCTTCTTCGTCTGGTCGGACACGTCCACGGCCTATCCCGTCGATGTCGTGATCGACAACATCGGCTTCTACTAGACACGATTCATCTCGCTGTCACTCGCCGGTCACGCGTCCCCCGTGGCTTCGACGCCGCTCAGCGATGTGGCTTTGCTGAAGCGAGGCCAGTTGAATGCGTAGAACGCCACGAACGCGAAGCAGACCATGGGCACGACGAAGCTTCGCGACATGTCGTATTTGTCGGCCACCAGCCCCATCAACTTGGGCAGGACCGCACCGCCGATGATGGCCATCACGATGAATCCCGAGGCCTTCTTCGCCCGGGCGCCCAGGCCGTGGATGCCGAGCGCGAAGATGGTTGGGAACATGATGGACATGAAGAAGTAGCTTAGGAAGACGCAGGCGACGGAAAGCCAACCGAGCTTGAGAAGGACAATCAGGCACACCAACGTGTTCATCACCCCATACAGGCCGAGCACCTTGTGCGCCGAGTATCTCTTGAGGATGCCGGCTCCCGTCAGGCGACCCAGCAGGAAGCAGATGAAGCCCGCCGAGGCCAGGGCGGAGGCACCCTGGTTGCTGATGCGAAGCAGGCCATCTTCGCCGGGGGAAAAGAACGCGTTCCACCTACCCGCACCCCACGAACCAGGAAGGGTTGGTACTTGTGACGTCATGTAGTTGATGAAGAAGCTGAAGATCCCGGCCTGGGCGGCCACGTAGAAGAACTGAGCGGCAACGGCCAGGACGAAATGCGGATGCTTCCAGATGGAGTGCGAGGTCTTTGCCGAGGCGTCGTCCAGATGATACGTGTCTTCGGTCCTGATGTCGGGGACGTTGGCGAAGAGGAATACGGCGGCCAGAACGATGACGACACCGGCCACGGCCGCGTAGGGGATCCACAGCGTCTGGCTGCCGGTGCTCATACCGGCCGCGTCCGTGCCATAGAAGAATAGGCCGCCGGCGATGGGGCCGAAGATCCAGCCAACCCCATTGCACGACTGCGCAAGGTTGATGCGGGTGGCGGCGAATTTCTTGGGCCCGAGCACGGTGGTGTAGGGATTGGCGATGGTCTCCAAGAACGTGAGGCCGGAGGCGATGATGCAGACTCCGAGGAGAA
>Ga0210133_1000428_pt1 | contig 15278 bp, 15 predicted proteins | sample Joice_ThreeSqC_D_2_FD_184874 | JGI IMG/M metagenome (GOLD analysis project Ga0210133, IMG submission 184874) | Wetland microbial communities from San Francisco Bay, California, USA, that impact long-term carbon sequestration - Joice_ThreeSqC_D1... | ecosystem: Environmental > Aquatic > Marine >...
GCTATACGTCATGTCAAGTCTTACTTGCAATGTAACAAGATATCATTTATGAAAGTTATATATTTATCCCTTGAGGGAATTTATGGACAAGAAACAGGTATCATTTAGAATTGAACCATCTATTATTAAAAGACTGAAATATATCGCATTGGAACAAGACAGATCTTTGACCGATATATTTTTAGAGGCTATTCGAGACTTTTTGAAAAAACACGAAAAGAAAGACAAATAATTATGTCAAAAAAAGCCCTCTTGAATATGGTGCTTAAAAAAGAACTATCTGATGGATAAACTAATCGAAAATCGTCAATCCGAACGTATGGACCACCATACAATGGTTACTCTTGAATCATTGGAAATGGGGGTAAGTGAAAACAATCGAATGGTCAATTGCAGTGAAAATGGTTTGTATTTTATGTCAGACCAATTTTTAGAACCAGGAGTTGGAGCTTTTCTACGAATAGAAAATTTTCCAAATAGCCAAACAGGATCCTATAAATGTCATCATGTAAAAATTAAATGGGGACGGAGACTAAAAAATACTTCCTATGCCTATGGTTATGGTGCTAAATATGTTGAATCATACAATGAGCAAATTTCATTGGAAACTGATTCGGATCCGAAAAAAGATTTAAGGAAACATCCAAGAAAGCATTACGACAAACCAGCGATTTTCGGATTTGAAAATAATACTTTCGATGGGTTCATAAATAATATCAGCCGAGGTGGATGTTTCATTGAAAATCGTGAATTTCTTAATATTGGGCAAATTTTAGATCTTGTTATTCCAGGAACAAAATTTAGCAAGAACAATATGCTGAAAGTTGAAGTGGTGCGTCTAAGCCCAAGTGGAGTTGGGGTCAAATTTAAAAGTATCATAAATGAGAAACCACAGAATTAACCTCTTGCTGGCGGGGAGCCTCACCGAGGTATCGAGCGGGGCCGTCTATACTTCACCTATTCCCCGTCAGCATTACAAACCATAACGGAGGGCCTATGTCCCGACTTATAACCCCACTCTCTTTGAGGCTGGGGTTTTTCTGTAATAGAGGACTAAAGAAATGACCGATAAAATAGATGAACAGCAAACTCCAACGGACCGCAAAGAATTTGAAAAGCGAAGCGGGAAAGACAGGCGTAAGGTTCATACAATGATCAATCCTGACAAAGACAGAAGGCATTGGAACAGGCGTAAAAAGAATCCATGCAAATGAACCAACCACCTAAAGACTGCCTCAGCACAGTTGATGCGGTTATTGACGATATAATCACTGAAATGCCTTTAGACGAAAGGGTCAGAACGGCAAATTTGGATGAGGATGGGCTTCTCGTACTTCAATTAGCACTTGGCAAATATCTTAGGCATTTGCTTAAAAATCAATCTGAGGATGTGAATACAGAATTGTTTAAAGATTGCATCAAACATTCAGGCCATTTAACTTTAATAGAAATGAAGCAGCATCGTATATTTTAAAAGAACTATGGAAAATGCTGAGAGATACCCAAAAGTTGAGGGTTGTGAAATGACTGATAAAGAATTCGTTTTGCACGACAACTATAATCGTGACAACGACAAAGTAGAAAGCCATATCGATGTTTACGAAAATAGCACAAATGAAGTTTCCAATGAATCAAATCGCCGTTTGTTTTCAATTCCCATAATAATCGCTGTCGTAGCATTTTCAGCCCTCGTTGTACTTTTAATTGTTTCTCTTTCCAGGAGCCAACATAATTCAGAAAAAGAGCAGATTATGGCAATAGAGAACAGACTTGATAAACTCGAATCCGACTTCACCTTACTCAAAAATTTGATAATCTCTAAATTAGATCAAGCTATCAAGCAAATGGAGAACCAAAATCGCACGATAGTTAAACCAAAAGCGCCAACTGCGATAACACCCCCAACCGAGCAAAAGGAGCAATTAGATGTAGAAACAAAAGTACATAAGGTCCAGGCCGGTGACTCACTTTACAAAATCAGTCTGCAATATGGATTATCCATTGATTTGCTGCGCGAATATAACAACCTTGAGCCGAATGCTACAATTTTTCCTGGTCAGGAAATAAAATTGAACCCTTAACCTTGATAGTTTCTGACAGCATATCAAATAACAAAATATCGGAATTGGAGTTTATGCAAAAAAACCATCTGGAAATATCGCTAAAGAAAAAAGGTCTGCGCCCAGGCGTGCTAAGCCAAGAAATCATCGTATTGAATTTAAGCTTGTCGGTCATCCAATCCAAACAAGTCGGTGCATAAAGGACACCGATTAGTTGGAATATCAATATTGAAAAAGTTACGATAGTCCTAAAATTGTTTTGCCTGTCACCAATGAGCCTAAGATATATATTCCATATCTGCAATTTTGGCAAAGTTGTGCTATTGGCAAGTTGCAGATTCTTGGGGTCTGTTTATCAAGGAATGAAATAATGAACACCGAAAGATTAGCGGGAATAGCAATTCTAATATTTACTTTTTTTATAGGATGCTCAGGAAACTATGGGGAAATTAAGCCACAGACAGAAAGCGAATCAAAGGGAACTCAAAGGGAACTGATCGATAGCTGGTCCGACTACGACATATGGCTTATCTATAAAAAAGCTCAATTAGCCGGACTCATTTTTGATTGGAAATATGACGATAGGACAATTTGGGCTGAAAGCAACTGGCGTAAGGTTAAAGATCAGGAAATGTGGCAGGAGATTGTAAAAGCCAATACGATGAGTGATGGCGATTTCAAACTGCCTGGAGACTATTCCGGTAGTACTTCAAGAGTCGAAGGGATATGGGGTCCCGATATCCAGCTTTATGGGTTAATTGTCTATCAGACCTATTCGGTGTCATTGGGAAGTGTAAAGCTGGTCGATGAAAATGCAATCCGGTTATCCTTGCAGCCTGCGGCAGCAGTAACTAATCGGTGATTAGATTTATTATTTAATCCAGAAAACTGGACTTTTGAAAAGCTGGAAAAACCTTTGATCTTCATGGTTCCTTGCTTGGAAGGCCAAAATTGTGCTTTCTACTATTACCACTGGTTTTGACACAGCCAAAAATGATGTGATATTCGTTTTATATCTGTAAAAATCGTCAAGTTGTGATTTTGGCAAGAACTGGAATTGGCTAATAATTGATTCTGGAAAATATATCAGCGATGTCATTCCGGTATAGAATTAAGCTCATTTTATATAACCAGACGTATCCGAGTTGATGATGATTATATAATTAAAATTTGATTGACAATTTAATTATATAACATCATATTGACACCAAGAGATCAACTCCGCACCCAACGCACCGGCAATACTTTTCTGCTCTCAAGTATTTTAATTGTTTATTAATTTTTCTTCCGATCTCTCGATCGAATAGATTGAATATCATGCCAAAAGCGACCCAAGAATATAATCTATATGTTTTAAAACCGAGTCTTGTAAAAGAATGGCATCCCACAAAAAACGTTGAAATAGGCCCTTATGATGTAACGCCTGGCTCAGGTAAAAAGGTTTGGTGGATATGCCAAAAGGGGCATGAATGGCAAGCTGTTATTTATAGCCGAGGCCATGGCAGTGGCTGCCCTTATTGCTACAAATTGAAATCAGCCGATGATGACAGTCTGGTCGTATCAAATTCAAGCCTCCGATTGGAATGGCATCCTACTGCCAATGGCAAATTAACACCTTTAAATTTGTTGCTTAACTATCCAGAAAAGGTCTGGTGGATTTGTCGAGTAGGGCACGAGTGGAAAGCTACAATAAAGGTCCGAATAAAAGGCGGTGGTTGTCCGGTATGCAACGAAAGCATGATTAAAACCATTCAGCTCCAAAATGCGTACAGCATAAACAACCTTTCTTTTATTAGAGGGCCAAGTTCGACGTCAGAAATAGAGCCTTCCGACACAATTTTCGGTGCAGATTTTAGAAGATATAAGCGTTTTAAAAAAGAGGCCACCGTAAGACTCGAAATTCCATCGTCTGAGCACTTGTTTTATGCCGAAATGAAAGATTTTAGCCATGACGGCATGTGTGTTGAAACATCAATGTCCATAACACCCGGTACAAAAATCAACATAAAATTAGATAGGCCACTTTTCACGTCTTCTCGAGAAAGCTACAACTCTATTTTAAGATGGTGCAAAGGACTGACAGATGAAGACGGGATCATCTATTCATTTGGATTGGGTGTACAATTTACATAAATTCTAAAGGACTATATTTATGAACTTGCAACACAATTACCATGGAACCGAAGATGTAGCTAAGAACAAAATGCTGCGATATACTGAACAGAGAGGTGAATATCGCGAATTACACAAGGCGCCTGTATTGGTGCAAGAAATAAATGATATTTATATCTATAGTGCCAGAATGGTAAACTTCAGCGAAAAAGGGGTATACCTTGAGACAGATACTGCCTTAAAAGTGGGAACAGATATTATCATTGGCATTGAAGATTCAACATTCATTTCTCCTGCCGCTTCTCCAGATTCTCCTAAATTTTATTACGCAAAAATAATGTGGAAAAAAAATTTAACAAGTGGTTTTTTTAATTTTGGTTATGGCACCAAATTTATTTATTTCAACGATAAACAAAACGTACCAGAAACCGATTCGATGATCGAGAAAGAATATAGAAAACATCCCAGAAAATCCAGCTCGAAACCAGTGTTTCTCACATCGATGAATCAAAGTTGTCAGGGATTAATCAGCAATATAAGCCGCGGTGGCGCCTTTATAGAGACTCGAGGTAAATTCAAAGCGGGTCAGATAATTAAACTCTTGATCCCAGGGCCAAAGGTTGATGAAGGTGTAAAGCTAAAAGGTGAGGTGCTGCATTTAAATCAATCCGGAGTTGGGATAATTTTTAAAAGTATTATTAAATAACTGCCTCCTGAAGCAATAAAAGAAAACGGAAGAGCCGAAAATGGCTCTGGCATTTTTTCTCTTACTCTGAACGTTTTTGATATTGCATGTTAAATTAAAAAACAACCGCTTTAATTCTATTTCTTCAGAATATTCCTTAATTATTTATGTTGGCTGCCCCATCATTTTTACGTTTCTGAACCTCTTCAAGATTCATTCTTGCCTCCTGATATCCCGGACTAATCTCCAAAGCCCGGGCGAAGTGCTTCCTGGCGGCTTCAAGCTGCCCGTTTTCCATCAGCATTACACCGAGGTTGTTGATGGCGCCGACGTTTTGGGGGTCGAGGTCTATGGCTGTGGAGAAATGCTGCATGGCGGCATCCGGGTCACCCTGGTTTTTATATACCATACCAATGTTATTGTGAACATCGGCGTCCGACGGATTTATTTTGAGCGCTTTTTTGAAATAGTCGCTGGCTTCTGAATAGTTGCCTTTGATAGAAAGGGCGACCCCCAGGTTGTTGAGGTATTTTACCTGGTTTGGCTTGATCCGTACTGCTTCCCTGAAATGGGAAATTCCCTCATCCAGCTTGCCGGTTTTGGCCAGTGCGTATCCCAGGTTGTAGTGGGCATCCGAGTAATCAGGTTTGATCCTCAGGGCGGCCCGGTACTGCTCGATAGCCTCCGGGAAAAGGCCCTTGCGTGATAAGGCGGCCCCCAGGTTGTTGTGGGGCCTTGCTTTGCCGGGGGATTTGGCGGCGCTGTCCCGGTAGAGTGTTATTTCATCAGCCCAGACTTTGTTTCTTTCAAGGGTCCACACGCAAAACAAAGCGCCCACCAGACTCAGGGCTATCGCAGCCGGCAAGGCGTGCTTTAAGTAACGGAAAGCCAGGCAGACGATGGCCAGGATGGCAAACATGGAGGGCAGATAGTTGCGATGCTCGAATACAAGCTCGAGCCCGATGATCGAGGATTCAATCACCAGGTTGCCGAAAAACCAGAGGATGCCGAATGATAATAGCGGTTCTTTGCGCGCGATCAAAATTGCGAAAGCAATCAACCCAAGGATGACGGTGATTGCCATCAAGGTCGTGGCCGGGTTCAACAGGGAATAGGAAAGGGCAAAATCATGATCCAGGTTCAGCCGGGATGGATTCGGCCACAGCAGCAGGCTGATGTAAAAAATAACGACGCGGGATTCGGTCAGCACCCGTTGCAGAGGGGTGAAATCCCTGGTCCCGTATCCTTTCAAAATTTTGGCGATTGGATTGTAATCCAGATAGACCAGGGCAATCAGAATGAAGAGCAGAAATACACCGCCCAGCAGGAGGAAATTGCGTTTGGCCCATTGCGCGCTCAATTCTTGAAAAAAATACCATTCATATAAAATGATAAATAACGGCAGGGTGGCGGTGATTTCCTTGGTGCCGAAAGCCAGAAACGCAGCAATCACACATCCGGCCAACAGCGTCCATTTCGCCCGGGATGCTTTGGACAGGCGGAATTTTACGTAAAACAGCATCGACAGGACATAAAACATGGCCGCCATGCTGTTCATCCGCTGGACGATGTAAGCCACGGACTGGGTCTGCAGGGGATGAACCAGCCAGATAAAAGCTGTAAAAAAGGGTATCCAGCCGAATTTTTCATACCGCAAACGCAGGGCAGGCGTCTGCAAGGTGGCCTGGGCCAGAAAATACAGAAAGATGCCGCAGGCCAGGTGGACCAGGATATTTACCACATGATAGCCGACAAGGTTGAGGCCGTTAAAATAATAGTTCAAGGCAAAACTGATATTGGCAACCGGGCGCCTGCCTTCCGGGCTGTTAAAACCGGCCCAGGCGAGGTTTTCAAAACTGAGAGCGGGAACGCGGATATGGGGGTTGCTTTGGATATTGTTTAAATCATCAAAAATAAAGGGGGTAGTCAGGGTGTCGGCGTATATCAGGATGACTACAATAGCCAGCAAGGACAAAAGCAGGGTTTCGCGTTTGGGACCATATTTAATTGATGAGTGGTTTTTTGCCATTATATACAGGCATCTAATTACAAATAAAGTGCAAGAATTGAGAAAAATCCAAGCACCATTTAAAAAATTAATTAGGACACAGATGAACACAGGCCACACAGATAAAATGGGAATAATTAATAAAATGAAAAATCTGTGTCTATCCGTGCAGATCCGTGTCCCAAAAACTTAAAATCGATCTCATCCATTATTTAAAGAACAAACACTATCCAAATTCGAAGCACCAAAAAAAACAGTTGCCAGTAACAAGAAACGAGTAACAAGTAACTAGTGGCCAGCAACCAGCCGCATAACTCACAACCCGTACCCGCAACCCGTAACCCGTAACCCGCAACCCGAACTACCTGGGTAAGACTTGGGGGGTAAACCCGTCCTTTTGCAACTGCTCCGTCAGTTGCCCGGCCTCATCTTCCGAGCTGTAGGCACCAATGAGTATTCTGGTTTTTTGGCGCCCTTTTCGATCCAGTAGGCTGTATGCCATGTAGCCTTTGCCGCGGAGCCTGGCCTTGAATTCCAGGGCCTCCTTATAAGAATCGGCAAGACCCACCTGCACGGCAAGGGGTTTATTAAATATCTGGACATAGTGAAACTTTCTTTTTTTCAACTGGTCGGCAGCCTTTTGGGCCTCATCGAGGGATTGGTAAAATCCGACAAATACGCGATTCCATTCCCCCTGGCCGGGGATCAAAACCGGGCAGGTAAAAGCCGGGTCACCGTTATTTTTCAATTCGGTTGCGACATCCAGGGATTTTTGCGGATCACGATAAGCACTGACCTGAATCGTATAGGGCAGCGGCCCCAGGTTGTCGGAGGAACTTAATTCAGCAGGGGTTGCGGTCGGCTTCTTTGGTTGGGCATCGGCCTTAAGCGGTTTGGTGGCTTTGACGTCTGCAACCGGGTCCGGCTCTTTTTGGGTGGCATATGATATCTGCAGCGGCTTGTGGGCTTTATAATTTATGAGATGATCGATATAGGGATCCAGCCCGTCGGATCGGTTTTGCCGGATCATCAACTCGATTACTTTTTTCTGACTGGCAATGGCTTCATCAAATTGACCATTGGCCGCATAAGCCGCAGACGCAGTATCCAGAGAATCGACCGTTGGGTTGAGCTCCAATGCTTTTTTGGCCAGCTCAACAGCCTGCTTGCCGTTGCGATACCGTTTATCAGAGCTTGTCGCCAGAATCCAGGCTTTGCTGTTGTAGGCATCCAGAAAATATGGCTCCAGCTCGATGGCCCGGGAAAAATCGTCGAGGGCCTTTGCAAGGTCACCGTTTTTGACCCATGCGAATCCCCGATTATTTAAAGCTTCAGCATATTCGGGTTTAATTTTCAGCGCCATTGTGTAATCTTCAATGGCGCCGTCGAAGTCTTTTTTATAGGCCCGGGCGACCCCCCTGTAATTGTAAGCTTCAAAATCTCCGGGGATCATGTCAATAACTCCCGAAAATGCATCAACCGCCTCATCGTACTGCCGGGCCTTGAGCAGTGCCATTCCTTTTTCAAATCCGTCTTCCTCGGAAAAACCCCGGAAGGGACAAAATAAAAGCACTACCAATAGCATTGATGCCCAAAATTTGAATCTATTAATTTTCATTGGTCTTAATTGTGAATTCCTTGCATTTCATGTTTCCTGTCATTATGCTACCGGAAATCAGAGCAAAAAGCAATTTTTATGAAACGGCGTGAGCCCGGCTCAAATGCCTTTTGCAGTATCGTCTGGTGCCGTCACCGGATTTTTTTTAATTTGACAGTAACGCGATTTTTTAATATTATTTAAAGGTTACATACGGTGACGGAGCATGAAGAATAAAAAAAAGCTAAACCCCACCTTTATGGATTCGATGGTAGTAACCGGAATTGGCCTGGCCGGTTTCTATTGGGTTTGCGAATCTTTTATGTACTTCTTTCTGGCGCCGGAAGCTAATTTTATTCAGCACGTATTGGGTCCGGATATGTTCCAGACCTGGACCAGGCTCCTGGTGTTATGCCTGTTCCTCATTTTCGGCTCGCACGTCCAGTACACGGTGAATAAGCGCAAAGCAGCTGATGACGCCCTGCGTGAAAGTGAAGAAAAATATCGGACCATCCTTGAAAGCATCGAAGAAGGCTGCTTTGAAACCGATATTGACGGCAACCTGACCTTCTTCAGCAATCCATTCTTAAAAATACTGCGTTATTCCCGCGACGAACTTCTGGGGGCGAATACCGGCAAATACACCTCGCCTGATACTGCCGCCAAAATGAAAGGCATCACCGAGCGGCTTAGAGAAACCGGAAAACCGGAAAATGTGACCGACTATGATGTCATCCGCAAAGACGGCAGCAACGTTTCCCTTGAGCTGTCTGTTTCGCTGCTGAAAGATCAAGACGGAAAGCCCATGGGTTACCGGGGGGTTTTGCGCGACGTCTCCGAACGAAAAGAAGCGGAAGAAGAAAAGCACAAACTGGAAACCCAACTTCAACAGGCTCAAAAGATGGAATCCATCGGGACGCTGGCCGGCGGGATTGCCCATGATTTTAACAATATTTTAATGGGCATCCAGGGCAATGCGTCCCTGATGCTGCTCAAAATTGAATCCGATCATCCCAACTACGAAAAAATCAAGAACATCGAAAAATATGTTCAAAATGGTACCGAACTGACCAAACAATTACTCGGATTTGCCCGCCGCGGCAAGTATCTGATTAAAGCTTCTGATCTCAACGAGATTATTGACAAGTCTTCGTCATTGTTTGCCCGCACAAAAAAAGAGATCCGGGTTCACACCGACCTTTCGCAAGACCTCTGGACGGCGGAAGTCGATCGCGGACAAATCGAGCAGGTCCTGCTCAATCTTTACGTCAATGCCTGGCAGGCCATGTCCAACGGTGGGGATCTGTTTCTGCAAACCGAAAATGTTATCCTGGACCGCAGTTATTTCAAACCATATAAGGTGGAACCCGGCCGATACGTTAAAATCTCGGTCTCTGATACCGGTGTGGGCATCGACAAAGAAACCCAGAAACGCATATTTGAACCTTTTTTTACCACCAAAGAAATGGGCCGGGGAACAGGCCTGGGTCTGGCCTCGGTATACGGCATCATAAAAAGCCACGGGGGCTACATCAACGTATACAGTGAGAAAGAAAAAGGCACAGTATTTACAATTTATCTACCGGCTTCTGAAAAGGAGGTCCCCAAAGAAATAGAATCAGGTCCGGCCGCGATCATCAAAGGCAGCGGGATAATCCTTTTGATTGATGACGAGAAAATGATCCTGGATGTCGGCGTCGAATTGCTGGAAGAATTGGGTTACAAGGTGAAATCAGCCATGAGCGGACAGGAGGCAATTGATGTTTTAAAAGAGGAAAGGGGTAAAATTGATCTGATTATCATGGATATGATCATGCCCGGAATGGGCGGCGGTGAAACCTTTGATCGCCTGAAAGAAATCGATCCCGATATAAAGGTTCTGCTTTCCAGCGGCTACAGCATTAATGGTCAGGCAACCAAAATTCTGCGACGCGGATGCGACGGATTCATCCAAAAGCCGTTCAACATGAATCAACTGGCTGAAAAAGTCCAAAGGATTCTGGCTTCTTGACAGTAGACCAGATCCGAACTCCCTGCTGGAAGAACCAGCCGAATTCCTCACCAAAACTACTAAGCCAGGGTAAAACAAAAAAGTTTCAGGTTTCAGTGTTCCATTCCACTCCTGACACCTGACACCCGACACCTGAAACCTTCGTTTCTGATAACATGTTGTCAGAAAACCACTATTAAGGTACTAAAACACCACCACCGGCTCCCTCATTATTTTATCTATCGCTTCCGCCGCCGTTGCGGCCGCCTCGGGAAAGACATCTTTTAAATTCCGGATGTGCCTCAGGTTGTCTGCGGTTCTCAATATCAGCATCGCCAGATCCCCCTCTTCCGTTTCAGCGATCCTCAACACGCGCTCCCATGATTCCTCCTGGGCCCAGGCAAAAACGGCAACCGCCGGCCTGAAATATAAAGGGCGAACGTCAAAACCGCTTTGGGCCATCCTGGCCGCAAAGGGCCGGAGCCCTTTCGACAGCTTTGAATATGCCAGGGCCAGTGGATCAGGAACCAATTCTTTTTTGATTCTATCGTCGGTTTCACGCTCGTTGACAAAGGAGGCAATCATGGCTGCGAGAAGATCGGAATTATCTTGCGGGAAAACCTCTTTTCGAAATCCCTCCGCAATTAAAAGCGGTTGATCCACCCGCAACTGTGAGGCCCAGTTCCCGTCCGGCGTCAGTTCTCCTTCAGCTGACACAAACCCTGTCGCTTTTAAAAAATTAAGATGACGCAAAAAATCCTGCCAGAGCTGCTCACGGCTTTCATCCTGACTGATATCGCGCCGCGCACGCGATAATAGAAAAGTTGCAAATGATTTGCTCAAAAGGCCCTGGATCTGCTCGGGGCGGTGGGACAAAAGCAGATTCAACACCATCGAAAAATTGATCCTGATCTGGCTGTCGATATCAGAAGCAGGCGAAGATAGAAGCCTGGCGACCAATCTCACATCCATGTATTTATCGGGTATCACCAGGCCAAAACCAATCTTGTCCATTCCCCTGCGACCCGCCCTGCCGGTCATCTGGTGAAGCTCGGTCGAGGTTAAGGGTAAAAATCCCTTGCCGTTGAATCGATCGGAATTTAGAAATGCCACCGTCCGGGCCGGAAAGTTTACCCCGGCGGCCACAGTGGACGTGGCAAATACCGCATCGAGAAGACCTTCCGTCATCAGCTTTTCCAGAACCAGTTTCCAGGACGGCAGCTGACCGCTGTGGTGCGCGCCCACCGCCAGGTGTTCCAGGTGCCACCGTTGACGATGACTGGCAATATGCGGGGTTTGCTGGATGTATTCGTCGATAATCGGGCCCAGTTGCCAACAGCGACTTTTTTCAAATTGCATTTGCCTCCGGCATAGGTCCAGTGCCCGGTCGCAATCGGCCCTGGATTTTAGAAAAAAAATGGCCGGCAAAAGATTATATTTTCTCAAAACCCGCAAAATTTCGTCAAATGGCGGCAGATCGCGAGGATTACCGAAACTGCTTCGCTGCCTGGATTTGATATATTGATTAACCTTTTTATAAATTTGTGGCTGGAGGCTCTGTTTGCCTTCAACGGTCAGAGGCATCAGGGTTCCGGACGGATGAAAAAAAAGGGGAAATAACGGGACCGGACGCACGGTCTCTTCAATGACGGTGCAGGGGCTGGATCGAATCGATGAGAGCCAGGCAGCTATCTGGTCGGCATTGCCGATGGTTGCCGATAAAAGCAGCAGGGGTATCCTGAGGGGAAGATAGATCATGATTTCTTCCCAGACCACGCCGCGATCCTCATCACCGAGAAAATGCGCTTCATCTAAAATCACAAAATCGGTCGCCAGTGATTTTCCGCGGTGCATGGCATCGTAAAGCTGGTTGCGCAATATCTCTGTGGTGCCGATGATGATGGGGGCATCCGGGTTTTCCTGGCGGTCACCGGTCAGGATACCGACATTTTCCGCCCCGAATATCTTTGAAAATTCGGCGTATATGCCATTGCTCAAGGCCTTTAACGGAGAAGCATACCAGGATTTGCCGCCTCGTTGTCTGATGCGGGCAATCGCCTGCTCGGCAATCCATGTTTTACCGGCGCCTGTCGGTGCCGTCACCAGACAGTCTGAGTGCTCAATAATTTCCAGGGCTTCGGTTTGAAAGGGATCGGGGGTGAATGTTTTATCCGGCGGAATGCCGATACCGGCAAAAATTTTTTTCAGACCTGCATCCGCAGCGGGCCGGATACTCAATTTCTGGGATGTTCGGCGGGCAGGCTGTTTCGGCTTTGAATAATACTTTCGGCGCTTATGCATTAAAAATTAAATGAATCATAACGATTGATGGTTTCGGAGCAAGTCAGATTTCCCCTCCCCTGGTCGCCTCCGGAGCCGCCAAAGGCAGGTAAACCTCTCCCATCACAGACTGGTGTCGAAATTCGGAAAACCGCTTAAATTCTGCCCGTCATGCCGGACTTGATCCGGCATCCAGACATACTGAAGTTGCTGGATTCCGGTTTTCACCGGAATGACGTATTGAATGAGTTCCAACCTTTTCACATTACCGTCAATAGCCAACGGCCTCTGCGACTATAATTTGGAAATCATTGATTTGACCAGTTTGCTGGACTGAGAATCCACATCAAATGGCGAAACACCGTTGAGATCAGCCTCAATCAGGGCGTCGTCATAGGGCAGAAAACCGAGAAATTCGAAATCGGGCAAATGGTTTTCAAGAAATTCCCGGTCTTTGGGACCCCGAATTTTGTTACCGACAACCGCGATGTTGTTTAACCCGATCTCGCCGGCCAGTTGACGGATATGCCCGGCCGTGTCAATGCTGCGCCGCCCCGGCTCCACAACTACGATCAGCTTGTCTACCGCTTTGGCTGTGGCCCGTCCGAGGTGCTCGATACCGGCTTCCATGTCCATGACCACGACTTCATCCCGTGCCAGGACAATATGCATGACCAGGGCGCGCAGCAAGGTGCTTTCCGGGCAAATACAACCGGATCCGCCCTTTTGAACACCGCCCAGGCGCATGAGTTTGATATTTCCAAAACTAACCGAAAGCGCCTCCGGCAAATCGTCAACCTTGGGATTGAGCTTGAAAAATCCTCCGATGGTGCCGGGCTGGGCTCCGGTTCGTTCAAATACGAGCTCTTTCATCTCGGCGATGGGCACAATCTCGGAGGCATTTTCAATACCGATGCCGGCCGCCAGGTTGGCGTCCGGATCCGCATCAATTGCCAATACCCGTTTGCCCGATGCGTTAAAATTCCGGATCAACAGAGCTGAAAAAGTTGTCTTGCCCACCCCGCCCTTGCCGCTGACTGCAAGCTTCATTATACCTTCCTCTCATGGCGTATATTGGTCAAGGATTATAATATTGAAAAACATTTTGGGCTTTTAGACCTGCTGTAATGGCCAAATCGTTGATTGGTTTATTGGTTGATTAATTAAAAGCTGAAGGTTCTTATTGTCAGATTTTTAAACTTAATCAACCAGTCAACATGTCAACTTATCAACTATTTTTCCAGTTACCCGATCAAGCCAATCAACTGAGTCAACCAATCAACGACGACTACAAATATAACACAGGATCTCTTGCGGGCAAGGGGGTATGATCATTAAGTGGATTGCAGATATTCAAAAAGGGCGACGGTGATCTGTCGCCCTTTGGGCTGGTAGTGAACAGGAGGATAAAATTTCGAGTCGACCAGGTTATGGAACTCTGCGCCAGTGCCCGGGAACGGCGATGGTGGACTTGCTTCGCGACAGGGTGAATTCGCTGCCGCCTTTAAAAATCAATTTGCCGCCGGTCTCCGTTGGCAATACCGCCCATTCATAGCCTTCTCCGAGATAGGGATAGCTTTGGGTCTTGTCGTTTTTCATTAATCCCCACACGACGCTGTCACCGGTATAGCGGTTGTAGGACGTCCAGGTTGTTTTGACCTGCCCCCAGACAAGGCCCTCCCTGCCGTTGAGCTCGGAAACCGCCGCATCAATGCCGCTACTGGTGGCGGTGGCTTCCAGGTCGAGGTAGCGAGGGACTGCCACGGCGGCTAACAGGCCCAGAATTAACATTACGGCTATCAATTCAAGCAGGGTAAAGCCACCCCGATTTGAAATAATCTTACCCATATTTGCCAACGACAAGCAGGCCAGCCAATCTCTGGTTATGATAAGCTTGGCCGACAGCCGAAGCAGCTCTCATTCCTACTTTCTCTTCCAGGTACCGGGTGTTGAACGATCAGATGGTGTTCGAGAAAGGGTAAAAGATTCTCCCTTGAATTCGAATACACCCCCGGTTGCTTGACTCGGACCACTTGTCCAATTATAATCTGCACCAAGGTTTATGTCAGTGCCGCCATTGAGCAATCGAGTCCAGACATCGGTATCACCCTGCCCACCTGAAGTACGGTATCCTGTGCCGGAAATTTTTACATCCGCCCAGGTCAAACTTTCGCGGCCGTTGAGCTCGGATACGGCCGCGTCCACGGCTCTGATTTTAGCGTTTTGTTCCAGATCGATGTAGCGCGGCACGGCCACGGCGGCCAGAATGCCCAAAATAATCAGGACCGCGATGATCTCGACCAGGGTAAAACCGTCTTGATTGTGCAGCAAACTTTGCTTTTTCATGGTAACTGTCCCTCCCATTGCGAATTAATGTTTACAAATTTTTGTCTGAAAGATAATTCTTTAAAATTGTTATTTTTACTTCCAATATAATGCATAAAAGATGCCAGCCGGGCCTTCATGTTGGTCTGTTATTATATATTTTATAATTATTACAAATAGTTAAAAAATTAAAAAACTATCACATTTCGTATCGTCCATAA
>Ga0210133_1000429_pt1 | contig 15237 bp, 7 predicted proteins | sample Joice_ThreeSqC_D_2_FD_184874 | JGI IMG/M metagenome (GOLD analysis project Ga0210133, IMG submission 184874) | Wetland microbial communities from San Francisco Bay, California, USA, that impact long-term carbon sequestration - Joice_ThreeSqC_D1... | ecosystem: Environmental > Aquatic > Marine >...
GCAGCGCCATGCTGAAGGAGAGAGAGAAAAAAGAAACTTGTCTTACTTCAGTAAAGTCATTTTCTTCGAAATATTCGTGGAACCAGTTTGAAGTGTATAAATGTAAACGCCACTTGCTAAACTTGAAGCATTCCAGTTAACTTCATAAGTTCCCGCACTTCTAAAACCATCTGCAAGAACCGCAACTTCCTGACCAAGGATATTATAAATTGCTATCCTTACATCCGAAGCTTTTGGTAAAGAGAATCTTATGCTAGTAGATGGATTAAACGGATTCGGATAATTCTGAGTTAATTCATAAATATCAGGTACAAGATTAGAGTATATGTTTTCTCTTACACCAAGAACTGTATAGTCTGCAAGATCCTGATAAGCGGGACCGCCTGCTAAGGGTCGAGGATCGAGTCCTGCATCTCTTTGACGTGATATACCGTTTAATTGCGGATCTTCGATTGTGTTGACATTTCCACTTAAACTTAAATAAGCTGATATGAATAAAGGATCAACGCCTGCATTCGAAACAACCAAATCTGCAAATGTACTGCCTGCTCCAAAGTTGAACCAGATATCGTTGTTAAATACAATTTCGCCATTTTCTAATCTGAGTCTGCTATCATTTCCAGATGCTAAATCTTCAATATTCAACGCAAGACCTGGAAAATCTCCGAAGACACTATTCTTATAAGCACCACCCCAGTAATCGCGAAGTATAAATAACTGATCGTTATCTGGATTGGTTGAGTTAATACCTGAGCCAAGATATGTTGCATTAAAAATTTGAGGATAAGCATAAGGCAAACCGTCTTCAGGATCAGTTCCGCCATCGTGCTCACCACAATGGTTTCCATAATTCTCATCCTGGATTACAAATAAGAATTGCATTATACTTCTAATACCTTCATCGTGATCGAAGCCATCATCGGCATTAAAAGCTGAAACCAAATATTTACATTTAACTGTACTGCCAAACCATTCATAACCATCATCATTATTCTGGAAAACTTCAATATGATCGATAGTTGTTGCGCGACCTACAGAACCGAAAGTCAGTCCGTTGATTTCATTACCTTCACCAATATCAGTTCCGCCGTGACGAATCGAAACATATTTCATAACACCTGTATTGTCCCAATCGTCCGAACCGCCGTATTGAGATTTAGGATTAACAGGTAATCCTTCGATGTTTCCCACACCGGTGGTTGTATTGATTTTTGCTTTACCAAGAAGGATAACACCGCCCCAAAGATTTGTAGCCGGAAGAACAAGATCATCAGGATCGGTTATGTCATCGGATTCGGCAGTGAATATGATAGGATTAACACCCGTACCTTCTGCATAAATTTTTCCACCTTGCGAAATAATCAATGCACTTGAACTTTCGCCCTGACCCGGTTTACCTTTAATAACGGTACCTGCTTCAATATTTAATTCTGCACCATCTTCAACATAAACCTGTCCATCAAGTAAGTATGTGTTATCTGCTGTCCAGAAAACTTTATCACCGGCGTTAATATCACCATCAGTTACTGTTATAACATTACCGCTTGGTGTTTTATCCGGTGCTAAGTAGCCATAATGATCCAAAGCCGTCCAGCCCTTTAGCCAGTCAGTACTTCCGAAAGCACCTTTGTAATTTACTCTTTCAAAAAAATCGTCACCTTCAGGATAATCAGCAAGGTTTTGATAAGCTGCTCCATCTGAAGTTGGACGAGGATCGAGTCCTGCATCTCTTTGACGTGATATACCATTCAACTGAGGATCTTCAATCGTATTATTATTTGCACCCGTACTTAAATAATCAGATATGAATGAAGGATCTACTCCAGCATCCGAAACAACCAAATCTGCAAATGTACTGCCTGCTCCGAAGTCGAACCAGATATCGTTGTTAAATACTATTTCGCCATTTTCTAATCTGAGTCTGCTATCATTTCCAGATGCTAAATCTTCAATATTAATTGCAAGTCCGGGGAAATCACCGAAGACACTATTTTTGTAAGCACCTCCCCAGTAATCGCGAAGTATAAATAGCTGATCGTTATCTGGATTGGTTGAGCTAATACCTGAGCCAAGATATGTTGCGTTATAAATTTGAGGATAAGCATAAGGCAAACCGTCTTCAGGATCAGTTCCGCCATCGTGCTCACCGCAATGATTTCCATAATTTTCATCCTGTAGAACAAAGATGAACTGCATTTTGCCTCTTATACCTTCATCATGATCAAAACCATCATCAGCATTGAAGGCAGATACTAAATATTTACAATTAACTGTTCCACCAAACCATTCGTAACCATCGTCATTATTCTGGAAAACTTCGATGTGGTCGATAGTTGTTCCACGTCCAACCGCACCAAAAGTAAGACCGTTAATCTCATTACCTTCACCGATATCTGTTCCACCGTGACGGATAGATACATAACGCATTACACCTGAATTATCATCGTCGTCTGTACCGCCATATTGAGATTTAGGATTAACAGGTAAACCTTCGATATTTCCGACACCTGTGGTTGTGTTAATCTTTGCTTTACCAAGAAGGATAACACCGCCCCAAAGATTTGTAGCCGGAAGAACCAGATCATCGGGATCCGTTACATCATCGGATTCAGCTGTAAAGATAATTGGATTTGAAGCTGTACCTTCTGCATAAATTTTACCACCCTGACAGATTACTAATGCACTTGCACTTTCTCCTTGTCCCGATTTTCCTTTTATAACAGTTCCTGCTTCAATATTAAGTACGGCACCATCTTCAACGTAAACCTGTCCATCAAGTAAGTAGGTGTTATTTGCCGTCCAATACACATTATCGCCAGCATTAATATCACCATCAGTTACCGTAATAATGTTACCGCTTGGTGTAGTGCTTGGTGCAAGAAAATTGTAATGATCCAGAGCGGTCCATCCCTTTAACCAGTTTGAACTGCCGAACGCACCTTTGTAATTTACCTTATCCAGAAATTCAATGTTCTGTCCAAATATTGAAACAGAGAAAACGGATAAAAGAAAAAGTAGCACAATAGATTTTTTGCTCATTATTCCCTCCCGGAATTTATTGTTTGTTTATAGTTAGTTACTTTCATTGTACAATTAGACATCTATTTCTATTATTATAAGCTGTACTTTAATTCTAAAATAATACCGCTTCCAACCCTGTAGCTGCTGTATATAAATTCTTTACCCTTAAATTCCTGGTACTTTTCCATCTTTGAATCAAGAATATTTTTAGCTGTAAACTTCAATGATAAATCTTCGAATATCTTTTTAGATACACTTATGTTTAACAAATTGAAAGGTTTTTCATATACATCAGGAGCGCCAACGTTGCCAACTGTGGCTAATCTTTTACCGAATACATTATAGAAAACACTGGCGGACCAACCTGAATTAAGATCATCGAAGTTCAGATAAAGATTTACAAGGTAAGGTGATTGTCCCTGGAATGGTCTTGTAGATGATGCATCCTGTTCGTAAGCACGAATGGATTCTAATTCTTTGCTGTCAATATCAACCTGCGACCATATATAAGAGAAGTTACCACCGAATACAAAATCTGAAAGTGAAGGAGAAATGAAGCTTAAATTTTTTCTTGCTTCGAGTTCTATTCCCTCAACGTTAGCGTGTGGTACATTTTCCCAGCTATTAACTTTATTTACGCCATCAACAATTTTAGCTTCTATCGGATTGTAGAATTTTTTGTAGAAGACACTGATAGAATAAATTTCTCCGGGTCGTGTGAACCATTCCCACCTGAGATCAAAATTGTCTATCAGCGTTCTTTCCAATAATGGATTTCCGATATAAGAATCACCACCGTTAAAATCATAATTTTTGAATGGTGCAATTTCTCTGAAGTTTGGTCTTGCTAATGTTTTACCAAATGAAAAACGCAGATTCATATTTTCAAGTGCGTTATAGATAACACTAACAGAAGGAAGCAAATCTTTAGTATCGATCTTACCATTTATCGCAGAAGGATTTTGACTTATCACAGACATATTAGTTGTTTCGTATCTTGCACCTGCAATAAGCCTTAGATCGTTTGCTATCGGAAGATCAAACATTGCATAAACAGCCCGGACAAAATTATCGCCATCATAGTTGCTTGATGTCTGGTTAGTTTCCTGGATATAAATTGGAAATCTGTTTAGTGTTGATCCATTGTTGAGAGTATCAGTTGTTGTCCATCCGAGATACTTATCCGAAAACAGTTCGTTTATATCACCATTTTCATTTCTAAAAAAGATACCTATCTGATTAACAGGTGCATAAACAAATCTTCTTTCGCGAAATTCCCTGTTTTTTTCAGAATATCTTCCGCCGAACTTAATATTTCCAGTGTTCCCGGACCATTGTGTAAAAGGAATCGTTATGTTAGCTTGATATTCATTCTGATTTTCAGAAGTATTTCTATAATATCTTTCAGGGGCTGTGTTTGATTTTATTCCGTAGACAGATGCTGGTGTTATATAGTTATAAAAATATCTTAAGTCCGGTTCATCCTGTTCTGATGAAATATGTGAAGCTTTCCAATTAAATTTCATTCCAAGTAATTCCGGGAATGAATGATCACCGTCTAATTGAATTGATGCCAATGATCTTTGTTTATATTCAATAGATCTCGATTCATAAATCCAATCTGCCGGCTGATCATAAGGAAAAGATCCGTAAACGTGTCTTGCTGTATTCACTCCATTCTGATTGTAAAGACCATCGATGCTTATTATGTGAAGTGGATGAAATTTATACGAACCTTTAAAAATTCCGCCGATTAAAACATCGTTAGTGGTTTTAGTATCCTTTAGATCTAACACCACATCGAGCTGTGTTTTATTAGGATCTGCAACACCACGCGACCAACGATTCAATTCGCCATCGAAATAACCACCGCTTCTATTCTTATAAGTTAAACTGCCTATAAAACCAAAAGGATTTCCAAATAAGGAAATCTGATCACCAACCGAAAGAGAATAGCTTTGATTAAGCGGGATACTTTTTTTAGTCGGAACCATACCATTCTCAAAGGATTTTGTTATATCGTCAATCTGCTTAGCCTGATTATTATCTTTTTGAGCACCGCCAACATTTGGTTCCCACAAAATTCCATTTAATATTTTAGGAATTGAACGCATCCCGTCATCAAATCCAAGCCAATCGGTTGAACTAGTTAAAGATGAAAGTCCGTTTGAATTGAAACTGAGAGCAGAGTTATATTCACTTGAAGCGTTAAAATCCAGAGTAAATTTTTCTGGAAAGTTTTTTGTAGAAATGTCTACGCTACCACCGGAAAAGTCACCTGGTTTATCAGGCGTAAAACTTTTGACCGCTTGTATGTTATCAATCAATCCTGCCGGAATCATATCAATTGAACCGCCTCTCCGGTAAGGATCGACACTTGGAATTTCTGCACCGTTTAACTGAGAACTAGTATACCTGTCGCCTAATCCGCGAACATATACATATTTTCCGTCAACCACTGAAGTACCGGTAACCTTTGTTAATGCATCTGTAGCATTACTGCTTCCGCTTTTAGAAATGAATTCAGAGCTGATTGCATCGCTTATCGCGTCTGATTTTTGGCGCATTTTTAATAAAGAAGACTCATTATCTTCAAGCATTTTTGCCGTAACAACAACTTCTTCTGTTTCAAATGCTTCTGAAACCAATGCAATATCAAGTTTTTTTAATTCACCCGGTTTTATTTCGAGTTGAGAAACTGTGAGTTTGGTATAACCTACCATAGAAGCAACAAGCGTATAAGTTGCCGGTGGAACATTTGCGATATTAAAATTTCCATTTAAATCGCTGGCAGCGCCAATGGTTGTTCCCGTAAGGAAAACATTGGCTCCGATTAACTCTTCGCCTGTAGAAGAATCTACAATTTTTCCGAAAATCGAACCGTTATCTTGTGCATATAAGCTGCTGCCTATCATTAACAACAAGAAAAATAATAACACAGTATTTTTAAATATGATCATTCGACCATTTTGGTGATTGGGTTGTAACATTTTATCTCTCTCTCAGCTAATTGAAACATGGTTTATTTACTTTTTCTCTCGGCACAAACATAGAGTTTGAATGTTAAGAGAATGTTAAGAGAGATTTACCCTTGTGTTAAAATAAAATTTTGCTTGAAAGGGGGGTGTTTTTGAAAGATTTTAAACAGATAATTGAATAAATATAAGAGAATAGCTCAATTCAATTGTACCCGGAACAGGACTTGAACCTGCACTGGCTTGCGCCAACTAGCTCCTGAAGCTAGCGTGTCTACCAATTTCACCATCCGGGCTTTTATTTAAAGGAAACTTTTTGAAACTTCCAGCCTAAAATTACAAAGACCTTCCACTCAAAACAATTTTTCATTGTTCATTAACTACATTATTACAAAATATAAGATCATTCAGATAGAATCTTACTCTTCTATTTCATAACTCAGGTAGCATTAACTGAATGACTAATTAAGGATTTATGCAAATAAAATTACCAATCAGATTCTCCCTGTTGATTTTCCTGAATAATTTTATTCTTCTTTGTATGGATATCACATTGCTGAGGCATTTTCTTAATGTTAACGAGATCAACATAAATTGAATCTGTACAGAATTGAGTAGCCAGCCTGCTGTCTCCCTGGTCCATAGAAACTTTACAGAAGGTAGCATCCTCAACTCCATTTGCTAATTCGAAATATGAAACAGGAATATTAAATTCTTTATAAGCACCTTCCATAAACATTGCCCAGATCGGTAATGCGGCTTTAGCTCCCTGTCCATACCAATCCGTAAACTTGATTCTATGATCATCAAAACCAACCCAGACACCGGCAACTAACTCGGGAGTGAAACCAACAAACCAGGCGTCCGAGAAATCCTGTGTTGTTCCTGTTTTGCCTGCTGCAGGGTACTGAAAATATCTTCTCACACCAGCACCAGTGCCGGAATTTACAACTTCTTCGAGCATGTTCACCATAATTGAAGCAGTTTGTGGTGAAATTGCCTGAACGTTCTCCGGCTTATATTCTCCAATTACAATTCCGTTCTGATCTTCGATCATTAAAATAGAAATCGGTTCTATGTGTACCCCATCATTCACAAACGAACCATACGCAGAGGTTATTTCGAGTGGTGAGACTTCCGAAGTTCCAAGCGCGATTGACGGGAACGCATCTAAGTGTGAATGTATTCCCATTCTTTGTGCAATTTTCACCACCTGTCTTGGCGGTGCAATATCGCTTATTGTCATTCTTCCGGTCATCACATTAACGGAATGTGCTAATCCCCACCTCATAGTTTCATAACCGCTGTATTCATCATCGGAATTTGATGGCGACCAACCGTTGAAATCAAATTTTTGATTAAGAAGAGTATACGCCGGGAAATATCCGTTTTCGATTGCGGTTGAATAAACAAATGGTTTAAATGATGAACCGGGTTGCCGTCTTATCCCGGTTACGTGATTCAATCCTCTGCCAAATTCCTGGTTAACTCCGCCAACCATTGCTTTTATGTAACCGGTTTTCGGATCGATGACAACAAAGCCTACTTCAAGCTTTGTCGCTTCTTTTTTAACAGAATCTATAAAACTTTCACTGGATTTAAGTCTATTATAAATCCCGGCTTTATCTTTCGAAGTTTCAGCAGTTTTATATGCTCTTGAATTTTTAATTGCAACATCCAGAAGTTCGGTCAGCAGGGCGGCATTTTTTTCCCACTTCCAGTTTTTCAGAAATAATTTTTGATATTCTTCAATATGTTTTGCAGCAACGGTATTTGCAATACGCTGCATGCCCAGGTCGAGAGTTGTATAAATATTTAGTCCGTCCCGGTAGAGATCATATCCACGCTCATCCGTTATACTTATCATTTGCTTTCTGATATACTCAAGAAAATACGGAGCCTCGGAATTCAACACACCACCCGGTCCTTCAGTAAGAATTATCGGATCTACTTTTAACTTTTCATATTTATCTTCAGACAACATTCCCGTAACAACCATATTATGCATTACAAGATTTCTTCTTGCAACAGCACGATCCATATTTCTTGCCGGGTCATAATCACGGGGAGATTTAAGAAGAGCAATAAAAAGTGCTGCTTCGGGCAACGTCAGTTCACCAACCGATTTCCCAAAATAGGCTTTTGCAGCAGCTTCAATACCGTAAGCGCTTTTACCGAAATAAGATACATTAAGATAAAGTTCCAGTATCTCTTTTTTGGTAAATCTTTTTTCAATCTGAACCGCAGATATCCATTCCCTTATTTTTCTAATGCCTACATCGATTTGGCTTTCTCTCTGACTTTTTAAATCATAAAGATTTTTTGCAAGCTGTTGAGTTATTGTGCTGGCTCCCTCGCGCGAAAAAGTAAAAACATTTTTTATCATTGCTTTAATAAATCGCGAAAGATCAACACCCCAGTGATCATAAAAGTTTCTGTCTTCAGTAGAAATTAATGCATCGATGAGAAATTGGGGAACACTATCAATATCGGTTTGTATTCTATTTTCGATAAAAAATTTACCGATCAATTCACCATCTGCGGAATATACCTTTGTTGCAAGCTGTGGTCTTGGGTTTTCCAGCTCTTCCAGGGAGGGAAGCCCGCTATAAATGTAAATTATAAAAACAACTAACAGTGCAGTTAATATACCTGAGACTACTAGCCAGTTGATTCTTCTTTTTACGTTTTTCTTTTTCAAAATTTTATTTCTGTGTTTCGAATCAAAAAAATATTGTTTTAGTTCATCATCGCCAAGTTTCTTTTTTGCCATCTCAAACCCAGTCTTTTATTTCAAATCCATTCGAATCGAACTTGCCGTAACAGGGTGTGTCAATCCAGGAACCAAGATTAATATACTTTCCATTCTTATAATCAAATGAAACTTTTTCATGTGAATGCCCAAAAATTACATATTGAAAACCTTCATCAATTTTTTTCCTTGCCTCTTCAAGCATTCCATCCTGTTCGCCATAGTTTTTTTTCTTAGTGTGTTCCCTGCTTGATTTACTGGCTTTACTCGCAATTGCAACTCCGATATCCGGGTGCAGCCAGGTATATAACCATTGAGTTATTTTATTCCTGAGTACGGCTTTCAAAATTCTATAACCATAATCATTTTTTACAAGCCCATCGCCATGTGCCAAATAAAACTTTTTACCATTCAAAGCTGTTTCTAAAGAGTCGTAATAAACATTGGCACCAATTTCTTTCGCAAAAAAATCCTTATGCAAAAAATCATGATTACCTATGAAGTAATGAATTTTAATTCCCTTCTCCGAAATATCCTGCAAAGCAGTTAAGGTTCTGAAATAGCCTTTTTGATAAACCCGTTTATATTCAAACCAGTAATCGAAAAGATCACCCATCATAAATAGTTCGTCGCAGTTATTTTCTGCAAATTTCAAAAATGCAACCAGCTTGCGCTCTTTTTTGTCTTCAATTTCCTTGGTTTGAAGACCGAGGTGCTGATCTGAAATGAACAGGTATCGCTTATCCACAAACTAATAATTGTTTATCTATAATAATTAAAATTACTGATAACCTTCTATAAATGAAATATACTTGATAAACTACCACTCCCTTTCAGCATACATTAATAGCCAGTCGTTGGGATCTAATATTATATCAATGGGTTTCTTATTTGATTTTAAAGTAACTTCGGCAGATTTATCATCTACCTGTATTCTATGTATTTCTTCTTTACCATCGTCAAACTTCAATGCTATTTCTAATGGGAAATGATATTCATTATATTCCAATTGGTCCTGAAAGAGATCAATTGTGGTATTATAATGACCCGCTGATTTCATTTCCGATTTCCAATTGTATTTTAATTCGATATCACCTACACCGGTAATCCACTGATCGAAAAATTTAGAAAGGTCTTTTCCGCTCAATGATTCACACACATCTTTAAAATCCTTGGTTGAGGCATTTGAATATTTATATTTTGCATAATATTCTCTCAATATTTTGAAGAACAACTTGTCCCCAAGCTCCCACCGGAGCATGTGCAAAACCCATGCACCTTTGTCGTAAACCGTGCTGGAAAATAAATACGATCCCGGATTCTCAAGTGAACCACGAAAATTCGGCTTTTTCTTCTCTATCATACTGGATCTTAACGCAGATTTTCCGGAACGGAATTCAGTAAACAAAGCCTCAGAATAAGTTGCAAAACCTTCGTTTAACCATATATCTTTCCAGGATTTAGGACCAACAGCATCACCCCACCAATGATGAGCTAATTCGTGAACATAAACATCCAGGAAAAAATTTCTTCCCCCCACCATATTGGTTGCTACTCCGGTAATTGTTTGATGCTCCATAGCACCCAATTGCCAGAGAAATTCGGCTATTCCGTACTTCTCTTTTATAAAAGGATATTCGCCAAATATGTCGGCAAAAAATCTAATCATATCGGGATGCTGGTTAAAATCTCTCTTTGCACTTTCAAGATCTCCGGGTAAGACGTAGTAATCAATCGACATTGTATCCTTCCCATCTAACGAAACATACGAATCGCTAAAATGAGTATACTTCGATGAATAAATTGCAATTAAATAGGTAGAGATAGGATAAACTGTTTTCCAATGGTAAGTGCGTCTTGCGTTTTCATTTTCAACACCGACAAGAACACCATTTGAAACGGAAACATTCGACGAATCATTTTCTATTCTTATATCAAGTAATGCTTTGTCGGAAGGAATATCATTACACGGGAACCATGTTGAAGCATAATTTGGTTCACTAAGATTATAAACCAAAGAAATACCATTAATCTCCCCAAATGAAAATCCAACGAATCCCGCTCTCAGCGGCGTACCTTTATAATTAATCTTTATTAAAAATGTATCGATTGCTGAATTATCCAGATCGATTGAAATTAAATTATTCTTATTTGTGTAGCCAGCATCTTTACCATTTAATTTTACAGATTCTATATCAAAATTATCGTAGAAGTTGAAATCAATTGAATCAAGATTTTTTTGTTTTAACACCCCTTTTATTTTTACAGAAGCATCAAACATTTTCTCTTCGGGATGCAAATTAAAAAACATATCATAATGTAGAATATCTATCTCGGATAGACTATCAACAGCAAAACTTTTATCAATAAAAAACTTATGGTAACCAATAGAATTCGGGTAAATTAATTTTTGATTTTTATCCAGATTATCTTTTACATTCTTCTGATTTAGTTTTGTAGCGCCATTACAAAGAATACTTATAATTGAAAGAAAAATTATTGAACTATATTTCATCCGGGTTTCTCTCAATAGTTATTACTACTTAAATACTCTTATTAAATAATTATTAAGACGTTGCAATTAACAACAAGTTTAATTGCCAATCAAATCATAATTCTATATTTTTGTGCACAATAAAAAGGAATTGACATGCCCTTCCCTGGTTCATCAATCGTTCGAGATACGATAGTAATGATTCTTGCAGGCGGACAGGGTGAAAGACTTAATCCCCTTACCAGTCTCCGCAGCAAACCCGCAGTACCATTTGGCGGTAAATATAGAATTATTGACTTTGCGCTTTCCAATTGTCTCAACTCCGGTTTGAGAAGAATTTATGTTCTTACCCAGTACAAATCCGATTCACTTAACCAGCATTTACTCGAAGCCTGGAGTATTTTTAACCCTGAATTAGGTGAGTACATTTATTCCATTCCACCACAAAGAAAAATGAACAACGATTGGTATCTCGGAACAGCAAACGCAATTTATCAAAACAAAAATTTATTTTCTTCCGACCGGAAAGCACAGTGGGTTTTAATTCTTGGCGGCGATCATATTTATAAGATGGATTATCTACAATTATTGCAATATCATCTGGATAAAAAAGCGGCTTTATCAATTGCCTGTATAGAAGTGCCGCAAGCCGAGGCAAGCCGTTTCGGTATAGTTGGTGTAGATGCAAACTACCAGGTTCAATCATTTCTGGAAAAACCCAAAGACCCGCCGACAATACCGGATAAACCAGGGTATTCATTTGTTAACATGAATATTTATGTTTTTAATGCAGATATTTTAAGAGAAGTTTTTACGGAAATGGAAAATAAAAATCTGCAGCCTCACGATTTTGGGAAAGATATAATCCCTTATATGGTTAAATCCAATATGCCTGTTCAAGCTTATAATTTTGAAGACAAAAATAAAAAAGCTTTACCTTATTGGAGAGATATCGGAACATTAGACAGCTACTTCGATGCAAGTATGGATCTTATCCAGGTTAATCCTGAATTTAACCTTTATGATACCGACTGGCCTATTCGAACTTATCAGTTTCAATTTCCACCGGCTAAAACAATTTCTCACGAAGGCGAAAGAGTAGGAAGAAGTCTTGATTCATTGATATGTGATGGTTCTATTATTTCCGGTGGTTTGGTTGAGAGATCGATAATAGGACCGAATGTAAAAATAAACAGCTTCGCGTATGTAACTGATTCAATAGTAATGAACAACTGCAATATAGGAAGACACGCAAGAATAAGACGTGCGATTATAGATAAGAACGTTCTTATTCCCGAAGGTTATGAAATCGGGTTCGATCCGGTTAACGATAAGAAGAAATTTACAATATCCGATTCCGGCATTGTTGTAATCGAAAAGAACGCAAAACTGAAATAGACAACTTTACCATATTTCAATTCTCCCTTGATTAGTTCCCATTAATTTTGCTGATTACCAATCGGGATTCTTAAAAGTAATTAATCGATGAACAGCATTTTAGAAGACAAACTGAACAATCTGCCTTCGAAACCCGGTGTTTATCAATTTAAAAATGATAAAGACAAGGTGATTTACGTTGGCAAGGCACGCAATTTAAAAAACCGGGTAAAGAGCTATTTCCACACCAATCTTTCAAATGCAAAAACGGAAGCACTTGTTAAAAAGATAGTCGATATGGAATTAGTTGTAACTGATTCGGAAATTGAAGCGCTTGTTCTTGAAAACAATCTTATAAAAGAATTAAAGCCGCGGTATAATATCGATCTTAAAGACGATAAGTCTTTCCCCTTCATCAAAATTACAAATGAACCATTCCCGCAAGTTTATTCAACAAGAAGAGTAATAAAAGACGGCTCAAAATATTTTGGTCCCTACACAAGTGTTAAAAGTATGAAAGCTGCTCTTCGTATGATCAACCAGATCTTTAAGATAAGGAGCTGCAAGTATGATATCAACGATGAATCAATTGCAAAAAAGAAGTTTAAAGTCTGCCTCGATTACCACATTAAAAAATGCGATGGTCCCTGTGAAGGTTTGGTTTCTGCAAAAGATTACAACGATATGGTTCAGGAAGTTATAAAAGTAATTCGCGGGAAAACCGATGATCTGATTAAAGAACTTGAAGCCAAAATGGAAACTGCTGCTGGGAATACTGAATTTGAAAAAGCTGCTGAAATTAGAGATAAAATTGAACAGCTTCGAAACATTTCTTCAAAACAAAAAATAGTAAGTAATGATTTCGAAGACAGGGATGTTATCTCTATTGCTTATGAAGGCAAAGATTCAGCCTGTTCAATTTTTAATATAAGAAACGGTAAACTTGTTGGCAAGAAACAATTAAGACTCAATTTAAAAGGAATGGAAGAGCTGCCGGAAATTTATGAATCAACCGTAAAATTTTACTATGATGAAATTACAGAAATCCCAAAAGAACTCTTGTTTGAAGTTGAACCGGCAAACGCAGATTTACTAAAGGAATGGCTTGATCTACGGGCAGAGAAAAAAGTAAAGTTCATTATTCCGCAGCGAGGCGAATTACGATCGCTTGTAAAAATGTGTAAAGAGAATGCCATCCTTCAGTTAAAGGAAATTCAAATTCAAAAAATGAAACGTGAAGGCAACGTACCTTATTCATTATCAGCTCTTCGAAGGGATTTACGTTTGAATATACTGCCAAAGAAAATAGAATGCTTTGATATATCCAACCTCCAGGGAACAGATTCCGTTGCGAGCATGGTTGTTTTTGTAGATGGTAAACCAAAAAAAAGTCTTTACAGGAAATTTATTATTAAAGAAGTTGAGGGACCCGATGACTTTGCAAGTATGCAGGAAGTGATCAGAAGAAGATACACCCGCGCAATAGAAAATAAAGAATTCCCCGACCTAATTATGGTTGATGGCGGAAAGGGACAACTTTCAAGTGCTGTTGAAATATTAAACGATCTCGGTTTAACACACATTCCAATTATCGGTCTCGCAAAGAGATTGGAGGAAGTTTTTTTCCCTCACAACTCCGATCCGGAATCGATTCCTAAAACATCATCGGGTTTAAAGTTGCTTCAACAAGTTCGCGATGAAGCACATCGTTTTGCAATTACATTTCATAGAACACGACGTTCTAAAAGAACCTTTACTTCTGAGTTGAATGAGATAGAGGGCATCGGTCCTTCAACGGCACAGAAGTTGATTAAAGCAATTGGCAGCGTTAATGCAATTAAAGATGCTGCCGAAGAAACACTAACTGCTGTTGTTGGCAAAAGCAAAGCAGCTTTAATCAGAAGGTATTTTCAAAGAGAATGACAAATGTTAAAAATAAAACTTATAACGTTATCGGTTATATTTCTTCTTGCAAACGCCAGCTACTATAAACAAAAATCGATTAAACCTCAATTAAAATTCAATCCTCTTCTTCTAAAAGACTATTCCCAATTACGCGATACTATCTACACGATGAAAGATTATTTTATCGAAGTTGATTTATCTACACATTATGCAACATTACACACTCGTTCAGGATTAATAAAACAATACCCGATCTCAGGTGGTTCAAGCAAGATTGAAAAAGGAATAGAAACAAAACCCGGTCTTTATGTTCTCCAATGGAAAAGCAGGAAACAATATTCTGTTCAATTCGATAGTACGATAATGCTAAACTGGATGAGCTTTAATGGTGGGATTGGAATGCATGCATTATCTTCAAACAGATATTATAAATATTTAGGGAAGAAAAACGTATCCCACGGCTGCATAAGGATGTCCCGTGAAGACTCGGAAGAAATTTTTAATCTGGTCGAAAGAGGAACGCCTGTTCTTGTTCACAATGGAGAAAGTGCGATAGTAATTGGCTTTGGAAAACTCGGAGAAGTGTATAAATATTATTCCTATGCGGAAATGAAAGGTATTCTGCCCGAAAGATTTGAAAGTTTATATAATGGAAAATACTATGTAAACAACAATCAAAAGTTATTGATTGATGAGCAGAATGTTATCGCGGA
>Ga0210133_1000430_pt1 | contig 15236 bp, 11 predicted proteins | sample Joice_ThreeSqC_D_2_FD_184874 | JGI IMG/M metagenome (GOLD analysis project Ga0210133, IMG submission 184874) | Wetland microbial communities from San Francisco Bay, California, USA, that impact long-term carbon sequestration - Joice_ThreeSqC_D1... | ecosystem: Environmental > Aquatic > Marine >...
CGTGATCGCCGCCGTCAGCGTCGTCTTGCCATGGTCCACGTGCCCGATCGTCCCTACGTTCAGGTGCGGCTTGTTGCGGATGAATTTTTCTTTGGCCATCGTCTGATCTCCGGAAGCGCTCTTGCCTTGTTCTGTTCAGCCCAGGTATTTGACTCGTCAGCTCAGAGCCCACGACCAGAATTGAACTGGTGACCTCGTCCTTACCAAGGACGCGCTCTGGCCAACTGAGCTACGTGGGCAACCTCGTTATGTTGGATTGTTTTCGATTTCTCTTTCGACATCCTTCGTCGAGCATCCCGCCCCTACCAGGTGGCAGCTAGCTCGTAGAGCGGGAGACGGGGTTCGAACCCGCGACGTCCAGCTTGGAAGGCTGGAGCTCTACCAACTGAGCTACTCCCGCAATGCATTGATCTCTCGTTTTGTCTCTGATCCTCGAAGGTGGTTGTGGTGGAGGGGGAAGGATTCGAACCTTCGAAGCCAGTGGCGACAGATTTACAGTCTGTTCCCTTTGACCGCTCGGGAACCCCTCCGAGACTTGTCGTATCCGACGACGCACCCGGCTGGCGGGCCGATTGCTTCGCAAATTTTTCAAACGAACCCATGGGAACTTCGGAGCTGGCGATGGGAATCGAACCCGCAGCCTGCTGATTACAAATCAGCTGCTCTACCATTGAGCTACGCCAGCACCGGGTTTTCATCAGATATCCTGTGATTTCGCTTAGTTAATTGGCCCCTTCGTGCGGGTGCAGCTATCTCCTCCGCACGCAGAGGCGCGAACGTATATGTCGGAGTCGGGTGCCTGTCAAGCAGAATCCGGGCCGAAAGTCCTTGACCGGCCTGGAATCTTCTCTGACCAGCGACTCTACGAGTCACAGGACATGACGCTGTATATCTTCGCTGTCGTGTGGCGTTGTCTTCGTCCCGCCATCCGGGGCTTCGCCTCCTCGAAAGGGAGCATGCGGCACGACCGGGGCTGCCTTCACCGGCGCCGGAACGGGCGGAACGCGCTTCAACATTTCATCGCCCTCGTTCGGGAGCTTTGGATCCAGCAGTCGTTGCAGCTTGGTATAGGCCAGTCGACTCTTCTCCGCCCATTCCGTGGTCACCCCGAGACGCTCGATCATGAGGAGGTTTTCGCGCTGCCAGCGTAAGGACTTCTCGAGGAGGATGCGGATCTTCTTGAACAGCTCTTCTCGGTAGACCACCTGCGCTTCCTTGTCGAGCTCGGGAGGAATCGGCACGCTCAGGAAGGCATCGTAGAGCTCCTCGTACAGAGACCCGACCTGGAAACCGGCGGCAGAGGCCCACGCCGGGTTGCCGAACTTGATGGTGTCGATGTACGCCCGCTGTGCGGTGAGCAGCAGGTGCGCCTTCTCCTCCAGATCCTTGTCCAACTGGGCCTCGGGCAAGCGCAGGGCAGCCTTGCGAAAACGCTCGTGGAAGATCTGCCCCAGGTGGTACTGCGAAAAGGCGAGGTAGAAATCGGTGGACAACCTCTCCTGGTTCTCGATGGCTTGCTTGAATGCCATGGCGGCGCGGAAAGTCTTCTCTGCGGCGCCCAGGTCGCCCAGGTTGAACTGCGCGAATCCTCGCCGAGAGATGGCCTCGATGCGATCATCTGCGTTCAGATCGGACCGATCGAGCAAGCGCGCGAATACCTCCGCTGATGCCGGCCAGTTACCTTCCTCGGCATAGCAGGCGCCAAGTTGGAATGACGAATCCTTGGCGTCGGGGTGATTCGGGTACTTGTCGATCAGATTCTTGAAGGCGTCGACGGCCGAGGACCAGTCCTTGTTTCCGATGTAGGCTAGGCCAAGGTTGTAATAGGAGGGTCGCGCGTAGCTCGATTCGGGAAAATTCTCCAGTAGCTTGCCGTAGCCCTTCGCCGCGTCGTCGAAGCGCTTGTCCGAGAGGGCCTTGCCGGCCATCTCGAACAATTCGGCCGCGTCAAAAGCCTCGATGTGGGTGCCCGCCGCGTCGGTAGTCGCCTCGATCTTGATGGGTTCCATGTCGAGGTGGACCACCGGTGCAGGTCCGGTTTGCGCTCCGGTCCCCTGCCCGGCCGTTGTGCCACACCCGGCCACAAAGCCCAAGGCAAGCCAGGCCAGATGCTGCCCGATTCGCTTCGCTTCTTGCTTCCCAGTGTTCATGGTACCCCCTGCCGCTACGGACAACCCGTCACGCGGCCAGGTTCCAGGGTATCTTGGCCCAGATGTCCTCGGATGATAACCGTTCGGACCCGTCGATGCCGCCCCTTCCGCTGATCTCCGCCGAGCAGATCGCCGCCCGCGTGGCCGGCCTGGCCCGGGAGATCGACGCGGCCCTGGCCCCGGGCCCCATCCACGTGGTCGCTGTCCTGCGCGGCGCCTTCATGTTCGCGGCGGATCTCGTCCGCGCCTTGCCCAGGGATGTATCATGCGATTTTCTGGCTGTGCGCAGCTACGGCGCCGCCACCGAATCCTCGGGAATCGTCGAAATCACCCACGACCTGGGCTTCCCCATCAGCGGCCGGCGCGTCCTGCTCGTGGAAGACATCGTCGACACCGGGCTGACGCTCCAGCACCTCCTTCACCTGCTCGCGACCCGTCGCCCGGCCAGCGTGCACGTCTGCGCCCTGCTCAACAAGCCGTCTCGGCGCCGGTGCGAAGTCGCGGTGGATTTCGTCGGATTCGAGATCCCGAACCGTTTCGTCGTTGGCTACGGGCTCGACCACGACCAGCGGCATCGAAACCTGCCCTACGTCGGAGTCATCGAATGACGCCCCAAGGACCCCCATGAAGCGAGCTATCGTTCTCCAGCACCTCGACCGCGAAGGTCCAGGATTCATCGCCGACCTCTGCCGAGAGCGCGGGTTCGCCGTGGACATCCTCCGCCTCGATCTGGGAACCGCGGTACCGGCCTCGCTGGCCGAGGGCGAGCTGCTGATCGTGATGGGCGGCTCCATGGGCGTGGCCGACATCGGGGATCAACGCTTTCCCTTCCTCGCTCCGGAGATCGATCTCCTGCGCGGGATGCTGGCAAGGCGGCAACCGGTCCTCGGGGTTTGCCTGGGCTCGCAGCTGCTCGCCCGTGCCGCCGGCAGTCGCGTCTATCCCAACCAGCGCCGGGATGGCAGTGGAAAGCTCCGCCCTGCGCGCGAGGTCGGATTTGGAGAAGTCAGGCTGATCGGCGCCCAGGAGGAACCGGCATTGGCCGGCCTCGCCGACCGCATCCCCGTGCTGCACTGGCACGGCGACACCTTCGACCTACCACAAGACGCGGTTCGACTGGCGGAGAGCGACGTTTGCGCCAATCAAGCTTTCCGCATCGGCCGCCACGCCTTCGGGCTGCAATTCCACGTGGAGACCGATGCCGATCTGGTGCGTTTGTGGGCCAGGGAAGACTCCGCGTTCGCGGAGAGCGCCCTCGGCCCCGACGGACCGGCTGCCATCATCGCTGCCAGCTCGACCGCGGTGGCCGAGATGCGACCACCGGGCGAGCGACTCATCCGCAACATCCTCGGCGAAATGCTCGGACCGTGAGCTAGCCATCCCCAGCCATGAAATGCCGCAGGAACACCTCCCTCGATCGAATCGACTGCTTCAGATTCTGTAGGTAGTAGACGATCTGGCTGTCGCGAATACTCCACAGGCGCCCCTGAAAGCGCACACGGTCCACGTTCATGCTGATGGGCCCGAAGCTGCAACCGCGACTCCGACAATAGTCACTGGCGCCCTGACTTGTCATGAAATAAGCCTTGCCGGGGCCGCTATCCGATTGCGCCACCGCGTAGCCCTGCCTGCCATTCCAGCCCGCGACGTCGTAGGCGAACACGCCCAAGACCTGAACACCGACCGACCACACCGTCAGCAAACCGACGATCAGAATGAGGCTGCGCCGTGCGCGAATCTTCTCTGCAACGGGAATGGCCAGGAAGGCCAGGAGGATGGAGGTGTCGACAACCAATCTGTACCCATAGCTCCAGCCGCCCCACCATCCCGACCATTGGGCGGTCACGAGCACGATCCCGAGAGCCGCAATCGCCGCGGCCCGCAGCGGAAGCCAGCGTCGATTCCTCCAGATGCCAAGAGCGGCCCATGCCGAAACGACAAGGACGGGAGAGAAGACCAAGAGCCCACGCGACGGACTCACCAACACGCCGGCCAGACCTTTCCAGAACGAATGATGCCAAAGTGCCGCTGTGTTGCCCGACCCAAGTCGTTCGGCGAGCGCGGTGACCTGCCCAAACGCAATCAACTTGTCGAAGTAATGGAGGTTGTAGGCGAAGAAGGCGATCGCCACCGGCAGTCCTCCGGCCAGATAGCGAAGCACGGCTCTCCAGTCGGCGAGCAGGACGAGCAGGCCGGCTATCACCGCCACGCTGTTCGTCGGTCGACACATGAAAGCCAACCCGAAGGCAAGCCCCGCGAGGTACTGCGTCCAGCCCTGGCCGCGTCGAAACAGACAGAACATGCCCAGCGCGAGAAAGAACTCACCGGGGGCGTGCTGCCACAAGGTCTGACTGCTCACGCTCCACGCGCTGGTGGCGAGCCCAAAGCACAGGGTGAAGATCACAGCGGTCGAAAGCCGCAGGTGATCCGCCGCGATCAAGAAGAGAAACCAAGCGCCACCCGCCACGGCGAAGGAGGCGGCCAGCTTGCACAGGAGCCACAACAGCTCCGACCGCTCGGGCAAATCGTCTACGAAGGGATGGACCGCCGCCACGAAGGGCAACGCGAACAGGCCGGTGACCGCGCCGTAGCTCGACACGTAGACGTCCGGCTTGGTAGTGCGGGAAAGATAGTACGGCGCGGTCGGCGAGCGAAGCATGCCCTGGCCGAGGTATTCGCGCATGGTATGGCCGGCGAGCCGCGCGTCCCACGAGCGAAACCTCCGAGTGGTTACCTTCCCCTCGTGAACCAGGGTCCAGCGAAAGAAGAAGGGGTCCGACTCCGGTGTGTAAACCAGCGTCCCCCGGGAGAGCAACGTCGCCGCGAGATGCACGTTGGGAGTCGCATCGTTTCCAGGAAGAGGGTCACCGTTGCCGACGTAGATGGCGAAAAGAATCGCGAAGACAATCCCACCGGCCACGTGTTTGCGCAGCCGCGTGGTCGTTCCACCCGCGCTGCCAGGCGCCGCAGCTTCCGCGCCGTCCGTTCCCCCGCACAGCCGGAAGAAGCCAAGCATCACCGCAAAGACCAGGCTGCTGTACAGCAGATAGAGCACGTGCATCGCCATCGACGTGATGCCGAAGAGAAACCCGCCGTGCTCAAAGAAGAAGCGATAGAGGTGGCGATTCAGTAGCGCGAGGCCGGCCCCGGCCGCCAGCCCGAGGCCAACCGCCAATGCCGACAACAGACTTTCACCGAGCGCGGCAGCCACCGTCCCGGCGAGCAGGCCAAACACGAGGAGAGCTGCCAGCACGGCCGACCATCGGCTGGATCGATCCGTGTTGAGTCCCTTGGGCAGATGCCCCTTGTGGAGGATAAGACGCGTCCAGGGCACGGCCCGACGAAAGATGTCGGTGCGCAGTAGCGAGCCGAAGGTCCATCGCTTGCGATGCGTGCATAGGATGTCGGGGCAGAGCCGGATGCGATGCCCGGCCCCGCGCAGGCGTGCACCGAGCTCGATGTCCTCGATGCTCGGCTTGCGGTAGCTCTCGGCAAATCCCCCGACCGATGCAAAGATCTCGCGGCGAATGGCGCCGCACCCGGCCCAGAACGTTTCGGCCTCGCCGCCACCGTGCTGGTGTACCCAGTGGTGCAGGAGGTTCTTGAAACGACTCACCCTGCCCGGCGCCGGCGGTTGGTCGTCGTACGAGCCGAATGCGGCCGCCAGGCCCGCATCCTCCGCGAACACGCGCTCGAAACCGGCCAAGGTGCCAGGGTGAACCTCTACATCTGCGTCCACAAACACGAGCAAGTCGCCCTTCGCCTTCGCGGCACCGCGATTGCGCGCGAAGGCCGGCCCGCTCGGTTCGCCCGCGAGGGAAAGGACTCGCGCGGAGAGCTCCGGGGCGCACGCTACCGCCCCGTCGGTGCTGCCATCGTCGACGACGAGGATCTCGTCGGGCTTGCGCGACGAGCGCGCCAGCGCTTCGAGGCAAGCGCGCAGATCCTCGCCGCCGTCATGAACGGGGACGACGACGGACAGCTTCATGCCCCGGCCCCCGGGTCCTCACTGCGCTCGACCCTCCCGATGCCCAGCGCCCGATACACGGCGCGAAGCTCGCGCGCCGAGATGGCACCGATGAGGCGCAACACAAGCAGATAGCCGCCGGCGGCCACCAGGTAGATTCCCACGTTGATCGGTACCGAGGACCGCAGCAGGGCGAGCGGGGCGAAGGCCAGACCGACTGCGACCACGACCAACCAGCGACGAAAGGCGGGAACGACCAAGGCACCGGTCTTGCCCATCAAATAGGCTGCCTGCACCATGATGCCAAGGCACACGGCGGCGCAAGCTCCGAGACTTCCCCAGCGCATGACCAGCGGCACGCCCAGCAACCAGAAGCCGAGCAGGCGCAGTGTCGCGGACCGAAAGAGGACCGAGGGTCGGTCGTGGGTCAGTGCAAGGACGGAGCACACTTCCGTGAGGGGCAAGAAGAGCAAGGTCACGGCCATGGCGACCAGATTGGGATACACACGCAAGTAGGCTCGGCCGAGCACCAGCGGCACGACGTCCTTGCCGAGGATGAGGCTACCGAGGAGGCCCAAGGTGGCAGCAACCGCCAGCCACTTGACCAGACGCTCGACCCAAAGCTTCAGCTCGGCGTGCTCGTTCTTCGTGCGAAGGACGGTGAGGAGCGGCACGAACGAGCTCGAAATCTGGTGGGTGCTCAACACCGCGGCCATGAAGACCTGGTACGAGACACCGAAGAGACCCACCTGCGCGTAGTCGTGGGTGACGATGCGAACCAGCACGGCGCCGCTGCGCTCGATGGCCGAGATCACCAGGTCGCTGGCGTAAAAAGCCAGCCCGACCCGCAAAAGCGGTGCGATAGCCGCGATATCCAAATGTAGGGCACGTCGGGTGATGGTCCGGCGCGCCCCGAGCAGCCCGATGGTGAAGATGACCGTCTCGGACACGAGATACCCGGCCACCGCGCCGCGCAGTCCCGCCACCAAGTAGCAAGGCAGGGCAAACGCGACGCTGCCCCACTGGCGAACCGCATCGGGCAGGGCCCAGCGGCCGATGCGACCCTGCCCGAGGAAGAGCGAGTAGCAGAGCCCCGCCGGCCCGCGCATCAGCACGGCAACCGAGAGCAGGAGCAGGATCGTCCAGTCGAGCTCGCGCAGCCACAACCGCGTGATCACGAAATAGAGGATCGCGACCACGGCGCTGCTCAGGGCACGCAGCACGAGAAGGTTGCCGAAGAGCGCCCGCAGCTTGTCCATGGCTCCCTCGGACTCGAGCTGAGGCGTCTGCCGGTTGACGATCTGCCCCGTGCCGAGCCCGCCCAGCATGGTGAACCAGAAAGTCAGCATGGTGATGAGGTCATAGCGGCCGTAGGTTGCGGGCCCCAGGATGCGAGGGACCAGGCTGGCCGTGGCCACGCCGCCGGCCACGATGACCCCGCGCACCACGAGCAGCAGGGTGACATTCCGGATGGCCGTTCGCTCGCGCCGATGGGCCGTCGATGTGGCCGCCGTCGGGCCGCCCGGGCCGGGACCCGTCAGAATGTCAGGTGGTTTTGCCATCGGCCAAGAGCGATTCCTGCGGCACTCTTTCCCCGGGGCCGCCATGCCGTCAATTGAAATGGTGGCGGTAACACTTCTGCTCGGGGCCGGTGTTCTGCTAGGAGAGAACCCGCATGGCGGTAGACATCGAAAGCCTTTACCGAAGCCACGGACCCATGGTCCTGCGCCGATGTCGCCACCTCTTGCGGGAGGAAGCAAAGGCGGTGGATGCCATGCACGACGTATTCGTGGAAATTCTGCGACGCAAGGAAACCCTCGACGCCAGTTCGCCCGCGGGCCTGCTGCTCACCACGGCGACCCACGTCTGTCTCAATCGGCTGCGAACCATGAAGCGCAAACCGGAGGATCGCGAGGACGAGATGCTCTTTTCCATCGCGGCCCTCGGCAACGAGCCCGACGCCGAGTCGCGCACCCTCGCGGGGCGGATCCTCGACCGGCTGTTTGCCGGCCAGCCTGAATCCACGCGGCTCATCGCCGTGCTTCACTACGTCGACCGGCTGACCCTCGAAGAGGTAGCCAGCGAGGTCGGCATGTCCGTCTCCGGGGTGCGCAAGCGGCTGCGTTCCCTCAAGGAACGACTGGCTGCCGTGACGGGGGAAGCGTGATGACGTCGATCAATCGCAGGATACCCGACTGGTTGCTCGAGCGCCTGGCTGCTGGCGAGCTGCCTGAAGGGCAGGCGCGAAAGTTGCGCGCGGCGCTGCGGGAGGCCGGGCAGGAGGATCGGCTGACCGCGCTTGCCGCCTCGAATGCCGAGATTCTCGCCGCGCTTCCGGTCGAGCGCGTTGCATCCGAGATTCAGCGGCGAGCTGCCCTGGGCACACGCCCGCTGGCAGCCCGTCGCGCGAGGCCTTGGTTCACCCTGTCCCTGGCCGCCACCTGCGCCGCCGGGATCGCCGTGTTCCTGGTCATCCGCGATCCCGGGGGCAACGTGGCGCCCCGCCCCGACGAGCTCGGCGTCGAGAGCATCGGCATCAAGGGTCTGAAACCCTCGCTGCGCATCCACCGCAAGACCAAGACCGGCTCCGAATTGCTGCGCGCCGGGGCATCGGTGCGCAAGGGAGACACCTTGCAGCTGGGCTACGTGGCCGCAGGCCGGCGCTACGGCGTCATCGCCTCCATCGACGGTCGCGGCACGGTCACCCTGCATCTGCCGGAAGTCCCGGGGCCGGCGGTGGTTCTGTCCCGCGCCGGCGAGCATGCCCTGCCCCACGCCTACGAATTGGACGACTCACCAGGCTTCGAACGGTTTATCTTCGTCACCTCCGGGGCACCGTTCACGACAGCCGAAGTTGCCAAGGTCCTGAAGAATGGCGGCGACCTTCCCGCCGCCCTCGCCATTTTCGAGCTGACCGTCAAAAAGGAAACGCCATGATGCGCGCCGCCCTCACCTACGCAGCCCTCGTCGCAACCATTGCCCAGGCCCAAGCCGCCCAGGGACCATCCGACGCCACGGTATTGCGCCGCTTCGCCCTGGTGGCCTCCTCGAACGACGGCGGCCCCAGCCGGACCCGGCTGCGCTTCGCCAACTCCGACGCCGAATCCGTGGGCCACGTGCTGGCCAGCCTGGGCGGGGTACACGACGGTGACCTCGTGCTCACACGCGACGCCACCCGCGCCAGCCTCCTTTCCGCCTTCACCGAGCTCAAGGGCCGGCTTGGCCGCGAGCAGCGCCCCCAGGTGCGCCGCGAAGTCTTCGTGTACTTCTCCGGCCACTCCGACGAAGAAGGTCTGCTCCTCGGCGACGAGCGCGTGAGCTATCGCGAGCTGCGCCAGTGGATCGATTCCGTGGGCGCCGACGTGCGCATTGCCGTTCTCGATTCCTGCGCCTCGGGGGCGCTCATCCGCCTGAAAGGCGGCGTGCACCGGGCATCCTTCTTGAGCGACGTCTCCATCCAGGCACGTGGCCATGCCTTCCTCACCGCCAGCTCTGCGGACGAAGCCGCGCAGGAATCCGACCGGGTCGGGGCCGCCTTCTTCACCCACTTCCTGCTCTCGGGCATGCGCGGCGCCGCCGACGCCAACCACGACCGCCGGGTGACGCTCAACGAGGCCTACCAGTTCGCGTACAACGAAACCCTGCAGCGAACCGAGACCTCCCGCGCTGGCGCCCAGCACCCGGCCTACGACATCCAGCTCGCCGGCACCGGCGACGTCGTGATGACCGACCTGCGCGCCTCCAGCTCCCGCCTCGTGCTGGCGCGCCAGCTCGCTGGCCGCATCTACGTGCGTGACGGGACCGATCGACTGGTGGTGGAGTTGCGCAAGGAGCCGAGCTATCCGGTCGAGCTCGGCCTGGAAGCCGGTCAATACCACGTGGTGCTCGACCGCGACGGCAGCCTCTCGAAAGGCAGCTTCGATCTACCGAGCGGCGGCCGGATCGAGGTGGCGGCCCAGGACCTTGCGGCCGTCGCGCCCATGGTCAGCATCCGGCGCGGCGATGAGCCCGAGGCTTCCGTGCATGCGGCTCCCTCGGAGACTCCACCCGCGCTCAACGCTTCGGCCAAGGCACCCCGCCACTATCGCGACGTAGGCTTCGATCTCGTGCTGGCGCCCGGGTATCGCATGTCGGGGGATACCGGCGAGCCGGTTCGCCACAAGTTCGTGCTGGGGCTCCTCGGACACTCGGACTACGTGCAGGGCGTGCAGCTCTCGCTCGCCGGCAACATCGCGCAGGATGGGGTGACCGGCGCGCAGGTGGGAGGCGCCGTCGCGCTCAGCTACGGTCCCGTGCTGGGTGCCCAGATCGCCGGATACGACCTCGCCATGGGTGGCCTGCGCGGCGCGCAGCTGGGTTGGATTGCCGTGGCCAAGGGACCGGTCGAGGGCGCGCAGATCAGCATGGTGAACTTCTCCAAAGGCCAGATGAAAGGCGCGCAGATCGGTCTGGCCAACGTGGAGCAAGGCTCCATGGACGGCGCCCAGATTGGACTGGTCAACGTCAACCGGCCGCAGCGCGACAGCCACGGCGCACAAATCGGCCTGGCCAACGTGACCACCGGGGACGGCGAGCGTCAGGCCGCCAGCGTGGGACTGGTCAACGTCGCGGGTAAGCAGCGCGGGGTCCAGATCGGCCTGGTCAACGTCGCCGACGAGATCGACGGTGTGCAGATTGGCCTGGTCAGCGTGGCGCGCAAGAACAGCGGGGCTTCCATCGGACTCTTTCCGGTCGTCCTCGACGGCGAAAATCACCTCACCTTGGACTGGAACACCACCTCCGCGGCCAACCTCGGCTTCAAGCTGGGTACGCGGCGGGTGTACGTGGCTGCTGCCGTCGGCATCACGCGCGACACCGAGCAAGACGGTTCGCGCTACTACGCCTGCAGCTTCGGCATCGGTGTCCATGCCATCCCGCGCGGCCAACGCTTCTTCCTCGACATCGACGCCACGGGCATGAGCATCGCGACGCTTTCGCATGGCCATTATCCCAACCGGTCGGTCAACAGTCTGCGTCTGCAAGCGGGTTACGCCATCGCGAGACGGCTAGCCGTGGTCGCGGGCCCTACCCTGAACGTGCAGGTGGCGGAAGGCGCCGACGATCGCCTGCCTCGCGGGGTCGGCTTCGCCGAGCAGGTTTGGACGAGCGGTGGGACGACGGTCCGGATGTACCCCGGGCTCGTGGCCGGGCTGGAGTTTTAGCCAACCTCTTGGCGAAGGGAAGGTCGGCGGGCGGCATGGCAAGCGTCCCGATTTGCCGGCGTGAAAACCAGGCGATGGCCGCGACCGTCACCGCCCGCGGCGTACCCCGGGTGACGGTTGCGCGATAGACGGGCATCACCAGCTCGAACTCCGGATAGACGTGAAACAGCAGCTCCTTCACCGCACCGACCTTCACGGCGCAGCCCAGCTCCTCCTTGATCTCGCGCACCAGCGCGCCCTGGGGCGACTCGCCCGGCTCGACCTTGCCGCCCGGAAACTCCCAGGTCAGCGGGAATGACTGGTCAGCCCGCCGCTGCGACAGCAGGACGCGACCGCGTCGCACGATGAACCCAGCCACCACGAACAGCCGCTTGCGGTCACGCTTCGGGTGCGTCGCCTGGATCCGACTTGGGGGCACCCCCCGCTTCTACCAGGAAGCTAGACCGGCGACAGGCTTGACTGCACACTGGCGCTGGGAGCGCGCGGCACGGTGAAGCTGAACTTCGAGCCCGTGCCCAGGGTGCTGCTGGCCCAAAGATCGCCACCGAGTCGAACGACCAGCCGCCGACTCAGCGTCAAGCCAAGCCCGCCCGCGAACGGGTCGCCCTCTTTCGCGCCCTCGCCTTGGTAGAAGTCCTCGAAGAGCATGGGGACCTGCGTGGCCGGGATGCCGACCCCGGTATCGACGACATGCACGGCCACCGACCTGTCGTAGGGCTCGGTGGAAAGGATGATCTGTCCATGATCGGTGAACTTGACGGCGTTCGCGATCAGGTTCGAGAGAACTTGCACCACCCGCGAACGATCCGCCTGAACCGGCGGCAGCGGACTTACCGCCGGCTCGACCACCAGATCCAATCCCTTGGCAAGCGCCGCGGGCTTCCACAGCCGAACTGCTTGTTCGATGGATTCGTCGAGCGCATACACCTCGGTCCGAAGGGCGAAGTCGCTCCCTTCGAGGAGCATGAAGTCGACGTAGTCCTTGAGCCGCTGCGCCGTCTGCGTCGTTTCGCAAGCCATCTCCTCCACCCACTTGCGCTGCTCGAAAGACAGCCCACCACCGAAGCCATCGATCAGACGCTGGCACAGCGAAACCGATTCGTCGATAGGTCCCCCCACCTCCTCGAGCAGCCGGGTCAAGATGAACGACCGTTTCGAGGACTCCGCTCCCGAGGCAACCGGCTGCTGGCTTTTTCGTAGACGCTTGAGTGCTGGCATGGTTTCTTTGCTCTCAATGCCCCTGCCGGGGCGCAGGGTTAGGTGACGGTCCACGACGAATCAACAGCGACCCAGGCCCGGATGGGAACCCCGCCTGCGCCGGGACTGAAGGACCGCGTCAGGCAAGGGCGTCTTCCCCCGCCGATCTGCAGCCGATGACCCAAGAGCTTCCACAAGCACAGGTGACGATTCCCCTCGTCGATGCCGAGAAAACCCAGCAGCTCGCTGCTCGCCTCGGGCGAGTGCTGCGGGTGGGCGACGTGATTGCCTTGACCGGCCCGCTCGGCGCGGGCAAGACCACCTTCGTGCAGGGGCTGGCAAGGGGACTGGAGGTCCCAGCCGAGCGCCACGTCGCCAGCCCCACCTTCGCCCTTGTCAACGAGCACCCCGGGCGCATCGCTTTCGTGCACGTCGATTTCTATCGCATCCGCGCCGCGGCCGAGCTGCCCGAGCTGGGCATCGAAGAAGCCTACGACAGGGCCGCAACGGCGATCGAATGGGCCGAGCGATTCCCCGAATGGCTGCCTGATGACGCCCTGCACTTGCTGCTGGAGGTGGCGAGCGACGGAACGCGTCTTCTGCACGCGCGCGGCAGCGGACCTCGCGGACGCGAGCTCGCGCTATTCTTGACAGATCCTTCGCCGTGAAATGTGACCGGGCTTGGCCGTTCCCTCGGCCGAGAACGCCAGTCTCCTTCACCGTCCGTCAAGTCGCTGTCTAGCGCGATGAGTTGTCCCCATCCACTAGACGAAGCTCCATTCGATCGTTGAGTCTGCGGCCACTGCGCGTGACGTTGGGGGCCAGGGGTTCTTCCGACCCTCGACCCGTGGCGGTCAGACGATGCGCCGGAACTTCGCGTTGCACGAGGGCTTTCCTCACGGCATGGGCCCGCCGCCGGGACAAGGTCATGTCGTTCTTCGGGTCACCGCTGGCCGGGACGTGGCTGACGATCTCGAGCTGGACGCCGGGTTCCTTCACCATCGCCTCGGCGAGCTCCCCAATGAGCGGCAACGAAACCAGCGAAAGCTTGCTCGTTGCTCCCATGAATTTGATCTCCTTCGCGCGCGAAACCAACTCCTTCACCATCGACGGGCTTGCCGCGCCGGCATCGGCCACGGGCGACGGCGAAGTGGATGGCTTAGCTGCCTGCTCCTCCCGTGGTATCGCCGGCTGCTTGGCTGGCGCGGGCGGGTTCGCCACGCTCGGTACGGGGGCGGGCGTGGCCAGTGCGGGCGCGGGGGACGTGGGCATGCCCGCTGCTGGCGGCATGGGAGCTGGAACGGTCGGCGGAGTTACGGCTGCAGAGTCCGCTTTGGGCTTGTCGGGACCGAGCACAGGCGGATTGGCCACTGCGGGCGCTGGCACGCCTGCCGACGCGCGAGGCCCCAGGGCGAATGAGAGACCGAGGCTCGCCTCGAAATCGGTGGTCAGCGACCAGATCTGCTTGCTCGGCATCTGCACCGCGCGGACGTCGGCACGCAACGCCAGGATGTCGACAATCTGGTAGCAAAGCCCCACGCCCACGTGGAATTCCCCCTCGACATCGCGAACCAACCCGGCTTTGCCTTCCGCCCTGGTGGTAGCCACCTGCATCGGTCCGGCCCCAAGCAAAACGAAGGGTCGGACGTCGCCCTGGCGCAGAAACGCGAGGGCGTTGAGCCGATATCCAAGGATGCCCGCCCTGCGCCCGTAGGTTCGATCCGTGGTCAGCATGCCGAGGACTTCCGCCTCGGCCGCCAACCATGGTCCAACGCCTACCGAGGCACGCAAGCCCAAGGTCCCGTTGCTCCTGGCTCCGGCGCTGGCCTCCGGTGCGGAGGCCACGCCGAGGTTGGTGCCATCGGCAAAGATGTGTCCTCCGCCGAAGACTCCCAGGGCAAAGGAGACATCTGGGCCGCCGGGCTTGTCCGAAGACTCCTGAGCCACCGCCGGCAGGCCGAAGAGCGCGAAGAGGAGCCCGAATGCGACCACAACCGGGGATGAAAGGAAGATTCGTTGCATCGTTGCTTGACCGGCCTTCAGTCGGTGGCGTGCGAGCTCGCAGTATACACCCGCCGCGCATTGTGACTTTTCTTGATCGAAACGGCTGCCGTACCTAACGTAGTGGGGTGGACATCGTCAAAGTCGCCTTGGGCGACCTGCACCTTTTGGTAGCGACGCCTTGGTGCGAGACCATTTCCATCCTCATGGCGTTCCTGTGCGGGGCCATCGTGGGCTTCGAGCGCGAAAAAGGGAACAAGCCGGCCGGTCTGCGCACGCAAATTCTCATCTGCTTGGGCTCTGCCATCTTCACCGTGGTTTCCATGTCGCCCATCCTGGGCGTGCGCGAGCCCTCGCGCATCGCAGCCCAGATCGTCACCGGGGTCGGTTTTCTTGGCGCGGGTTCGATCCTGAGAGATCGCCACCAGATCACCGGGCTTACCACCGCGGCGACGATCTGGACGGTCTCGGCCATCGGCATCGTGGTGGGTGCAGGCTACGTCACCGCGGGATTCGGTCTGTCCATCGGCGTGCTGCTCATCCTAGGTGGTTTCCGGCGGGTCGAAGCTCTCCTGAGTGGCCGCTGCACATCGGCGCGCCTGTCCATCGTCTTCCGTCCCGAGAAGGGCAAGACGCGTGCGCTCATCGTGACCACGATCGACGACAGCCACGGTCCCGTCCTGATCGACGAGGAAACCGAGCGGCCGGATGGACTGGCGG
>Ga0210133_1000432_pt1 | contig 15167 bp, 13 predicted proteins | sample Joice_ThreeSqC_D_2_FD_184874 | JGI IMG/M metagenome (GOLD analysis project Ga0210133, IMG submission 184874) | Wetland microbial communities from San Francisco Bay, California, USA, that impact long-term carbon sequestration - Joice_ThreeSqC_D1... | ecosystem: Environmental > Aquatic > Marine >...
AGGATCGCCGGCGCGCTTCGTGCCAGCTCGGGGATGACCAGCGGGCCGCCGTGGATGAGAACCACGACGGTGGGATGGCCGCTGGCCAGTACGGCGCGCGCGAGATCCATCTGCGCGCCCACGAGCTCGAGGTTCATGCGGTCGCCGCGGTGGTTGTCGGCCCAGGCCTCGCGCGACAGCTGTTCGTTTTGACCAATGACGAGCACGGTGAGGTCGACGGTCTTGGCCAGCTTGCCGGCCTCCGCGACCAGGCGCGCGTCTTCGGCTGGATCGGAGAGGGTGACCTCGTCATCGGTCCAGCCGCGGTTGCCCAGGGTCAGTCCGCAGCCGGGCGCCGAGACGATCTTGATCTTCCCGCCCCCATGCGCGCGGAGCCCATCGAGAACGCTGACGAGCTTGTCGAGCTTGCCACTGTAGCCGCCGAGGCGGCAGGTGTCGGCGTTGGGGCCGATGACCGCGATGGACTGTATGCGGGTCTTGTCGAGCGGCAGGAGCCCGCCGTCATTCTTGAGCAGCACGATGGCTTCCTCGGCGGCGCGCAGGGCCAGCGCCCGGTCCGAGGGTCGCTCGGCCTCGGGTGTCGTGGCCGTGACGTAGGGTTGTTCGAAGAGACCGAGCAGGAATTTTGCGCGCAGGACGCGGCTGACTGCCCGATCCAGCGTCGAGGCCGCGAGGCGGCCGGCGGCGAGATCCGCCGTCAACGATGCGAAGCCCCCGGGCTCGGGCAGCTCGACGTCCACGCCCGCCGCGAGCGCGATTCGACCCGCCTCGGGCAGGTCCGCGACCACATGGTGCTTGTGCTCGAGATCGGCGACGCCGAAGTAGTCGGACACCACCACACCGCGAAAACCCCACTCGCCGCGCAGCAGGTCGGTGAGGAGCCAGCGATTCTCGTGCGACGGAATGCCGTCGATCTCGTTGTAGCTCGCCATCACCGAGAGCGCGTGCGCGTCGCGGATCGCGGCCGCGAAGGGCGGCAGGAACACCTCGCGCAGCGAGCGTGGTGCGGCGATGGCCGGCGCGGTGTTGCGGCCACCCTCCGCGTAGCCGTGACCGGTCATGTGCTTGAGCGTGGCCATGACGTGAATCGCGTCGATAGGCGCATCCGCCGACGGTCGCCGGCCCTGCAGGCCATTGACCGCTGCCACGCCCATGCGCGCGACCAGGTAAGGATCCTCGCCGTAGGTCTCCTCGATGCGGCCCCAGCGCGGGTCGCGGGCAACGTCGAGAACGGGGGCAAGCGCGTGCTGCACGCCGCGTGCGCGCATCTGGCGCGCGGCCACGGCGAACACCTCCTCGGACAGGGCGGGGTCGAAGGTGGCTGCAAGCGCGATGGCCTGGGGAAAGCTGGTGGCGCCGGGCGCGACGAAGCCGTGCAGGGCCTCTTCGTGGACGATGGCCGGAATTCCCAGACGAGTCTGTTCGACCAGGAACTTCTGCGCGGCGTTGGCCAGCTCCGTCGCCTCGCGCGCATCGTGGTTGGCGCCCGGACGCGTGATCTCACCGATCCCGTGCAGCATCACACTGCGCGCCCGGCTCGGCGAAAACAGGCGCGTCTTGGCATCGCACAGGGTCGTGCGATCCCAGTTGACCGATTCGATCTGCGCCACCTTCTCCGCGGGAGTCATGCGGCCGAGCAAGTCGGCCACGCGCGCGTCGACGGGCGAGATGGCACTGCGGAAGGCCGGTCGGGCTGCGGCGGACACCGAGGAGGCGGCAGGCGCGGCATTGACTCCTTGGCGCCGACAGGCGGCACTCGCGAGACTTGAGACGACGAAGAGAAGCGCGATGGCTGCGTGCGGTCTCATGGCCGCGCAACATACAACGTGACCGCGCGACGAAAAAGCAGCGGGGCAACCCGTGGTTTTCGGCGCTTTCCCACGGAATTTGCCAGGTCGCTGCTGGCTGGTCATAGTGAATGCAGAGCATGAGCGCGTGGTTTGTCTACGTCGTGCGCTGCCGCGACGGCACGTTGTACACGGGAATCAGCCGTGACGTCGAGGCTCGCCTGGCCAAGCACAACCAGGGCAAGGGAGCACGCTACACGCGCGGCCGCGGGCCGGTCGCCCTGGTTCACGCCGAGCGCAAGTCGAGTCATGGTGCGGCCTTGCGTCGGGAGGCCGCTATCAAGGCGCTGGCGCGCGACGATAAGCTCGCGCTGGCGGAGGGGCAGTCATGATGCGCGCCCTGAGCGTTGCTGGCATGGTGTTGCTCGCAGGCATTGGCCTCGATGGCGCGCGGGCTGGCGCCGCGACGGGCAAGCCGGATCGCCTGCTCGTGCCAGGGGGACCCTTTTCGCGTGGCTCGACCAAGGGCGCCGACGACGAGCGGCCAGTCAGGGTGCGCACGCTGCCCGCCTTCCACATCGACCGCACCGAGGTCACGCGCGCCATGTACGCTCGCTGCTTGGCCGCGCGGCGGTGCCCGCCGCTTCCGATTGATCTCACGGTCGACACGAACCTTCCGGTGACCAACGTCAACTGGTACGAAGCGCGGAAGTACTGCGGCTTTGCCGGGGGACGCCTGCCCACCGAGGACCAGTGGGAGAAGGCGGCACGCGGCAGCGATGGTCGTGAGTATCCGTGGGGCGGCGATCTCGACTGTGCCCACGCCAACTGGGGCAGTTTCGAAAACGAAGGTCCGTGCGCGGGCAAGAATCCAGGAAGACCGGTGGTCGCGGGCAGCTATCCGCAAGGGGCCAGCCCGTTCGGCGTGCTCGACATGGCCGGTAACGTCTGGGAATGGGTGGCGGACAGGTACGATCGCGATGCCACACGGCGGGTGGTGCGCGGTGGATCCTGCTGCAGCTACTTCGTCGAGCCCCGCGCCGCCAATCGCAACGCCTGGGATCCCGGCTACCGCGACGGCGATCTGGGCTTTCGCTGTGTGAGTCGATGAACCGAGCGACGCTATTTCTCGCGCTTGTCCTGTCGTTGCCCGCCTTGGCTGGGACGGTGAACGGCCGAAAGCCAAGCGCAAGGCTCGCGCATACGCCCACGAAGGTCGCCAAGGCAGCCGCGAAGGTAACCGCAAGAAGACCCGTGGCCAAGGCCGTCGCCAAGCCAGCCCGGAAATCGGTGGCCAAGGCAACCGCGAAGAAGTCTCCCGCGAAGGGGGCCGTGAAGCCAGCTCGGAAGCCATGGGTCAAGGCCACCGCGAAGTCCGCGGCCAAGGCCCCTGGCAGATCCTCCGCGAGCTGCTCGTTCAAGCCGGTCGTGCCGGTGCACCCTCCGGCAAACGAAGTTCCCAAGCCTGCTGCTGACGATCCCAATCGAGAGCGTTGGGAAGGTTTGCAGGAGGCACTCGACGCCGTGGTTCACGGCAAGGTGCTCGGCCGGTTGCGCGTGGGCATTCAAGTCGAGGATCTGGGGAGCGGGCGCGCGCTTTACGGATGGCGCAGCCACGTACTCATGGATCCGGCGTCGAACCAGAAGATACTGGCGACCACAACGGCACTTCTGCGACTGGGCAACACCTTTCGCTATCGCACCGAGGTGACCGGGCCGCACCCGGACGCAAGTGGTACGGTCCTCGGTGACATCGTTCTGCGTGGCAGCGGCGATCCTTCGCTGCGATCGCGCGACATCGACGCCTTGGCCGAGGGGCTGGCCAGCCAGGGAGTGACCCGCGTAACCGGCGCCGTGCTCGGCGATACGCGTCGTATCGGCGCGGACGAAAGCGGGCCGTCGTGGCGCTCCCCCCTGCGCGTCGGTGCCACATCCATCGAGATCCACGTGCGCCCTGGTGACAAGGCGGGCCGCCGTCCTATCGTTTCCTTGAAGCCCGCCTCGGACGCCTTCGTGGTGCTCAATCAGGCCCAGACCCGCAGCAGGGGCAGGACCAAGCTCAGCGTGGAGATCACTCGCGCCGGCAGCCGATTTCAGATCGCCGTGGGCGGCAAGATCTCCATCGCCAGGGGAGAAGCGGTCATCCACCGCGCGCCTCCCAGTCAGTCTCTTTTCGCGGCCGTGCTGCTGCGCCACGCGATCGCACAAGCCGGCATCGTCGTGCAGGGCCCGGCGGGAATCTATTCTGGTGAAGCTCGGGAGCGGGCTTTGGTCCGAGGTGCGCTCGACGGCAGCATGCTGGCACTCGGGCGGCAGGGCAGCGACGTAGCCGTGCCCCTTGCGAGTCGCGAGCCCACCGAGCCCTCGGCTCTCTTGGCCCTGCACGAATCCGACCCGCTGCCCATCCTCCTGCGCAGGGTCAACAAGAAGTCCGACAACGAATGGGCCGAGCGGGTATTGGAAACCGTCGGAGCCGAGGTTTTGGGTGGCGTCCCCACCACGGCCAAGGGCGTGCGCGTGTTGCGCGAAACCCTATCGGAGCTCGGCCTTCCTTCGTCGGCCTATCTGCCGGCCAACGGATCGGGTCTGGGACACCAGAATCGCGTGACCGCGGCGGGCATGGTCGAGCTCTTTCGCCGATTGTACTTCGACCCACGCGTCGGACCGGAGCTCATGCAGTCTCTGTCCGTAGGCGGCGTGGACGGCACCACGCGGAACCGTTTCCGCGGCACCTCGGCTGCTCATCGCGTGCGCGCCAAGACCGGCACGCTAAACGGGGTGTCGTGCCTCTCGGGGTTCGTCGGGGATGCCTCGAACGTTCTGGCGTTTTCGATTCTGGTAGAGGGGCATCGCAAGCGGAAGGTCGCGGCTGTGCGGAGCGCCCAGGTGAGCGCGGTCAACGCCATGATGCATTTTGTCGACCGTGCCTCTGCCGTGCCTGTCGAAGAAGAGGAAGGCGCCACCGGAAGCGACTTCGAGAACGGTGACGAGCTGGACGAGTCGGATGTCGCACCTGGTGAGGAAGGCGCTGCTAGTGAGGATCCTCACTAGGTGGCAGGGACGGAATGCAGCGGAAGTTACCCTGCAAATTCAGTGGGTTTGAGGCGTGAACGAACCTCGAGACTGGGCCAGCCGAAGGGTTTTGGCATTGCCTAGCTCAGCAAACGCGTCTAAAATGCAGCCCGGTCACCGGGCTTTGTAAACTTGTTGAATTTGCTGAACTTGTTGAAATGGAGAGATTCATGAAGTGTAACTCAATCGCCTTTATCGGTTTCGCAGCGCTACTTGGCGTTGGCTTGCTGGCCTCGGGTTGCGGGGACAGCTCCCCGGTCAAGAAGGATGCCTCTCTGGATGCGGGGAGCGATGGCGGCGGCACGGGTGGCGTCAGGGGTACGGGCGGTGCGAGTGGCCGTGGCGGCGCGACTGGCGCTGGCGGCGCGACTGCTGCTGGCGGCGCGACTGGTGCCGGCGGCGCGACCGGTGCTGGCGGTGCGACCGGTGCTGGCGGTGCGACTGGCGTCGACGCAGGCACGAATCCCTTGCTCGACGGTTCCATGGTCATGCCCGACGTTCAGATCGGCGATGATGCCCTCGACGTTCCTCTCGGTAATCCGGACGTGGCCGAGGACACTCCACCCGTCATGCTCGACACGGGAAGCATCGATCAGGCAATGGACGAAGGTGGCATGGATGGCGCGACCGTGACCCTCGACACCGCGATTGACGAATCCATGATGGATGCGGTCGAGATGGATGCCGAGATCGACGCGACAGGGCTAGACGGAAGTATCGACTAGCTAACAGTCGCTCGAAGAAAGCCGCGGCCTTCGGGTTGCGGCTTTTTTCATGGGTGCATGCGCCGTCGGCTACCTGACCGTCTTGCGGGCGGCTCGGAGCGCCGAGGTAGGGATCGCTTTACGCAGTGCCTCGGCCTTGTTCGTGCGCTCCCAGGTGAAGTCCTTGTCCGACCGGCCGAAGTGGCCGTAGGCGGCGGTCTTGAGGAAGATGGGCCGGCGCAGGTTCAGCTCCTGGATAAGCGATCCGGGCCGCGCGTCGAAATGGGCGGAGACGATCTTGGAGATCCGATCATCCGAGATAACGCCGGTGCCGAAAGTCTGGACGAGCAACGAAACCGGCTTGGATACGCCGATGGCGTAGGCCAGCTGGACTTCGCAGCGGCTGGCCAGCTTGGCGGCCACCACGTTCTTGGCGATGTAGCGCGCGTAATAGCAGGCCGAGCGGTCGACCTTGGAGGGATCCTTGCCCGAGAAAGCGCCGCCGCCGTGCCGGCCCATGCCGCCGTAAGTATCGACGATGATCTTGCGGCCGGTGAGGCCCGAGTCGCCCATCGGCCCGCCGACCACGAAACGGCCAGTGGGATTGATGAAGTACTTGATCCTGCCCTTGGCGAGGCGGGCCGGGACAACCGGGCGCACGACCGTCTCCATGACCGCTTCCTTGATCTTCTTGTGGCTGGCGCTGTCGCTGTGCTGGGTCGACACCACGATGGTGTCGATGCCGAGCACGCGGTGCTTGTCGTCGTAGCGAACCGTGACCTGACTCTTGCCGTCCGGCCGGAAGAAATCCACGATGCCCTTCTTGCGCACGTCCGCGAGGCGCTTGGCCAGCTTGTTGGCCATCATGATGGGCAGCGGCATCAGCTCGGGCGTCTCGTTGCAGGCGTAGCCGAACATCATGCCCTGGTCGCCGGCGCCCTGCTCGTTGGGGGTGTACACCCCCTGTCCGTCCACGCCTTGGGCGATGTCCGGGGACTGTTGCTCGACCGCAACCAGCACGCCGCACGTCTTGTAGTCGAAGCCCATCGAGGAATCCGAATACCCGATGCCCTTGACGACATCGCGCACCAGCGCCGGGAAATCGAGCTTGGCCCGCGTGGTGATCTCGCCGGCGACCATGACGAAACCGGTCTTGGTCAGGGTTTCGCACGCCACGCGGCTGGTCTTGTCCGCCTTGATGCAAGCATCGAGGACGGCATCGGACACCTGGTCGCATAGCTTGTCGGGATGGCCTTCGGTGACGCTTTCGGATGTGAACAGATAGTCGGACATGGAGGCGAATCTCCCCTGGGGTTTAGAGGACGCGTACTTTCCCAGCAGGTTCCTGCCTCGTCAATGCCGAATCGGCTATTGCCAGCCCGAATCGCCCCAGTCTGCGCAGGCGTATTTGCCCTGCCCATTGCACACGCATCCGGTCATTCCGTCCGCTTCGAGGCACAGATGCTTGCCACACGCCGGACTGCATGTCCCGCCCCGCGCAACACCTTGCGCACACAGCGGGATCGAGGTCGTGTTGGTGGGAGCGTAACAATCCGGCAGGTGCAGGAACGTGCAGGTTGCACAGACCACGCAAGGGGCTTCTAGACACACGCATCCTGGCTCGGACTGGCAGGTCGCCCGGTCCGTCTGGCTGCAGGTCTGGACGCCAAGGCCATCCGGGCCGCACGGTCGCGAGCACGAGCTGGAGGAGGTCTTCGCGGGCCAGCTTGCCTGCTCGGTGAGCCCTGCCGGACACACGGACCCACTAGCGCCGCCCGTCGATCCGTCGGGTGGCGTTCCAAGGCCGCTATCGTTGACGCTGCAGGCGCCGGCCACGGCCCACAGGGCGACCATGACGAAGTAGCTCATGCACGGCTGGAAGGAAGTGCGCATCCCATTTCTCTGGGCCAAGGATTGCTCAGTCACGGCAACACAAAGCGCCGCCCATGGAGCTCTTGGGCTTGGTGACCAAGGCGGCCTCTTGCAGGCTGTTGGATTCTTCTCCGCACAACCACACCCCTTGCGTCGCGAGACAGTCGGCGAAACCCATACGTCGGGAGAGCGGCGCGCAGGTGTCAGCCTCCGGCTGGCCCAGGCCACCACAGCCATGCAGATCGTTGGTCGCCGCCGTATCCGGCGAGCAGATGCCCATGGATGAGGCGCCGCTTGCGGTCAGGAAGAAGCGCAGCTCGCCCGCCGGCACGCAGCTCTCGCAGCTTCCGGTCGGCGAATGCTGAGCCACATCGTTGCCGTTGCGACAAAGGTGCCAGTGCTCGGAACACAGATCCGCGGCGCTGCACCCCACGCCCGTGGGATTGGCGCTGGTATCTCCGCCATGCAGGGAACACGTAGCGGGCAGCTCGGGCGAGCCAATCACCCCCGGTTGATCGAAACCGCCAGCGCACCCGGCGATGTTGGGCCAGTTGGCGACATCGCGGAAACCCTCGCGGGTGCCGTCCGAGCAGCCGACAGCTAGGGGCACGCCAGGCACGCCCGGCGGCTCCCCAACCTCACTCGGGACAGCGTCGACATCTGTCCAGGCCGGTTCGGCGTCCTCGGGTTGTGCCGCCGCGTCTGTGCGCGGGTTGCCGCCGCCCTGGTTTGCGAGCCCGCTATCAAGAACGCGACACCCAGGCAGGGCAGCGGCGACCAGGACGAAGGCTAGGACACGCACGGGCGAAGCCTAAGGCCAATCGAGGGCTTTTTCATCCCGCATCTTGGACCAGGAAAGGTCGCAAGGTTTGATTTCGCGGCCGGCCACCGCCATAGTGAAGTGCCATGCGGCGGGCTGAAGTCGAACGGAACACCAAGGAAACCCAGATCAAGGTCTCGGTCGACCTGGACGGCAGCGGCAAGACCGAGATCGCGACGCCGTTGCCCTTCTTCAGCCACATGCTCGACGCCTTCGGCCGGCACAGCCTGATCGACTTGAAGATCGATGCCCGCGGCGACGTGGAGGTCGACGGACACCACACCGTCGAGGATGTCGGGATCTGCCTGGGCCAGGTCGTGCGCGCAGCGCTCGGCGAGCGGCGCGGGATCTCGCGCTACGGCGATGCCACCATCCCCATGGACGAGGCCTTGGCGCGCGTGGCGATCGACCTCGGCGGCCGTGCGGCGTTCGTGTATCAGGCCGACGCGTTGAAGGGGCGCAAGGCGGGCAGCTTCGACGCCGAGCTGGCGCGGGAGTTCTTCTCCGCTTTTGCGTCGGCGGCCCTGTGCAATCTGCACATGGAAGTTCAACACGGAGAAAATGCCCACCACATTCTCGAGGCGCTCTTCAAGGCCTTCGCGCGCGCTCTGCGCCAGGCGGTGGCCATCGATCCGCGTGACGCAAACGTGCCTTCCACCAAAGGGACGTTGACTGCCTGACCCGGCCGGTGCATGTAAGGCGCCGATGGCAAAACCCCGCATCGCGATCGTCGACACCGGCAGCGGCAACTTGCGCAGCGTCGAGAAGGCGCTGGCCGTGGCCGGCGCGGACGGTTTCGTCACCCAAGACGCCGACCAAGTGGCTGCTGCCGACAAGGTGGTGACGCCCGGTCAGGGCGCGTTCGGCGCGTACGTCGCCGGGCTCGCTCGCGATGGGGGCGCCTTGCGCGACGCCGTGTTGGCCGCCATCCGCGCGGGCAAGCCCTACCTCGGCATCTGCATGGGCTTGCAGGTGCTTTTCGAGGGCAGCGAGGAGGAGCCGGGTTGCGCCGGGCTTGGCGTTCTGCCCGGTCAGGTGGTGAAGTTCAACGTCGCGTCGCCGCTCAAGGTTCCCCACATGGGTTGGAATGCGTGCCGCCGCGCCCCTGGCTCCGAGGTTCCACCCCTGCTGGCGGAGACGCCGGACGGCACGTACTTCTACTTCGTGCACAGCTATTTCCCGTTTCCAGCCAATGCCAAGGACGTGGCCTTGCGCGCCGATCACGGTGGTGAGTTCTGTGCAGCCGTGGCCCGCGACAACATCTTTGCCTGCCAGTTTCACCCGGAAAAGAGCCAGCGCGCCGGGCTCGCGCTGCTTTCGCGCTTCGTTTCCTTGTAGAAGGATCCCCATGCAGGTTTTTCCAGCCATCGATCTCCTGGACGGCAAGGCCGTGCGGCTCGAACAGGGCCGACCGGAAAGCGCCAAGATCTATTCCCACGCTCCCTGGGAGCTGGCCCGCCGTTTTGCCGAAGCCGGCGCCTCGCGATTGCACGTCGTCGATCTGGACGCGGCGCTGTCGGGAGGAGCGAAGCACAACCACGCCACCATCGAGAAGATCCTCGCGGCCGCTGGCGCGATGGAGGTCGAGGTGGGCGGCGGCATTCGTAGCCTGGAGGCTTGCGCTCGTATCTTCTCCGTGGGGGCGAAGTACGCGGTCATGGGAACCGCAGCCATCAAGACGCCGGAGGTGGTGAAGCAGGCATGCCAGCACTACCCGAAGCGCATCGTGGTAGCAGTGGACGCGCGGGGCGGAAAAGTCGCGGTGGAAGGCTGGAAGGAAGACACCGCGGCGGATGCACTCGAGATCGGAGCGCAGGTGGCGTCGGCGGGCGCTGCGGCGGTGCTGTACACGGACATCGGCCGCGACGGCATGCGCACCGGACCCAACCTGGAGGCCACCTCGTGTCTGGTGCGAACCATCGCGCCCTGCGCGGTCATCGCCTCGGGGGGCATGGCCAAGCTCGAGGACATCCACCAGGTTCGCGAAACCGGCGCGACGGCGGTGGTCATCGGCAAGGCGCTCTACGAGGGCGCATTCACCGTCGATGAGGCGCTGGCCGCCGCCGCCGTGCAAGCAAAGCCAGGAAACTAGACCATGCTCGCTCGCAGAATCATCCCGTGCCTCGACGTGGACGCCGGTCGCGTGAAAAAAGGCGTGCGATTCGTCGAGTTGCGCGACGCTGGCGATCCCGTGGAGGTCGCGGCGGAATACGATCGTCAGGGCGCCGACGAGATCTGTTTTCTCGACATCACGGCCTCATCGGACGAACGCAAGACCATGATCGACGTCGTACGGATGACCGCCGAGAAGGTCTTTTTGCCGCTGACCGTGGGCGGCGGCGTGCGCAAGGTGGAGGATGTTCGCGAATTGCTCCTTGCCGGTGCGGACAAGGCGGGCATCAACACCGCGGCCGTGCACGATCCCCAGCTGGTTCGCCGCGTGGCCGATGCCTTCGGAAGCCAGGCCCTGGTGGTCGCGGTCGACGCGCGCCGGCGTCCCGAGCGGCCGGGCGAGTGGGAGGTCTTCACCCACGGTGGCCGCAAGGGCACCGGTATCGACGCGGTGGCCTGGTGTGTGCGCATGGCCGAGCTGGGTGCCGGCGAGATCCTCCTGACCAGCATGGATCGGGACGGCACCCGCGATGGTTTCGATCTCGAGTTGACGCGCGCGGTTTCCGACCGTGTGCCGATTCCCGTCATCGCCTCGGGCGGTGTCGGCAACCTCGAACACCTCTACCAGGGCGTGGTCGTGGGCGGTGCTGACGCGGTGTTGGCGGCCTCGATTTTCCACTTCGGCGAGTACACCGTGGGTCAGGCGCGCGACTACCTGCGAGAACGCGGCGTTCCGGTCCGGCAGTAGGTCGCTGGCGTCGAGATCGAAGCAGTCTCGCCTGCCTGCGGTTGTCGTTCTGTGTCCGGAGGCGGAGGCCGGGTACAATGCCGGACGTGGAAGAAGCAAGCGCCTGCACGTGCCGCTTGTCGAGGGCGCATTCGTCGCGGACCTTGGTGCGGCGGCGGGCGACGTGACGATGCGCGGCCTCTCGCGGCGTTTCTGGGTGGTCGCGGCGGCGCTCGCGGCCCTGTCCGCGCTGGCCCTGTTCTGGCGGGCGCTCTTCTTCGGGCACAGCTTCGCCGAGCGCGATCTCGGTGCGTTCTACTACGCGACCAAGTGGCTGGTGGAGCCGCTGACCAAGGCCACGGGTGGCATTCCCCTGTGGAACCCGTTCTTCAACTCGGGTCAGCCGTTCGCGGGCAACCCCGAGCACGAGCTCTTCCACCCGATGACCGCGCTGTTCTTCCTGTTGCCGTTCGAATGGGCCTTCCGTCTTCAGGTGATCCTGCCGCCTCTTCTCGCGATCCCGTGCATGTACTGGTTCTTGCGGGTTCTCCGGCGCAGTCGCCCGGCCGCGCTCGCTGGCGGCCTGGCCTTTGGCCTCGGCGGCTTCACGCTGTCCGCGACGTGCCTGCTTCCGGAGCTCTTCACCGCCGTCCCGTTGCCGCTCACCTTGGGTTTCGCGGTTCGCGCGTTCAAGCGGCCTACCCTCGCCAACGTGGTGGGTCTTTCCTTCAGCCTCGCCCTGCAATGTCTGGCCGGTGAGCCAGGCACACTGCTGGTTCTGCCTCCCCTGCTCGTGGCCGCGCTGTCTTCCACCCGCGTTTCGTCGAGACCCAAGGGAGCCGTTTCGGTCGGGCTTGGACTGGTCCTGGGTGCTGCCATCGCCGCCGTGACGCTGCTGCCCGGCCTATACCATGCCAGCCGGACCATCCGAGCGGCCGGGCTGAGCGATTCCATGGCCAACGAATGGTCCATGCCCGCGGTCCGCCTCTTCGAGCTGTTCACGCCCCATGTCCTCGGGCACGTCGATCGCGGCGACCTCACGCGCTACTGGGGGCGGGTCTTGTATGGCAACAAGGTTTTTGCGTTCTACTACTCGCTTTATCCCGGGCTGCTGCTCGGTCTGCTCGCCACCATGGCCTGGTTGACCCGCCGCCGCGCGATGTGGCTGTGGGGCGCAGCGGCCCTGCTCGGCTTTCTCGTTGCGCTCGGCGATCGCTTCTTCCTGTGGCCGCTCTTGCGCTACCTGCCCGGGCTCTCCGGCGTGCGCTATCCCGAGAAGGTGTCGCTGCTCTTCTTCTTTCCCGCTCTGGTGGTTGCGAGCTACGGCTTCGACTGGTACGTCATGGGCCGAGCCCGTTCGCGACGGTTGCTCCTGGTTGTGCTGGGTGGGGTTCTTGCCGCGGGGCTGATGCTGGCGTCGGCGCTCGCGCTATTCGGGGGCAGGTTGGGTCACTTCATCTCGCTCGCGGACGCCATTCGCGATGCCCTGCGCCTGTCCGGGGTCGCCCTCGGCCTCTGGCTGGCGCTGTGGATCTCGCGCGGATGGCCGCGACGGCGGCGAGGGCTGCTTCTGTGCGGGCTGCTTTGCATCGATCTGGTCGCCGCTGGCCGCGAGCTGGTACCGACGGTGCCGCTCGCCCATCTGGCCAAACCACCCGCCTTCCTGGTGCCGCTCTTGCGCCCGGATCGCGACGATCTGGTCTTTCACATGGCGGAGTGGGATCCCCAGCTTTCCGCCACGAGTGGCCTGGCCAAACCGCCGATGCCGGCACGCTGGGGATTGCCCATGACCCTCGAACGCGATTTCGACTTCACGCAACTTCGCTGGACCTTCGAGGCCACGCGGGCGTGGATGCAGGCGGCCAATCGGGATCAGCGGCTCATCGAACCGCTTCTGCAGCGTCGGGGTGTCACGGCCATCATCCGCTTCGGCCCGGGCGTTCACTGGCAGGGTAACCACCTGGTGCGGCCCGACGGGGGCCCGGTGGTCGAGGTGCTCTTCGCCCACGACTCCAACCCCCTGGCCTTCGCGGCCTCACGGGTCGAGATCGCGCACGGCGTGCGCGGCTGGCAGGAGCGCATATCCGAGTTGGGGGCCGCGGTGGTCCGCACTGCCGTGGTCGAGGATGAGGAGCTTGCGACATTCGCCAATCCGCCCGGACCCGCCGATGTGCGTTTTCGTCGAACCAGCCCGATGGATTTGACGATCGACGTAGACGCCAAGGGACCGAACCCCTCGTTCGTGGCCGTCAACCAAACGTGGGATCCCAACTGGCGAGTCACGCGCGACGGGCTGCCGACGCGTCTGCTGCGCACCGACCTCGCGCTGTCCGGGCTGATCGTTCCCCCGGGCAGGCACCAGCTGGCGTTCGCGTATCGCGACGCCTGGCTGTCGGCCGGGATGGTCATCTCGCTGCTCGCCAGCCTCGGCGCGCTGTCGTTGCTCTTGCTGTCGCGGCGGCGCGCGGTTACACCTGGTAACCCAGGCCCTCGAGCTCCGCGGTCAGTCGCTGCACCTCGCGCGTGACCTGCGCTGGCGCGGGGCCGCCCATGACGGCACGACCGGCCACCGCGCGCGAGGCGCTCAACGATTGCAGGGCGGCGGTGTGTAGCTCCGGAGCGATCTGCGGCAGATCGTGGTCGGGCACGTCACGCAGGGACACGCCAAGCTGCTCGGCATGGCGGACCAGCTTGCCCACGATCTCGTGGGCGCGCCGGAAAGGTACGCCGTCGCGCACCAGGTGCTCTGCCAGATCGGTGGCGCCGAGCGCCGGATCGGCGGCCGCTTCCTTCATCCTCTCGGGATTCCATTCGAGTCCGGCGATGAGGCGCGGCAGCACGTCGAGCACGAGCCGCGTAGTCTCGATGGCGTCGTAGAACGGCTCCTGGGATTCCTGGAGATCCTTGTTGTAGGCAAGGGCAAGGCCCTTGCTCACGGTGAGCAGCGCCACCACGTCGCCGATGAGGCGGCCAGGCTTGGCCCGCATCAGCTCCGCGATGTCGGGATTGCGCTTCTGCGGCATCAGCGAGCTGCCCGAGCAGTGCCCTTCGCCCAGGCGCACGAAGCCGAATTCCGTCGTGGACCACAGCACCAGCTCCTCGCCCAGGCGCGACAGATGAACTCCCAGCAAGGCGCAAGCGAAGGCCAGCTCGGCGCAGAAGTCGCGATCCGAGACCGCGTCCAGGCTGTTGTGGGTCGGGCCGGTGAAGCCGAGGCCCTCGCTGGTTTGCTCGCGGTTGATGGGCAAGGAAGTCGCGGCCAGCGCGCCCGAGCCTAGCGGGCACTCCGAGGCGCGACGGGCGGCGTCGAGAAATCGCCCGCGGTCGCGGCCGAGCATCTCGACGTAGGCCAGCAGGTGATGCCCGAGGGTGACCGCTTGCGCGCGTTGCATGTGGGTGTAGCCGGGCAAAAGGGTGGCCGCGTGCTCTCGCGCTCGCCGCACCAGGGCCACGCGCGCCTTGTCGATGGCCACGACGATGGCGGCGGCGGAGGAAAGCGCAAGAAGCCGCATGTCTGTAGCCACCTGATCGTTGCGGCTGCGCGCGGTGTGCAGGCGGCGACCCGGATCGCCGATCAGCTCGATGAGGCGGCTCTCGACGTTCATGTGAACGTCCTCGAGCTCGGGATCCATCTTGCGTTCGCCGCGCTCGAATTCGCCGGCCACTTGTTCCAGGCCCGCAACGATTCGCTTGGCGTCGTCCTCGGAAATGAGGCCGACCGCGGCGAGCATGCGCGCGTGCGCCTGGCTGCCCCGCACGTCATCGCGCAGCAGGCGCTGATCGAACTCCACGCTGGCGTTCAGCGCCGCCGCCGCCTCGTCCATGGCGGCGGCGAAACGCGCGCCACGGCCTCCGGTCTTGGGGGTTACCCTGGGCTTGTCTTGTTCGCTCATCGCCTCGCAGAGTAGCAGGGTCCTTCTTCGACCGCACCTGGCAGCCGGGCTACGGCCGTGAGGCGACCGGGCGCGGCTATGGCGTGGGGAGCCGCCGAGCTTTGCTCGGCGCGGACCATCGCGGGAGAGTTTGGGAACCCACCCAGGGTTCCCATTATGAAAGCGTGGGGAGCCGCCGAG
>Ga0210133_1000434_pt1 | contig 15122 bp, 12 predicted proteins | sample Joice_ThreeSqC_D_2_FD_184874 | JGI IMG/M metagenome (GOLD analysis project Ga0210133, IMG submission 184874) | Wetland microbial communities from San Francisco Bay, California, USA, that impact long-term carbon sequestration - Joice_ThreeSqC_D1... | ecosystem: Environmental > Aquatic > Marine >...
CGCGGCGCCGCGCACAGGCTGGCGAGCACCACCTGGTCCGGACGCGGCATCGAGACGGTGAACACGCCGTCCCGGTCGATGTTACGATACGTCGAGTGACGCGGCGTGCAGACGAACCCGAAGTAGTTCTGCCACCCCATCGGCGTGACCATGTGCTTGGGCGCCAGGTTGGGCGAGCCGTCTTCCTCGAGCGTGCCGATCACGGCAAGTGGCGATACCCAGAAAAATCTATCCCAGATAGGTTTATCTAAATCTAGCTCAACCAATTTCTGCAATGGTCTCGCGGTCATCTGCGGCCTCCCGGCTGGATCGTCTTTACATCATGGCACCGGCGGCCGTAAATAGCCACATGGCCCGGGAGGATTGAGCGCTGCCGGCGGCGGGAGCCGCCGGCGACAACAGGGAGAACAGATGCAGACACACGTTTCGATTCGCGGCGCGGAACTCACGGAAGACCTCGGCGCACGGGTCGAGTCGCTGGCGGCCGACCTGTCGAGCCGCGCCTCCGGCCTGCAGCTGGCCAAGTTCGTGCTCGAGGAACGGGAGACCGGCAAGTCCGTGGGAGTCGTGCTCTCCTGGGGGGAGAAGGAGGAGACGGTCGTGCGACACGGAGAGGCGAGCGACTGGGATCGAGCCTTCCTCGATCTGCAGCGCCGACTGGAGCGGGCCCTGGAAGAGACCGAGCCGACCGGGACTTGAGCGGCGGCGGAGGACCGGGCTAGACTGAAGTGGTCGAGCCGGTCTCAGGGCCGGAGCACAATCACGGGACTGCGCCCCTCGGATCATCGTGAACGCCCGTCGTTCACGGAGAGGAGGCGCCATGCCGCAGACGTTCGAGCTCGTTCTCACCGGATTCGATTTTCCCCGCAAACTCCCGCGTCGCAAGGCCAACTTCCGCTTCGTGGCGGACGTGCGGTACGTGAACGGACGCGGCGAGCACGACACCGAGCACTCCGTTCTGCCGGACCTCGATCGGTTCTGGGAGTGCGATCCCGAACGCAGCTCCGCCCCGGAGTTCGTTCGCGGGCCCGAGAAAGGGAAGAGCGCTTCACTCGACATGTCGCGTGTCGACGACTGGGACCGTCTCGTGCTGCTCGTCCGGGGCGACTCGGTGCACTCGGTCCAGTTCAAGGTGCTGGACGTAAATCGGTCGGACGGTTGGGACCGCATGCGCCGGGCGCTCGGCGACGTCGTCGCCGCGCTGATCGGACGTGCCCGGGCATCGATTCCCGAGAAGGCGTGGGTCGCGTCCGACTCCCTCGGGACGGCCGCCAGCGACCTCGAGTCCAGTCTCGTCGCCCGGCTCGCCGGAGGCGACCAGCAGCTGTTCCGGGGATCCACGGCCCTGTCGGCGCCCGGCGAGTACGAAGTGTCGGGGGAGGGTACCGAGGGCCGCTACTCCATCCGCTGCCGGCTCGACGTGCGGCCTGACTGACCGCCGTTACGATCCCGTTACGGTTCATTCTGCAGGTGACCCTTGACGGCGCGGTTAACAGCGTTAATGTAACAGTGTTAACTTAACGCCGTTAAGGGTGACCTATGACCGACATTCACGTGGAAGACAAAGTCCGCTCGCGGGAGACCGAGGCGGCGATCCTGGACGCCGCCAGGGACCTGCTGGCCGAGGGAGGCCTCGATGCCCTCTCGATGCGGGCCGTGGCGGCCCGGGTCGGCCTGAGCGCCACCGCCATCTACCACTGGTTCCAGGGCAAGGAAGACCTGGTGGACCGCGTGGTGGCGCACGGCTTTCAGCGCTCGGAGGCCTACATGCGGACCGCGATCGAGGACTTGCCCGCCGGCTCGATGGAGCGGGTGTCGGCGCTCGGCGAGGCCTACATCCGGTTCGCGCTCGAAAATCGGGAGTACTTCAAGATCATCTTCGCGATCCAGACGCCGGCCCCCCGGCACATGGAGGACGTGCCGGGCCAGGGCGGCTACCGGGTCCTTCGGGAGTGCGTTGTCGAGGCGATGGAGGCCGGCAACATGCGACGCGCGGAGCCTGATTTCGTGGTCCTGTTTCTGTGGTCCCTCGTGCACGGGCTGGTCACGATCTTCATGGCCTGCGAACCGCAGGACCTGCTCGCCGAGACAGGCTGCTGCGAGGGACTCGACGAGAAGGAGCTTACCATAGGCCTGTTTGAGAGATTCCGGGAGATGGTGCGCGAGGGACTCGCGCCGCGGGCGGAGCCGCAAGGGGGGCGGAATGGCTGAGTGGATCGAGAGAGCCCTGACGGGCCGAATGGTCATCGCGACGGTCCTGCTGCTCGGCGTGGTCGTCCCGGCCAGAGGGCAGGGGGTCGGAAACCAGGAAGACGCCACGGAATCTCCGGTGCTCAGGGCGGGGAGCGGCCTCTCGGCGCAGGTCGGGCTGGGAGAGTCGCTGCCGTCCGGGAGCGGTTCGTCCGCCGGCGAGGAGACGGTCCCGGACGACCAGGGAACGGTCCGGCCCTACACGCTGGAGCGGGCGGTGGCCATCGCACTGCGGAACAACCGGCAGGTCGCGGTCTCGCAGTACGACCTGGAGCTGGCCAGGAAGCAGGTCTCGGAGGCGTACGGCAGCCTGTTCCCGGACATCGACGGATTCGCGTCGCTCCAGCGCAACCTGGAGCTTCCTTCGGCTTTTCTCCCGAAGATCTTCATCGACCCTGACGCCGATCCGAACGACCTGATCGCGGTGACCTTCGGAGCGCAGAACCAGTGGAACGCAGGGCTGAGCCTCAACCAGCCGCTGTTCGACGCCGGCGTGTTCGTCGGCGTGAGCACGGCCGGCGCGTTCAGGAACCTGGCGGAAGAGAGCCTGCGAGGAACGGCGCAGGCGATCGCCACGTCCACCCGGATCGCCTATCTGAACGTCCTGCTCGCCCAGGAGGCCGTCCGGGTCACTCAGAACAGCATCGACCGGGTGCGCCAGACGCTCGAGGAAACGCGAGCCCTCAACCGCGCCGGTCTGGCGGGCGACTACGACGTCCTCCGCCTGGAAGTCCAGATGGCGAACATCGAGCCGAACCTGCGGCGGGCGGAGAACCAGGTGGACGAGGCCCGCCGCCTGCTGGCGATCGAGATGGGCATCGGGGACGGCGAGAGCGCGGCCGCGTTCGGCGAACTGCACCAGATCGCCCTTTCCGAAGGCGCCGAGAACACGGAAGACAACCGGGCCCTGTTGTCCTTCACGGGCGTTCCCGAGGCGGCGCACTCGACCCCCGAGCAGCTGGAGACCGTGGCGTTCGCCAACCGGACGGATCTCGTTCAGGCGCAGCTCCAGCGGGACCTGGAGGAGGCGCGGGTCAAGTACGAGCGCACCCAGCTCTTCCCCCGGCTGTCGGGGTTCCTGAACTGGGGACTTCAGGCACAGGAGAACGGGGCGCTGAACTTCTTCGGCGAGAATCCGGACCAGAGATTCACCACGTCGGCGGTGGGGGTGCAGCTCGACGTGCCGATCTTCTCGGGCGGCCGTCGGTGGAATCGGGTCGAGCAGAGAAAGATCGGGGTCCGGCAGGCCGAGGAGCGAATCGCGGACCTCCGCCAGCGAGCGGCGAACGAGATCGAGACCGTCCTCGCACAGCTCACCGAGTCGAGGTCGCGAGCGGAAGCGCAGCGACAGGCGGTGAGCGAAGCGCAGCGGGGATTCGACATCGCTCGAACGGAGTATCTCGCCGGAACTCAACCGCGCATCGAGGTGACGGAGGCCGAGCTCGCCCTCAGGCAGGCGGAGCAGAACTACGCTCTCGCCGTCTACGACTACCTGGTGGCGCAGGTGCAGATCGATCTCGCCCTGGGCGTGGTTCCGGTGGTGGATCCGATCGTGGAGTCGATGATCGAGGGAGACATCAAGCCCGAGGACCGGGTCGATCCGGTTGCCGACGGCGGCGCTATACCCAGTGATGACAGGGAAGGAAACCGATGAGGACGAGTCGAGCGATGGGAATGGACCGGGCGCGTGCCTTCCTGGGAGGCGCCTCTCTGCTGGCGGCTGGCGCCCTCGCCGCTTGCGGGTCGCCCGAGGCCACGGGAAACGAGGCCGAGCCCGCCGGCGGGGCCGCGTACGTGAAGGTCGTAAACGTGGTGGCGCGGACGGTCGAGCCGACCGACTTCACCTCATACGTGCGCCTCACCGGCAACGTCGAGGCGTACGAGGACGTGGTGGTGAGCTCCCAGGAGAGCGGCGTGATCGAGCGGGTGATGGTGGACAAGGGCTCGCGAGTGCGCGCGGGCCAGGCCCTGCTGAAGATAGACGACAGGACCCTCATCGCGCAGGTGAACGAGGCGCAGGCGAACGCCGCGCTGGCCCGCGAGCGCTTCGAGAGGCAGCGCCAGCTGTGGGAGGACGAGGGAATCGGCAGCGAGATCACGTTCCTCCAGACCCGGTACGAATCGGAGTCCGCGGATGCCCGGCTGGACTTCCTCGAGGCACGGCTTGCGAGACACACGATCGCGTCGCCGATCACCGGCGTTCTGGAGGACCGGTTCGTGGACGTGGGCGAGATCGTGGCTCCCGGCACGCCGGTGGTCAGGGTCCTCACGCCGGACCGCCTCAAGGTGGTCGGGGGCGTACCGGAGCGCTTCGGACCGTGGATCGCGAAGGGCGGAGCAGCGGTTCTCAGCTTCGACGTGCTGCCGGGGCAGGTGTTCGAGGGCAAGATCGATAATGTCGGAGCTGCCGTGGATCCGCAGAACCGGACGTTCCGGATCGAGATCCTGCTCGACAACCCGGAGGGTCGCCTGAAGCCGCAGATGGTGGCCAACGTCCGTGTGGCCACGGAGCGCCTGGAGGGCGTCATCGTCGTGCCGCAGGACGTGGTCGTCCGAACGGAGGACGGCTATCAGGCTTTCGTCGTCGCCGACGGTCCGAACGGCCCCGTGGCGGAGGCGAGGGTCGTGACCCTCGGACCGAGGTTCGAGAACGAAGTGGTGATCGAGAAGGGGCTGACCTCGGGGGATCGGCTGATCGTGACGGGACACCAGATGGTGGATGCCGGCGACCGGGTGAGGGAAGTGAAGGAGGAGGAAGCCCGATGAGCTGGCTCCGAAAGCTGTGGCGCGGGCGTGGTGCGCCCACGGACGAGGAACGTCTCGCCGCCGGGAGCGCGGCGGACCGGCTGTTCGAGCGCCGCGACCCCCTGAAGACGGACCTCGGCAGGTACAAGACGTTCTGGCTGACCGACTTCGCCGTCGACCATCCGGTCAGCGTGCTGACGCTGATCGTCCTGATCATCATGGGCGGACTGTATTCCTACCTCACGATCCCCAAGGAAGCGTCGCCCGACGTCACGATCCCGTTCGTGGCGATCAACACGATCTACTCGGGCGTCGCTCCGGAGGACATCGAGACGCTGGTCACGCGGCCTCTCGAGGAGGAGCTGAACAAGATCTCCGACATCAAGACGCTCACGTCCCAGTCGGTCGAGAGCTTCTCGAGCATCACGGCCGAGTTCGAAGCCGGAATGGACATGACGGAGGCCCTTCAGCTCGTGCGGGAGAAGGTGGACATCGCCAAGCCCGAGCTTCCGGAGGCGGCCGAAGAGCCGGCGATCGTGGAATTCAACTTCTCCGAGTTCCCGATCATGCAGGTGAATGTCTCCGGCGAGTACAACCTGGTGCGGCTCAAGGAGCTGGCCGAGGACATTCAGGACAGGATCGAGCAGATCCCGACCGTGCTCAGCGTCCAGCTCACCGGAGGGCTGGAGCGCGAGGTCAAGGTGGATGTGGACCTCGGGAAGCTGAAGTTCTACGGGATATCCTTCACCGACGTGATCGAGGCGATCGCGTTCGAGAACGTGACGGTGCCGGGCGGAACGATCGACGTGGGCGACCTGAAGTACCTCGTCCGGGTCCCGGGCGAGTACGAGGAGGCGCTTCCTCTCGAAGACATCGTGATCGACGCCCCCGGCGACCGCCCGATCTACGTCCGGGACGTCGCGACGGTGGACTTCGGTTTCAAGGAGCGCGAGAGCTTCGCGCGCCTGAACGGAAACCCGGTGGTCACCCTGAACGTGAGCAAGCGCACCGGCCAGAACATCATCGAGACGTCGGACGCGGTGCGCGCCGTCATCGCGGAGATGGAACCGGAGTTTCCCCCGACGACGCACGTGAGCATCACCTCGGACCAGGCGAAGTACGTCCGCAGCATGGTCAGCAACCTGGAGAACAACATCATCTCCGGCCTCATCCTGGTCGTGGCCGTCCTGCTGTTCGCGCTCGGCGTACGCAACGCCTCTTTCGTGGGCGTCGCGATCCCGTTGTCGATGTTCCTGTCGTTCAGCGTGATGCAGATCCTCGGCTTCACGATGAACATGGTCGTCCTGTTCTCGCTGATCCTGGCTCTCGGGATGCTGGTGGACAACGCGATCGTCGTGGTGGAGAACATCTACCGGTTCCGCGAGGAGGGATTCGATCGCAAGGCGGCAGCGAAGCTGGCCACCGCCGAGGTCGCGATGCCCGTGATCGCCGCCACGGCGACCACCCTGGCCGCCTTCGCGCCGATGGCGTTCTGGCCGGGGATCACCGGCGAGTTCATGAGCTACCTGCCCAAGACTCTGATGATCACCCTGACGTCGTCCCTTCTGGTCGGACTGATCGTCAACCCGACCCTGTGCTCCCTGTTCATGCGGGGGGACACGGAGCCGCGGGCCCAGCTGACGCGCGAGTTCAAGATCGGGGCGTGGGTAGCGGGAGCGCTCGTCCTCCTCGTGCTCGCGAGGGGCCGCCCCCTGACCTCGGTTCTGCTCGCGGCCACCGTCGTCGGTCTCATCCTCCTCAACCGGTTCGTGCTCGATCCCGTGGGCCAGTGGGTACGCGACCGGGCTTTGCCCGCGACGCTGCATTTCTACGAGGGACGCCTGCGCTGGGCGCTCCGGCACCGGCTGCTGGTGATGGGGTCCACGGGCGCGCTGTTCGTCGCGGTCCTGATGCTGTTCGGCGTCTTCAACGCGGGAATCGAGTTCTTCCCCGAGGACATTCCGCCGGACGACATCTGGGTGCAGGTGGAAACTCCGGTCGGAACGCGCGCCGAGGTGACCGATGGAATCGTCCAGAGAATCGAGCGGGAGCTGGAGACCATCCCGGGCCGCGAAGACTACGAGTCCGTCGTCGCGACGACCGGATCCAAGATCGCCGACTTCGGCAGTCAGACCGGATCGCAGTACGCGACGGTGACCGTGAGCTTCGTGGACTTCGAGCTGCGTGAGCACGACACTCGGGAGACCCTCGAGGCGATGCGATCGGCGATCGGCGAGGACATAGCGGGCGCGACCATCTCGGTCGACCGGCCCAACATGGGGCCGCCCACGGGGCTGCCGATCAACATCGAGATCATCGGCGAGGACTTCGGGGTCCTGAAGGAGCTGGGGGACCGGCTGGTCGCGCTGCTGTCGAATTCGGACGTGGCGCAGAAGCTGGAGGGGCTCGAGAGCGACATGGACGACGCGCGACCCGAGCTCCGGGTCGACGTGGACCGGGAGCGGGCCGCCCTGTTCGGCGTCACGACGCTGGACATCGGAAGCACGGTGCGGAGCGCGATCAACGGCACCGAGGCCTCGGAATTCCGCTACGGTGAGGAGGAGTACGACATCGTCGTTCGTCTCGCCGAGCAGTATCGCTCGGACCTCTCCGCCCTGGCCGAGCTGACCGTCGAGAATGACCTGGGGGATCCCGTGCCGCTCACGGCGATCGCCAGCTGGCGTGTGGAGGAGGGCCTCGGCGGAATCAACCGGAAGGACATGGACCGGGTGGTGACCGTGTCGTCGGACGTGCGGGCCGCCTACAACGCGAACGCGGTGCTCGGGGAGGTCCAGGAGACCCTGCAGGACTTCCAGGCGGAGCTCCCGGCCGGGTACCGCATGACCTACACGGGACAGCAGGAGGAGCAGCAGGAGTCGGAGGTGTTCCTGTTCGAGGCTTTCCTGTGGGCCCTGTTCCTGATCGCGTTCATTCTCATCTCGCAGTTCGACTCGATCCTGAAGCCGGGACTGATCCTGAGCACCGTGATGCTCTCGACGATCGGCGTGCTGATCGGACTGCTGATCTTCCACATGCCGTTCGGCGTGATCATGAGCGGCGTAGGAGTGATCAGCCTTGCGGGGATCGTCGTGAACAACGCGATCGTCCTGATGGACTACATTCACGTCCTGCGCGACCGGGACGGGCTGAGCGACCACGAGTCGCTTGTCATGGCGGGTGTGACCCGCTTCCGTCCCGTGACGCTGACCGCTATCACGACGGTCGTCGGACTCATCCCGCTGGCGGTCGGCCTGAACATCGATTTCAACCGCTTCTACAGGACTCTGAATCCGAACATCTTCTGGGGCGGCGCACAGGCAGCGTGGTGGGGACCGATGGCGATCGCGGTGATCGCGGGACTCAGCTTCGCCACGTTCCTGACGCTCATCCTTCTGCCCGTCATGCATTCGCTGCTCGACGGCACGGTGGCGTTCTTCCGGCGTCACTTCCGGGCGAACGGCCGGTCGGCCCTGCACCTCGACGAGAAGGCGGAAGGGACGGAGACGGGGGAGGGCGAGAGAGAGTGGGCTACCGTGTGATTCGCGGCCGGAGGGCCTACCGGGCCAGGAAGCCCAGCATCCAGGCGCCGCCCAGAGCCCCGTAGATGCCGAGGATGTATCCCGCCACAGCCATCAGCAGGCCCACGGGGGCCATGGCGGGGTGATAGACGCTGGCGACGATCGGCGCGGTCCCCGCTCCGCCGATGTTGGCGACGCTGCCGGTGGCGACGAAGAAGAACGGCGCCCGGATGAGCCGTGCCACGGCCAGCATGACGCCCACGTGCACGGCGATGACCAGCATTCCGGCGAAGAAGAAGGCGGGGGCCGAGAGCACCTCGAGCAGATTGCCCTGCGCTCCGATCGCCGTGAGGAGGAGGTACAGGGCCGCGTAGCCCACCCTGGACGCGCCGGCTTCCTCCATGTTCCGGACGGGAGTGAAGCTCAGCAACAGTCCTCCCGTCACGACGATCAGCACCGCCCAGGTCGTGTGGCTGATGATGGTCGGGTCACCGAGGACGGGAAGGACCTCGCCGAGACGCACGGCCACGATCGCTCCCGCGAACCCGAGACCCACGATGATCGCGAGGTCCCGGAGCCCCGTGGGGCGACGGTGGGTATCCATGTCCGCCAGCAGTGCGTTGGTCTCGGCGAGGGCCGACGTGTCCGCGCGGAGCCGCCGGTCGAACACGGCCTGCCATGCGGTGAGGAACAGCAGTACGCCCATCCAGCCGTAGCCGACTACCGTGTCCACCACGATGATCGGTCCCATGATGGCGTCGGGGGTTCCCACGCTCTCGGCGATCGCCACCATGTTCGCCGTGCCTCCGATCCAGCTTCCCGTCAGGGCCGCGAGACCTTTCCAGCCCTCGGGCGGCAGCCAGCGGGCGAACGCAATGTAGGCGATCTGCGCGCCGAGCATGATCCCGACCGAGCCCGCCGTCACCATGATCAGGGCCGTGCGGCCGAGCTTGAGGATGCTCTTGAGGTCGACCGTGATCATGAGCAGGAGAAGCGCCACCGGGAGCAGATAACGCGTCATCCAGTCGTAGACGGGCGAGGACATCGGGATGATGCCCACCGTGGTGGAAAGGGTGGGCACGAAATAGCAGTAGATCACGGCCGGAGTGATGCGGAACACCTTCTGGAGCGCCGGCATCTCGCTGATCCAGAAGATCCCCGCGAACACCGCCGCCAGGTAGCCGAATACAGCCATCGGCTCCTGGATGAGGGGGGTCATGGCGTGGCGCTACCGGGCGTCCGCGGGCGGCCCGCCGATCGCCTGGGCTTCGGGCTTCCCGGTCCTCAGCGACGCCGGCTCGACGCGGTTTCCTCCCGCGGCCTTGGCGGTGTAGAGGGACGCGTCCGCCGCCCTGACGAGCTCGGCCGCGCTGTTCATCGTGGGTCCGGACACGGCCACGCCCGCGCTGACCGTGATCCGGTTTCCGCCAGGCATCTCGTGCCCGGCCAGCGTCTCGCGGACGCGCTCCGCGTATCGCCTCCCTGCGAGCGCGTCGCCGCCGGGCAGGATCGCCAGGAACTCCTCTCCTCCGTATCGGCCCGCGATGTCGGAATCGCGGGTCTCTCGCTTCAGGATCTCACCGAAGGCGCGAAGCGCCTCGTCGCCCTCCGCGTGCCCGTAGGTATCGTTGTAGCGCTTGAACTTGTCGAGGTCGAACATCACGACCGCGAGGGGCATCCCCCGCTGGGAAGCGGCGAAGTGCTGCCCCAGGAAGATGTCCAGCATTCGCCGATTCGCGAGCCCCGTCAGCGTGTCGCTGAGAGCCAGATCCATGGCGGAGCTCTTCTGCCGGCGCAGCAGCTCGGCCATCGATCCGAGCCCGAGGCTGGCCGCGATGAACGCCACGGTGACGCCGCCGGCGATGCGCCAGTCGACTTCCGCGCCGATGACGAGCGCCGGGACGATCTCGATCGCGATCATCAGGATCATGGCGATCAGCAGCCCGGCGGTCGCTCCTTCCCAGCCCCGGTAGTAAGCGAGCAGGAAGGCGGGCACGAGGGCCAGCAGCCAGACCAGGCCCGCCAGGTCGGCCAGCGAGCTGGGCCATACGATGGCCGCCAGTCCGGCCACGACCAGGGCCACGAGGCTGATGACGAGGGCGCGCGGCGGTACGGTGTTGTCGGTTCCAGCGTCAGGTCGTGGCTCGTTCATGAGTAGCCGATTTGGAGTCGCGCCGGGATTGCGGGTGGCGCCCGTCCGACATCATGCACGCCGAAGTATGGCTCGACCAAGCCGGGGTGACAAGCGCTCCCCGGTTGCCGCCCGTGCGAGCGGCCGCGATCTTCCTGAACGCCGGGAGACGTACGCCCCGGACGGTCAAACCAGGTCAGGCATTGCGGCCCGAGAAACCATGCCAGGTGAGTGGACGGTAGTGCGCATACACGGAAACAGGGGACTCCCCGCCCTTGACGGTGGCGAGTTCCTGGGCTGCATCGCCTCGGTGCGGGGCGAACTCGCCGAGACGCGCTGGCACCACCGGTGGGTCCCGGATTCCTCCGGCCAGGCGCGAGACGGCCTCCGCGTCGAGCTTCCGTACGGTTCGGCCGAGATGAAGCGGCTCCTCAAGGCGCTCGAGGACAGGATCCCCCCACCGGACACCGTCGATTGCGAGCCTCTGCGCAAGCAGGTGGACCTGGACAACGTGCAAAGCGAAGAAGAGCTGGAAGTGTGTCTCGAGGTTCTCTGGAGATACTCGGAGTTCATCTCGGACCTGTGGGCCCGTAATCCGGCGCTGACCGCAACCTCGATCCGGGATTTGACGCCCGGGGCGTTCCTCTCCTTCGTGACGGGGGACCGGCGCCACCTGGAGAGGGCGATGGACGAGCAGGCCGTCGCCAACGTACCCGCGGTGGCGTTCGGTCGGGCCATGGGACTGATCCGCGAGGCTCGGCTGAAGTACCACATACCTCCGTCGAACCGGGACGAAGCATCGGCGGCCGCGCGCATCCACCATCTCGCCGGCTGTACCTTCGCCTCCCGCTACTATCCCTTCCGTCAGACCGTGTGAGCAGGCGAGTCGTCCTCCCGGTCGGTGCCGCGATCCTCGTTGCGGCCGTGGGTCTGGGCTACCTGGCGGGCTCGACGGTGCGGAGCTACGAGAGGCAGGATGGGGCGGGGTGGTCCGATTCTGCAGTGGAACCGTCGTGGCTCCAGATTCCTGCCCCGGACGTGGAATTCCGCACGCCCGAGGGAAGCGCGGCCCACCTGAGCGACTACCACGGGCAGATCGTCCTGCTGAACTTCTGGGGCACCTGGTGTCCTCCGTGTCTCGTCGAAATCCCGCACCTGATCCGAGTCCAGAAGTCGCTGGCGGGGCTGGGGGGCACGATCGTGGGGCCGGCGGTGGATTCGGGCAGCGGCGAGAGCGTTCTGAAGTTCGCGGCGGAGCACGGCATCAATTACCCGATCTGGATGTCCGACTCCGAGACGGCGGTGAGCCGGTTCGGAGCTGCCGGCTTCCCCTTCACGCTCCTGATCGACCGGGACGGTGTCATCCGGAAGGTGTACCTGGGGCCGCAGACGTCACGGGGCCTGCTGGCCGACGTTCGCGCCCTGGATGACGCGGGCCTTCCGCCCGCTGAAGTGACGCCGCCACGTCAGCCGAGCGGCTCGCCCTCCGGCTCCAGCAGCTGACCGCGATACAGGCGCGCGTACATACCGCCCTCCGCAACCAGGTCGGCGTGCGTCCCCTGCTCGAGTATCCGGCCATCGTCGATCACGATCACCCTGTCGGCCCGCTGCACGGTCTTGAGCCGGTGCGCGATGATCAACGTTGTCCGACCTTCCATCACGGTCTCCAGCGCCTGTTCGACCAGAGCTTCGCTCTCCGTGTCGAGGCTGCTGGTAGCCTCGTCGAGAATCAGGATCTCGGGCTCCTTCAGGAAGATCCTGGCGATCGCGATGCGCTGGCGCTGTCCGCCGGAAAGGCGGATGCCGCGTTCCCCGACCATCGTCTCGTACCCGGCCGCGAGTCCCTGGATGAACTCGTGGGCGTGCGCGAACCGGGCAGCCTGGATCACCTCCTCGGACGAGGCCTCGGGTCTCCCGTAGGCGATGTTCTCGTAGATCGTGTCGGCGAACAGGAGCGGCTCCTGGGGCACGATCCCGACGGCCGTCCGGAGCTCGATGAGAGGCAGGCGCCTTAGATCGGCGCCCCGCAGGGTGATCACCCCCTGGGTCGCATCCCAGAAGCGCGGCACGAGCGAGGCGAGCGTGGACTTGCCCGCGCCGCTGGGTCCGACCAGAGCGACGATCTCCCCCGGCAGGATCTCGAGGTCGAGGCTCCTCAGCACCCACGGCTCGTCCGGTCCGTAGCGGAACCAGACGTCGCTGAAGATGAGACCACCGGGGTCGCTGGCCGGCGGGAGGGCCTCCGAGTGCCGCGGTTCCTTGATCGTCGGCTCCGTGTGCAGCAGGTCGAAGACACGCTTCGCCGCGCCCATCGCCTCCTGATAGCTGCTGTACAGCGAGGCCAGCGCCGTGATCGCGGCCGCGACCGACACGGCGTACAGAAGGAAGGACACGAGCTCGCCGGGCGTTATCTGACCCTCGAGCACCAGCAGGCCGCCCTTCCACAGAACGACCACGATCCCGCCGAAGGCGATGAACGTGATCATGCCGTAGAAGATCCCCCGGACGAGAGCGCGCTGGATCGCCGTCTTGAGTGCGCGCGCGATGCGGCTCGCGTACCGCTTCTCCTCCCACCCCTCGCGGGTGAAGCTCTGGACGATCGGAATCTGTGTGAAGGCCTCCTCCGCCACGGCGTTCGACTCGGCCAATTCGTCCTGCACTCGGGTGCTCTTGGCCCGCAGGACGCTGCCGAAGGCGTAGGCGCTGAGCACGACGATCGGAGCCACCGTGATCGTCGTCACCATCAGGTCCGTGTGGAGGACGGCGAGCAGGGTGAGCGCTCCGACCAGGTACAGGATCTGACGCAGGAACTCGGCGATCTGATGACTGAGCACCGTCTGGAGCGTCGAACAATCCGAGGCGAGGCGGCTCGTCAGCTCGCCCGAGCTCCGTTCCGCGTAGAACCCGGGCGACAGCGTGAGCAGGTGCGCGAACAGCTGGGTTCGCAGGCCGGCGATCACGCGCTCCGCCGTCGCGCTGAGAAGGAATACCTGCACGAAATTGAACACCGCCTGTGCGGCGAACACGATGAACAGTAGTCCGGCGATCGAGTTCAGCGCCGAAGCGTCACGATTCTCGAACGCCGCGTCCATCAGGTGGCGGACGAGCAGCGGGAACGCGAGACCGATCGCGGCGCTGATCACGAGGGCGACGGCGGCGGCGGACAGTGCCGCCCGGTGCGGCCTCAGGCGAGGCAGCAGCTGCTGGATGGCGAACAGCGAGAAGTTGGACTTGCCCTCTCGGGTGGTGATCATCGAATGACTGGATTCCCGGTTTCGTCGTGGGACCGCGGCGCCTATCTTCCCGTCCGTCGACGAGCGGAACCTACCGCCCGTCCGCCGTGGGCACCATACGGGCCAGCGGCCCCCCGGGGAGATTCCGGCCCACGGTCAGTTTCCGACCAACATACCTGCCCGAGAGAGGCGTATCGTGTCTGATTCGAGCCGTTTGCGTACGTGGAGCCGGCTGACCTGGCTGGCGGCGGCCGACACCCTCTTTCTGATCGCGTTCGGCGGATTCGTCCGGATCAGCGAGAGCGGGATGGGATGCGGAGATCACTGGCCGCTGTGCAACGGCCAGCTGGTTCCCGACATGACCTTCGCGACCTTCGTCGAGTACGGGCACCGGATCATCGCCGCTGTCCTTGCGCTGCTGGTCGTTACCGTGGCCGTGACGGCTCGCAAGTGGAGCGCCGACGGCGGTCCGCGCTGGTCTCGCCTCAGAAGGTCCGCGTACCTCGCGGTCGTGCTCCTCGTAGTGCAGATCCTGCTCGGCGCGGTGACGGTGTGGTTGGAGCTGCCCCCCGCCACGGTCATTCTCCACCTCGGCACCGCGATGCTGCTGATGGGAATCCTGATCGCCGCCGCTCTCGAGGCGGGCGCGGACGTGTCCGGGAGAACCATGAGGGTGTCGGATGCGGCCGCCGGAGCCACGCTGTGGACCGCGGTGTACGGGTTCGTTCTCATCCTGGCCGGTGGACTCGTGGCCAATCTGGACGCCGGATTCGCCTGCCAGGGATTTCCCGCCTGCAACGGCAGCTGGATGCCGTCCGGGAATCCGCTGATGCAGGTTCACTGGGGTCACCGGCTGCTCGCTTACGCATTCCTTCCGTGGGTCCTGATCCTGCCGCGGTTCGTGAAGAAACGCCGTGAGAATGACCGGGGCGCCCGGCTCGCGGCGATCGCGGTGGTGACCCTCGTGGTCCTTCAGGTGCTGATCGCCGCCGGCATGGTCTCGATGTCGATGCCCGGTTGGATGCGTGCCACGCACGTGGCACTCGGTGCGGCGATCTTCGGAGCCCTCGTGTGGCTCGCCTGGACCGTAGCGAGACCGGTTCGGGGCGCCATCGGGGGTCCCTGAGTCCTTTCGGCCGGGGCACGGCCCATCGGACTGCCTTCAGACCGACTCGAGCAGGGCGACGTGTCCGAGGCCTCCGGCAGCGCAGATGCTCACCACGCCCTTGCTGCCGGCCGAGAGGG
>Ga0210133_1000435_pt1 | contig 15094 bp, 7 predicted proteins | sample Joice_ThreeSqC_D_2_FD_184874 | JGI IMG/M metagenome (GOLD analysis project Ga0210133, IMG submission 184874) | Wetland microbial communities from San Francisco Bay, California, USA, that impact long-term carbon sequestration - Joice_ThreeSqC_D1... | ecosystem: Environmental > Aquatic > Marine >...
AGTATAAAACATAAACCACTTTTTTTCTTTTTGATTCCAGATAACTACGGGATCGGCAGCACCATCATAAACCGGGTCACGAAACAATGGCTTGGAAGCTACCTTGCCGGATTCTTCAATTTCCTGTGCAAGGCTAATTAAGAATATTGGAAATAAAAAGATGGTAATAAGAATGCGGATCATATACATGCTAGATACTTTCATAAAATAAATAGAGCATCCCCGATAATTTATTTTATTAGTACAAGTTTTTTAGTTTCCGAAAATTTTCCTGCCTTCCCGTCTTTGCCCAGAACTGTAAGCCTGTAAAAATAAATTCCACTTGGCAAAGTACTTCCATTAAATTCAACCTGATAATTTCCGGCAGGCTTTTCTTCATTAACCAATGTTGCTATTTCTTTTCCTAAAAGACTATAAACCTTTAAAGTAACGAACTTCATAAATGAAGTTCCTACAGAAGTTTCCCATTTGGCGATGTTTGAAGGAGCTATTGTATATCTAATAGTTGTTGTAGGATTAAACGGATTAGGATAGTTTTGAGAAAGTTTGAATTCACCCGGTTTACTACTGAAATCTTTAACAGAAACCATGGAAGGTGTAATTAATGCGGATGCACTGTCACCTGGAATATAAACATCCTTAGCATTTGCCATAGAATCCCGTAACGCTGCAATATAATGATCCCTGTTAGACAGGTATGTAGCTTTAGCATCCGGAAACCAGTTCAAATCACCAAGCGGTAATCCATCCGTACCTGCTGTTTGCAAGTATGTATTTATATAACTTAAACCAAAAGCGGGCGGCCAATTTAAAACCGGTTGATTATTATTGTCATAAGTTATTGGTGATGAGATACGCCAATCCGGTACATCAACAGGTCTTTGATCCGGATTCCAATAAACGTACAACCACTCCAACATTTTATCCGTGTTACCCGGACTTGTTTTAAATCCGGGATCGAAATCCCAATAATTTTTACCTATCGTAAAGTTATCATCTACTTTAATAGTTGTGTCTACATCACGATTCCATAATGAACGTTGTAATACTTCACCACCGAGTTCATTGTTGAAATAATCTATGATAGCAGGTTCCAGATAAAACAAGTTTCTTCCGTTATAAAGTGCAATTGAATCAAGTTTTTCTTCTACGGAAGCAAAAGTCTCGAAAAAAGTAAAATACTTGTTTTCATAATATGGTTTTTTCCATCCTAACCAGCTCCAGTTATAGAATATATTGTTTGCCTGTATACCCTCAAACCAATGAAGTTCATGTTGGTTTACCTGTGTGTTCAGGTACGTGCAATGAATCTCATGTAAACTGGAAGTAAAAAAATCACCTCCGTTACCCAGCAATCTGCCTGAATTTATAACTGTGTTATTTTCGAGCAGAATATTATCGGCGCCCACATCCAGGCGTATTGGTATACCCCCGTATGGTGAATAGGCTCTTCGATCACCGTTTATAAAAATGCAGTTGGTAATACTAATTTCTTCAGTTGGCGATGTAGTTCTGGTAGTAAAATCTTTATAATCGGTAAATACACAATTATCATAAATAATCTTATAGCCGGCATAATTACGAACAAAACATGAGATATTATAATCATTGCTGTAAAGTCCGCTTATCAGGATATTTTTAAGCGTTATACTTCCTCCCTCACTGATTTCAATCATATTTATAGGGAGACCGGTTATATCTGGTACTCTGATAAAACAGGGCGGTGAAACATCATTCATAATCCAGCCAATATCGGGACCTTGAATAGTAAGATCAAAGTCAACGTCAAGAGTTCCATCAAAAAAATAAATTTCTCCTTGTTTCGCATTATAAATAGTGGGGAAAGAACCATCACCCCCCGTTGTGTCTTCAAAGATTTGAGCATTGACTGATTTATCTGGATCAAGATATACTTCTTGGGCAACAATAGTCTTGAATATTAAAACAAACACAAATAATAGTAATATTAATTTGTTCATTTTCTACCTATAGTAGAAAGTTAATAAATATTATAAAACTAATTCCCTGGCATTTAAATAGAATACTTTCCTGTAATTTATTTCAACAACATAAGTTTTTTAGTTTCCGAGAAGTTTCCTGCCTTACCGTATTTGCTCAAAACTGTAAGCCTGTAAAAATAAATTCCGCTCGGCAAAGCACTTCCATCAAATTCAACCTCGTAATTACCAGCCGTCTTTTCTCCACTCACTAATATTGCTACTTCTTTACCCAGATTATCATAAACCTTCAACAAAACAAAGCTTGTATGGGAAATTGAATAATTTATTTTTGTGATTGGATTAAATGGATTAGGATAGTTTTGAGAAAGAGCAAATGTACCTGGAATTGATGATTGTTTTTCTTCATCCATAGCCGTTGTATTTTCCATCACAGGCCAATTATCCTCATCCCAAACCAGTTTTTCTATACGAAGTGTGGGAACGCCGTTTGCCTCAGCATCATAAGCATGATGAACAAGCAGGTTTTCCTTTCCATCGAGCAGCACAGCACAATGCCCCGGTCCCTTCCAGCGTTCATCACTCGAAATAACGAGTGTGCCGCCGCCCGAAGTCATCGAGACATTATTCCGGTCGTTGTAAGGTCCGGTGATTTCATTTGATCTGCCCACCATGGTTTTATAAGTGCTGTTTACTCCCTGGCAGCAGAAATCGAAGGAAACAAAGAGGTAATAATAGCCGTTTTTGAAAATGATAAATGGCGCTTCAACAGCTCCGACACCTGAGCGCTGTGCAATAGAGTGGATGGGAGCGTCCGTGTAAGGTTTCATAGTTGTCGTGTCCAATTCTATAAGTTTAATACCACTCCAGAAAGAACCGAAAGAGAGCCACAGTCGTCCCTCATTATCTTCAGCAACATTAGGATCGATGGCATTATAGTTATTCTCCGAATTTGACCCGATTACCTTTCCCTTGTCAATCCATTGGTAATCCGGACTATCGGGGTTCAGTGTTTTGTTTGTGGCTAACCCGATCCGGGAACGATTGCTGCCGAATGTAGAAAGTGAATAGTAAAGATAGAAGGTACTGTCGCGGTAAAAAATATCGGGCGCCCAGATATTGCTTACACCCGGCACTTCCTGCACGCCCCACTCCGGGATGGATTCAAAAACCTGGTTAAGTCGCTGCCAGTTTTGTAAATCATCGGAACGCCTCATCTCGATGCGGTCCCCGGTTGAAAATATATAGTAATAATCACCCGATTTTATGATGCAGGGATCGTGGACAAATCTAACATCTCCCGTTTGGGCAAGTGATGAATTGGCAAGCACCAGAATCAGGATATTGCCCATTATGAATTTCAACAATTGTTTGATGAGTTTCATGTATTTATTATTACAATAGTAGAAGAATTCTGATTTATCCATAATTATCATTTAATTGTGTAAATAGAATTCATCCCTATAATTTATTTCAACAATATAAATTTTTTAATATCCGAGAAATTTCCAGCCTGCCCGTTTTGTCCCGAGACGGTAAGTTTGTAAAAATAAATTCCGCTTGGCAAATCACTTCCATCAAATTTAACTTCATAATTTCCGGAATGTTTTTCTTCATTAACCAGAGTTGCTATTTCTCTACCGAGTACATCGTAAACTTTTAATTGTGTGAATGTTGTTGAAGAAATTCCCGTGTTTCGAATTGTATATCTAATTGTGGTTGTTGGATTAAATGGATTCGGATAATTTTGTTCCAGTGTCGCTGATAACGGCAGGAGAGTAGACTCTTGCTTTGTTATCCCTGTTGGTTCCTTGTATTCTACTCGTAAAATTAAATTGTTTATCCAATCACTGCTGACGTAAAGGTTTCCGACACTGTCGCTTGCAAGTCCTACTGGTTTACCCCATATATTACTTTGATCTGGCGGGTTTGGCCAGAAGCCCGTCATAAAATCTCCTACCGTAGCATTGCTGCCATCGGGATCGACAAACAAAGCTACTATCTTGTGCCCGGGATCGGGTCCCAGGAAACCGGAACGATATGCAACGAATGCTGCATCGATATATTTGGAATGAAAGTTACCGGATGGATAAAAGTAAATGTCCATCGGGGCACTGTGTGCATCAACTAATGCAACCGGACGTTCCATAGTTTGTACAAGAAGGCTGTCTTCATGAGTAATGGGCAGTACCTGGGGGTGTCCGCGTATCTCAAAATTTATATACACCTGGTAACCATAAGCTAAAGGCCAGCCGTAAAAACCACCGTCGCGGACGATACTTATCCATTCCGGCGGTAGTGAATCGACTGCTTCTGTATGACCGTTGTTGGTAGCCCACAAATCGCCGGTAACCGGGTGTATATCGAGACCAACAGCATTGCGCAAGCCGGTAGCAAAAACCCTGCGTCCTGTACCGTCAGTATTAAATTGCAGAACGGCTGCCCGTTCCGGATCAGTTTCGCGGCAAACATCACAGTGTGATCCTACGGATAGATAGAAGTGTTCCTTCAACTTATCGACAACAATAGTACGTGTGATGTGCGGAGTATTGGCACTTGGAATATTATCGGCGAAGACTTCACGTTTTTCGTAAACCAAGTCACCATCGGAATCAGTGAATTTGACGATCTGATGTGTGTCGGCTACATACATATCTCCATTATAAAAAACCAGGCTGTTAGCCCACCTTAGGCTGTCGGCGGCAATGATAACCGTATCGGCAACACCGTCGTTATCCCTGTCCGGCAGGGCGACAATCTGACTGGTGAAGTCATTACCATGGGGTTGAAATTCATCAGCGATGCCGGCTTTCATATTCGCAACGTGCAAAACACCATCCTTGTTAAACGCCATCATACGGGGACCTCTCAAGCCGGTAACCGCAAAAACTTTTACAGAAAAACCTGGTGGAAGATTCAAGGTAAGACTCTCCGGTACCATACCCTGAAATTTTTTCGGTACAATGAGAGGAACTGATTCAAGATTCAGATCGACCTTTGGTGTCATCTGTATTGTTCCCGGCGGATAGTTATCATCCTGGGCAAAAAGTAAGACGGGAAATATCAGCAATACAATTGCTACAACGAATAATAAATGCTTGTTTTCTTTCATTTTTTCTTTCTTCTCAACCTAATGTTTTTTAGGTTTTAACCCGATCAATTTAACCGGGCCAATCAAACCGGATTCAAGCGGTTTCCAGTTCTTTGCGGTAAATAAACCATTTTCATCCATATCTTCCCTATCGTGAGCAGCAAAATTGACGTTGTAGAATTTTTTATAATTAATCCCTTTTTTATCCATATCAATTATTCGGTTTGCCATCAGGTTTGTTACCTGTACTTCAAGATCATTTTTATCCTGAAACCTATTAGCCTCAATTGTTAATTGAAATTCAGGTCCCACTAAAGTTGCAAGTTTTTCACCGTTTAAATAAACATCTGCTGATTCACAAACATTTCCAAGATCAAGCATATAAGCTGTTGCTTTAAAATTAGGTCTCTCAAATGTAGTTTTATAATTAGCTGTGCCGGAAAACCATTCCAACTCATTTGAATGTTCTGTCCAGGATTCCAACTTTTTAGTTATATATGACCCTGGCAATGTTGGTCCTCCTTTTACAAAATTAATTTCCCATTCGCTATTCAGATTCATTACATTATTTGTCTTTTCATAAAATTTATAATCTTCAACGTTTTGCTCTGTCGGATACCATTGTAAAATCAGGGTTTCACCAATATTTAGTTTCACATAAACTTCTGCACTTTCTTCATTTAAATTTCTTACTTCAGCTTTTCCCATTTGTTTGTTCATTGGATTGAACCAAACGGCTTCTTTCCCACTTGAACAAACTTGAATCCACTGATATATATCTTTATCACTCCAATTACTAATAAAGTAACAAATGCCTTCTTCGCGATAGACCCGGTTAAACCAAAGTCCATTCTTTGCCATTGACTCGGGTAAAACTTTAATATCATTTAAAATTGTTTTTAAGTCATTTCCTTTAAATGCTTTTCCTTCTCCGACCCGACTAATCTCATAATCACTTTTAGAATTAAATTTTATTCCATTTTTGATATCCTGATAAATTTCCTGCCTATGCATTAAATCATTTAAGCCGGGAACATCTTTGGGAAAATCATTTTGTAAAATAATTGTTGCCCCTTCCTTTGCCAGGCTAATAATTTTTTGAATTGTTGTTAAAGGAATATAATCACAGTCCGGAATGATTATAGTTTTGTATTCAGAATTACAGGAAAGAATTTTTTTATGTTCAACTTTTAATTGCTCTATTTGTTTATCAGAGATGTAATCAAAGGTATAGCCGCTATCCAACAACATTTCACCAAGACCTTTGGTCAGTTCTTCGTTTTGTGCCCCAAAATGCTTTAACATGCTTTTACCTTTTTCCGACCATGCATCGTAAATCGGGAAATACAATAAAATATCATTCGCCGGTTTGGAACTTTGTAAAAACGATTGACAATTTGTTACATACGAATTGATAGCCTTAAGATCTTCCCACCATGTATTTGTCGGTGCAAAATGAACCGAAGCGTAGAACAGCCATCCCGGCCATTCCTCAGACACAGGTGAATAAGGTGTACCATGATATACAAGATGATTAACACCATTTGCAAAATACCGATCGAAATTCTTTTTAGCTTCCGAAAGTGTTGAAAGAAAATGTTCATCCAGCCATGTTGCTGCTTCAGCAGATATTAATGACTTTCCCGAAACATGTCCTGAAGAGGTTGCCATCTTTATACGTAAAACCGATGTTCCTTCTGTTTCAGGAATATCACTTGCAGCATACAAATCGAGTATGTTTGCAGGTGATCCGTGAGCCTGATTACGAATAACAGCATTATATTTACGAGACCATTGTTTCCATACTTTAGTAAACTTGTCAAGGAGTAAATCAGAAATAGTTTCTCGATAATCGCAAAGAACCCTTTCGTTCATATCTTCAGAATCATTTCCAAATAATGCAGGTAAATAATCTTTTAAATCATAACCTCTGTATTTTTTAAATTCCTCAAAAAATAATGGTGTCCAATCCGCTTCACCTTGTGAATCATCAACTTCATAAGAATCGTTAAAGAATGCTCTTATACCTTTTAACTGAATATTGTTTGCATTTTTATCAAAATTTTCCAAATAATGTTTAACTGCATTTTCAGAAAAATGATCAATAACATTTCCTTCTCCACCTTTACCCGCACGTTCAACCTGTTTACCATGCCAGCCCTGAAAAACTGCATAAAGTTTCCAAACTCCAACCGGTGCAATCCAATCTAATGTTCCATCTTTTTTTACATTATTTGTAAGATAAATTTTTTCTCCATTTTCATTGTAAGCAATAAGTGTTTGAAGCGGCAATTTCTTTTTAAACCGTACCTGGTCTAACGCAAGTTCCTGTAGATTACTGTTACTGCTTATCGGAAATTTCACTTCGGAAATATCAACTTGGTGACCTACTGCCCTTACTAACGGCTCCTGAATAAATTCAACTTTTTCATTTAACTTTTCTCCTAACTTCAAAGTGTAAGTTTTGTATCTTACATCTTTGCTTGCATCATCAGCAGAAATCCACGGACCTCCAAAAGGCCAACCGGAAGCATTAGCTAAATCAACTCCCAAATCTAATCGTTGTCCCTCATGTAAAGTAGAGTTAATAACATCCATCCATTGTGGAGATTGGAAACTTATATCTTGTTTCTCATATCCCTTAGTACCGTAGATAGAAGTAACTTCAACACCACCAAATCCGGCATTTTTAAGTTCTTCGAGATTTGCAGTAAGACCTTCTTTAGTTACGGCACTTCCATGCCACCACCATCGTGTCCACGGATGTGTTATGTTACTGACCGACGGCCACGCGGCTTTATAATTACTTTGTTGTTTAATTGAATAGATAGAAAATGAAGCTACTAAAATTATAAGTAAAGCGAGGCTTACCCATTTTATTTTCAGACTCACGAAATATTTTTTCATCATTTAAAAAACTCTTATAAGATTAGATTTCTATCTTTTTTGGTTTTCTAATATTTTAATTTTATGATTATTATTCCGACACGATATAAAACTCAGCAAAACAAATAACAATAAAAGCAATTTCTTTGTCATTTCTTATTTATTGGAATAATCAGGAAATTGAATTTGATCCACTTAATAGTGGCAAATCAACTTTAATTTAATAGCTATTATTTGACTATAAAAAGGATGGTAAAAAGATAAGACGAAGTAACTTAATATAAACGAGTTTCTCCAAAATAAATTGGAGAAACCCGTTAAATCATTCTTAAATGATCCTACTTAAGTAACATCATTTTCTTTGATGCGACAAAGTTTTTCCCGTTAACACCAGCAGCATTAATTGTATAAACATAAATTCCGCTACTTAATTTAGAAGCATCGAAATTAAATGAATGTGTCCCCGATGCTAAACTTTTAGCTGTTTCTTCAAATACTTTCTGACCTAAGATATTAAATACAGTCAGAGTAACATCCGATTGTTCAGGCAATCCAAATTTGATTGTTGTAGTTGGATTGAAAGGATTTGGATAATTGTTACTTAAGTAATAATTATCAGGAACATTCGGACTTTCGTATCTTACATCGGTAATATCTGTAACTATTGCTGAAAGACTATCACCAGGACTATAAACCCAGGTTGCATTTGTCATTGAATCCCTTAGTGCGGCAATGTACTGATCTCTATTAGCCAAGTAAGTGGTTTTGGCACTCGGGAACCAGTTCAAATCGCCAAGCGGCAATCCATCTGTACCGGCTGATTGCATGGGTACATTTGAATAGCTTAAATCAAATGAGGGTGGCCAGTTTTTATTAGGTGTGCCGTCAGAATTCCATGTTATAGGAGGTGTAATACGCCAATCAGGGTAAAGGGTAACATTTGGGTCCCAATTAGCCTCATCCCATCCCAGCATACTATCGATCACACTTGGATCATTAGCAAACCCGGGATCAATTTGCCAGAAGTTTTTACCAATTGTAAAGTTGTCATCCGCATTAATAGTTGAGTCAACATCAAGATTCCATAAATAACATTGGCGTACTTTGTCAGAATCGTTCGTAAATCTAGGGTTAAGTGTATTGTTCCAAAAATCCGGGAAAGCAGGATCGAGGTAAAATGCGTTTGCTCCCTCGTATAGTGAAATAGAATCAAGTCGTCCACTTACACCAGAAAAAGTCTCAAATGTTGTAAAAGGTGCTTCATAGCCGTTAGTCCTTAAAGAACGTCCTCTCCAACTCCAGTTATAATAAATATTGTTTGCCTGCAGTGCTTCATACCATTGGATTTCATGTCCGTTCACCTGCTGATTAAGAATAGTATTATGTATTTCAGTCATTTTCGAAAGAACAACTACGGCACCGCCATTACCAAACATTCTAGCTCCATTAACAATGGTATTATTTTCGAACGTTAGTTGGTTACAGGTAGCATCCAAACGGAAAGGCATACCTCCAAATGGTGAGCCACCTCTTCGATCCATATTTATAAAAACACAATTGGTAATTGAAATTTCTTCAGTTGGACCAGTACTTCTGGTAGCGTGATCTCTGTGGTCTGTGAATACACAATTATCCCAAACCATTTTATAACCGGCAAAATTGCGTACAAAAGATGAGATATTTACATCCGTGCCGGGACCAGTATTAATAAGTCCGGTAAACAGGATATTTTTTAGCGTTGTACTTCCACCTTCATTCAAATTAATCATATCCCTTGCTAAACCAGCACCATCCGGTAGTTGGAAAAATATAGGCGGATTGGAATCATGCAAGATCCAACCATTATCTGGACCCTCAATTACCAAGTCAAAATCGCAATCTAAAGTCCCGTCAAAATAGTAGTAAGTATTGCTTTCTACTTTATAAAGGGAATGCGCCTGTGTTCCATCTGAAAGTGTGTCTGCAGTAATTTGTGTATTGACTGGCAGCAACGGATCAAGGGTCAGTTCCTGAGCTATAGTAGTTCCCAATCCTAAAAGCAGTACCAACAATACTGGTATTAATTTTCTCATAAGATCCTCCTTATTGAGTGTGTTAAATAAGTTAATTATGAAATTGTTTTCTTAATAAACTCTAATTGTTCTACGTCATATATTACCTCCTGTAATTCAAGTTGTTTGGTTGAAAAATATATAGTTAAAATCCTGTATAACGAATTCCTAAGTCTGCTGTTCTGCCATAATAATTCACATAGGACAATTTTTCTAAAACACTTGTAAATTGACGGTCCGGTCTGTCGGTAATATTATTTATATTCAAATAAATTTGAAGTCCTTCAACCCAGGGAAGTTTTTGATAGGCGGTAAAATCCCAACGGTAATAGGCATCTGTATACGAATCAAGTTCCTCAAAAGTTGTATGTGCTGCTCTAAACACATTGTCCTGGTATAAAAATGATACTCGCGCTGAAAATCCGCCAATATCATAACCTACTGTTAAATTCAGAATATCATCCGGTTGATCAATCAATCTGCCGGACCTGACCGTATCTACATTCGTAAACGTAAAAAATGGAGGATTACCTGATCTTCTTGTATAGTAATATGGATAATTCGTTTCAGATTTGATATGTGTATAATTAATATTTAAGACGAATCCATTTAGGAACGACGGTAGATACCAAAAGCGGGTCTGCCAGTCTAATTCAATACCCTTTACATAAGAGGGCTGATCTAAATTAGTCCATGTATGAATTTCTGTCGGATCCCCTGCTTGAGGTAAATTATACCTGTAATTTATCTTTGAGGCATCTTTAGTCCTATATTCAATGGGAACAATTAAATTATCTATTTTTTTATAAAAATACCCTGCCGTGAATAATCCGATATGGTTTTCATACACCGAAGCATAAATATCATAATTTTGAGTTATTGCGGGCTTTATAAAGGGATTACCTAAGCGTAATACCGGAGAAGCATATATATCCATAAACAGATAGGGAGAAACAGCACGGTAATCAGGATAAATTATACTTTTTGTACTTGCTAACCGTACATCTAACCAATCTAAAGGCTTAACACGCAGTAATATTTGAGGAAACCAGTTTTCTGATTTTGTGTAATCCCAATGTATTGTTTCACTGTCATAATAATGCTCTCCTGGATCTGTTGTTGTAAGTCGATTAAATACAATAGTAGAATCTGCGGTATAATCGAAATTAAATCTTTCGTATCTTATTCCGGGCAGAAATGTAATATACTTACCAAATTTCAATTCCGACATTATATAAAAAGCTCCGAAATGCCGGGTATAATTATAATCGTATTGAGATGATTCAAGTGGTGCCGGAAGATAGTAGCCTGATCCCTTTGCCAATTCCTCCATATGATGCATTTTCTCAAGCGAGACCAAATTGAAGAAAGTATTGCCATTAACTCCCTCATTACCCGAAAGAAAATCGCCTACATCATAATCCGGATCTTTAAAAGAACTAGCTGGTAAATAAGAATACCCCTCAATATAACCAAGATCTGTCCATAAAGAATCCCTCAGAAGAGCAATAAAATCTCCTGAAAGCCCACCTCTGTCAGTATCAATAATCCATAGGGTTTCATCATTGGTCCTCTCGTTACGTATATACTTACCGCCAAATTTCAGATAACCTGATAGAAAATCAAAAAATGTAAAAGGTATTTGAAAATTGAGTAGAGCCGATTGAGCAGTTTCGTCAACATCCCGCTCCAGAGTGGATGTACCGGTTGATATTTTATCTTTAGATAAAACAGTAACGGAATTTAGGAAAGTACTTGGAGATAAAGTGATCAGATCTGGAACGTCACTTTCAAGTCCTTTTGTGCCGCCTGATCCCGGTCTTATATCCATCCTTAGATCGCCGGGATTGCGTTGCTTTGATCTTGAAATGGAAAGTGAAAAATCCGTCTTAAGAAAATCAAAAAAATCAAATTCACCCTGAAGGGAATTATTTATTACTGTATTAGTAAATTCCGCGTCCACTGCATAACCCCTCCAATCATACCCAGTAGTAAAATAATTTTGTTGTTGTATTTGATGCTGATTCAGGCTACTTATAAAATTATTCATTATCAAAAATCCATTTGTAAACTGGTAATCTAAAACCAAACCGCCGTCATATCTCTTCCTTTCAGTATCAAAATCGCTAATAGTAACATTAGAAAGAAGCACAGGAATCAATCCATTATCTGTTTCTACTTCTTCATCTGTATAATATGCAGCAGTTAAGTTATCAGAGCTCCTATTAAACCTATCAGCAGAACCTGAGAGCTGAACGCCAAACTTGTCATCAAAATAGCGATTGCTGAGTAATCCCGAGAACTTGTAATTACCATATATATTTGCTAATGATCCATAGCCACCCTGCATGGAAAAATTTTTGTAAAATCCATCTCTGGCTTTACCTATAATAAGATTAACAGTTCCACCAACAGCGTCAGCATCCATATCAGCAGTTAATGCTTTTGTAACTTCAATACCAGAAAGCATATTGGGTGCAATCATATTAAGGTCCACACTACGATCATCACGGTCCGTCGATTCCATCCTAACGCCATTTACCATCATCACATTGTATTTTGGCGATAGTCCTCTAATAGTTACTTTTTGCCCTTCTCCACCATCTCTAACAATTGAAATTCCCGGTAACCGCCCTACCGATTCCGCCACGTTAACATCAGGTATATCCTGAATACGGTCGGCAGATACTATATTTTTAATTGTATTTGAAGATAATTGCTGGTTTATAGCCTCAATTTGTCCCTCAGCTTGTGCATTTATAATTACTTCCTCACCTTCTAAAGTAACATATTCTAGTTCAACGTTAACTTCTAAAGTTAATCCGGATTTTACAGTAATTTGTATCTCTTGTTCTTTATAACCTATATATTTAATTATCAGGTTATAATCTCCCGGGGGAACCTGGCGGATGGTATATTTTCCTTCAACTGTTGTAGCTGATCCCAGGCTTGTTCCCTCCAAAAGAATATTTGCTCCAGGTAAAGGATCCCCGGAAACTTTGTCTGAAACCGAACCTATAATTTTACCGGATTCCTGAGCTTTAATTATTGTACAAAATCCCAAAGCAAACAACAGTAAAAGCAAATATTTGCATGTTGTTTTTAACTTGTAAAAATAATTGTAAGCAGTCTGCATAATCTTAATTCCGTTATTGTTTTAGAATTATTTATGGCTTAATTAGAACCTTACGAAAAGGTTTGAGTAGATAATTAAATTTATTTAAGAACTATTTATGCTCTAACTAAAATTATACGAAAACGTTTGAGTAAAGTGAGAGTAACATATTATAATTTTAAGGTAAAGTCAAGTTTTTTTTCAAGTGTTAATTTTGCTTTTGGGATTTTTATAAAGATTTATTTATTTCAAATAATTTTTCAAAACAATTATTATTGTTTGGGAGCTGTAATAATATTCCAGTTATCTGTTCTAAAAGTGGATGCAGGCAAACCTTCTCTATTGAATAAATTTGGTTCATCTGCGTTTTTAAAAGCAAATCTAACTGCTTCAGGATTCTTTACTTCATCCGATGAAACTAGAATTGTATTATTATCTATAGTACCATTTGCCGGATGAAAAACTTTATCACTTCCTGCAATTGTAAAACAGGTAAGCGTATCTCCTTTGCAATAAAGTCCGCTTCCTATATGATCAAAACTTATTCTGATTTTGTTACCTTCAATTTTCATCGATTTATAAATTGGTCCGCTGTAAACAATATTTTCTTGATCGTAAGTTTTAGCTAATGCCCAGAGTGATAACCTTTTACCGACATCCAATTTATTTTTGGGATGTATATTGGCTGTATCGCCTATATCGAGTGTAACCACCATACCTGTGTTTGAAATATCTAATGATCTTCTTTGAGCATCTCGTAATGCTGCACCAACTAATTCTTGTGAATAATTGTAAGGAGCAAGCTGCACAAAATAAAAAGGGAACTCTCTTTCTCCCCATTCATCGCGCCAGTTTTTAACCATTGTTTCAAATGATTTTCTGTACAGTTGGTGTTCGAAAACATTGTTTTCTCCCTGGTACCAAATCACACCTCTTATACTATAGGGAATTAAAGGTGCTATCAATCCGTAAAAATTTGCACCGGGATCCCTGTAATTTCTTGGAAGTTCTCCCGGGGGTGTACTCTTTATTTTTTCTTTAAATTTTTCAAGATAATATTTTCCTTCAGGAGTTGTCTTTAATACTTCCGGATTTGTCCAGGCTTGTACCGTAGATCCTCCCCAGCTAAAATGAAGTAACCCAATAGGCACGTGAAGTTCTTTATACAATTCTCTGCCAAAATAATAAGCAACCGCACTGAATGTGCTGGCTACTTTTGGGGTACATTCATCCCATTGACCATAAACATCTTTATTCGGACTTCTTGCATTATCTCTTGCCGCGTAAAACATTCTTATATCTGGATAGTCAGCATTTTGTACTTCTTCTTCTGCATTTTCACTTTGATTTAATGCCCACTGCATGTTCGATTGTCCGGAACAAACCCACACTTCTCCAATCATTACATTTGTTAAAGTATCTTCATTAATAATTATCGAATAGGGACCACCGGCAGAAGGCGTTGCTATCTTTACAAACCAATCTCCATTATAATCTGCAGAGGTTTGATAATTTGTATTGCTCCAATTAGGTGTAATTGAAATATGAGTTCCCGGATATGCCCAACCCCAAATTGGTGCTTCAAATTTTTGTTGAAGAACCATGTTGTCTGAGATAAATGAAGGCATTTGAATTTGTGCAAAAGTAGAAATACTAAACGCAAACATCAGAAGAGTGATCAAACCATATTTGATTTTCATTTTATTTTCTTAAAACTGTTATCTGTATCTTGTAATTAGTTATTCTTTTCGATATGAAAAACTTCCAGTAAATCTTTTGATACAGGACTATTATCCGGATTAACTTCCATAAGTGGAGCCATGTAGTTCCACCATTTTATGCATACATCTGTATTCGCAATTTCTTCCCATTTTTTCTGGTCTTTAATTTCAGCATATCCATATAAATCATTCGTATCTTTATCAAAGAAAATAGAATAACTTACAACTCCATGATTTATTAAAACTTCTTTTAATTCTGACCAAATTGGATT
>Ga0210133_1000437_pt1 | contig 15003 bp, 12 predicted proteins | sample Joice_ThreeSqC_D_2_FD_184874 | JGI IMG/M metagenome (GOLD analysis project Ga0210133, IMG submission 184874) | Wetland microbial communities from San Francisco Bay, California, USA, that impact long-term carbon sequestration - Joice_ThreeSqC_D1... | ecosystem: Environmental > Aquatic > Marine >...
ACCACGGGAACCTGGCGGAAATTTCGCGACGGCCTGCTCTTGTCCAGCCTGCGCACCATCGAGAAGAAGGGCTTTCTGCGCGGTCACCTCTTCGTCGAGTTCAAGGACTCGCCGGCCCTCAAGGTCGTCATCTACAAGTGCTCCGGGGCGCCACAACACACCATTCTTGCAACGGTCAAGCCTGGCAGTCCGAACCCCGCGCTTGGCCCCTGTGCGGCGTGCGCTCAACCGGTCGCCCCGACGGGCTCCGTGTACAACCTCGGCTCGATGAACCTGCCGGCTGTCGGCATCGGCCTCGGTGCCACCTGGCTGTTCACCAGCAGCGACGAGAACACCTGGGTCCACGAGGTCGGACACCATCGTCATCTCGAGCACGCGTCGAGCGCCCCGGGGGCGAAACCAGCGTTGCACGACTCAGAGGCGAACGATCTCCTGCTTGCCACCCCGGCCAAACCGGCGGTCGCCAAGCAGGGCGCGGCGGGCATCAAGCACTACGCATACCAGATCATCGCCACCGACGGGACCAAGCCGCTAAGCGGGCTCAGCCCGGCGGGAAAGATCACGACGGGCGCCGCGACCTTGGATGCGACGAACTTCAACCGCGTGAGCTGGGCGGCGTTCCCCGGCGCGACCCAGTACCAGGTGTACCGGACCGAATCCAACGGCACCCCGGCGACGACGGGGCTCATCGGCACCGTTGCCGGGACGACCTTCGACGATAAGGGCGCCGCCGCTGGGGCCGCCGCCGCCGCGCCCGCCGGAAGCTGGAGCGCGGTGACCAACAGCACCAAGGCGGTCGATCGCGCCTGGGACCGCCACTGCGTGATGAGCTACGCGGGATGCGGCGGCGAGTATCCGCCCTCGAACAAAGAATATCTCTGTGGCAAATGTCTGTTGCGACACCGGGGCTGGAAAGTGCAAGGCATCACCACCCATCCAGGGACCAAGGTCAGGGAACCATGAAACCAAGATCGCGACATGTCCTTGCCGGCGTGTTGGTGGGGTGCCTCGTCGTTGGCGCTTTTCCATCCGCTTGGCCCAAAGCGCGCAAGCAAAAGGCCACGACACGACAGCACATCGACAAGAACAAAGACAAAAAGGGAAAGTCGAACATGACGCTGGATCTGACCATCAAGCCGAAACGAAACAAGGTCATCACCGGCGAGAGCCTGCCCGTCGAGGTCACGCTGGAGAACACGAGCGACGCTCCCGTCGAGGTCCCCGATCCACTCGTGGGTGACGTCTTTCGCTACACCTTCACCTCGAAGACGGATCCCGGGGCCGTCTTCTACCTGAGCTGGGCGCTCGCCCAATCCGAGCGCTACCAGGAAACTCCCCGCTCGCGAGGGCTGGCCGGCAAGACGCTCGCGCCAGGCGCCAAGGAAGTTTACGAGGAGGATCTGGCCGAGTACGAGGTTCCCGTGCTCAAGCCGGACGCGTACGAGCTGACCGTCAGCTACGACGGCCCGGACGGATTGGTCGAATCCGCAGGCAGCGCGATCACCATCGTGCCCCCACACGTTGCGCGCCTGGTGACCCTGGCGGGCTCCGGTGAACAACGGATCGCCGTCGTGTTCGCTTCGCCGATGGACGCCAAGCACGCCCGCATCTATCAGATCGAAAATGCCGCCGGCCGTCCGGGTGACGGTGCCGCCTATCCGCGTCGAGATGGCGTCGCCATCGCGGGAATGGGTGGGGTCGCCGTCGCCATCGATGTCGGCGGCAACCCCGGCCGGCGTTGGCTCGGGTGGGAGCAAGCTGGCTCCATCGGCGCGGGCGTGGGCCAGGGACGGAACGTCTGGCGCCTGGCCGCCCCCATCAAGCATGGCCTTCACGATGCGGCCCTCGGTCCAGTCGGCTTGCAGCTGACGGACGATGATGCCTTGTTCATCGCCTTGGGCGCCACCGACGGCAAGAGCGCGCTGGTTGCCGCCACCTTCCACCTGGCCGCGCCTGGCGTCGTGAAGACGATTCCCATCGTCGGCCCCACCAAACCCGACGCCTGGACAGCGCAATATCGAGGCAGCGGGGGTGAAACCCAGATCGATCTCGTCACGGCCGAGCACGCCGGGCGCAAGGTCAAGATCACGCTGCAAACCATCGCGCTCGGCAGCGGCAAGGTCAGCCCGCCGACGGTCCTGATCGAACGCAGGGGTCCGCTTGCGGTGATGGCCATGGCCCCGGTAGGCATGGGCGACAAGGCCAACGGCGTCGTCGACGTTCTCTTCGGCCCCGATCCCAAGACCGGCTACGTGTCGTTCTTCCGCGTGCCACTCGCGGGCGGCGCCCCGCGCGGCCCTTGGGATTTCTCGGCGCCCAAGAATGCCGGCGGCAAGCGGCCGACCGACTGGGTACTCCCGCGCATGCCGCTGTCGACCCCCATGGCCGCAACGCACGTGGGCGACAAGATCTACGTCCGCCGCGCCGGGGGTGAGTGGAGTGTCGTCGTCGAGGACGCCGCGCACGTCGAGCACCTGTCGCTCGAGGCCTTCGGCGAAGGCGACGTCGTGGCGGTGTGGTCCGATCCCGGCTTCGGCATTCGCTACCACGCGGTTCCATAGCCCGGCTGCGAATCGCGACCTTCCGGATATTGCGTCGCACAAGTGCGACCCACCGGGAGAGCCTGGCCGAGAGCCTCGGCGGATCCAGCTGACCGCCGTCGAGCGCAGAACACCGTTGGGGTGGATTCTGGAGGTTCGCTCTTGTTGCAGTTGCTTGCGCGAAACTCTGGAATCTTCCGGTTCGCAGCTGCGCAGAGCCGTTCAGCGACAGTCAAGAGTTGCCAAGCCCTTGCCGGCGCCCGCGACTTTGGACAGGCCGTCCTTCAAGCACTGCACGGGATCGACCGTGTAGGCGTAGCCGAGAGCCACGGGAAAGACCGCGGTGGTGGTCCAGTCGGTCGCGTCCACGGTGGGCGTGGACGAGCTGGCGCTCCAGGTGATGCCGAACTTGGTGAAGTCGGCGGGACCCGTGACGTTGTTGCCGCGCAATTCCCAGTAGCCGATTGCCGAGCTGTCGCGCGAGGTGACGGGATTCTTCACGTTCTCGAAATAGTTTCCCTCGACGAGCGAGTAGCCGTTCATGCGCACGTTGATGCCGGAGGTGGTCACCCGACCGATGTAGTTGTTGAGCAGATGGCTGTAGCCGCCTCGCTGCAAGGGCGTCCGCGAGCCGATGTTGTCGAAAAGGTTGTGGTGGTAGGTGACGTGGCGAACTTCGGTGTCGCTGTCGGAGAAGCCGTTGAGGCTCGCCTTGCCGTGATCGTGCATGTAGTTGTACGAAATCGTGATGTTGTCGGCGCCCTTCTTGATGTCGAGCAGGCCGTCGAAGGACGAATCCCCCGCGCCCGCGCACGCCACCAACGAGCTGAACAGCTCGTTGTGGTCGATCCAAATGTTGGCCGGCACGCCACCGCTCATGCCTTCGATGTTGATGGCGTCGGAATCACTGCCACCGGGCAGAAGGCCGAACGTCATGTTGCGAATGATGATGTTGCTCGCCGAGGAGGCGATGTGAATGCCGAAGTTGGCCGCGGATCCGTCGGCGCCGAGAAGCGTGATGTCGCCCTTTCTCTTGATCTCCACGATCTGAGCGGGGAGGTTCCACTGCGCACACGGGTCGGGGATGGTCGAGAAGTCGAAGGTTCCCGTGTAGTGGATGGTCAACCCGCCGCTGCCCGAATAGGCGTCGATGGCAGCCTGAATCTCCGTCATGGTTTTGGCCTCGACGGCGGCGGCCGCTCCGCCGCCCGTGGTGGCCTGCCCATAACCCAGCGGCTTGGTTTCGGGCGCGCCAGATCCCGCGACAACGCTGCTCCCCCCCGTGCCAGTCGCGCCACCGCTGCCCGCGCCGCCGGTGCCTACGCCACCTGTGCCCACGCCACCTGTGCCCGCGCCGCCGGTGCCCACGCCGCCGGTGCCCGCGCCGCCGGTGCCCGCGCCGCCGGTGCCCGCGCCGCCGGTGCCCGCGCCGCCCGCGCCGGCGCCGCCGGTGGCGCTCAACGCGTCGACGGCCCCATCGGCTCCCCCGGTCGCAAGCGGGCCGACCGTGTCGGGTGAAATCGCATCCTCACCGGCCGCAGAAGCGTCCCCTGCTCCCGGCGCCTTCGAGCTTTCCACCCCACCGCACGCAGCAAGACCCAGGAAACATGCAAATACTGCCAACTGCTTTTTCATGGTCCGCCCGGGCAGTGTCGAGCCGAGGCGCGAACGGCTCAGTCCATCGCGGGCTTCAGGACCGCCGGGGCTAGCAGCCAGCGTCAGTCCGGGGGGTGGAGCATCTGCGCACGTGAAATGGTAGCCATCACGAGGATCAAGGCTCGCGCCTCGCTACGATCGCCCGGCCTGCCAGCGCGCCTCGAAGTTCTCGACCATCCTGCCGAGGTGCTGGTTGCCCGCCCGAGCCAGGGCGTCCTCGACCGCACGTGCGGCGCGTTCCAGCCAAGTGTCGTCGCCACCTGCCGGCTCGGGTACGGCGTCGAGAATGTCTGGATTGCCCCCCGTATGCACGAAGCGCTCGGCGAGAGCGGCGACACGCTGCGAGAGCCAGCGCGGAGCTTCGAGCAGCGTCCGTCCCAACACGCGGCCGCCCTCGCGAAAAGCACCCAGGATCGGACCCAAGGGCAACGCGCTCACCTCGGCCTCGATCACCGCGCGCAGGCGGCTCGCATCCTCCGCGGAGACGGGACCGCCCACGTGCAGCTTGGCGCAATAGTGGTCGAACAGGGTCGCCTGGCAAAAAGTTCGCGCCATTTCCTCCGCGCCTCGACCGGCGGCCAGCAGCGCTAGGAACTTGCGGCCGGCGAATCTGGCCAGCAGAGCGGCGGCGGTGGCGAAGGTCAGGCTGTCGCCGGGCTCGGACTCGCTTGCAACCACCGCCGCGGCGGCAGGGGGCAGGCTGACCTGCCTGCCCGCCGCCAGCTTGCCGAACAGGCCCGCGCGCACCCTGCTGGCAAGCTGATCGTCCACCATCGGCAAGGGAAAGAACCCACGAATCGCGCCGATGAGCAGCGCACGTCGCACGATGATCCCACGGTGCGCGGCGAGATGCGCCAGCTTGTCGCCATCGCGTGGCGAAACCGGCTCCGCAGCCACGTGGCTGATGGTGGATTGGCTCATGGCGCGGTCTTCTTGCCCGGCCCGGCGAGGGAGGCACCGAGACCGCCGAGCAACGCGCGCTCCTCGAGCACAGTGCGCTGGCGCGTGTGCAGGGTGTCCGACTCGGGCATCGTCACGTCCTCGACCTTGCCGACGTCTTCGAGGTTGGCCGAGACCGCGATCTCGCCCGCAACGGCAACTTCGTCGCGCACCGCCTGGTAGCTCGTCTTGCAGGTGAACCCGAGGGGCAACTTGCCGTCGGCGTCGAGTGTGGCCTGGCCGTCAAGGGCTTTGACGACGACCGACTCGCGCCACTTGCGCAATCCTTCGGCTGGTGGGAACCCCGCTGGAAGGCTGGCGATTCGGCCGCCCAGCTTGAAGCGATAGCCGGCCCCGGCAGATTTCTCCACCTCGACCTGACGGCGCACCATTTCCCACGCTGCCCAGGGCGCGCCAAGCGCTTCGGCCAGAAATCGAACGTTTTCGGCATCCTGCTCGGGCCGCCGCACCATCTTGCCGTAGCGCAAGGCCACCGCGACCTCGGCGCCCACGCGCACGATCTCGCGACCGCCATCCTGGTCGTTGTCTTCGACCAGGCGGAAATTGCCTTGCTTGTCCATCCACAGATCGGTCGTGGTGGTGACCGCGGGGGGCGAGGCCGGCTGGGATCCATCCTCGGGATCTGCCTTGCCGGCCGGCTCGACGCGGAAGAGCGCGGTGGCGTGATAATGACCGCCGCCCGACTTGCGCAGGGCCGCCACCAGGCTGGCCGGGACTAGCGCATGATCGAGCATCACCACGGGTGCCGACACCGCGGTGGACTTGTCTCGGCTGCAGCCTGGAGCTGCCGCAAGAACGAGAACCAGCAGGGGGAGCGCGCGTAGAGAAGAGATCTGCATCAAGAGGCGCCGAAATCTACCACCAAATGTTACCGTCAGAGCGTGAACCCAAGTCCCAGCGAAGGCCTGACCCTGTTCGCCATGGTTGCCCTTGCCATGGCCGCGGGTTTCGGCGCGATCTGGGGCAGCTTCCTCAACGTGTGCATCGCGCGCATCCCGCGCGGCATGTCGGTGGTGTCCCCGCCGTCGCACTGCTTTTCCTGCGGGGCTCGCGTGCTCGCGCGCGACAACATCCCCATTGTGTCCTTCCTTGTCCTGCGCGGTCGCTGCCGCAATTGCGGCGCCAGGTTCGGCAGCCGCCACGCGCTGGTCGAGGCCTTGACCGGCGTGCTGTCGGCCCTGGTGCTGTGGTCCTTCGCCCTCGATGCGCCCGGCGTTCCCCTCGGAGTTCGTGCGGCGCGATACACGGTCTACTTCGCGTTTTCGGCGGTGCTGGTGGTGCTGACCTTCATCGACCTCGACACCAAATGCTTGCCCGACGTCATCACACTGCCCGGCACCGTCGTCTTCTTTCTCGGTGGGTTTGCCACTGGCGACGTGGCCTGGCTCGACCGCGCCATCGGAGCCGTCGCTGGTTACGCCCTGGTGCGCATCATCGCCGACATCTACTACTACAGCACCGGGCGCGAGGGCCTCGGCCTTGGAGACGGCAAGTTGCTCGCGTTGATGGGTGCGCTCCTCGGTTGGCGGGCCCTGCCGCCCATCGTGTGCGCCGGCTCGTGCATCGGCATTCTGGTCAGCGTCCCGGTCTTGCTCATGCAACGGCGCAAGCAGGGCACCTCCGCCCAGGTGGCAGAGACCACGACCCCGGCTCTACCACCGACGGACGCAGAGCCGCCCCCGACCGAGCCCGTTTCGATTCGCCGCACGGAGGTTCCCTTCGGGCCATTCCTGTCGGCCAGCGCGCTCGGCTATCTCTTTCTGCACCACCAGGCATGGACGTTCATCCAGAGCATCACCCAACGCATTCTTTTCGGCGAATAGCGCCACAGAAGCCCGCGATGTTGTAGGCTTGGTGGTTCATGAAGGGGTTTCTTCTCGGGCTCCTGGTCGCCGGGCTCGGATTCGCAGGCTTTTTGTACTGGCGACATCAGCAATCCGCGGTTTCCACCGCGTCCCTGAAGTCCGCCGACGCCGGGGCCGCCTCTGCAAGCAAGAAGGGCAGGAGGCATTCGCGCGGCGCCAGGCGCGTTGCGCGCAGACCAGCGACGGGTGACTTGGCCTACGCTGCCGAGCCCGAGTCCGAGCCGGTGCGCCTTTCCGCCACGGATCTGCGCCAGATAGCTCAGGGAGACAACTTGTCCACCCCCGATGTCCTGCGCCTCGACATGGCCACCGACAAGGAGCTGCCCGAGCTCTCGCAGGATCAAATCGACGAGCGCTTTCGCGGTCAGGAGTCCGCCATCCTGGATTGCATCACCCGCGCGCGGCCGGACGAGGAGACCTATGTTCCCGGCCGCGTGACCATCAAATTCCGCATTCAACGGCAGGGTACCGTGCGAGGCGTGCGGGTCGAGGCGCCGGCCGTGTTGCACAAGGGCGGCCTCTTCGGCTGCATCAAGGGCGTGGTCGGGCATTTGCGCTTCCCCGCCGCGGGCACCAGCCAGATCGTCAGCTACCCGTTCACGCTGAGCTGAAGGCCCCGCCCCGACCGCGGCACCGGGGGCAAGCCGACGAAACCCGCTATTGAGCGTCGATGGAGCAGTCGTTCGAGGTCAATTGGCTGATGGCCCCGGTGTCGAGACAGACACAGGTATTGCAATCGCAGGCAAAGGTGGCGCCCGGATTGTACTTGGTGGCGCCCCAGGTGCATTGAACGACCGGCGGCGCGTCTTCGGAAACGGCGGCATCCTCGCCCAGGCTGGAAAGGTCGATGGCTGGCGTGGTGTCGACGGGTGGCGGAGTCGTGTCCTCGGGAACCGCGAGGTCGATGGGCGCCACGGCGTCCGGCAGGGCAGTCTCGCCGGGGGCGGCGTCTCGGCTGCCCAGGTCCACCGGCGGAGCGACGTCCGCGGGCCGAACGTCGCTCGGCACCGCGACGTCCGCGATCAAGCGTGTGTCGGGACCGCCATCGTTACACGGCGAGCCCGAGCTGGTGACGTTGTTGTCGCCGAGGCAGGTGTAGCGGACGCAGTTGATGGTGAAGGACTGCCCCACGCTGTAGGTCGTGCCATTGAACACGCAGGGACCATTCGTGGAGGTGCTGGTGGAAGTGTTGGTGCCGGTGTTGGATCGCGTATCCCGACCGACGTCTCTGCCGGCATCCTTGCTTCCGGAATTCGAGCTGCTGCAGCCCGAGGCAAACGCCAGGGACAGACCCAAACCGAAGGCAGCACATGATCGCAAAGTGTTCATGCCGACTACTCCTGGTGAAGATGGATGGACCGAACGCACACAGCTCGAAACGCACACAGCCCGACAGACCCGCAGGCTGTTCGAAACCAAGACCCAATGGTTTCTTCTCTAAGCCAGGTGCTCTAAGGGCTAGCACAATTCGCCATGTTTGTCGCCAAGGAACGCCCCCTCGCGGGCGTTGCAGGCGGGGCCCCTGATTACTTGGAAGGCATCAGATCGGCTTTGACCTTCGCCAGTGTCGTTTCGATATCCGCACGGATTTCTCCCAGCCGCTCCGCCGTTTCCGCCTCGCAACGAAGCACGAGAATGGGTCCGGTGTTGGAAGCCCGGAGCAATCCCCAGCCGCCGGGAAAGGTAATGCGCGCGCCGTCGACCGCAATCACGGAATGCCCAACCTCGTAGTGCTCTCGCGCACGGCGAACGACCTCGAACTTGATGTCGTCCGGACAATCGACCCGAATTTCCGGCGTGTTGTGCACCACGGGTAGCGCATCGATGATGGTCGACAGGGGCTCCGCGCTACGACTCAGCAGCTCGACGACGCGAGCCGTGGCGTACACGGCGTCGTCGAAGCCGAAGTAGCGATCGGCGAAAAACATATGCCCCGACATCTCGCCGGCGAGCACCGCCCCTTCTTCCTTCATCTTGGTCTTGATGAGCGAGTGCCCGACCTTCCACATGATGGCGCGACCCCCGTGCGCCGCGATGTCGTCGTACATGACCTGGCTGCACTTCACCTCGCTGACAAAGGTCGCGCCGGGGCGCTCGCGCAGAATGTCGCGGGCAAAGAGCATGAGCAGCTGATCGCCCCACACGATGCGCCCGGCCGGGTCCACCACGCCGATGCGATCCGCGTCGCCGTCGAGGGCGATGCCGATCTCGGCCCCGCTTGCCTTGACCCGATCGACCAACGCGGTGAGGTTCTCGGGCACGGTAGGGTCGGGATGGTGGTTGGGAAAGCGGCCGTCCGGCTCGCAAAAGAGCGCATCCACGTCCACCCCGAGCTTCTGCAAGATGGGGATGACCGCGATGCCGCCCATGCCGTTGCCCCCATCCACAACGACCTTGAATCGTCTCGGCCCGAGCTTGATGTTGTTCACCACGTAATCGATGTAGGGGGTGAGCAGGTCGACGTCCGAGACCTTGCCCGGTGGCGTGGGCAGAACGGTGATGCCATCACCTCGTCGTTCGATGCGCTCGCGCAGCTTCTGGATCTCGGGGCCGAAGATGGTGCTTTTGCCCCGCATGATCTTGAAACCGTTGTCTTCCTCGGGGTTGTGGCTGGCCGTGATCATGACGCCGCCGTCGGCCTTGAGGTGAAACACCGAGAAGTAGAGCCCCGGCGTGTGTACCATCCCGATGTTCTGCACGTCCAACCCGGCGGCGAGCAGACGGCCGAGCATCACTTTGAGGATGCGCGGGGAGGACAGACGGCAGTCACGCGCCAGGGTGATGCGACGGGCGCCGTGTTGGTACAAGTGCTCGCCGATGGCGTCGCCCAGCTCGGCCACGAAGTCGTCGGGAAAGTCACGTTCGGCAATGCCACGGATGTCGTACTCGCGAAAGACTCTCGGATTCATGTTGCTACAACCTACAATAGTTCGTTGCGCTTGGCCGCGCCCAGCGCGTCCACCACGGCCCTGACCTCTTGCGCGCGATCCTTGCGCACCACCAGCACGGCGTCCCGCGTGGCCACGACCACCACGTCGTCGACGCCCACCACTCCGACAAAAGGCGCCCCTGGCTCGGATACCACCACGCTGCCGGAAACCTGGCGCAGGACCACATCGCCCAGCGCCACGTTGCCGGCGCCGTCCTGTTCGCGAATGTCGGCCAGCGCCGACCAGCTGCCCACGTCGTTCCAGCCGAAATCGCCGGGCACCACGCGAATGCCCGTGGCCTTCTCCATGATGCCGTAGTCGATGGAGATCTTGGGCGCGCCGGGGTAGCGCGCATTGGCGGTCGATGCGGGATCGGCGCTCGCTCGGATCTCGGCCAGGATCGCCGCCAGCTCGGGCATGTGCGTCCGGGCCTCGTCGAGCAACCGGCGCGCGGTGAAGAAGAACATCCCCGAGTTCCACAGGTAGTCGCCCCCCGCCAGGTAGCGCCGCGCGGTGGGACCGTCGGGCTTCTCCACGAAGCGGGCCACCTGGTACACCCCCTCGCGCACCAGCTCGCCACGCTGCAGATAGCCGTAGCCGGTTTCCGGCCGGGTGGGCTTGATGCCGACGGTGACGATGGTCTCGGCAGCGTGCTCGAGCGCGACGCCCAGCACCCTGCCGAACTCCGCCTCGTCGGCGATGAAGGCATCCGAGGGAATCACGGCCAGGCGGACGTCGTCGCCCGCCCGGCGCGCGGCGGTGACGGCGCCCAGCCCCACCGCCGGACCGGTGTTGCGCGCGGCCGGCTCGGCCACCAGGTTCTCCGGCGGCAGGTTGGGCAGGGCGTTGCGGATGCCCTCGGCCTGATCCGCGGCGGTCACGACGAAGGTGTGCTCCGCGCCCAGGATGCGATTCACGCGTCCGAAGGTGGCGGCAATGAGCGATTCGGCGCCGCCCAGGGCGAGGAGCTGCTTGGGCCGACTGCGCCGCGAGGCCGGCCACAGCCGCGTACCCCCGCCGCCGGCGAGAATCAGCGCGAATGCTGGGGACTTGGACATCGCGCGACTTTACATCAAGAATGTCGGAGAAAGTCCATGGTGCTCGCCGTCTTCCTCATCGTCGCTGGCCTCGCCCTGTGCGGCTATGGCGTGCTGCTCGCCACCTGCAAGCGGCGACCGATCGATCTGTTGGGCGCGCTCCTGGCGGCGGCGGGTCTGGCGACTGCCATGCTCGGCGCCGGGCGACTGCTTTCCGAGCGCTTTTTCTCGGGTTAGCCGCACCTCCTGCTATCGTTGCCGCCAGGAGAAACTCATGCGTTCTATTCCCGGCCTCGCCCTGCTGTCACTACTCGCCTTCGCCACGCCGGCCGCCGCCGGCCAGACCGCCCACCTGAGCAAGGTCACCTCGGTGGAAGGCATCACCGAGTACCACCTCGACAACGGTCTGCGCGTGCTCATCTATCCCGACCAGAGCAAACCCACGGTGCTGGTCAACATCACCTACCTCGTGGGATCGCGCCTGGAAGGCTATGGCGAGACCGGCATGGCGCACCTTCTCGAACACATGTTGTTCAAGGGCACGCCCAGTCGGCCCGACGTATGGAAGCTGCTCGAAGACCACGGCGCGCACTTCAACGGCACCACCTGGTGGGATCGCACCAACTACTTCGAGGAGATGCCGGCGACCGACGGCAACCTGGAATTCGCCCTGGCGCTCGAGGCCGATCGCATGGTCAACAGCAAGATTGCCGCCGCGGATCTTGCCAAGGAATTCTCGGTGGTGCGCAACGAGTTCGAGAAGACCGAGAACTCGCCCGACATCGTGCTCGAGGACAAGATGATGGCGGCGGCCTACCAGTGGCACAACTACGGCAAGTCGACCATCGGTTCTCGCAGCGACATCGAGCGCGTCCCCATCGAGAACCTGCGCGCCTTCTACCGACGCTACTATCAGCCGGACGACGCCATCCTCATCGTGGCGGGAAAGTTCGACGGCAAGCACGCCCTCGATCTCGTCACCAAGTACTTCGGCGCGATTCCGCGGCCCGCGCGCAAGCTTGCCCCCACGTGGACGGTGGAGCCGGTTCAGGACGGAGAGCGCACGGTTATCCTTCGACGCGCGGGCGACGTCCCCATCGTGTCGCTGATCTACCATGGTGTTGCCGGCGCCGACCCGGACAAGGTGGCCGAGGATGCCATCGTGGACATCCTGACCCACAAACCGAGCGGGCGGTTGTACAAGGCTCTGGTCGAGAAGGGCATCGCCAGCGAAGTGAACGGCACGGCCTACCCCATGGCGGAACCGGGCGTCATGATCTTCACCGCCAAGGTGAGCAAGAAGGGCTCGGCCAAGGAAGTTCGCGACACCATGACCGGCATCGTCGAGTCGCTGGGCGAAAGCGACATCACCAAGGAGGAGATGGACCGCTGGCGCGCCGGCTTCTTCCGCGACTTCGACCTCATCCTGACCGAGACCGCCAAGACCGGCATCGTCCTGTCCGAATTCGCCGCCATGGGAGACTGGCGCCTGCTCTTCCTCACACGCGATCGCGTGAAGACGACCAGCGCAGCCGACGTTACCCGCGTGGCGAAGGCCTACTTGAAACCGTCGAATCGCACGCTGGGCCTCTTTCAGCCCACCAAGGATCCCGACCGCGCGCCGCTGCCGCCCACGCCCGACGTGTCCGCCATGCTCAAGGGATACAAGGGCGCACCACCCACCGAGGCCGGCGAGGCCTTCGTGGCCACGGTCGAGAACATCGAGAAGCGCACCACACGCGAGGAATTGCCCGGTGGGCTCAAGCTGGCCCTGCTTTCCAAGAAGACCAAAGGTGGGCAGGTGAACCTGGCGCTCACCGTGCGCTTCGGCTCCGCGGCCGATCTCAAGGGCAAGGTAGCCGCGGCCAACCTGTTGCCCAACATGCTTCTGCGCGGAACGCGCAAGCTGAGCTTCGAGCAGCTCAAGGACAAGCTCGACCTGTTGAAAGCAGTCGTCAACTTCGCTCACGGCCACGGCTCGCCAAGCACCGTCAACGTGGCGCAGGTGCGCGTGAAGACCGTGCGCGAGAATCTTCCCGCCGTCATCGCGCTTCTAGGCGAGATGCTGCGCGAGCCGGCCTTCGACAAAAAGGAGTTCGAGTCGCTGCGCAAGGAGATGCTGACCAAACTGGAGGAGCAGCTTTCCGATCCCATGGCCAACGCGAGCGTGACCCTCATGCAGCACCTCTTGCCCTTCCCTCCCGACGACGTTCGCTACACGCCCACCATCAAGGAGAGCATCGCGCGGCTGCGCAAGGTCAGCGCGGCGGAGTTGGCATCCATGCACAAGCGCCTGTGGGGAAGCAGCTCGGCCCAGCTTGCCGTGGTCGGCGACTTCGACTCGGCCGAGGTCAAGGCCGACGTCGGCAAAGCCATCGCATCGTGGAGGTCGCGCAAGCCTTACCGGCGCATCCCGCTGCCGTTCACCGCGACCAAGGCAAGCTCGGACACCATCGACACGCCCGACAAGGAGATGGCGTTCGTGGCGACCGGCCAGTCGCTTGAGGTCCGCGACGACGATCCGTCCTACCCCGCTCTCTTCATGTGGAACTACATGCTGGGTGGCAGCCCCAGCTCGCGCTTGTTCATGCGACTGCGTCAGAAGGAAGGCATCTCGTACGGCGCGTTCTCGCAACTTCTGGCCCATCCCATCGACAAGAGCGCCTTCTTCTTCGCCGGCGCCATCGCCGCGCCCGTGAACATGGACAAGGCCATGGCCGGCGTCGTGGGGGAAGTCGAGAGCATGATCAAAAACGGCGTGAGCGACAAGGAGCTGGCCGAGGCCAAGAAGAGCTACACCAAGGCCTGGGAAGGCCGCATCGCGGATGACAACTTCGTGCTGGGCGAGCTCGACCAGGGACTCTACCTGGGGCGCACCATGACCTACTGGAGCGATCTCAACGCCAAGATCGACAAGCTCACGGTCGCCGAGGTCAACGCAGCGGCCAAGCGCTTCATCCTTCCCGAAAGCCTGGTCAAAGTCAGCGCGGGGGACCTGTCGAAAAAGAAGTAGCCACGCCGCTTCTCTCGTCCCTGGCGGAGCGAGAAGTGGCTAGAATGCCTGGCCGGGCATACCGCCCAGGTGAGGACTAGCGATGAAGATTAGACTTGGCTTGATGGCGTGTTGGGTGCTGGCCAGCGCCGCAGGGTGCAGCGGCAAGAGCGATGCGGAGAAGCTCGCGGACAGCTATTGCTCGGAGGTGGCCAAGTGCTGCAGCCAGGCCGGGCTTTCCCCCGATGACCAGGGTTGCCACGCGTTGTGGACTCTCGCCAACATGGCGGGCTCCTACAACGCGCAAGCGGGCAGCGCGTGCCTGGCCGAGATCCAGTCGCAAGCCAGCGCTGGCACCTTCTGCGCCAACCTGAGCTCGTCTTCGCCGTCTGCCTGCGATTCGGTATACGGAAGCAGCAGCGGCAGCAAGCAGCCCGGCGAGCCCTGCGACTTCGACAGCGACTGCGCCCCGTCGAGCGAGGGCAAGGTGGTGTGCGCGAGCGTGTACGTCAATGGCGCCTTCATCGACAAGTGCCAGCTCCAGATCCCGGGCAGCGCCGGAGACTCGCCATGCGTGGGCACGCAGGATGGGAACACCTTCTGGAACTACACGGATAGCAACGCCACCGACGTGGTGTCGCGGGGCTACGTCTGCGACCTCGCAAGCAACGTCAGATGCAGGTTCGGCACTTGCACCGCGCTGGTCGCGGTGGGTGGGACCTGTGGCCTGACCTCGGATTGCGAGCTTTCGGCGTTCTGCGACCTCAACGCCAAGCTATGCGTGGCGCGTGTCCCCGCCGGCGGATCGTGCACCGGGACCGATCCCTCCGAATGCGTGGACGGCTACTACTGCCCGGCTTCGAGCCCCAAGCAGTGCACGGCCCAGTTGGCCAACGGCGGAAGTTGCACGGCATCGTTCATGTGCCGATCGGGCTACTGCGTGAACAACATCTGCGGGAACGACAACACCCAGCTGACGTTCCTGTGCAAATGACCTTCCTCCCGGCGCGCTGATGCGTGCCG
>Ga0210133_1000438_pt1 | contig 15002 bp, 10 predicted proteins | sample Joice_ThreeSqC_D_2_FD_184874 | JGI IMG/M metagenome (GOLD analysis project Ga0210133, IMG submission 184874) | Wetland microbial communities from San Francisco Bay, California, USA, that impact long-term carbon sequestration - Joice_ThreeSqC_D1... | ecosystem: Environmental > Aquatic > Marine >...
ATTTCCTCCGTCGGCGGATCCACCATCCAGCCCTGGCGCGCCGGCGCCGCCGCTGCCCGGGCGCGTTCCCGTGGACCCGCCGCCGCCAACGCCAACGCCAACCATCCCGCCGCTTCCCCCCGCCGTGGCGACTTTGCGCTCGCCGATGCCGGCAATCATCTCGCAAGCGAACAACGGCAGTACCATCAAGAAAAGAATGAGCACCGGACGGGAGGACATCACCAGGAACCCCGCAGCGCCAAACCCGCCTTGCCAGGTCCGACTTCGGCCAGCAGGCGCACGCCACGCGCCGTTGCTGCCGGTGGATTCCCCTCCGACTGCGGTGTCCGGAGCAGCAAGTAGGTGGCCACCACCACTGTGACCAGGCCCGCGCCGATGGTGATGTCCGCTACTCGAGCTGCCATCCTTGCCTGGTCATTGAGAGCCACCCCAGCCGCTGAGCACTGGTTCTGGGGGCACTCCGCGTCGCTGTCGTGCCGCTTCGAGATCGCGAGCACCCCGAAAACGCCGCCCACCGCAAGCGCTCCGATGCCCACGGTTGCGAGCACATACGCAGCCAGCTTTCTCGGCCGAGGCGTCCCGGGCGCGGGCTCGGTCACTTGAGTGCTGGTCGCGCCAGCCGTGGGTGACTGTCCCTGCTCTGCCGAGTCCACGGCAGTTGGTGCAGCCGGCGGCGTACTGGCCAAGGTGTTCGGCGCCGACGGCGAAGCAGCGGGCTGCGGCACGGCTGCCGTTGCCTCGATGGGTTCGAAATGGATCTCCAAAATTCGCCGCTCCCCGCCTACCGCATCCATGCGTTGCTCCCAGGGCTGGTATCCCGCCGCCGACGCACTGAAGAGATGTGCCCCCGCCTTGACCTGCAGCCCATCCGGCAGCGGCGTCTTGCCAACCTCGGCGCCATCCACCTTGAGTACGGCCCCGTCCAGCTCAGCATGGACGCTGACCGAAACGACGAGGCGCTCCTGCTTGGCGATTTCCGCCACCACCTGCTTGCGACGGGAGCTGGCAATCCGCTTACCGCCCTCGACGAGGTACTTCCTCATGGCCTTGATCGCGAGCACCGGCTCGTCGATGGCGACGTAGGCCCGGCCGATGTCGTACTGGACCGCGAAGCCGTGCCCCATGTCATAGGCCTGGTTGAATTCCGCGATGGCCTCGCCGTAGGTCTTGCTCTTGACCAACGAGAGCCCGCTTTCGTAGTGCCGCCGGGCCTCGGCTTTCTGGCTCGTTTGGGCCAAGGTCGCCGAAGGCGTCGTACAAACGAGGACGATCGACAGGGGCACCGCCCCCAGGGCACATCTCATGAAAGTTCTTTCTTGCACGATTCATCCGCGGCTTCAATTGCAGCCAGACCAGGAAAACCGTTCCCGATTCGAGAACGCGTCATCCGATGTCCGGTAACATGCGGTTGGCTCCCGTTCCATGTCACCCCGCCACAAAAGAGCAAGAGGCCGCAAGATCCCGTCGCCATCGGACCCGGCGCAGCGCCCGGCGCCAGGGGCGCAGCGCCGCGAGGTGATCATGGTCACCTGCATCCTGGCGCTGGCGACCGTGCTCCGCCTGGCCATTGCCCTGCTCAACGACGCGGCCAACGACGACCATCTCAGAGTCGTCCAGCTCATCCTCGCCGGGCGCCATCCTTTGACACTCGGCGATTGCAGAGAATGCTTTCACCCCAAGCTCTTCTACTTCGTCATTGCCGCTGCCGTTCGTGTTCTGGGCGTGGCGACGACCTACTGGTGGCTACGGTTCGGCCAGGTCCTCGACGCGCTCTTTGGCGTCCTGGTCATCGTCATCGTCCACCGATTTCTGCTACGTCAGCGTCTTTCCCCCGCCGTGCGCGTCGTCGTCGTCGCGCTCGTGGCGTTGAACCCCGCCTTCTTGGCCATCAACGTCCAGTTCACCAACGACTCGCTGGCGATCTTGCTCTCGGTAGCCGGCGTCTTTGCGATGACGAGATACGCGGACGGCCAGAAACTCCGCCATTTCTGGCTGGCGGCTGCCTGCCTGACCCTTGCCTTTGCCACCAAGGCCACGGCTTGGGTCTGCGGGCTGGCGGTGGCTCTCTCGCTCGTCGCGAGCGGCGTCGCCCCATGGCGAGGTGACGGACCACGGCCACGCCGAAACTTCTACCTGGTGGCGATCCTGGCCATCCTGCTGTCTGCCGCGATTGCGACTTCCGGCTACGATTTCAGGAACTACAGCAGGTACGCCGATCTGGGTGCGAGCACCCGGCTTCATCTCTCCGACAAGACGTACGTCGGCCGGCCCGGAGTGGTGTCCATCTACGACTCGTATCTGTCGTTCAAGCTCATCGATCTGCTGCGCCACCCCTTCACCTCCAACGCGGCCGCGATCGTCCCCGACCATCGCAGCTCGGTGTTCTCGCAGCTCTATGGCCGGCTGCACTTCCTGCACCTCGCTTCCTGGCCGAAAGCGTGGCAATTGCGCGACGGACCCTTCTTCCACGTCGGACGATTCAATCTCGTGCTCGGTCTGGTCCCTACGGGGTTGTTTCTCGTCGGCCTTGGGCTCGGCTTGCGCAAGCAAGGGGCACGCCTGGCCCACAGCGGTCCGATACGCTGGCTGCGAACGCAGCAGGAGCCGGATCTCCTATGTTTGCTGGTTTGTCTGGGATACCTGGGATTCATCGTCAAGTTCACCTACGACTTCCGGGACTTCTCCGCGATGAAACCCCTGTACATGTTTCCCGGCATGCTCGGATTCATCAAGTTTCTGGCCGACGGATACCAATGGGCATTCGAGCGTCTCGAACGCGCGAGGCGGGCGCGCATCCTCCTCTTGGTGCTCTCGGGGCTGCTTCTCGCCGGCTACACGACGGATGTCCTGGTACTGGCCGGCCAATTGGTCGAACACCTCCGGGGCGCGGCTACCCTACCTCGCTAGGCGCGCCGGCGATTCGCATCTTCCTCGACGGTGATCGCCCCGGACTACCTGAGGTACTTGGCCAGTCCCAAGTCCTGGGTCTTGATGTCCCCGGCCACGAAGGAAGCCAGCTTGTCCGCGCCCGCGAGATTGGTGTGGGTTGCGTCGGTCCCGTCGGCATGGAACTTCAGCGCGGCGCTCGACGAGCCAAGCGAGTTGTACCAGGCGATGGAGAGCGACGTCAGATCGATGTAGGCACATCCCTTCGCTGCGGCCGCCGCCTTGGCCGAGGCCGCGTGAAGGCTGGATTGATCGCCGATGGTCGAGCCGCTGAACTGCACCCGCGCGGGGGGCGACACCAGAATCGGGGTGACCTTCGCGGCCTGCGCGTCGGACACCATGGCCTCCAGATTCGCCTGGACCTGGGCGTCCGTGGCCGTCTTGTCGTTGTGACCGAACTGGATGAGAACCCAGTCCCCGGTCTTCCATTTCGCCTTGATCTGGTTCCAGAAGGTGCCGAACGATGCGGAGCTGGCCCCGCTGTTGGCATGGTTCGCGATGCCGATGGGGGCCCCGAAGTACTGCGGCAGCATCTGCCCCCAGCCACCGTACACGTTGCCGGTCTGATCGCACACCGTGGAGTCGCCGGCGATGTAGACCATGATGGGCTGGGTTGCCGTGGTGGCGAGGGCATAGCCGATCGCAGAAATTCGCAGGCCCGTCGGCCCCGAGAAGAACACGTCGAGTCCGGGATATCCGACCGGTGCACCGGCGTGGTTCGGCTGCCCTTCCATGCCGCGCACGTCGACCACGAAAGCGTAGGTTGCTGAAGCGGTCCCCGAGGCCAACAAACCCCGACTTGATTCGGCACTGACGAAAACCGGCCCGACTGCGCCGAGCTGGACGGTCACGAGGTAGTCCCCTGCCTCTGCCGTCGCGTCGGCGGGCGGCGGCGGCGTCTCGGAGGTGTAGTAGGTGGTGCCACCGAAGAGACACTGGATGCAGACCGGCCCGGCGCCGCCACCCGGACAGAAACCGTTGGACATGCCGACGGTCGTGCACTTGGCTGCATCGACGGACGTGGGCGTGGGATAGCCCACCGGGATGCTGCCCGGCGGTGCTGTGCCTCCCGTGCCGCCGCCAGACGTCCCCCCGCTGGACGAGCCACCCGTGGCGGACGGCCCCGTACCGCCACCCGTCCCGAGCACGCCACCCGTGCCGGCTGCGCCCGCGCCGCCCGAACCGACACCACCGGTTGCGAGCACGCCACCCGTCGTTCCAACCGTTGTCGATGTCCCGGGGGAAATACCGCCGGTGGCCGTCGCGACCCCGGAGGTACCGCCGGTCGACAAGCTGCCGCCGGTACCCTTGGACCCGCCCGTGGCCTGCGAACCACCGACTGCCGGCTGCGTGCCTCCGCTGCCAGACGTTGGCCTGTCCGAGCCAACCGTCGTGCAGGCCAGCGGCACGACAGCAGCGAGCAGCGCGAGCAACCAGCGATATTTCGGCATCGACACGCGCTTGCCGCACTTTCCTCGGGGCATGCCGAGGCAGTGAACCGTGACAGGGCCGTGGCTCAACCCAAGTTGGCTCTGGGCCGTGGTAGCCGGCGCGGGTGTTCGAGCCGGAAGTGGATACAATGGAAGCCGTCATGGCTTGGGCAAGATGGATCTTCCTCGCCGCTGCGGCGCTGGCAGCGGCGCTGACAGCGTCGCCGACGCGAGCCTCCCGCGACGCCGGTCCCCTGCCCTCGCCGCGAGATGCCGAATCTTCACCTGCCATCGTCACCGCGCCCGAAGCGCCGCGCGCCACCCTCTACCCATCCGCCGCTTCCGCGCTGCGGGAACTATTGAAGAGCCACCCGGCGGTGGTGGCTTTCGGCGAGTTCCACCAGACCAAGGCCACGGCACGCATTCCATCCGCGCTCAAACGATTCACCCGCCTGATGCTGCCCGTGCTGGTCAAAGCCGGGGCCACCGATCTCGTGGTGGAAACCTGGATCACCACGGGTTCGTGTGGCGAGCAGGAGAAGCAGGCCGTTGCCCAGGTCGAGAAGACCACCGAGCGCCCCAAGCACACCGAGAACGAAGTGGTCACCCTGCTCGCCTCGGCAAAACGTGGCGGCATGCAACCGCGCATCCTGCAGATCGGGTGCAAGGACTACCAGGCGATGATGGGCGGAGGCGAAGTCGATTTCGATCGCCTGCTGCGCGTGACCCGCGACCAGCTCGAGGCCCAGATCCGCGCCGCCCTCGCCCGCTCGGGCAGCCGCATGGTGGTGAGCTACGGCGGGGCGCTACACAATGACCTGCGACCTGCGGCGGAGCTGGCCGCTTACGCTTTCGGCCCGGCGGTTTCGAAGGCCGTCAACGGTCGCTACCTCGAGATCGATCTGTACGTGCCCGAGCTCATCGAGAACAACGCCACCATCCGCGCACAGCCCTGGTACGCGGTCTACCGTCACAGCCGCAAGCGCGGCCGGGTCACGCTGGTGCGCCGAAGCGACTCGTCGTTCGCCCTGGTGTTCCCGCGCTCGCGCTGAAGCGCAAAATTGGTGGGCTACCAACCGAATACGAATTGCAGCCCGGACTCGGTCGGGTAGCAGGTGCCAAGAACGGTCCCCTGCCGAGCATCATGAGAACGCCATTTTGCCAAGGAACGACGGTATTCTCTGGTTCATGCGTGTGCCGTATCTGCTGTCCGGGATCGTGTTGTCCTGCCTGGCTTGCGGAGCAAGCGACAAGGAAGCCGGCGCGAGGGATTCCGCGTCTCCGGATGAATCTGGGCCCATGCCTTCCGACGCGGGGGTACCCGAAGCCCCGCCAAACACCACAGGCCGCTTCCCCGATACCACCGGGACCATCGCCATTCTGTCCGACCAGCTTCCCAGCATGACCCAGCAGCAACTGGCGTTCGCGGCGGCGCACTACGTGGGCACGCAGAAGCAGGTGCTGAGCGCGACGCGGGCCCTGCGCGCGCTCAATCCAAGCTTCGTGGTCCTGCACTACCACCTGGCCATGTGGCAGTCCGCGCCCGCGACCAGCTTCATCACCGACGGTCTCGACTGGAGCAACGACTACCCCGAGGTGACCACCCACGAAAGCTGGTTCTGGCACAACGCCAGCGGCGCCCGCGTTCCCAGCAGCGCCGACGGCAAGCTCTTGATGAACGTATCTGATCCAGGCTTCGCGGCGTACTGGGCCGATTCCATCGCCCAGCAGACCGGCGCGGGCGAATACGACGGCGTCTTCCTCGACTCGGCCTCGCCGGCGCTCTTGCAGGGCGAGTGCGCACAGGGCGATCCACGTCTGGCGGGAACCGCAGTCAAGACGCAGGCCTTCGATGAGCTGGGCGGCCAGACCTGGATTACCGCCTGGGAAAGCTGGATCACCGGGCTCGACGCCGCGCTGGGCTCCCGGGGCATCCCTCTCATCCCCAACACCAGCGCCTTCGTCACCACCTGGGACAACACCGACTACACCCGCACCGCCGGCATCTTCGTCGAGGGTTTCGCCGATCCCGGCTTCTCCGTCACCGACTGGAAGGCCTCGACCAACCAGATCATGGCCATCGCGGCCGCGGGCAAGATCGTGATCCTGCAGAACTACCTATCGGACGCCAGCGATGTGCAGCGACGGCTGTACTACCTGGCCAACTACCTCCTGGCCAAGGGCAGCCGCACCTATCTGTTCTATTTTGCGACGAGCACCTTGGAATGGTACCCCGAGTGGTACCTCGACCTCGGCGGCCCGGTGGCGGCGCCCAGCACGGTGGATGCGCTCGCCTGGCAGGGCATCTACCGCCGTGATTTCGCAAAGGCTGTGGTGCTACTCAATCCCGGCAGCACCACGATCACGGTCACCCTGGAATCGCCCCTGCAACAGGTGACCCCACAGGGAGGTGGAGCGGTCGCGGCCGACGGCGCGGCGACGGGAACACTGACCAGCGCGAGCGTGACCTCGCTGTCCCTGCCCGCCGTATCTGGCGCCGTTCTCCTTAAGTGAGAATGGACGAAAAGCAAGGATGGACAAAGAGGCCGCAAGCCTGGCTCGTCCCGCGCATGCGTTGATCGCCCGCGCATCCCCTGTTACCGTCCTCGCCCATCACCGTTTGCCTCCAAGGAACATTGCCCATGACGGTCTCCTTCCCGCACCTTGCTGTTCTGGCCTTGCTCGTCTCGGCCGCGCCGGCTTCCGCCGCCGAACCACCTGGGCCTGGATTCGAGATTGGCGTGCGAACCGGCTACGCATTTGCCGCCGGAAGACTCGGGGCCGTGCCCAACGGAACGGATAACGATCTGGGCGACTACATCAATGGACAGTGGCCGCTGTGGCTGGATGCAGGCTACCGCCTAACCCCCGAGATCTACCTGGGCGGGTACTTCCAGTATGGCGTGGGATTCGTGAACGATGACCAACAAACCACCTGCCGCAACGCCAATGTCGACTGCTCGGCCTCCGATGTCCGTCTCGGGCTGATGGGGATCTACCGCTTTGCGCCCGTGTGGCGGGTTTCGCCGTGGCTCGGGTATGGCGTGGGGTACGAATGGGGTGACTTCTCCTTCAACCAATCAATCCTTGGTTCAAGCAACACCGACTCCAGTTGGTCAGGTTTTGAGTTCGCCAACCTGCAAGCCGGGGCGGACTTCCACGTCTCGTCCCGACTGTCCCTGGCGCCCTTCATCAGCCTTTCCTTGGGGCAGTTCCGCAGCACCTCGACGACCACCTCGGCGGGCTCGACCACCACCACCACCGATCAGGATCTGGCCAAGAAGTCGCTGCACGAGTGGATCTTCATCGGCGTGCGCCTCGCCTTCATGCCGTAATCGATGTCGTCGTGCTACGGCGCGCGCGCAGGGGGTCGTGGGTAAAGGGCCACGCCACCCTCCGTGCCAACCCAAATGCCGGTGGCCGTCTCGTAGACGCCGTGCACGCAAGGGTCGGGCAGGCTGGCAAACACCTTCATCGCCTTGCCCTCGATGCGCGCGGCGCCCCCCTGGGTACCGAGCCACACACCACCGTCCTCGCGACCGATGCGAAGCAGCCAGGCATCGGGGACACCCGGGACCGAATCCACCGCACCCGCGGCGCCGATGCGCACCAGCCCGTGACGAAGGGTCGCACCGTAGACGGTGCCATCGGGCATGGCGGCAACGTCCACCATCCAGCTCGTCGGTAAACCGGCGGCCCGATCGAAGATCTCGAAACGGCGGCCGTGCATGCGCATGAGCCCTCGATCCTCGCTGGCCAGCCACACCACGCCGGCAACCGCGTCCACCGCCTGCAGCGAGTGCGTGCCGCCCGGTTGCCAGTAGCCTCTTGGTCGCCCGCGACGGCCCAGGGGAATCCGCCACAGCACGGCGGGGTTGGTGGCCCACAGGGTGTCGCCATCGAAGGCCAGGCTGTTGATGGACCGCGTGTCGAACAAGGGCACGGGCTCGAAGCGGCGTCCGTCGCGAGTGCGGAACAAGCCCGAGGTCGTGGCCACGTAGAGCCCGTGAGGCGTGCTGACCAGGTCGTTCACCATGCGAAAGGGAACGGACGCGGCGACGAATCGCTTGCCGTCGAAACGGCACAGGCCCTCGTCGAAGGTGCCCAGCCACACCCCACCCCCGTACTCCGCGATGGCCACCACGTGGTTGCCGCACAACTGCCCCGTCGGGGTCAGGCGCCGCGGTTGCTTGCCGTCCAGCCACAGTCCCCGGTCCGCGGTGCCGACGAAGCGGCGCGAGCCCACGACGAGCCTGGCGGAGACGCGCGAGCCACGCCACAGCTCGGGCGCGTCCGGCGTCGCCGAGGACGAAAGAGTTGCCGATACGCAGGAGAATCGATTCCCGTGCAGCGTGCAGAGGCTGTCTCCCGTGCGCGCCACCAGCAACCCGTCTCGCACCTCGACCCCGCGAATCGCGGTCGTGGGCAGCCCGTCGTTCGTTGTCCACACCTTGCGCCGTTTCAGGCTGCCGAGGTCGTACTCCTCGACGCCACCCCGGGTCGCCGTCCAAAGGGTCGTCTCGATCGCTGTCAGGCCTTCGACGTACTCCGTGTTCGAGAAGACGACCGGCGCGCTGGCCATCGATTCTAGGGTTGCACTGGCGCCCCACGCACTCTGGGAGGAGGCCGCCACCATTGACAGCACGGTGAGGCGCCAGCGCGACATCACTTCACCTCCGCGCGAACCAGCTCATCGGCCTCGTTGCGCGCCTCGTCCGCGGCCACCACGCGCAGCAGATGCTTTCCTGGCGGCAGCGCGAGCGTCCCCGCGAAGGACAGGCCGTCGGCGCCGCGATCGAGGCACACGCGGATCGCCGGTTGCCCAGCCAGGGCCACGACCACTTCGCGCAAGGCATCCTTGGCGGCAACCTCGACCTTCACGCCGCCCTCCACCGGGTTCACGTGGGTCTCGAAGTCCGGGGCCTGACTGTCGATGCGGTAGCTGGCCAGACGACGCTCGACGGTGCCGTCCTCCAGGAGGATGATGACCGGGACTTGGTAGTCGCCGTCTGCCACCGTCTTGGGCACCAGAAAGCGTGTCTGCCACACCTCGCGCATGGGATCGTAGGTGAGATCCTTGACCAGGCCGAAGGGGAAGTAGGCCGTCACCTTGCGCGCGCTTTGCGGGGCGTTCACGGTCAACAATGGATCGCCAGGTGGCATCGACGAGCGCGACAGCTCCACCGTCGAGCCGACCGCGAGATTCGACACGCCCTCGGGCATGGGCAGCGGTTGATTGCTGGTGGTGAGATCGCCGCTGGCGTTGGCCACGACGCGATCGATGGCGACAAAGGACGTCTCGCGTGTGAGCAGGCTATAGCCAAGACCAAGCTGCGCCAGCTCCTCGTTCAGTGCCTGGTCCGTCCCATAGGCCAGTTGGTCCTCGATGGCCCTGGCCTTCTCCCGCGCCCACAGCTTGGACAGCACGGTTCCGTCCTTGCTGACGTCCTTGGCCGAAATCGTCAGCTTGCGCCGCCAGGCACCGGCGCCGCTCATGCCGCTCACCACGATTTCCCCGACGGGTTGTCCGCGGTATTTACCGAAGATCACCAGCGGCCGGCTGCTCATGAGATCTGGAATGGACGTGGGCAACACATCGTAGGCATCGAAGCCCTTGAACGAGACCTTCACGCCGGTGAGCACGGGGCTCTCGATGTACGTGCGGAAGCGCGCAGCGGTCTCCGTCGCCTGCTCGGGCTTGGTCACGATGAAGGGCTCGCCCAGTCCCGCCCTGGCCAACCCCTCCATGAGGGCGCGATTCACCGAGCTACCGATGCCGAAGGCGAAGAGGTTGGATTGTCCCAGGTGGCTGCGCACGAAGTTGAAGGCTTGCGTCTCCACGCCGACGAAGCCGTCGGTGACCAGCACGACCGAACGCGAGTAGGCCCCGCCCGCTCGGGGAACCGCGTAGGCCGCCTGCAGCCCGCCCATCAGCTCGGTGCCGCCCCCACCCGTCTGACGGGCGAGCAGCGCCATCATGGCGTCGAGATTCTCCTTGGTGGCCGGCTGGGATTGCGGCCACAGCGTCTTCGAGGCGCCCGCGAAGAGCACGAGGTTGAAGGTATCGCTGCTTCGCAGTCCCTTGGCCAGGTCGCGCATCACCGCCTTGGCCGTGTCGAGCGGAAAACCGAACATCGAGCCCGAGACGTCGACGAGGAAGATGTATTCGCGCGGCGGCAAGTCGCTTGGCTGAACGCGCACCGGCGGCTGCATGAGCAGGGCAAAGTGGCTTTCCCCCTTGGCGCCAGCCGCGGTTGGCGGCGAAAGCAGAAGTCCCGTCTTCACCTCACCACCCGCGAGCTGGTAGCGCAGGATGAAATCCTTGTTTCCGCCACCGGGATTCTTCAGGCGAACGTCGGCATCGCCTGCGTCGCTGGTGGCGACGATCAGCTCGTGCGACGGCGAGGTGATGCTGTGCACCGGCATGCCTGCCCGGATGTGCGCGGTCACCATGTAGTCGTAGGTCTGCTTGCTTCCTTCGTGGCCGTAGGGTGTCGCCATCCACGCGTCCTTCTTGGGATCTGCGCCACCGCTGTAGCGCGGGCCCACCACGGCGGGAAACACCACCTCGTAGGTTGCGTCCTCGGGCACCAGCAGCTCCGAGTAGTCCAGCTCGACGGCGATGCGGTCGCCGGGCATGATGTTGGCGACGTTCATGCTGAACACGTTGGGCCGGTGCTGTTCGAGCAGCGAGGCGCGCTTGCCCTCCTTCTTGGCCGACTCGTAGTCGGCGCGAGCCTTCGCCTTGCGCTCGATGTGGGCCTCGACCACGCGGTTGCCGATGCGCATGCGCACGCCGTGCACCGCCGCGCGCGTCGAGGCGGGGAAGACGTACACGGCCTCGATGGGCCTGCCCGCCTGGTTCTCGAAGACCTGCTTCACCTTCACCGCGGCGATGGTGCCGGTGATGCGCAGGTCCGCGGACAAGCTCTTGAGCGGCAAGCGGTCGACGTTGGGGTCGCCGCCTGCCACGAAGAAATAGGGTGAGATCGACTTCGTCTCGTCCCGCGCCGCGGACGCATCGTCCTCCGACTGGGCCCAAACCGCGGTGGGGGCAAACAGTGACACGAAAATGAGCAAGCTCGTCTTAGACATCGTGGGTCCTCCTTGCCGAGCCGCCATTGCAGGGAAGATGCCAGGCGCGTTCGCGGCCGATTCCCAGCGCCATCCCCCATTCGGACGCAAGGCTGATCTACATTCGACATACGTGGCTATCGTTTTCGTAGAATTGGCGGATGGCCGCGTCCTAGCCCGTGCGATGCAACGGGCGCTCCTGCTCGATGCAGGAATCTCGGATGGGCAGAAGCCGCACGAGATTCGCTCCCGACCCGCAGCAAGACAAAGCGGACATTTCTACTTTGCCCCGACACCACGTAGTTGACGTCTGAGAGATCATGTCAACTGCGTGGCGACCGCGCCCCCGATGCCCAGGGCCCGGGCGGCCAACGGGAATGCCGCGGCCGCGACCGAGATCACTGTTGGCGCTCGACGGTGACTCGTGACGCCGTCGGCAATAGATACCCGCGGAAGCGCGACTGCGGTCGACCGCGTTATGCAGGGGTGGTAAACCCAAATACGTGTTGGCTGGAACGGCGTCACCAGGACGACTAGACTTCCATGGCGCCCCGCGCTTTTCCGCGGCTGCTTGAAGGAGACACCCCAATGAAGAATGTTCTCTTGGCAATACCAGTCTTGGGTCTTGGCTTGGCCACGGCGCTCGCATCCTGTTCGAGCACGTCGGGAACACCGGACCATGCGGGAAGCGGGGGCGGGCCGGCCGCCAACGGCGGCCTTTCCGGCACGGGAGGCAGCAATGCTTCTGGCGGGCAGCCCGGCACGGGAGGCAGCAACGCTTCAGGCGGGCAGCTCGGCACCGGTGGCAGCAACGCTTCAGGCGGGCAGCCCGGCACCGGTGGCAGCAACGCTTCAGGCGGGCAGCCCGGCACCGGTGGCAGCAACGCTTCAGGCGGGCAGCCCGGCACCGGTGGCAGCAATGCTTCTGGCGGAACGACCAGCCAGCCCGGCACGGGCGGACGCAGTGCTTCTGGCGGAACGACCAGCCAGCCCGGCACCGGTGGCACCACTCCCGCCGGTGGTAACACAGGCCGGGACGGTGGCCCTGCGACGGGCGGTGCCGGTGGTGGCACGTCTACCGACGGTGGCGGAAGCTCTCCGTCGGGTCAGAGCGCGGGGTGTGGCAAGGCGCCCACCGCTATCACGAGCAGCCAGTACAACAACGGAACGACCATCCCGATTACGGTGAACGGCTCGCAGCGTCGGTACATCCTCAACATCCCGACCAACTATGACAACACCAAGCCTTACAAGCTCATCCTCGCCGTCCACGAGCTCAATGGAAACGACAAAGAAATGTACAGCCAGAAGTACTACGGTCTGCTGCCCCTCTCCAACAACACCGTGATCTTCGCGGCCCCCAACGGGGTCAACGGTAGCACCCCCTGTTCGGGGAACAATAGTGGGGATTCGGGGTGCGGCTGGCCGGCAGGGAACAACAACATGCAACTCATGGACGCAGTGGTGAAACAGGTTACAGACAACTTCTGCGTCGACACGAACCGTATCTTCGCGACAGGTTGGAGCTACGGGGCGAGCATGTCCTACGAAATCGGGTGTGAGAGGCCACTCGGCGGGCCGGCGGCGACCGCAACGTGGGGGGTCCGCGCAGTCGCCAACTACTCGGTAGCGCAGATGAGTGGCAGCTGCAAGCCTAGCACCAGCTATCCGGTCGCCTACTACCTCTCGCACGGAACCTGCGATTCGGTGCTGACATACGATGGGACGTCGAGATGTTCCACGCAGACCGACGTGAGGGGCGGCATTGGGTTGTCCAAGAACTGGTCGGATGCCGATGGCTGCACCTGGCAGCTTCCCACAAAGGTCACGTCTGGCGCTCACGTATGCACAAAGATGGCGGGCTGCAAGGCAGGGTATCCGGTAGAAGTTTGCTCCTTCAACGGTGACCACACCCCGTATCCGGACAGCGGCAACGAGTCGAGCAGTTGGGGACCCCAAGAAGTCTGGACGTTCCTCAGCCAGTTCTGACAGCTCGGGTTTGCCGGGATCGTCCGTCCCGGGCTGCGCGAGTTGGTCGAGGCAGTAACGGCCTACGACTTGGATTACGCTCCAACTCGAATCTTCCGTAGTGGTGACGTGCGTCCTGATGACACCGAGTCTTGATGAGAGCAATCCCGACTTTCGGGATCTCTTCTCCGTTCGGAGGCGGAGTCTGTCGTGGAGGGCGCGTACGCGCTCTCGTTCTACAGCGTCCCACGTGCAAGTGGTGATACCGAGGTTCACGTGAGACCGAGCCCGGCCAATGTCACTTCAAGGTCATGTTGTCGATCCATGCCCGCCCGGCCCACAACCCCGGGAAGAAGAGCACACCGAACTGCGAGTCGGTTCCCCCGCATTCGTCAGGGATGGCCGCGCTCACGGTAGTCCAACGGCCTGCCGGGATCGAGCTGGGTGCATTCGTGCTCCCCGACGCCGTCGCCGAGGACCATATGTACGTGGTCCCGGTGTACGGTGATCCAGGCATTGGGGCGCGGTCGCCACGTAGTTGACGTAATCACTCATATCAGACATCTGCGTTACGAATAGGCGATGCGAAACTGGCGCTTCAAAGGACTACGCGCCGCTGTCGCAGTCGAAGTTGTAGACGGTGCAGCTCTTCGTGCTGCCGCAGGAATTGAAATTGCCGACGGCCATTATCATGTACTGGTCCTCGCTGCAGCCCGGAAACGCCGCCTTCGCCTGCGCGCGGTTGCAGGCGATGCCGGCGATGCCGAGCTCGATATTGACCACGGGGTTGGAGATCGAGTTGGCCCCGTTTGCTCCGCCGGGGTCGGTCTGCAAATCCACGTGCCCGTTCGCAAGCAAGCCGCCGCCGGTGGCCACACAGCCAGGGGGCAGATTCGACGAGTCGCACCACGCCCCGGTCTGCATGGCCCCGCGGCGGGCACATTCGGACGCGGTCCAGCCGCGTACCGGGCAGTACCCACTGTTGCCGGTGCAGCCCACGGCATCGTACTGGAAGCGCGACTCGACGTGGCCGATCGCCTTGAAGATCATGGCGTCGGGCTCGTGGTACTTGGCCGCGAAATCGAGGATAGGACAGTCGTCGATATCTACCGACATCCCATTCCACAAGGGGGCGAGGTTCGTGCGCAACGGATCCGGATTGCACGAGCCAGGATCCAGGGAGACCGCATCACCATCGGTGGCATGGTTGGTGAAATCCCCACACCCGGCCAGCACCAGCACGCTCGACGCGAGCGCTGCGGCCGGTAGCATGCGGCCGGTCCTCCAAGGCGCGCACAAGTCCCCGGCGAGCATCGCCTCGGGATAGCGCATCCTCGCGCCACGCGGGCACCGAGGACGGCTCCGACCGCGCCGATGCGCGCCCACTTGTAGCCGCCCAGCGCGGGGCCTGGGTGAACAAGGCGCGAAATCCGCCGAGCCCAGTCGCAAACGACGGAAGATGCGCTTGTTTTCCCGCCGGCCGGAGTGGTAACGCAACGATCAATGTGTCAGCAGGAAGATAGGCGGGATACCTTGGCTTTGGTTTTCGTAGGTGAAGACTGCGAAGAGGATTCGGTCCAGGCT
>Ga0210133_1000443_pt1 | contig 14933 bp, 14 predicted proteins | sample Joice_ThreeSqC_D_2_FD_184874 | JGI IMG/M metagenome (GOLD analysis project Ga0210133, IMG submission 184874) | Wetland microbial communities from San Francisco Bay, California, USA, that impact long-term carbon sequestration - Joice_ThreeSqC_D1... | ecosystem: Environmental > Aquatic > Marine >...
AGAAAAGACCAAAAGTGTTCAGAACGCGCCAAAAGAAGTCAGTCTAGAGCAAAGCGCGTCATTTTGAGTCAACTCGGACCATGGTGAGTGCTGGGCAAGGCATAGTTTTGGCAGACACCAAAACTGCACGGCCCTCGCTTCGGGTCTTCGCCCCGAGCTCGACCGTGGTTCCGCGCTCAACGCCTTCGGCTTATTCGCGCATGCGTCGCCTGCGAGAGACGACGGATACAACGCCGCCTACGCATTCCCATGGCGTCGCCCTACGGCGAGTAGAGCACGCTTGCATCTCCGACGACTTCGCAGACCAGCTCGTCCGCGAGAATGGATACCGAGAGACCTACTCGCACGAGGTCGACGGAGAACTCGACCGTAGGGTCGTGATCGAACTCCGCCTCAGCGCGCTCGAAGTCGATTGGTATTGCCGGCTCCCCTTCCACGGGAAGTGCCAGGGGGCCTATCAAGCCGGTCGCGTCAGCCGAAAACGTAGTCAGTCCCGACGGTGCAACCAGACGATATTCCACCGACCCTCGTTCTACCAGCACCTGTTCGAGCTCGGGCAGGCTTCCACGAATGGCGCTCGTCAGCAGGAGCGTTTGCTCCAAGCGAGCGCGGATGCGCCCCTCTTCCGCGACGACGGTGGGCAGTGGCCGAACCTCCATTGGCAACGTCACACCGCCCGGGATTGGACAAAGGACATAGAACGTGCACGCGCCCTCTTCATCTGGCTCGACCACGCCCTCGGAATCGAGACAGGTGGCGCCCGCCTCTATGAGCAGGAACGTGCAATCGGGTTCGCAGCCATCGCCGCTAACCTCATTCCCGTCGTCACAGTCCTCGCCAGGCTCGGCAAGCGCATTGCCGCACACCGGAACGATCGTGCAATCGGGCTCGCAGCCATCGCCGCTAACCTCGTTGCCGTCGTCACACTCCTCGTCCCACTCGAGAATGTCATTGCCGCACACGGGAGGTGGTGGTGACAGGCGGCATTTCGGCGCGGAGCCCACGTCGAACGCTCCCTTGCACGTGTACCCCGGCTCCTCGCGGCAAGCCCCTAGTGAAACGACTCCCAACCCCAAAGCGAGCAAGGCAATATAATAGGCCCGCATACGGAAAGAATAGGCGGAAGTTCGGGGCGGGTGCAATCTTGGCGGCGAAGCTACCCCTCGAACATCCACGGGATATCGTGTGATCGCAGAGGCACGTTGGGCGCTGCTGGATCCCGACTGCCGATCGACAACCTCCTCAATCTTTCGGTTGAACGCGTTCGAGCCAATAGCCCGGCTTTCGTTTCATGTGGGCGAACGCAATCACCACGATTTGGTCGGGAAGGCTCACCGTCAGGACCTTGTACGGGAACTGGTGGAGCAGGTGACGACGCACGGTCATCGATTCACTCGGTGTCTCAACCGCGCCAGCGTCCGGGAACTGGCGAGCGCGGCGCACGATCGTGCGGTACTCGAGGGCCAGCGCCTCCGCAAACGCCGGGGCTTTGCCCCGATACCACCGGAGCGCGTCGGCGAACTCCTGCCGGGCCTCGGCAAGAACCCGAGCCTTCTTCATGCGCCTTTGAGGATGGACGAGATTTCTTCGTTGACCTCATCCCAGTCGTGCAGGACGGCGGTACCGTCTTCGAGGCTCTTCACACGCCGGGCGATTTCCTCGCGCCAGGCGGCCTCGACCTCTTCAGGAGAAGCAATCCCCTCCGAGCTAGAAAGCTCAGCAACGACGAGCGCTCGATCCTTCGCATCGAGCTTGAACGCCTCTTCCAGGATCTTCTCGACTGGCCAGCTCACGTCGTTAGTGTACCTGAGACACCTCTACCCTGCACCTGGCACGCATCAACCCTGGAGATCGCACGAAAGTCGTGCTTCACGACCTCGAACGCTCGTCCCTCGCTGCGCGAAGCACATCGAACATCGCCCCGAGCTTCGCGAGCTCCCGATTCACATCGGGGATTTGTGACATTGTCATAAGAATGTCCGCTAACGCGTTTTGCGCGTGTTCTTTGGACGTGTTCTCCTCGATACCTGTCCGCGAAACCGTTCGAGAATCGTCTGAATCGGGCGGATCACAAGCTGTTCGATTCCCACCGCCTCCACTATTTGCCCGGCCGTCTCCAATCGCGGATTCGCCGCTCGTAGTTCCGCTGCTCGAGCCCCGGGTGTAGGGACACCATGCTCATCTCCTTCGGCGCGAGTCCGAACTTGAACGTCTGACAGCCGTCCCGCCGGTTGGGCCATGACCTCCTTGATCGGTGCGATCATGATGGTGACACGGAGCACAGTCGCCTTGGCGACGTCCCCTGCTATACTGCGCGCGTGAGTCCATCATCCCCTGTTTCAGAGCCCGCCTCCTCAGCAACGACAGCTGAAGAACGAGCATTGGCGCGCAAGCTGGTGCGACAGTGGGAAGAGGCTCAGGCGATTGCTACGAAATACGCCCTCGATGTGAATGGAGTCTTGAACGTGATTCGGGGTCTGGCTCTAAGCCCCGCCGAGCGCATCGCGCTTGGTCTTAGAGCTGCGGGGCTTCGCGATGTTGCTCACCCCGGGTGAACGTCGCTTCTTGTTGGAGCTTCATCAGCGCGGAATCCGCTACTTGTTGATCGGGGCAAGCGCTGCGAACGCCCAAGGAGCCCGGATTGCGACAGTCGACATGGACCTGTGGTTTGAGGATGCCACGGACCCTCGCATCGCAGAGGCTGCAAAGGCTGCCGGCGGCGTTTGGGTATTCAGGAGCATTTGGGATGCGGCCACCGCAAATCGGAGGGCTGGCGGACGCAGATCGATTCGATGTCGTCACTCATGCCGATGGCCTGGATTCGTTTGAACGAGAATTCAGTCGAGCCAAGAGCATTGAGATCGACGAGATTGCGCTCAAGGTTCTGCCATTGGAGCGCATCATCGTGAGTAAACGCGCAGCGGGCCGATCGCGCGACTTGGCACAGATTCCGGCGCTTGAAGAAGCCCTCGCGGTTCTCAAAGAGAAGCCGTCGGAAGATCAGTGAGCGTGTCCGGCGAGCAATCGTGCCCCGACAATCATTCTTCGTTCCGTTGCGCCGCAGCAATGAAGGCGTGCAACGCCCAGACGTCCGCAAGCTCTTGCATCACATCCGGCACGGGGATTTGTGACATTGTCATAAGAATGTCTGGCAAAACGATGAGTTTGGCTGGATTGAGATCGATCTCGAGCTTGATGAGCTCGTCGCATAGCGTAGACCTCTCCCACTGGCCCTAACTGGGTTCAAGAATGCGTCGACCGGGCGTGCAAGAAGTCCGGTGGACGAGTCTCACCGCCGTGGTAGCTACCTGGGCGAAGGCAACGGGCTCTGCCCATAGCCTTCTTCTTCTCGGCGACCGTATCAACACTACCTAGGAGGGAATGAATGTTTTTTTCACGCACGAGTTTGCACCACATGGTTTTGCTCGGAGGACTCTTCGGAGTCCTCTCCCTGCTGACAATCTCCTCTTCGAGCCGCGCGGAGCCCTCCGCTCCCGATCAGGCTCCCCCGTCCAAGGAAGAAAAGCCCGCAACGGATAAGCCCAAGGAAAAGAAAGCGATCACGGTTCCCGCGGGGACGGTTATGGTGGTGAGGACCGGCGACGAGGTTTCGTCGAACGACAAGGCTGGCCGAAAGTTCAGCGCGACGCTGGAGGCGAATCTGCTCGCAGGAAATGAGGTCATCGCTAAAGCCGGCTCACAGGTCTATGGGGAGGTGAAGCAGTCGCAAGACGTTGGGCGAGGCATAGTCGTTAATTCATCCGCCCTCGTCCTGGGTCTCACTCAGATCAACATCGACGGAACTCTGTATCCGATCCAAACGGGCAGCTTCTCGGAAAAGTCAACCGGAGTGCTGCTCAAAGGGAGGAAAGCAGTGACCGTTCCCAAAGGCTCGATCCTGGAGTTCTCGCTTGCGCAACCGCTCACCGTCGGGAAGTGAGGATCGCTTGGTTGCAGCGAGGCGCCAGCTGGACTCCCGGGTTCTTGCAGACCCCCTAGCGAAGAACGTCCGACTTGATCCCCATTTGTCATAGCAGCCGAGCGCGAAGATGAACTGGGCTTTCACAAGGTCGATCGAAGCGCGGGGCCGAGAGTCGCATCGGGGAGAGAATCGGCTTGGGCGGCATCTCCAGCTGGAAGGAGCCGCACGCACGACGGGCGGTGCATTGCGTGCGGGTCGTTAGGCGCGGTAATGGGTCCGCCTCAGTCGACGCAACCCGAGGTCATCTTGCACTCGGCTCTCATGTTGCCGGGCTAGCGGCGGTTCGATGCCCAAACACGTGGAATTGCGCGGTCAGTTCCTCGTTGAACGGGTTACGGGGCGAATGATAGCATCGAACCCATGCGGTCTTGGCTTCGCGCGGCGTTCTTGCTCTTTGGGATCAGCGTGCTCGGCTGTGGCGGCCAGGGGGAGGTTCGCAAGACGGGAGGCACGTACGCGGGGCGGGGTCCCGACTGCGAGTATCGCGTCATCCGAAATCGGATCGTCGAGCCTTACGAGGAGATCGGCGTGATCGACATCGACGCGTTTGCGGCGCAGCAGCTGCCGAACGACGAAGAGCGCTTCCGCAAGGTCGTGGGGCCCAAGGTCTGTGCCATGGGTGGCGATGCTGTGATTCCGGCCATCAACATCTATGGTCGATGGGTTCATGGAACCGTCGTTCGCTTCCATCCAGCTCAGTGCGATCGCTGCGGTGCGGAGGTCCACGGCTCTCCGGCAATCGACAAACCTCCGTCAGCGTTCAAGCCTCCGTCAGTCGATGAAGTAATCGACGACATCAAGCGAGAGGAAGGCTAGCGACCCATGTTGATGGCCGGTTTGCTTACGTTACTCAACGCGATGGGGGCTTCCCCCACGCCGCAGAAGCTCGAAAACTACCAGCTCGGTTACCGGGAGCGCATGCATCATGTGCACATGGATTTTGCGAGTACGCGAACCGCGCCGGGAGTCAAGAACATCACCATCGGCCTTGGGTACGAGTACCATATCGACCGCCAGTTCAATGGCGTCTCGTTCGAGGTGCTCGGCCAGAAAGTTGGCAAGCTGTTGTTCCAAGGAGAGGAGGGCTGGTGGGTCGGCGGTGGGATCGGCTGGTGGCCGATCCGACACGTCAAAGTCTTCATGCAGGCAGGGGCGCTTTTTGACGGCCTCGGCACAGCGGTGCAGGGCCGGGTGGGAGTCGGCTACAACCTCTCGTTCTTCATGCTGGCCGTAATGCCGTACATCTATGTCCAAACCACTGACGACGCACGACTCAGTTGGTCCATCGGCGCCCGGGTTCAGTATTAACGACCTATCATGAGACGCATCGAATCTGCCTTTTTGACTCTGTTCGCCCTCACGATGGCGGTGCCCGGCTGCAAGCCACCTCCACCTACGACCCCGGCGGCCATCGCAACAGAGCCGAATCGGCTCTACTGGGGCGACACCCACGTCCACAGCAGTTACTCACGCGACGCCTACTCGATGGGCAACCACACGGCGGACCCGGATACCGCGTACCGCTGGGCGAAAGGCCTTCCCGTCGTTCACCCGTACACGCACGCCAAGGTGCAGATCGAAAAGCCGCTCGACTTCATGGTTCTCACGGATCACGCAGAGGAACTGGGGGCTCACCTCGATCTCGATCCGAGCGCGGCCTGGAGTCAGATGGTCGAAGCGGCAGAACGCAGCTATGCGCCCTGCTCGTTCACCACGTTCATCGGTTGGGAATGGACCTCAAGCCCGGACGGGAAGAATTTGCACCGGGTCGTCTTCATGAAGGACGGCCGAGAGCAAGCGAGTCAGCTCAGGCCGTTTAGTGCGCTCGACAGCACCCGCCCAGAAGACCTTTGGAGCTGGCTCGAAGAGACGAGCGCGCGGGTCGGGACCGATTTTCTCGCGGTTCCTCACAACTCGAACCTGAGCAAGGGTGCAATGTTCGCAGAGGTCGACAGTGAAGGGCAGCCGATTACGGCTGCGTACGCTGCCTCACGAATGCGATGGGAGCGGTTGGCCGAGGTCAGTGAGTTCAAGGGCGACTCCGAGACCCATCCAAGTCTGTCGCCCGACGACGAGTTTGCGGACTTCGAGCGATTCCCGCGGCTCCCTCAAGGCAGTGCCGAGCGGGCCAAGGTCGATCAGGGTGACTACGTGCGCAGCGCATTGCTCCGCGGGCTCGCCATCGCGCATGCCGTTGGAGCGAATCCATTCGAGCTCGGCTTGCTCGGTTCCACGAATTCTCACACCGGCCTCGCCTCTGCAGAAGAGGACAATTTCTGGGGTGCGACCGGATCGAATTTGGAAACTGGAAGGGATCTAAGCGCGCAGGGACTCACCGCGGTCTGGGCCGAGGAGAACACCCGGGCTTCCATCTTCGAGGCGTTCAAGCGCAAAGAGGTGTACGCAACGACCGGACCCCGCATGCGTGTGAGGTTCTTCGGCGGCTGGGAGTTCAGCAAGAAGCAGGCCGGAGACCCCAGAATGGTCACCTTGGGTTACACTCTCGGGTTTCCAATGGGGAGCGACTTGAAGAAGGCCCCCAAGGACAAGGCGCCGGGCTTTCTGATGTACGCCGTTAAAGACCCCGATGGGGCCAACCTCGATCGGATTCAAATCATCAAGGGCTGGGCGGACGCCGACGGGAAGACGCACGAGAGAGTCTATGACGTCGCGTGGTCCGGTGATCGCGAGCGCGGACCCGATGGAAGCGTGCCGCCTATCGCCAACACCGTAGACGCCGCGACAGCCGAGTATGTCAACTCCGTGGGAGCTCCGGCGCTCAGGGGCTTTTGGTCCGATCCGGACTTCGATCCCACGCAAGGGGCCTTCTACTACGTCCGGGTGCTCCAGATCCCGACGCCGCGGCACACTCTCTATGATGCAGTCGCTCGTAAGATCGACCCCACGACGCTTCAGCAGCCGCTCACGATTCAAGAGCGGGCGTATACGTCGCCGATCTGGTACACGCCGTGACCTCGACCCGCTCGCTGTCTGAAATTTCACACTCCACTGTCTTCATATTCTAATCTGCTTCCGGATAGCCGAAGCCCCAATCCGGGTCGTTTTCTACCAACCAAGGCCTATCGGTTCGAGGGAAAACTTGGAGCCAACGGAGGTCCGGTCGAGCCGCCTCCACATGATTCTCTTGAGCCGCTCGGATTGTTCCGGTAGCACTGTCCCCGGCCCGGAGGCGTATGAATGCCGAAGCTTTGTTGGATCACCTTGGTACTCGCTCTCGGAGCGCCGGCATCCGCTTTCGCAGGCTCGAACCCTCGCGCGGCCGCAGGAACCGCAGGTGACGGATGGATGCGGGGCCTGCCCCCTGCGCAGGGACCTGTTGTCGTCCGCACGAGCTTCGAGCTCCGGGACATCAATGACATCGACGACGAGGCGGAAACTTTCGATTTCGTCGGGGTTCTGACCCTGAGCTGGCGAGACGAAAGGCAAGCCTTCGATCCCGCACAGGCGGGCGTGGACGAAAAAGTCTACCAGGGAGAGTATCAGCTCAACGAGATCTTCGACGGCTGGTTCCCCCAGATCATCTTGGTCAACGAGTCCGCAGGCTACGAAAGGCAGGGAGTCGTCCTGCGCGTGACGCCTGACGGCACGCTGACCTTGATTCAAACGGTCAATGCCATTGCGGAGGCGGATCTCGACCTGCGGCGACATCCGCTCGATCGGCAGACTCTGGAAGCGATCTTCGAACCGCTTGGCTTCGACAATCGCGAGGTTCGAATCGAGGCAAGCGAGGGGCGCTCAACGAAACCAGAAGTGTTCGTACCCCAGTGGACGGTCGAGACGGTGCGCACTTCGTCGCGCGATCGTCAGGCGTCGTACGCGGGAGCCCATCGAGTCGCGTCGGCGTTCGTCGTGACCATGGACGTGCGGCGAGAGTCGTTTTTCATGATCCGCCTGGTCGTCTTCCCTCTGGTTTTGATCGTGATGCTTTCCTGGTCAGTGTTCTGGATGGACAAGTCGTCGCTCGGCGATCGCATCAGTGTATCGTTCATCGGGATCCTGACCGCGGTCGCCTACCAGATCTTGATCGGCGGGATTCTGCCTCAGATCTCGTACTTCACGCTGATGAACGGATTTCTGAACATCAGCTTCGTCATCATGTGCGTGACCGTGGTGATCAATCTGAGAGTCAGTCGGCTCGACCAACTGGGAAGATCGGAGGTCGGGAATCGTTTAGACCGTCGTTGTCGCTGGATCTTTCCGCTCGTCTACTTCGGTCTCAATGCGCTGGCTGTGGGAGTCGCCTTGACCTTCTTCTAGGTGGCCCACTCAGCTCAACTTGCGTCCGGAGGGCGCGATCCAGGGGCGCGCCTATACGTCGCCAATCTGGTATACACCTTAATCGCATTTGCGACGGGTTGAGACTCGACGCCGTGCAGTCGAGTTCAAGAAGGCATCGGGGAACCAAGAAGAAAGGAAACATGATGGGCAACGACCAGATGCAATCAGTGATCCTCGAGAACGCGCGCAACAAGCGTTACGGTGAGATCTTCATCATCAAGCAAAGCGGCGTGGAGGTCTACAACACCACGGGTCTCAACGACTGCCCGGCTGAGCTCTGGGACGCCCTGGATCTCGAGGCGATCAAGAAGGAGCATGGGGCGCTGTCGGTCCAAAAGAACGGCCCCCACTTTTGGATGATGGACTGGCAGCAGCTATCGATGGGAGAGAAGACCACATTCGGCGGGCTCGAAGCACGCTGGGCCGCACGCGCGCCGCTGTCTGCCGTGCAAAAAGGTGCTGGGGGCGCCGAGCCGTACAAAGTCTACACCCCGGCGAAGAAGCAGAAGATGGTGTACTCCAAGGGCAAGCCCGTGTTCGAGCTCGTCGATCCGGATGGTCACGCCTACGTGCTCCAGGCCCGCAACGAGGAGTTCCCGATCGAATCGCTTGATAGGCTTGGCCAGAGGCTGAAGCTATTGCCGAACGGTTGGAAGTACCGGAGCCGCATCCTGACCGAAGACCTCATGCTGGACTTGGGTCCCGACGAAACGATCTACGCCGTTGGCGACGATTTTCACCAGTACTACACCCGCATCTGACGAGAGGGGGCACCGTGACGAACCAAGCCCAACCGGTGCGACTAGGCAACAAGTCGTTCGAAAACGTGGTCCGGACCGACGAGCGCTATGGCCACGACGGATTCTGGCTGGGACCCCGCGGTCGGGACTACGGCGCGCTGCTCGAGCACCCCAAGCCGTACCAGGTGGCCAATCTCTATCCCGATTCGAATGCGTCGTATTGGATCGCCCAGTTCGAGCTGCCGGTCGGAGCTACACTGAAGCTGCGCGGGCGCTTCCCAATTTGCCGGTACATGTCGTTTGCGGTCTACCGCCCAGATCCGCTCGGCTCGTTCACCGCGACAGGGGAGGCGCTCGTAGACCACCAGATCGCGCCGGATGAGGGCTCCGTGAATCCATTTGTACCAGGCGCTTCGCGCCTGGGAGAGCAGCGCGATTACACGGTGTACATCCTCGGCAAAGAGGCACCGACCCGCAGCGAAGACCGCGAGCCGAATACGCTCTACGCAGGTACACAGGGATTGCTGCAGATCGCCTACCGGGTCTATCTCCCCGACGTCGGGATGGACGGTTCGGGTGGCGTCGGCCTCCCTGCCTACGACGCGGAGCTCGCGGACGGGACCACGCTCTCCCCTGCGGAAGTCAAAGCGCAGCTCAATCGACCGATGTCCGAGGGGATCAAGTCGGGAATGAGCGTCGAGCAGTGGCGCGCGCTTTGCAACGCGCCGGATAACGATCCGGAGCTCAAGCCGGAATCGACGCCGGCACGCAATCCCCCCGTAGTGGAGCGCTTCTTCAACAATGAATACAACTTCGTCGGGGTCTTCAAGACCAAAGAAGCGCATGCCAAGCTGAGCCAGAAAGTGGAGACGGGCTTTGGCGGCGATCCGGTGACGCTCTACCTGTTCGCCTGGGTGTCGCGCGCATTGGGTCCGGTGCTGGTGCTGCGCGGCAAGATGCCGAAGTTCGCCGACACCTTCATGGGGAACGGCGGAAAAGGCCTGCAGACCATGACCGACTGGGAGTCCCGCTACTGGTCGCTGATCATCTGTGAGGCGCCGCCCTCGGGGCTGAGCAACGACGGTCTCACCGACATGCAGGTCCCACTCGACGGCGAAGGCAACTACACGATCGTGGTCAGTCGTAAGAACGATCGGCCCGTGAATGCTACCGCAGACAACGGCATCGCATGGATGGAGTGGTCGCCCCGCGGCGAAGGGATCGACGACCCTTCCAACCGCACCGATTTCGGAATGCTGGTCTTCCGCTTCATGTACAACAATCCGAAATGGAAGCACAATCCAACGTACATCACCGTGCCGGGTACCGAGGCCGAGGTGATGGGCCCGTACTACCCCCGCGGCGAGTACATGGACAAGGCCATGTTCGAGCGGAAAGGACTGAAGCAATGACGAAGCAGCAGCTGAGTGACAACGAGAAGGCCGCCAATGGGCCCATGCCCGGCGACCTGGGCCAGATCGCGGAGGAATGGGCCCAGTGCCAGCAGCTCGACACCCCCGGATATTTCAAGTCGCTCAACGGGGCCGAAGTCGGCGATGCGCAGCGCAGCCAGTGCTACCCCACAGCCAGCTTCCTCGGCTCGACGACCGGCCCGAACCAAGTGTTCGCCTGGCGTAGTCAGGACTCCTACCAGGGCGTCCTCTTCATGAACAACCGGCGGCCCGGCGAGCTGTACCTGACCGGCGGGAACAACCCACCGGCAAGAGGGCCAGTGCCGCCCGGTCCGTTCGTCGCCAAGGTCGACGCCACCACGGGAAAGGAAATCTGGCGGACGTACCTCGAGAACGGAAACGTGTCGGGCGCGTGGATCGGGGCGGCCAACCTGAACATCCTGCCGGACGGAAGCATCCCAATCGCATTCGGCAACCATCTCGTGAAGCTGGATGGCGACACGGGGCAGATCCTGCAGCACGTCACACTGCCGACGGGATCGGCTCCGCCAGAGGGCAGCAACCACAAGCACTTGACCATCGCCCCCGATGGCACGCTGATCATCAAGAACCAGACACGGGCAACGCCCTGCGATATCCAAGGCACGTTGGCGGCATTTCAGTGCCCGGGCGGTATCCAGGCCTCGCCTGGCTCCAACATCTGCGCAGTCGATCCGAGCACGTTCGAGATCTACGACGACATCGACGTGCCCGAGAACGCGGTGACGCCGCACAGCATCACGATGTTCAAGGGCAAGATCGCGATCTATGCGCCGTCCTACCTCAAGCTCTACCGCTACTTCTGGGATCCCGACACGAAGAAGCTTTCGCGGGATCCCGACTGGGTGGTCTCGTCGTACCTGGAACCCGGCCAAACCAGCGGCGATGCACCGGGCATCCTCGGCAACTGGGTCGTGGTCCAGGTCAACGGCCTGCCGTCGAAGGTTGCGTCGTCCATCGTCGCCATCGACCAGAGCGACCCGACCAGGATCACAAGGGTCCACCCTTTCGGGACGGACGTTCCCACGGGGATGAGCTGGGCGCCGCCGAAGTCGGCGGTCGACGTCGAGAACAGCATGGTCTTCTCGGCGGACCAAGGCATGATGAAGATCGGCGGCATCGAGCTGGATCAAGACACCGGTGAGATGACGACCGTGTGGACTCTCGACGCCGCGACGACCGCCCTGCAGGCGATCTACGGTCCGGCGGATCGGCGGGTGCTGGGCACGGCGCGAGCCGAACCTGGTACCACGCTCGAGCAGCTCAACCAGACGTTCAGCCCGACCTACCGGCAGCAGGCTCTGTGGCTGGAGGCCAGGACCGGCCGGATTCTCGCCGAGTCCTCCTTCTTCGAGCCGATGAACTTCAACACGTTGCTCACTCCGGGTTTTGGTGGCCGCTTCTATTACATGTGGGACCAGGGCTTCATCGTCTTGCAGGTCATGCCGGCGGCGGAGTCTCGATGATGGACGAGTATGCGCTGATGATGGAAGAAGAGGTCGGTCCTTCGAGAATACTGTCCGCACCGACGAGGCTGAGGCCGACGGGTTCTGGACAAGGCCCCTTCGAGGCCGAGGATCAGCCTATCAGAGGAGCAGTCCACCGCCGATACGCCCGGGACCATGGGCGACTCGATTGTCATCCAGACCAACGGCATGGGCGCCAGGTTGCTGTCGAGCGTCGTGGCGCTCAACGGGCATGACGGCAAGCGGCTGAGAACGGCATGATGTCCGCGACCGAGTCGATGAGCTCGAGTTTCAGCCGGTTGTAGCTGGACGCGTCCGAGACGCCTTCACGAATCGCGAGCTACAGGAGCACTTCGCCACGGGAGCAGTTCGTCTGCCGAGCGAGGGCATCGAGGCGGGCGAAGTCTTGCTCATCGACGCGAAAGGACACGATGCGGGATCTGGGCTTCCTCGCCTCGACTGGGTCGCTTGATGGGGTCGTCACTTGGTGCGTCTCCGATGGGCCAGGAGCTCCAAAACGACGCGCGCCAGCTCACGCGATTGGGCATTCCTTGAGCTGGAAAGAACCTTGCGCGCCAACGTGCCTAAGGTCTCGGCGGTGGGCATGTTTCCCACGTCCACCCTTCCCGGCGTCGTGTCGCATTCGGTTTTGCCAGTTGGCAAAGCGTTTTCCCGAACGTGCTTTTTCTCGTCTTTCGTTTCCGCTAACTCAGGATCGAGTTTCCTGTGATTACCCGTAATTGCCTGAATCGGTGCGAAATCCGCAGTTTTCGATTCCCACCGCCTCCACCAAACAAGCGCAATGATTGCCGTGGTTAGCGAATTCGGCCGTGGCGCGGATGACCATCTAGAGACCGGCGTCGGCTGTTCTGAGCATCGGTTCGGTGGATTTCACCAACGTTTCATGGGGGTCGGGATCGGCCTTGGGTGTCCTTACCCAAGTCCATCCCGCTCCTTGCGAGCTTGACTGCCCAGCGCCCCTCGATTGCGGAAAGCCTGGCGAAGCGCTACTGTCTTACTAGTAAGAATCAGGAGATCACTCATGGGCAACATCGCGACCGCCAAGCTCTCGTCCAAGGGACAAATCGTCATTCCCGAGGAGGTTCGCAAGGAACTAGGCCTCGAGCCGGGTGCTCAGTTCGTCGTCATGGGTGAGGGCGACGTCGTCATCCTGAAGAAGATCGAGGCGCCCGACAGACAAGAGTTCCTCGCGCTGGCCCGCAAGGTTCGAAGTCAGGCTCGCAAGGCCGGAGTGAGACGCTCCGATATCAAGAAAGCAGTCCGCGCCTCGCGTCGTCGCGGATGAGAGTCGTCCTCGACACCAACGTCCTCATGTCAGGGATCTTCTTCACTGGACCCCCGGCGAGGATCCTCGCCGCATGGGCAGAGGGTGATCTCGATCTCCTGGCGAGTGTCGACATCCTAGCTGAGTATCGCCGCGTCGGAGATCGTCTCAGGAAGAAATACCCATCGGTCGATGTGGATCCCGTATTGGATCTCATCATTCGCGAGAGCCGCATCGTGGAGCCGGCTCCGATACAGGCAGATGCTTGCAGCGACAAAGACGACTTGAAGTTCCTCGCGTGTGCGCTGGCAGGTAGCGCTGAGTGCGTTGTGTCTGGAGATCGCGCCCTACTCCGTTCGTCCGGATACGAGGGGATCGAAGTGATGACGCCCAGGGAGTTCCAGACGCGGTTCCTAGAGAAGTAAACGCCCCACGCACCCCTGTGGGAGCGATAGATGCTGGCGCTAGCTGCAGCCGATGCGACACGATCGCCAGTGACCAAATAGTGACCAGAGCGCAGGGCAAGGAGGGGGATTCCAGGGTACTGCAGGGAATGGGAGTAATAGATTGGGTTCCGTGCTTTTGATAGCGATACGCGAGAAAACCGAGTGTCCGCGTAGGGTTAGCGTATCGCTGCGCTCAGGGTTCGATTCCCTCCGCCTCCACGTTGCGGTTAGCGAACTAGGCTGTGGCGCGGGTGACCACGTAAAGGAAATCTGGTGGGGACACACGGCTCGCTCGTCGCCCAGACGAAGACTTGGGGCGCGGCCGAAGGCATGGTCCCCCGTAGCGCGGAGTCCATCATCGGATCGAAAGCTTCTGATTGACGGGCGGCGCGAGGATGACCTCGGTTTCGCCGTTCGGCCGGTTGACCGTGACGCTCAGGACGTGGTCGAGCTTGCCCAATCCGAAGGTGAGCTCCGGAGTCTGATCGGTGAGCATACCTTCCCCGGCGAGGACATCGCGACTGTAACTCTCGCCGTTCTCCGTCTCGACACGGATTCGGGTACCAAGCGCGGCGACGGTGTCAGCTACGACGACGGTGATGTAGTTCCCGGTCGATGTATTCAGGAAAGCGTGCACCGGGCCATTCATGTTGATCCACAAGAGGTCTTGCCGGCCATCGCCGTCGATATCGACGATGAGAGGTGACTGGCCGAAGTACGCGTTCGCCATCCCGAGCGATGACTCATGGTGGAACTCGCGCGTGGCTTCTCCCGCGTGCTGCAAATACGTACGACCGGAGAGTTTGAAGAATTTGTGAGGAGGCCATTTGATGTAGTTCTGGGCGACGAAAAGGTCGAGTTGGCCATCGAGGTTCAAGTCCTCGAACACCGCACCCCACGCAAAGCCTTCCCCCGTCAGCCCGTAGGTTTCGGTCACGTCGGTGAAACGAAAGTCACCGTCGTTACGCAACAACCGCCATTGGTGGGTGTGGGTCTGATCGGCATGAAGATCTCCATCGGTGAGGAACAACGGAATCGAGTCTCCTACGTTGGTGAAAAACAGATCCGGGTCCCCGTCGTTGTCGACATCACCCACCGCGAGGCCCATCCAGAAGCCAAGACCGGTATGCGTGGCAGCGGGCCGGAACGTGTGGTCTTTCAGGTTTCGAAAGATCTCGACCTCACCCGTATTCTGCGCAACCACGAGATCTTGAAAGCCGTCGGCGTCCAGATCGACGAACACCGAGAAGAATGTGTTCTGTTT
>Ga0210133_1000444_pt1 | contig 14921 bp, 16 predicted proteins | sample Joice_ThreeSqC_D_2_FD_184874 | JGI IMG/M metagenome (GOLD analysis project Ga0210133, IMG submission 184874) | Wetland microbial communities from San Francisco Bay, California, USA, that impact long-term carbon sequestration - Joice_ThreeSqC_D1... | ecosystem: Environmental > Aquatic > Marine >...
CCTTCACCGTTCCGTCGATGACCAAGGCCGGCGTGAACGCCACGCCGTATTTCATGATGTCCTCGATCCTCTCGACCTTGGTCACCTCGGCGGCGGCACCCGTGTCGGCGACGACCTGCTCCACGAGCTGATGTAGCTTCTTGCACTTGGCGCACCCCGTTCCGAGGATCTCGATTTTCATTGCGACCTCCCGAGACACCGCAGCTGCCTCCCGGTGAGGAACGCGTGGCTATGTGGCCAAATTGGCAACTTCCTCTCAAAAAAAAGCGGCGTGGCCATCACGCGCGCTCCTTGATGACTTGGGTCGCGCAGGAAAAGAAGTTCATCACACATGGAGTGAGCAGCGTGTAATAGACAACATTGCCCTCGCGCCGGTCTTCGACGATCCCGTGGCTTCGCAGCACCGCCAGGTGCTTCGAGACCGTCGAAGGGTCCGAACCGACGAGCTCGGTGAGCTCTCCAACGGAGCATTCACCTCGGGAGAGACGATCGACGATCTTCAGGCGCGACTCGTTGGCCAGGGCCTTGAGCACCCGCGCCTGCACTTTGAAAACATTGTCGCTGGACCGAGGCACGTTTCCTCCTGAACAAACCAAGAGAGAATGTGGCCATTTGGCCAAGTAGTCAAGCGCCATCTTCTTTCCCCACCGGCTCCCCACTTGTGCGTGGCGGAGCGTGGCGCACCGCACCCCCGCGTCACGGTAAGTCCCCGCCAGCAGACAAGCTCTCGTCTGAGTATCCAGGCTTTCGCGTTCTTGGGATCTGTTTCGTAAGAAGTGGGGGTTCGAGTCCCCCTCGCCGCACGCCAATGATTGGAGGTGCCGAAACAACGGCGATGATTCATCCCGATTCGGGAGCACGAGCGGCCTGCCCCTTGCGGGCTATCTGGTCGATCGGAAGGGCATCTCGGCCGCCAGGCGCATTACATAAGGCGATGCCGGACCGGCCACCGATGCGGTGGTATCCGGTCCGGCACGACCTTCTTTTCCACTGCGAATGAGATCCTGGCCGCTCCCGGGGGCCGAGCCAGGATCCCAGCGCTCTCAGGTCTCCCCCGATCCGATGGGCGCGCTCATGACGAAGTCGGGATACGCCTGCATTCCGTGCTCGTCGACGTCGAGTCCACGGGTTTCCTCTTCCGCAGTCACGCGCAGGCCCACCGTCTTCTTGATTGCATAGAAGAGGGCAAAGCCGGCGGCGAGGCACCATATGCCCACCAGCGCCACGCCGACCGCCTGCATCCAGAGCTGCGAGAACCCACCACCAAAGAACAGACCAGGCTTCGGGCCGGTGACACCGTAGATCGGGTTCGAGAAGAGCCCGAGCGCAAGCGTGCCCCAGATGCCGTTGGTCAGGTGGACCGAGGTAGCGCCGACGGGATCGTCGATCTTGAGCTTTTGGTCGACAAAGACGACAGAAGCGACCACCAACACACCGGCGATGGCGCCGATCAGTAGGGCGGCCCAGGTATCGACGAATGCGCACGGAGCCGTAATGGCTACCAGTCCCGCGAGACAGCCGTTGCCGGCCATGCTTGCGTCCCACTTGCCGAACCAGAGCTTCGCGGTTAGGAGCGCCAGAAGCGTGCCGGTCGCGGCGGCAGCATTGGTGGTCACGGCGATGTGCGCGATCGCGCTTCCCATGCCGGTCGCCATCATGGTGCTGCCCGGATTGAATCCGAACCAACCGAGCCACAGAATGAAGACGCCGAGGAGCGTGAAGCCGAAGTTGTGGCCGGGAATGGCGCGAGACTTGCCGTCCTTGCCATATTTCCCGATGCGGGGACCGATCACGATCGCCCCGGCCAAGGCAACCCAGCCGCCCACGGAGTGGACGACTGTCGAGCCGGCGAAATCGAACATGCCCTGGTCCGCGCCGAAGAGATGACCGGGCGACAGGGCGCCGCCTCCCCAGATCCAATGGCCGGACACGGGATAGATCAATAGCGAAATCACCACGCTGTAGATGAGATAGCTGGTGAACTTCGTCCGCTCGGCCATTGCACCGGAAACGATGGTGGCCGCGGTGCCTGCGAATACGAGCTGAAAGAAGAACTTGGTATCCACACTGACCGGCGTCCAGGAGAGAGACTCGAAGGTCTTGCCAGCGTCATGGAGCAGGAAGCCGGAGGTTCCAAACCAATCGCTCCCGCTCCCGAACATCACGCCGAACCCCACGAACCAAAACGCGATCGTTGCAAAGCAGAAGTCCATCAGGTTCTTCATGAGGATGTTGACCGAATTCTTGGCTCGGGTGAGCCCGGTTTCGACGAAAGCAAAACCGGCCTGCATCCAGAACACCAGAAATGCGGTAACCAGCGTCCAGAGGGTGTCCATGTCGACACTGTGGGTTTTGACGTCGGCCGCGACGCTCTCCAAGGTCACTGGCGGAACCGCCGGCGCGGCTGCGGCTACCGCCGGCGCGGCTGCGGCCGGAGCCTGGGCCCAGGCGTTGTGCAGAAAGAGAAGGGAACAGGCCATTGCCATGGCTAGTGCCGCTGCCATTAGATAACGTTTCTTTCTCGCTGCGGATTGGGTCATACGGTCACCTCGCATCTCCATTCTTTCTCTTGGTTGATTGGTATCTCTTTGCCAATTGGCTGTGCGCGACAGGTGCACCTTCATGTTCCTCTCAGGCGATTGGCTAGCACGGCGCCGAACACTGCGGTGATTTGCGCCGCCAGAAAGAAGATCGCCGTGGGCAGCCAGGCATGGTGTGTATCTCGATAGACCATGTAGCTCACCCAACCGGCGGCCATTTGCACGACCAGGAATGTTCTCTTGTAATGGTTCCACATGCTTTCTCCTCTTGTGCGCACTGGCGTGTCGACGTCGGAGCCTAGAGCGCGTCGTTTCCGCGTTCCCCGGTCCGGATACGAATGACCTCCTCGAGGTTGCTGATGGTGATCTTTCCGTCCCCGATTTCGCCTGTTCTCACCGCTGTTCTGATGGCGTCTATCAACGCATGCACCATCTCATCGGGGAGAAAACACTGGACGCGTACCTTGGGCACGAAATCGACGACGTATGCCGAGCCACGGTAGACCTCCTTTTTGCCTCCGGTCCGGCCCACCCCCCTGACTTCCGACACCGTCATCCCCTGACCCCCGGCAGCGCAGACGCGTTCCAGAACGTCGTCTAGCTTGAATGGCTTGATGATGGCTTCGACCTTCTTCATTGTTCGACCGCTTCCAGTATTGGAAAGAACCACCTCTTGTACGTTTACCAATTGTCCACGGCAAAGGTATTTCCGAGCCATGAAGAGTTGGTTAATCTTTGCTGTCATCTTCGCAATAGTCGTTCCCGCGTAGGCACCCGTCCGGACAGATGGTCGTTACACAGCGGAAACCAACGACTTGTCTCGGCGCTATTGCGGTCGTCCAATACCCCTTCGCGCATGCGGCGAGCGACCGACATCGCATTGGCGGACGATCCAGCCAAGCTTCCATCCCTTGCCAATCCCGACCTCACCCTCGGCGAAGGTGGGTCCTTCCGCCCGCTCTCAGCCTCGCGTGATGAATCCGACCATCTGCCCAGTAGCGCGGCCAGCGCGACGAAACGAAAAGAAGCGTTCCGCAGGATCGCAAAGGGTGCAGTCGGTACTGGCGTCGATATTCTGGGCAGAGACACCGACCGCTTGCAGTTGCAGGCGTTGAAGCCGGCGCAGATCGATGTGCGCCTTCTTGCCGGGCACCGACAGGATCACGCCGGTCTCACGGCCGGCGGGCATGGCAGCGGCGAATGCCTCGACCACCTCGGGGCCGACTTCGAAGCAGCAGGGTCCGATGCAAGGACCGAGCGCCACGCGCAGATCCGCCGGCCGACAGCCGAATTGGGAAGCCATGGCCTGTACCCCCACGGGTGCCATGCCCGCCACCGTGCCACGCCAGCCGGCGTGCAGTGCGGCGCATGCGCCGGTTTCGGGGCAAGCCATGAGGATGGGCGTGCAGTCCGCGACGTGAACGGAAAGACCGACGCCCGATTCGTCGCTGACCATGCCGTCGGCCTGCCAGGTGGCGACCTTTGCCGAATCGTCGGTACCGCCTACGCGCACGATGCTCACCCCGTGAACCTGCGTGCAGCGATACATGACCTCGGCCCCCGACACGCAAAGCAACCGGCGGTGATTTTCAGCGACATGGCCGGCCTTGTCGCCCCAGTTCCAACCCAGGTTCAATGAATCGAAGGGAGCTTCGCTGACTCCGCCTGCGCGCGTGGTGAAGCCATGCCGGAACCGCGCGGGCATGATGGACGAGACCAGCAACGGCAGCTCCTGCCCCTGCACACCACGAACGACCTGCGCGTGCATCACGCCGTGAGACTCCGCAGAGCCTCGAGCGCGCCCGCGAAGTCCTCGGGCGGCGCGCACTCGAACTCCATCCACTTTCCCGTCTCCGGGTGATGAAACCCCAGGGTTCGCGCATGCAGCGCCTGCCGGCCCAGGACCTTGCCAATCGCGCGTATTTCCGCGTCGCGCGACGGACGTCCGTAGGTCGCGTCCCCGAGCAGAGGGCATCCCATGGCCGCGAAGTGCACACGCACCTGGTGCGTGCGACCGGTTTCGAGCTCCGCCTCCACCCGCGTGGCCTTGCCCAGCTCCTCCACCACACGCCAGTTGGTCACCGCGCGCCTGCCGGATTTCACCTTGATGCTGAACTTCTTTCGGTCGCGTGGATCGCGACCGTGCAAAGTGTCGATCTTGCCTGAGGCGCGCGCCGGCCGCCCCACCACCAGCGCCTCGTAGATACGCTTGATGCGATGGACTTTGAAATCGGCGCCGAGCGCGTTCATGGTGGCGTCGTCCTTGGCCACCACCAGGAGGCCCGAGGTGTCCTTGTCGATTCGATGCACGATCCCGGGCCGCATCTCGCCGCCGATACCGCGTAGGTCGCGGCAATGGGCCAAGAGCGCGTTGACCAAGGTGCCGTCCTCGTGCCCAGCGGCCGGATGCACGACCAGTCCCGCCGGTTTGTCCACGACGACGAGATGCGCATCCTCGAAGACGATGCGCAAGGGGATGTTCTCGGCGACAAGCTCGACCTCGCGCACCGCCGGCATGGTCCACACCACTTGGTCCCCGGCCCGCAGCTTCTGCGACGGCGCAGCGGTTTTGCCATTCAGGGTGACCGCCCCCTCGGCGACGTGCCGTGAGAGCTGCGTGCGCGAAACCTCGCTTATGCGTTCGGCGAGCGCGACGTCGAGTCGCCGCCCCGCCAGATCCGCGCCCACCTCGAACCTCCGCGTGACGCCCGGGGCGGATGCCGGAGTCGCTTCACCCGACGGCCGCGCGCTTGTCACCAGATCTTGGACTTGACGCTTTGGCCGCGCTGTTTGAGCAGGATGTCGACCAGCGCGCGCTCGAAGAGGTTCGTGGCCGCTATCTCGGGTGTGACGCGCGTCTTGAAGTGCTGGCGGCCCTCCTCGATTTCGTCCTTCATTGCGTCGAACAAGTTGTCGTTCTGGATGCCCTGTACCAACTTCGCTTCGTTGTACATCGCAAGATCAGAGGCGATCGCCCGGGCGAACTGACGCGCCCTTTCCGGCTTGTCGATGATGGGTGGCATGCCCCTTAGGCTAACCGATTCCGGGCCCGGGAGCGAATGAGTTTGCAGGCAGGGGCCCGGCTTCCTAGACTGATAGCTAGGCCCATGCGTTCGACAATCGGTCATGTCCTTGCCGCCCTTTGCATTTTGCCCGCCGGCGCGTCGTTCGCCGCTGACAGCGCCTATGCCGTCAGCAACACCGATGTGACTGCCGCCACCGGCCACAAAGCCACGGCTAGCGTCACCATCACGGCCAAGAATGGTTGGCACCTCAACCAAGAAGCGCCATTCACCCTGAAGCTGACGCCCGCGCCCGGGGTTGTCGTGGACAAGCCCAAGCTCGGGCGAGGAGATCTCGCGCTTTCGACCCAGACCCAGGCGCGATTCGACGTGGGCATGACCCTTTCCGATCCGGGCAAGAAGGTCATCGAGGCCGAGGCCAGCTTCGTGCTGTGCCAGGAAGACTCGTGTCGGCCTATCAAGGAGAAGCTGACAATCACCGCCGAGGCGACCGCGGCCCCGGCCGCGCCCGCAAAGAAGACGGGCAAGAAGAGAGCTAGGCGAAGCTGAGGATCAGCGCTCGCGCCCTGCGAGCAGCTGACACCGTGAAGTTGCCCACAGCCGTGACCACCAGACCCTGCCTCCGCAGGACCTCCCGGGCAGCTTGCCGGATCTGCTGGGCGCTCACCGCGGCCATGCGCCGGTAGCGCTCAGCCGGACTGCGCAGCGGGCGCTTGAAAAGCAGGCTCTCGCCGAACCAGGCGGCCAGGCCCTCGACATCGTCAAACCCGGCTTCCAGATCGCGCGCGTAGCGCCGCTTGGCCATCTCGACCTCGCACGCAGCCATGGGCGCGTCGCGCAGCTCGCGAAGAATGGCGAAGATCTCGCCCAGGAGATCGGGCAACTTCTCCGCCGCGCAAGCCGCGGTGATCTCGAGCAACGAGGTATCCCCGAGCGGTTCCAGGCCCGCGTTGACGTGGTATGCCAGCCCTTTGCGATCGCAGACGCGGTAGTGAAGCGGCGTCGACATCCCGTCATCGAGCAGGCGCAGAAGCGTGACCAGCGCCGGGTAGCGCGGGTGCCGGTCGGCAAGCCCGTGAAACAGGATCTGGACCTCGACCTGGGACGAGTCGGTGCGAACGCAATGAAACCTGGGGCCGCCGAGCGAGTGCGGCGCCGGCCGCGGCAACCTGCGCCGTCCCGCGGGAAGGCCGCCGAACGCCGCTTGCGCGGAGGCGAGCATGCGAGCACCGGGCAGCGGTCCGGCGGTGGCGAGCACCAGGTTGCGCGCGCCGTAGTAGCGACGAAAGTGAGACCGCACGTGGGCGCGGGAAAATCGACGGATGTTCTGCTCGGGCCCAGTGATGGGAAATCCCAGCGGGTGCCCCCGCCAAGCGTACCCGCGGCCCACGTCGTCCACATTCACGCGCTGCCCGCGTTCGTCGAAGTCGTCGAGGATTTCCTCGAGAACGATGGCGCGTTCGAGGTCGATGTCGGCAAAGGCCGGAGCAGCGAACAGGTCACCGAGGATGCCCAGCGCCCCGGGAAGATCGCGCGGGTGCATCTGGACCTGGAACAGCGAGTAGTCCCGTCCGGTCTCCCCGCACAACATGCCGGCCTTTTCCTCCACGGCGCGGTTGAGCGCAAAGGAGCTGGGAAACCTGGCGCAACCTCGAAAGAGCATGTGCTCGACGAAATGCGAAAGCCCGTTGTTGGCCGTGCTCTCGAAGCGAGAGCCGGTGGCGACGTAGAGTCCCGCTGCTGCCCCGTGCAGGTGCGGCGTCTCCACCGTGACGACGCGTAGACCGTTTCCAAGGCGCGCGGTGTTGACCCGCGCGGGAAACGGGATGAGATCCGCATCGGGGATGTCGCGTCGCGGGCGCTTGCTGCTCGTCATCGGGTTGCCTTCATACTACACGGCGGTCCGACAAAGCGCCGCGCCCAAAGGGATGCTAGAAGGCCCCGTGCCCCGCTCGGCGAAAATGATACGCCTCGTGATCAATGCAGACGGGTTCGGCGCGTCCGCCGCCCGCAATGCCGGTGTCCTCGCGGCTCACCGCAATGGGATCGTGACCAGCACCTCGGTCCTCGGAAATGCGTGCGAACCAGCGAAGGTCGTGGCCGAGCTCCAAACCGCGCCCAACCTGGGCAACGGGGTTCTGCTCGTCCTGGCGGACGGTGCGCCGGTCGCAAAACCCGACGAGGTGCCGTCGCTGGTGGGCCCCGACGGCAGGTTTCCATCCGGTGGGCGCGACGTCGTTCTGGCATGGGCCAAGGCTGCGTTGCGCGCCGAGGACGTCGAACGAGAATTCGACGCGCAGATCGCGCGTTGGCGCGGCGCGGGTTTGCGCATCGATCATCTTGCCACCAAGGACAACCTCGCTTCGCTCCCCATGGTGGCTGCGGCTGCCGAAAGAGTGGCGCGGAGGCACGACATCGCTGGCCTGCGCACCGCGGTCGAGAAGCCCACTCTGTCCTGGACGGCCGATTTGCCGCGCGGCCTCGCACTGGCGGCTGTCGGTGCACTGGCATGGTACAGCCGGCGCCACATCGGTACGCTTCGCCACGGCCCGCAGACCTGGGGGCAGTTCGAATGGGGCCGCCTCGACGAGATTCGCCTCCTCGAAATTCTGGGCCGCCTCGGTCCGGGCTGCCACGAAGTCCTCTGCCGTCCCAACCTCGATCCCACGTTGCCCGCGGTGGCCCCGGAAACCGAGGTGGCGGCGCTGTGCTCCACCCGCGTGCGCGACGCTATCGACTGCCGCGACATCGAGCTTTGCCGCTGGTCGGACCTCTACTAACTTTCCTAAAGTCTCTCGCGTCTTTGCCTCGCTGACCGCATAATCAGCATCGGACATGGACCCGATACCAGAGCTTCGCTCGACGCAAAGCTACTACGATTGCTTCTCGGCAAGCTACGAACGCGAGCGCCATCGCGGCTATCACCGTCTCATCGACGATCTCGAATTGGAACTGGTGCGGCGCTATGGCACGGGATCTGACATCCTGGAGGCTGGTTGTGGCACGGGGCTACTGCTCGAAGAGGCCGCGCGCATTGGCCGCTCGGCCATCGGGCTCGATCTCTCGCACGGCATGTTGGCCCGGGCACGCGACCGCGGCCTCGCCGTGATGCAAGGCTCCCTTACCCGGATTCCACTGCCCGATGCCTCGGTCGATCTGGTGTACAGCATGAAGGTGTTGGCGCACGTGCCCCCGATTCGCCAGGCCATCGCGGAGCTCGCCCGCGTGACCCGGCCGGGCGGCCACCTCCTGCTCGAATTCTACAATCCGCGCTCCCTGCGCTACCTGGCCAAGCTGGTGGGCGGCGCGGCCCCCATCGCGGAAGGAACCACGGATCGTGATGTCTACACCCGCTACGATACGCTCGACGTGGCGCGTGGCTACCTGCCGCCGGAGGTGGAATTCATCTCCGTGCGCGGCGTGCGCGTGGTGACCCCTACGTCACACGTCTTCCGCCTGCCGTTGGTCGCCGGATTGTTCGAGCGGGTCGAGCGGCTGGCCTGCGACCTGCCCATGTTGCGCGGCCTGGGCGGGTTCCTCATTCTTACTGGACGCAAGCGGATGCCATGAGCACGCACACCGGGGACATACTCATCGTCGACGATGAGCGATCGATGCGCGAGTTCCTGGGCATCTACCTGCGCCGCGAGGGCTACCGCATCGAAGCCGCGCAGGGGGCCGCCGAGGCCATGGCCGCGCTCAAATCCCGTGTCTTCGACGTCGTCATCACCGACCTCCGCATGCCCGATACCGACGGGCTGACCATCCTAGCCGAGGCCAAGCGCCTGCATCCCGACACCGAGGTCATCGTCGTGACCGCGTTTTCCACCACGGAAACCGCCATCGCCGCCATGAAGGCCGGGGCTCACGACTACCTGACCAAGCCCTTCAAGATCGACGAGGTTTCACTGGTCGTCGAGCGCGCCATGGAGAAACGTCGCCTGGCACGCGACAACCTGGCGCTGCGCGATGAGATCAAGGGGCGCTACAAGCTGGACCGACTGCTCGGCAAGTCGCCGCCCATGCAGCGCGTGTTCGATGTCTTGCGCAAGGTGGCGTCCACGAGAACCAGCGTGCTACTCGTCGGCGAATCGGGCACCGGGAAGGAACTCGCCGCGCGCGCCCTGCACGAACTCTCCCCGCGCACCGAGCAGCCCTTCGTCGCCGTCAACTGCGGCGCCATCCCCGAGACCTTGCTCGAATCCGAGTTGTTCGGCCATGTGCGCGGATCGTTCACCGGTGCGAGCTCCGACAAGCAAGGGCTCTTCGAAGCGGCCAACAACGGAACGCTCCTGCTCGACGAAGTGGCCGACCTGCCCGTCGCCATGCAAGTGAAGCTGTTGCGCGTGCTGCAAGAGCGCAAGGTGAAGCCCGTTGGTGGCGTCGCGGAGCGCGAAGTGGACGTGCGCATCGTCGCGGCCACCAACCGCGACCTCGAGGCCGAGGTAGACAAGGCCGCGTTTCGCCAGGACCTCTATTACCGCCTCAACGTGATCCAGATTCGCCTGCCTCCGCTGCGCGATCGGCGCGAGGATCTTCCTCTGTTGGTCGAGCACTTCGTGCGCAAGTTCTCCGCCGAACACGGTCGACCGGTGGTCGGCGCGACGCCGGAGGCGATGTCCGCCTTGATGCTCTACCACTTTCCGGGAAATGTGCGCGAACTGGAGAACATGATCGAGCGGGCGGTCACGCTGGCCACCTCCGATTCGCTCGACATCGACGCCTTCCCGAGCCTCGCCGGGTTGCAAGGGGTCGCCCCGAGCTCAAACGCCGTCGACAACCTCCCCGTCGATGGGCTGGACCTCGAGCGTCACCTCGAGGACTACGAACGGACCATCCTCATCAAGGCGCTCGAAAAAACGGGGGGCAATCGCACGGAGGCCGCACGCCTGCTGCGCGTTTCGTTCCGGTCCATGCGCTACCGGCTATCGAAGCTCGGCATAGCTGGAATCGACACCGGCGGGGACCTGGCGGATCGCACACCAGTTCCAGATTCCTAACGATCATGAGCGGGCCAGCATTGCCAAGAAGCTTTTCGCGCCGGACAGGCGAAGGCCTTGCCTTGCTCGCAGGCATCGCGGTGCTCTCCACTATCGCCGGCCTTTGCCTCGAGCGCACAAACCGCATGCGCGCGACATGGCCGCCGGAGGCTGACACGTTCTACCTGCCGCCATCCGGGGCCTTGCGTGTCGCCAGCCTGCGACACACCGAGCTTTGGGCCGATCTGCTTCATGCGCGTGGCAACGTGTACTTCGGAACGCAAATGCACGCCCGGGTGCCGACCAAGTGGTTGGCCAACTATCTCCATGCCGCCATCGACTTGGACCCGAAATTTCAGCGCCTGTACATCGCGGGCGCAGCCATGCTCATCTACAACGGGCAGAAGATCAAACCGGACATGGTGCTGGCGGCGATCCAGGTGCTCGAACGAGGGCGCAAAGCCTTCCCGTTCGACTGGGAATTCCCATTCCAGATCGGCTTTAACTACCTGTTCGAACTGCCGCAAGACGCCGGAGAGGACGACCCGCGCGTGCCCGAATGGCGCCAGCGCGGCGTCGAGATGCTGAGACAGGCGGCACTCTTCGAGCAAGTCCCCTACTACGTCCCCAATCTCGTGGCGCGCATGTTGACCAGAGAAGGCGCCGATGCCTTGGCCATCCGGCAATTGGAACGGGCCTACGCGGTCGCCACCAATCCGGAGGCGCGCAAGCAGATTAGGGGAAAGCTGCTGAACCTGAACCGCCGGCATGCGTCCGAGCGGCTGGAACAGGATCTGCGCAACTTCGAGAAGCTGATCGGGGATCGCTTGCCAGGATCGCCCGAGGCCTTCGCCCTGGTCGCCGGGCCGCGCACCAGCGCCCTCGGCGTGCTCGCGCCGCCCAAACCCGCCGAGTCGGCTTCTTCCTCGCCATGAAGCTGATGCTCCCCAAGGCAGGGACCCTCAAGCCGAACAACGAGCACGACCCCCTACCCCACTACTACCGGCCAGTGCTGGGCTGGATCTTCAGGAAACGCTTGCAAATGGGGCTCGACCTCCTTCCCCGAGACGGGACGCGCGTCCTCGAGGTCGGCGCGGGCAGCGGCATTTTGGTCCCCACCCTGACCGCGAGATTCCCCGACTACACCGGCGTGGATCTCGTGCTGGCGGATGGCTTGCAGGCTCTGGTTGCGCCGGGGTGCCACGCCCGTTTCGCCACCGCGGATCTGCTTTCGCATTCCGACCTGCCCGAGGCGAGCTTCGACGCCGTGGTGTGTTTGTCGGTGCTGGAACACATCGCGGACGTGGATGGCGCGGCAAACGCGCTGGCGCGAACCTTGAAGGGGGGCGGCACCCTGGTCGTGGGCTATCCCATGGTGAACCGCTTCATGGCGGGTTGCTTTCGTGCCATCGGCTTTTCCAACATCGAGGCCCACCACGTGGCCCCTCCCGTGGCCATCGAACGCGCTCTCGCACGCGTGCTACGGCCGGTGGCGTGCAAAGCCCTTCCGCCTCTCGCGCCGGTTCAGGTAGCTCTGTACCGCTGCACGTCCTGGACGAAGGACTGAGGACTCATCTTCGTTCGATCACCACCAGCACGCGAAAGCCAATGAGGCGAAACACGATCTCGGGCAGCAGGTTCTCCACCGCGTAGAGCGCCTTCCACAAGGTGAATGGCAGGACCGGACGGCGGGACAGCCCCCCGGTCGCAACATAGGCGGGACCCGCCAGGCGCTCGATGTGGGTCACGGCCAGACGAGGAAACATCCGCGCGAATTTCCGCCCGCCGCCCCTGCAGAAGATGAGCGTCGGTGTTGCCTGGTTCGACAAAAAAGGATCCTTCGGTTCGCTTCCGTGTCGAGGAATGATGACCAGTGGATCGACGGACATGTCCACCAGTTCGGGATGGAAGAGCCCGTAGACCAGGCGCGACAACGGGCTTACGTAGGGCTCGAGAAGCACGATACGCCCACCCGGGCGAAGCACGCGTTCCGCCTCGACGAAGAAGGATGCGGGCGATTCCACGTGATGAAGCACGTCGAAGAGCACCAGCGCCCCCAGCTCGCCGTCGTCGAAGGGCAAAGCTTCGGCCGCCATGCGACGCGCATGCCACGGGGCCTGCACGATGTCGGTGAGAATCAGGTCGGGGATGAACTCGGCGGCAAGACCAGGGCCCGAGCCAATCTCGACCCACGGGCCCTTGTCTTGAGGGGGCAGGGTTTCGGCCAACCGGCGATACCACCGCGCATAGCACACGCGCAGCGCCGGATTGGCATCCCAGGTCCGCCGGTGAGCATGAAAGCGCGCCAGGGTGCTTTCACGTATGGCCTGGGGAAGATCCGGCGGAGGCGGGTTAGACATAGCGGAGCTTGCGGGCCGCCACCCCGGACATCTTGAGCAGGAGCCATCCGTGCTTCCAGCGCGAGATGTTGGTTGCCCCGTAGACGCGATCTCGGTAGCGAACCGGGATTTCCACGATCTTGAGATTGAGCCTGGCCGCCCCAAAAATCAGGTCGAAATCGCCGAAGGGATCGAAGTCACCGAAGAAGTGGCGAGCCGCTGCAATGCGCTCGTAGTCCCGTCGCCACAGCACCTTCGTTCCGCACAAGGTGTCCTTGATCGGCTGCTGCAGCAAGTGGGTGAAGAGCTGCGAAAATGCGATGTTGCCCAGCTTGTTGAAAAAGCGCATGGCTCCAGGATCCATGGGATACACCAGCCGCGTGCCCTGCACGTAGTCGCCGAGTCCGCGGGCGATGACGTCGTAGAACACGGGCAGATCCTCGGGTGGCACTGTGAGGTCGGCGTCAAGGATCATGAGCACGTCCCCGGTGGCCTTGCCAAAGCCCAGTCGAACCGCATCGCCCTTGCCATTGCCTTGCTGCTGGTACGCGCCCAGTTTCAGGGGGCCGCGATAGCTCTTTATCGCCGCCTGGATGGTCTCCCAGGTTCCGTCGCTCGATCCACCTTCGACGAAGATGAGCTCGGTGCCCGAGCCCATGACCGGCGTGCGGGCGATGGCGGCTTCGACGTTGCCGGCCTCGTTGCGCGTGGGCACGATCACGCTCACCGACACCCGGGGTGGTTTGGCGATGATCTCCCGCCGGCGCAAGGCGTAGATACGGTACATGGACAAACGCTGCCAACCAGGCAACTTGCCCAGATAGCGGTTGAACAGCGGGGCAAGCCCGGGCACATCCGCAGGCAGCAGCATGCGATCCTCGAAACGCACGGTCTCGAGCCCGGTGATGTCGAAGAGGTTCTCGAAATCGCTGTGCGACAACCAGTTCGACGTGGGCGCCGACAATTTGTGTCCGGTGAACTCCGCCAACTTCGCCGGGATCTCCCACAGGTAATTGTAGACAACCAGGAAGAGACGCCCTCGCTCACTCACGCGATCTCTCAGGTTGACGAGCAACTTGCGGATATCGGCGACGCTGTGGCACAGGCGATTGCAAATCACGGCGTCGAAGCGTTTCCCCCGCTGCAGGTTCTCGATCTCCGCTTCCTCGATGGTCAGGCCAGGATGACGACGCCGTGCCTCTGCCGCCAATTCGGGCGAAGAGGCCATTCCCACCCGCTCGTGGTTGGGCAGGGACGCCAGGATTTCGCCGGTACCGCAGCCGACGTCGAGAACACTGGCGTCCCCAGGAATCCAATGACCGAGGGTGTCGCGCAGGTCGCGCTCCAGGAAATCCCGCGCGGCAGGATGGGCGGGAGTCTCGAAGGCGGCCTTGCGAAAATACTCTCGCCAGGCCTCGGTCAGCCCCTGGCCTGCTTTCTCACCTGCGGGTTGCGATTTCATGCTGATGTTCCCGGCAAGAAGTCCGTGAGGAAAGGCCAGGCACCCATCCTACAGTTCGTCTGCAACCAGCGAGAAGATCCTCTTGAATGGCTGGCCGGATTTGAGAGTGACGCTCTCGTTGCGCTCGATCATCAAGTCCGCGTTCTTGAAGGTCAGTCGGTGCTTGCCACAGGGAATCGAGTAGTTCACGAGCGGCGTGATCTTTCCCGTTGGTTTGCCGTCGATGCTCACCTCGGCCCAGGGCTTGGAGCTGATGGTGGCGACACAGTCTCCCGTGGCCGCTCCGCTGGACTTACCACGGCTCTCGAAAATATCGTCGTTGCTGACCGTCACGGGTTTGGAAGCGGGCTTTCTTCCGGCCGGTCTCCGCCTGGCGGTTTCAAAAATGTCTTCCGAGCTGGTCGCCGCAGCAGAAGCCGAGCGCCCCGAGTGCTTCTCCACCCGGGGCTTGTCGGACTTGCTCGCCGCCACCGATGGAGAGGGCGTAGCGATTGGCGGTTGGGTGACAGGAACGGGAACGGCTGCGTGCGGCTTTGCGGCACCGGGTACCGGCACCAGATCAGCGTGTAGACGCACGG
>Ga0210133_1000445_pt1 | contig 14901 bp, 10 predicted proteins | sample Joice_ThreeSqC_D_2_FD_184874 | JGI IMG/M metagenome (GOLD analysis project Ga0210133, IMG submission 184874) | Wetland microbial communities from San Francisco Bay, California, USA, that impact long-term carbon sequestration - Joice_ThreeSqC_D1... | ecosystem: Environmental > Aquatic > Marine >...
GTGGTTTCTGCCACGTTGCCGGAGGCCTTGCTCACGCAACTTCCCGAGGTCATCGAGCAACACGCGTCCGAGATCGCCAGGCTCAAGCGCACGAGTGCCTTTCCGCTCTACATGGGCCAGGAGCGTTTGCTGGTTGTAGCAGCTCCCTTCGCCGGCGAGGCAGGCGCGCAGCACGCCTACTACGTGCTCATGACCAAGAAGTCACCCGAATCCGATCCATGGGTCCTGCTCTCGAGCACCTCCTCGGACGATCTCAAATGGGGGAAGTTCCCTTGGCTGCCCCTCGGAGGAGGGATTATTGCGGTCATCGCCATTGGCCTCATCCTGCAGCGCAAGGAGGTCGACGGCCCCCTGCACAGGCTACGCGACGAAGTCCATCACATGGCCAAGCAGGAGTTACACAAGATCGACGACACCAAGTACGGCGGCAAGTTGGGTGGAATCGCCCGCGACATCAATGCCACCATCGAGCATTTCACGCACGCGCCCATCCCCAAGAGCGAGACGGCCAAGAAGGACATTTCCGCTATCCTGGACCCCAAGGCGGCGGCTTCCGCCGACGGCAAGTCATTCGACGTTTCACAACCCGCCCCGGGCAAGCCCGCGGTGCTGGCGCCCGCAGCCATGGCGGCCTCGCTCTTTGGCACGCCCAAGGCCGCGCCCGGACTCGGCGGCTCCGCTCCTCCTCTTCCGTCAGTGCCATCCCCTGCCCCATCGCTGGCGCCCCTGGTTCCGACCCCAGCCAGCCGCGCCCCCCAGTTGCCCGGCGCTCAACCGCCGGCCATCCCTTTTTCCTCCGCGAGAATGGGCAAGCAGGCAACGGCCGAGCCGGACGAAGAAGATCAGGCCCATTTCAGACAGGTCTACGACGAGTACGTGGAGTTCCGCTTGAAATGCGGCGAGTCCATCGCGGGACTCTCCCTCGACAAGTTCACGGCCAAGTTGAAGAGCAACCGGGAACAACTGATGTCCAAGCACGGCTGCCGGACCGCACGATTTACGGTCTACGAGAAGGACGGAAAGGCCGCCATCCGAGCCGTCCCGGTCAAGGGCTGAAGCCCAGATCTGCCCCGAGGGTTCCCTTCACCCGGCGCCTGCGCGGTGATCCGTCGGCCTACCGCGCGGTCTCTTTGCCGGAAGGGAATTCCCCGGAACGGACGTCGGCGACGAAAGCCGAGAAGGCCGCCATAGCCTCGCGACCGATCTCGGCGTACCTGCGCGCGAATCGCGGCGACCACTCGGGGTCGAGCCCGAGAAGATCGTGCATGACCAGAACCTGCCCGTCGCACGAAGGGCCGGCGCCGATGCCGATGGTGGGAATGGTCACCGCTTCGGTGATGGTCGCGGCCAAGGCCGAAGGGACGTTCTCGACCACCACGGCGTAGGCGCCGGCTTCGGCCAAAGCACGCGCTCCAGCGAGAATCGATTGCGCCTGACCGTCACTTCTGCCTTGGACTTTGAACCCGCCGAACTTGTGCACGGATTGCGGGGTCATGCCCACGTGTCCCATCACCGGAATGCCAATCTGCACAAGTCGCTCCACGAGTTCCGCGACCTCTGCTCCGCCTTCGAGCTTCACCGCCTCGGCGCCACCGTCCTTGAGCAGCCGACCCGCTGCGCGCACCCCGTCCTCCATCGACGCCTGGTAGCTGAGAAACGGCATGTCCACAACCACGTGCGCGCGCTCCACCCCGCGAGCCACCATCCGGCAGTGGTAGATCATCTCCTCCAGCGTGACGGGCAAAGTGTTGGGCAGCCCCTGCACCACCATGCCCAAGCTGTCCCCCACCAGGACCACGTCCACCCCGGCTCGATCTGCGAGACGGGCAAATGCCACGTCGTACGCGGTCACCACCGCGATCTTCTCGCCCAAGCCCTTGCGCTCGGCGAGCGATGCGCTGGTCGTCTTCTTTGTGGCCGCCATGATGGCGCCTATTGTACCAGGATGCCGCCGTGGCTTCCCGCTATCGTCTGCTCCAGTGATTGATGCCGGCGTGGGTCTTGCCGATCACGTCGAGCAGGGCAGCGCGGTCGTCGGCGTCGTTGACGAAGTCAATCTCTGAGGCATCGACGATGAGCAGGGGACCGTCGCCGTAGTTGAAGAAGAACTCGGCGTAGGCGCGCGCAACTTCGCGCAGGTAGTCCGGCCGCATGGCTTTCTCCTCTGGCCGCCCACGCTTGTCGATACGGGTCAGCAACACCTCGGTGCGAGCTTGCAGGTAGACGACCAGATCGGGCGCCGCCACGCGAGGTCGGAGCGCCTGGTAAACCCGGTCATAAAGGGCCAGCTCCTCGGGCGACAGATTGAGCGTGGCGAACAGGCGGTCCTTGGCAAAGAAGTAGTCGGACACCACCCCGCCCTGCTCGAAGAGTCCTGCCTGCAGGAACTCGGATTGCTGGCCGTAGCGCTGGAGCAGGAAGAAGAGCTGCGTGGACAGTGCGAAGCGTTTGGGATCCTTGTAGAACGAGCCAAGAAACGGGTTTTCTCCGGAATTCTCGCAAACCAGGCGTGCGCCGAGCGCAGCAGCCAGGATCTCGGCCAGGCTCGACTTGCCCGCGCCGATGGGCCCCTCGACCGCGATGTAGCGGGGGCGCCTGCGCTGCTCCTTTGGAGCCACCAAGTTCATGGCCGTCCCTTAATGGCTAGCACAAGTTGCGCACGCAACGAAGTTCGTCACTTGTTCGCAGCGCAGCCGGACACACGACCCAAGCTAGGGAGCTGGCTTGACGTTCCAAAGCATGAAAACGTGATCCTGAAAGTCGCCGTCCCCATCCTCGTCGAACGCGACCACGTAGGCGTCCTGAACCAGGTTGCGGCCGCGGCTGCGCAACGGATACACCCGGGCGGCGGCCGCGCCTGCCGCATTCAGGCTCGCGTCCGAATACAGGATACGCTTTCCTGACTTGAGATAGAGCCCAAACATGGCGTCGTCCGGATCGAAGCTGGTTCGGCTCTCGCCGTCGAGCTCCGGATTGAGGGTCTGGTTGCGCGCGCTGCTTGTGCTGCCGATGCCTGTGGGGACGGGCTTACCACCCTCGACCAGGTAGTATCCGAATATCGAATCCTCATCGGCCGTGTAGCGCGCGATGAGGTAGTAGCCCACGTTGCCGGGCTTGGCACGCTGAAAGGTTAGCGCCTTGACCTGATCGCCCGCCAACCCGGCTGGTAGCACCAGCGTGCCTGCGCCGACGTCCACGTCGTAGCCGAGCGCCTCGAGAACCTGCTGCAGCGGTGGCTCGTCGGCTCTATCCTTGCTTTTGGTCACGAGCCCGGTCAGGTCGCAGGGAGGGCCGTCATCCTCCTCGGTGAGCACCAGGCGCACGCGACCGTGGTGAACACCAGGATCTGCGTCGGCTGGTGGCTCGAAGCCCACCGCAAACGAGAATGACGCCGACGGCCGCAAGATCAAGGGGAGCAGCGGAACGCTGACGATCCTGAAAGTTGCCGCCTGCAAGCCCACGATGCGCACCTCCGAAACCTGGACCGGCCCGTTGCTCGTGTTCTTCACCGCTACCGACTCGCTGGCCGTGGTCGCGCCGCGCAGTCCGGAGAAATGCAACTCGAGGGGCGTCACCTCGAGCGGCTCGCGCATCTTCTCCACCCGGGGAGGCGGCAGCGGCGCCTCGGTCTTGACCTCGGCCTTGGGCTTGGTCGTCGCGCACCCCACGCCAAGAGGGAGAAGGGACAGCAGTCCAAGAGGCAGCAAGTGGCTTCGCATGGGCTCTAGGGTAAAGCCACTCGCCGCCGGCTGCTAGCAGAAGCTACATGCTAGGGACCAACCAGCGGAACGGACTGAAGCACGCTGCTCATGGCCGACAGGCCGGCGACGCGCAATTGCGTGTCGCTCAGCCCGTAGACGAAGTCGTCCATGAAGATGCTGCGTTTGACCAGCGATTTCGAATCGGTCCACCACTTGTCGCAGTTGTCGGTGGCGCCCACCGTGCTGGCATCCACGAATGGCAGCCGGCCGTGTTCGGTGATGCCGGTGTCGAGCGAAATATCGAATGCCATCAATCCGGCGAAGGTCATGTTGGTGGCGTAGGTGCCGTTGCCCCCGCCCTCGCACACGGTGATGGGCAGTGCCAACATCTTCTTCGGCGCGAAGTAGTTGAATGCCAGGTGGTTGGTCAAGGCCTCCGAGCTGGAGCCGCGCGTGCCGATGACGGTCTTCCAGGCCAGGGTCGGATTGGCGAGGTCCGTCACGTCGAAGATCTGGATCTGGATGCCGTTGAAATAGGCGTAGGTGACCATGTCGTCCGCGGTGAAGCCGATGGCGAGCATGTGGTTGGCATCGAGAGGCTGCATGTACGTGGAGAATCCCGGGATCTGCAGCTCGCCCTTCAAGATGGGTGAGGTGGCATCCGTCAAATCGAAGACGAAGAGGGGATCGGTCTTCTTGAAGGTGACCACGAAACCGCGGTTTCCGTCGAAGCGCACCGAACGGATATCCTCCTGCGGCCCGATGCCGCCGATCTGGCCAAGTTGCACGAGCTTGCCGGCCTGCTCGCCGAAGGTTGTCAGATAGCTCACGACCGAGGTGCTGGGAACCCAACCGCTGGTCGAGGCCACGCGCAGAACGGCGTTGTTCTCGTCCATGGCGAACTGGTTCAAGATGTGGCCGGGCAAGGTCACGCTGCCCACGTAGCCGGTGTCCGTTCCGTTCAGCCTGAACTTGTGGACGAACGAATCGCTCGGCTGGTAGCTCGAGTAGTACGAATAGGACTGCTCGGCCGCGCGGTCGACCGCCATGTACAGCGACGTCGCGGAGGCATAGACGTAGCCGGCGTTGCTGGCGATCACCGTGCGCGTCGGCTTTTCGAGCGTGGTCAGATCGAAGGTATTGAGAGATACGAAGGTGCCTCCCTGCGCGCCCTGCCCGGCCAGCGCCTGCTGGCAATCCGAAACCACGGCAGCCGTGCCGCCGGGCTTGGTGGTTTGCACCCAAGGCAGGAAGTAGGCATCGCTGGTGGCGTCGATCTTCGCGTTGTTCTCGGCCACGCGCTCGGAGAACTTGGCTTGCATGTCGTCGTAGCTCGTGGCCTGCAAGGTGAGATCGAGCCCCGGAATCTGGGTCGCGCCCGTGTCGTGCACCACGGTGTAGACATAGGAGCCGATCCGGCGCGAGGCCACGTAGCCCCCAGACATCTCGTAGCGCGCGAGCTCCACGGGCGTGGCCGGAGCGGTGACGTCGTAGATGAGAGCCAGGGTATGCCCGCCTTCGCTGGAGAACCGGCAGCCGTAGCCATAGGTGCAACCCTGATCCGATGGGTTGGAGCTGCCGGCACCGCCCGTCTTCGTGGCTGCCTGCATGCGCGTGTAGACCACCAACCGATTGTCGAGCAGGAACAACCGCCGCGGCTCTCCCGGCAGGCTCAAGTGCGCGATCTCGTGCGTCTCGGCCGCCGGCCAGGCGTCAATCACGTGCAGACCGTCGCTGCTCAGCACGAAGATGGTGTTGCCGTCGTTCTTGACGTAATCGGCCTCGTCGACGCTGGCCACTTGCGTGTTTGTGGTCGAGTACGTGGTGGCGCCGGTCGAGCCACTGCCGGCGGCTCCGCCCATGCCTCCAGGAACGGAGCTCGATCCACCCATGGAGGCCGCGCCGCCCATCCCCGTATACACCCCTGCATCCATGGCGTAAGTGGCGCAATACGAAGGACTCACCTGGTTGCCGGTCTGGTCGAGGCATCGTGTTTCGGTCTTGCCGTAGCAGTTGGCGTAGATGAGGCTGGAGCGCGCGCTGGTGAGCCCCTGCAGGCTTTGTTCCTTGAGTAGGGGCCGGCGAAGATTCGCCAAGGACGTGCAATCCGTGGTCGCAAGGGAGGCATCCGTGGGGAGCATGGGGGCGCCGCTAGACCCGCCGGTCGCGGGCAGACTGGTATTGGCTGGACAATCCCAGGCCGGTGGGAAGGACAGAACCACCCTGGTGTATCCGTTTTGGGCATAGGTGGTCTGGGTCGCCGTGGCGGAGGTCGTGGCTGTCGTCGTGACGATTGCCGTGGTGGTGCTCGTGGCGGTGGCTGTTGCCGTCACGCCGGTCCCAGTGCTCGTCCCCGTGCCGGTCGCCGTCGGTGTGGCCGTGCCAGTCCCGGTTCCACTGGCGGTCCCCGTCAGTGGGGCCGTCCCCGTCCCGGTTCCCGTCCCAGTGTCGATGCTCGTGGGCGTCGCCGTGTCCGTGCCCGTCGCCGTGTCGGTCGAGGTCGGGAGGGTCGAGGTGTCCGTCGTGGTCAGGGTGACCGTCGTGGTCTTGGTAATCACGATGGTGGCCGTGCCGGCCGCGGTGTCGGTAGCCACCGGATCAGCGATGCCAGCATCGTTTGCTCCCGACAACCCAGTGTCGTCGACACAGCCCGAGCCAGAGATCGCCAACAAAGCACCCAGCAAAGACCACGCTCGCATCGTCATACCTGTTCTCATGGGTTCCTCCACGCGCCCCCACCTTGCATGCTGCGTGCCCGCACGGACACCGTGATTTCGCCGGGTTAGGCGGCGGGCGACGACGACAGCAAGGCATGCGTTCCCCCACCCTGGCGTGAATGTCGCGGCCCGGTCGCCTAGTTGCTCCCGTGGGGGAAGAAGCTGTCGTTGTAGGCGAAGACCCCGCCAAATCGATCGAAGACGATGGCGCCGAAGAGGTTCACGGCAACGCCGAAGACAATCAGGGTCTTGAACAGCCAGGTAAATCGCCGACCGCCAACGGCCAGCAGCATGACCAGGAAGACCAGGTAGTCGAGACTGAAGCGATAGCCGAACTGCAGGAAGCCGGAATTCTGGTAGAGCAGCGATGGCAGCGCGGTGGCCAGGATGGTGATCCACAGCCCTCTCGCGAGCGGGCTTCGCTCTTTGGGCGCCACCGTGAAGCCGAGCGCCGGCGTGGTCACCAGCATGGACATTCCGTGCTCGCTGATCTTCACGTAGGGATAGTGCGCGAGAATGCGGGGCAAGAGCGTCAGCGCGCAGGTCAGGTTGCGCGACAGGAAGTGGTAGTTGAGCAGCCCCCATTTCTGAATGCGGTCCTGCCAGCCGATGTTCAGATACTTGTGGCCGAATTCACTGAACTGTTCGAAGCGCAGGTAGTTGTGAACCAGCAACAGCGCGAGAATCGTGCCCGATGGGATGGCGAAGCGTACCAGCTTGGCAAGAAGCCCTGGCGGCAGCCCCTCCGTGCGCAGCTTGCGCAGGCGTTCCCAGCCCCCGCTCGCGCGCACCGCCTCGAACACGAAGAAGGGCACCATGAAACCAAGCGGCGTGCGCGTGGCATAGCCGAGCCCCACGCACAGCCCGGCCAGCGCGGGATGGACGGCGTCGAGACTGGCCCAAGCGTAGCCGATCACACAGGTCACCGCGATCACGTGTGCCGTGAACCACACCTGGCCGATCACCGACGAGAAATAGTAGACCGACCCAACCCCGAACATCACGGTTAGCCATACATCGTCGAAGACCGACCTCTTCGAGTAGCCGCGCTGGCGCAGGCGCCCGAGGAGCAGGAAGAGCAACACCGGATTGAAGGCAGCCCACACCGCGGTGAAAAGGACGTCGTTGAACTTCAGATGCACTACCGCCACGATGGGCAGCATGACCACCGCGGGAAAGGGCGGGAACGACACATAGCGGATATCGGAGCGCGAGGCGATCTTGTCGTTCGAGATGGTCAGCGAGGGGCCGCGCAGGGGGTAGAACCGGTCGGTGGGGCCGGTCTTGCCAAACATGCCCTTGAGGGTGCGGCCGTCCTTGAGATGCAGAACCTCGACGCGCGCCCAGTCGTTCTCGTTGGGCGGCGGCACTGGCATGTCGAGGCGCCCCTTCAACCATCCCTCGGCGAGGTAGACGAAGTGGTTGTACTGCGTGTGCGACCGCAAGCGACCACCCGAGGCGCCGAGGTAGGCGCCAAGAAAGACCACGAAGATCACGAGCAGGCCCCAGCCGCTTGCGAGCAGGCGTTCCATACGTTTCATGGTGGGAAAATCTCCTGCCGCGGTGGCTGCGTCTTGCGTCTTTCGTAGGTGACCACGAAGGGCACGCCCTCGTGGGTGTAGACGCGCGACGGCTGCGTGGTGCCATAGGCTTGCCACGCCAGTCCTTCGTACACGGTGAAATGCTTTTCCAGGATCACGATACCGAGATCCGACTGCGCAAGAACCTGCTCGCCAACCCCCACGTCCCCCATCCCGAGCGGCAGCCGGCCGTCGCGAGTGTACATGATGATGGCGTCGTGGAGAACGTCATGCCAGTAGATGCGATTGGAGGCCGGCCGGTGAGCGACGATGAAGGGCAGCATGGGCAGGGCGGAATACCCCCAGAATTGCCGATTCATGCCAAGGCTAGCCCCGCCCGCGAAACCGCCGGCGATCAGGTTGTAAAAGCCCAGCCCGTCGGGGTGCGAGCGATGCGTTTCCGCCACCGCGGGGGCACAAAGAAGACCGGCGAGCGCCGCGGGCAACGCCCGGCGCAGGCGCGGCGCGGTCACCAGGCTGCGTGCGATCGCGATCAGCCATCCGGCGCCGGCGCCGGCCAGGACGCACACGAAAGGAAAGGCGGGCATGAAGTGTTTGACCCCGCCAAAGATCGGCGTGCTGGGCAAGGCGATGATCGCGATGGGGCCCGCGATTTGAATGGCCAGAAAGACACCGGGAGCGCGATCGACGTCGGCGCCCGGCCGCAACCAGGAGGGCCGCAGGGCCGCGGCTGGTTCCTCCATGATCACCTTCAGAGAATCGGCTCGGCGTCGACGCAAAAATGACACGGTCCCCACTGCGGCCAGTGCCATGGTGGTCACGGGGAGCGTGAAGAGGGTCGACAAGAAGGGAAAAGTCACGCGCAGCAACTTGAGCGATATCTCCTTGGGCGGCAGGTTCCAGTTCCGCCCCAGGTACTCGAAGTTGTAGTGCTCGTGGTGCATGTGCCTGCCGATCCAGGCGAGCGTGCGATCCACGGGCGCGTGCCACAGCCACGGCCAGAGCATGAACAGCAAGAGCGGCCCGAGCGCGGCCATGGAAACGAACGCGAGCGGGATGCGCGGCGGGCGCAGGCGGCGAAAGTCTCCTCGCCTTATCCACAGATAGTGGACGAGCAGGAAGATGGGGAAGAGCCAGGCGTTGTGCTTGGTGGCCAGCGCCAGGCCCCAAAACACGCCACACAGGATGCCCCAGCGCGGGGAACGCAGCGACTTCCAGTAGGCTAGCGCCACCAGCACCGTCATCACGGTGATGGGCGCGTCGAAGCACGAGATCTGCGCGTGGAAGAAGTAGTGTGGCTGCGCCACGGACAGCACGGCGGCAACGGCAGAGGCGGTTGGCTTTAGCCAGCAGCGCGCCAGCCAGTAGGCCAGCGCCACGCCGAGGCCGGCGAGCAGAATGGCCGGGAAGCGGAACGCAGTCGATTCGCGCGTGAAGAGCGGCAGGGTAACGTGGCGACCCCTGATGGGAATCGGGTGCAGGACGCGCTGGGGGCCGTTGCATTTGCAGGTGTGAAACAGTCGCCAAGAAACGCCGTAGAGGATCTTCATGAGCGGTGGGTGCTCGTGATTGTCGTCCCAGGTCCCGTCCACCGCAGCGCGCGTGAACGCCTTGGCCGGATTCCCCTGGCGCAGGTTCGTCCACACCGATTCGAACCAGCCCCAGTAGCGCTCGGCCGCGCGGAAGTACTGCGACTCGTCGCGACCGATGCCTTGGCTGCCCTCGACGGCCAGCATCCACGAGGAGGTGGCCACGACGAGGACGAGCGGCAGGAGCCACTCGCGCCGCCAGCGCGTGCGAGCACCGGGCGGCAAGGCGTCGTCCGTCATGGATTGCGCGCCTCCGCCGCGAAACCAAGGTGGCGGGCGTGCGCCTTGTCGACCGTGATCTCGAAGCGCACCGTGGCGATCTTGCCCGCAAGCGCTTCCGTGGCGAAACCATGCAGGTTCCAGCCGCTCGCGCTGCTCGCCGCCAGCGTGCCCAGCTCGCCCCCGTTGGCGAGCACGCGCAGCCGCACTTTGCCGTCGCCGGACTTGCGCAGCCACACGTTGTGCAAGCCGGCGGCGACCATCAATTCGCGACCGAGCGTGACGCCTGGAAACTCCAGCGCCAAGGTCACGCCTTCCACCGGTTCGACGCCAAGCCCGTTGCGCAAGGTGGTGTCGACCTCGAGTAGCTCCGGTCCCAGCGAAGCTCCCGCGCACTGGAATCTCTGCCCCGTCATGGTGCACGGCACCGCCACACCGCCCGACCTCATCGCGGTCATGCTGGCTTTGCGCCACTCGGCGACAAAATCGAAGGTCACGGTTGCCGCCGGCTTCTGCCACCGCTTGACCGTGAGATGGCCAAAGCGGGAAGTCGCGGCCAAGGTTGCGCCCCGGGTGTCGGCGGCGCGCGCGCCTCGCTGCGAGATCTCCCAGATGCGCCCGAATCGCGCGGAGTCCATGCGTCCGGCCACCGGCACCGGCAAGAGATCGCCGAGCCTCAGGCGAACCAACTGGTCAGCCCACGCTGGCGCCGCCACGATCAGATCGCCAGCGCGAAACTGTCCACGCACCAGCCACGCCGCCGCGGCCCAGTCCTTGTCCGAGGGGGCGCGCGAGGGCGCCACCAGGGAATTCACGGTCTCGATCAGCGCGAGCACGACGACGAGCGCGACCACGACGACGGCGAACCGTCGCCGCCGCAGCAAATCAAGATCGATGAACCGAGCAAGCACCACCGGCTGGGCAAATTACCCCAAGATCCCGGCTCGCGGGCGAATTCTCGCCCGGCTAGAAAGCGCCGACTTCGAAGGTTTCTCGTCCGATGAGCTGTGATGACCGTCCGGTGAGCATGTCGACACGCCAGGCACCAGGTGTCGGGGTCTTGCGCAGGGTCCATGTTCGGTAGCCTTCCTTGCGGCCACCTTGAACCGCGATGCGCAGCCTGCCACCCGTCGGCTTGCCCTCGTGATACCACTGGAACTCGACAGCTTGCCGATCGCGGTTGGGCAGGGTGACCGCGAACCACGCATAGACCCTCGGGGTGCCGGTCCGGAAACGCCTGGCACGACCCACCAGCTCTCGCCCTTGTACCCCCGTGCCGGCCCCGTGGTCGTGACAGACCAGGGGCACCGGCGGAAAGAGCGGCGCCGCCCAGCCGAGCAAGGCAGCGACGGGCAGGGAAACCGCGGCGGCGGACAGCAACCCATTGCGCGAGAACAGGCTCTGCTTCGGTGCCAGCGCGGCCCACGCGACCACGGCGGCCAGGAGCGCCGAAATCACGATCGATGTGCGCGGCGAGGTGAAGGTCACCACGGCCATTGCCGGGACCAGCGCGGCGAAGAGAACCACGGCGGTCCACAGCACGCGTATCCGAGGTCGATCCAGCACCCATTCGCGATAGTGCCGGGAGAAGCAGGTGAAGAGCGCCATGGCGGCAAACACCAGGGGCACGAAGATATTGAGCGATCCGAAGTACGCCGAACCGAACCAGATGGGCACCAGGAAGAAGAGCACGTTCTTGTAGAGCAAGACCGTGACAGTGGGGCTCGCGCTGCGCAAAAAGCGATGAACCTTCGATTCGCTGGCGCCATCGTCCGGGGCGTGCATCCAGCGCGAAACCGCGATGGGCAAAAGCCACGCAACGGCAACGATGGCAAGCGCCTTGGGCGCGAACTCGACATCTTGGTGGCTGAAGATCCGCGCAATCACGCCGAGGCCGAGCGAGATCCAGGGCGCATAGCGGCTGTGGAAATTCTTGAGCTTCTCGACGGCCGATGTCACCGCCCCCGCGGCTCCCAGATGGTGTGAATCATGGGCCACGGGTTGACCACGCTCTGATCGGTCATGGGAAACGCCCGATGGCCAAGGACGATCAATCCCGCCAAGCTGCAAACCACGACCAGCGCCGGCAAGGCGCGCTTGCGGGCAAGCCCGAACAGCCACATCACCGCGAGCAGGGTGAACAGGTACAGGGGCGCGATGGCGAAGATCCCGTGCAGCCCCACGGCCGTGCCCAGCGAATGAACGGCGTAGCCTCGCCCGAGCAGGGGGAAGACCAGATCGTAAAGTGGGTTCGCCAGCCGATCGGGCCAGTGCGGGAACATGGTGCCGCCCACCACGAAGACCACCACGCTCGCGACCACCAGGGCCAGGCCCAGCACCTTGATCACGGCGTATCGCCGAGCCACGGCGAAACCGGTCGCGGCCATCCACCCTACGAAGGGCATGACGACCGTCATGTAGCGTGGCCCCACGCTCCAGCCATTGCGCGACATATAGGGGACCAGCGAGCTCAGCATGAGCACGTCGGCAACAAGGATGACGGCGCACGCAAGCGTCTCGGCGCCGCAGCGTGTGCGCAGCCCACGATGAATCGCAACGGCCACCGCCCCGACGAGCGCGAGCAGGATCCAGGGGGCGAGCACGAGCAGGCCGTTGGACGGCAGCAGCACGGTGTTCACGAAAGAGATGCGGTTGGGCCCTACCAGCCCCATGAACCCGTTCTTCAAGGCGGTGTCCACCGCGAAGGCGTAGCCGGTCTCGAACACGCCACCGTAGGCTACCTTGTGGTACAGGCCGAGGAAGGTCGCGATGGGCAAGGCCCCCAGCGCCATGAGCACGGTGTGAAGCACGCGCCGGCGGGAACAAAGCAGCACATACAACCCGATCACCAAGCTGGGCAGCGCGGCTTGGTAGTCCATGGCCACGGCCAGGGAACAGCCAAGTCCGACATTGGCAGCGGCCCACACCGGGCGGCTCGTGCCCCTGCGCACCAGGGCCACGGCGGAATAGAAGGCCAAGCCGGTGAAGACCGCGGTGAGCGCGTGGGACATGAACAGCAGGGCGTAAGGAAACTGTTGCGAGCCCAAGGCGAAGGCCACCAGGGCCACGCGGCGGGACAGCTCGTCCGAAGCGAACCGCCGGGAAAGACCATAGAAGATGGGCAGGAAGAGCAACGATGGAATCGTCACCGTGATCACGCGAAACGCCCAGGTGACGGCACGCAGAGAGGTAAACCCGAAGAGCTTGCACAAGGCATAGATCGGAACCGCCAGCAACGACGGTCCGGGCGGCTTGTTGGGGTAGATATGCCCGCTCGGCGCGACGGAGGTGTCGGTATGGGTGAAGAGCTCGCCCTGTACTTGGTCGAGGTAGAGCACGCGGTGATCGACCATGGCCTTGGTCATGAGGATCCGCGGCATCTCATTGGCGTTGCGAAGCCGGTCAAAGTAAGGAAAGGCGTAGAGGTACACCACGGCGAAGATGAGGAAGTGCCACCAGCGCAGGGTGGGCAGCGTGGGCTCGAAGCGCCGGCCCCGTGGACGCGGGTTCTCGGCGCGATTCTGGGCCGCCGGGTCGTGTTGCCCGCCGTCTGGGAACGCGCCTTTGCCTATCGCGGGTACCTCCGGCATGAGGTCGAGAGATTGGCCCAAACCGCCATGCTTGTCGAGGTGCCTGGCGGGCGAGCTACTCGACGGCGGTGCACCAGGAGCGGTACTTGTCGACGCGGCCGCGAACCACGGCGAAGAACAGCTTGCGCAGCTTGTCGGTGACCGGGCCCAGGCTACCGCTGCCAACGGGCCGGTGGTCGATGCGCGATACGGCGGTGACCTGCGCTGCCGTGCCGGTCAGGAACACCTCGTCGGCCACGAAGAGCTCGCCACGCTCGATGGGTCGCTCCTCGACGGGCATGCCCAGCTCGTCGCGCAACAAGGTGATGAGCGAGCGTCGGGTGATGCCCTCGAGCACGCTCTGGTTCAGCGACGGCGTGGCCACCACGCCGCGCCGGACCAGGAAGATGTTCTCGCCCGAGCCCTCGCTGACGTAGCCGTCGTGGTTGAGTAGCAGCGCCTCATCGAAACCGGCCAGCTCGGCGTCGCTCTTGGCGAACGCGCTGTTGGCGTAGCTGCCGGTGATCTTACCGCGCGCGGGAATCACGTTGTCCTCGGGCCGCCGCCACGACGAGACCGTGCAGTGCGCCCCGTCGGCCTTGTCGATGTACAGGCCAAAGGGCAAGGCCACGATGCCGAGAAACGATGTCAATCCGTGCAGGCGCACGCCGATGACCTCGTCGCCGTAGAAGGCAAGCGGCCGGATGTAGCAGTCTTCCTTGAGCCCTTCGGCACGCAGGACGTCGAGCACCGCGGCGGCCGTGGCCTCTTCGGAAAGCGCGAGGCTCATGCGCAGAAGGCGCGACGACTCGTGCAGGCGGCGGACATGGTCGGTCAGTCGGAAGACCAGCAACTTGCCGAGGTCGGGGTTGAAGTAGCCGCGGATGCCCGCGAACACCCCCGTGCCGTAGTTGAGGGCGTGCGTGAGCAGCCCGACATGCGCCTCGGCGTAGGGCACGATGCGGTCCTTGAAGAAGGCCATGCGGGGAAGTCTTGCGGTTGCCACTTGAACGCTCCTTGAATCCAATTATCAGTCCAATTGAAGTCCACTATGCGATATGGCTTGAAAGTGCCCAAAGAAAGCGCGACATTCAAGGACCACTTACCCCAAAGTGGACTCCCCGGCGCCCAACCACCATGCCCGCAAGAACCGACCTCGTCACCCTGCTCGCCCGCTTTCGCGGCGGCGAGGGACCGCTGTACGACCGGCTGGCCCACGCCATTGCCGGCGCCGTCGAACGCGGCGATCTTCTTCCCGGCACGCGGCTGCCCCCCGAGCGCGCGCTGGCGGCCGCGCTCAAGCTGAGCCGCACCACGGTGGTGCAGGCCTACGGGCGCTTGCGCGACACCGGCACCATCGAATCCCGCCACGGCAGCGGTAGCTGGGTCCGCCGCACGGGCAAGGCCGGCTGGCCAAGCCCACAGGAGCACGAGGTCTCGTCGGCCTTCCAGCGCAACGTGGTGTTTCGCAGCCTCATCGAGCGCCCCGACGACACCATCGCCTTCGTGAGCGCGCAGCTGCCGCCGTTGCCCGAGGTCGACGGCGCGTTCAAGGCGGTTGCGCG
>Ga0210133_1000446_pt1 | contig 14889 bp, 4 predicted proteins | sample Joice_ThreeSqC_D_2_FD_184874 | JGI IMG/M metagenome (GOLD analysis project Ga0210133, IMG submission 184874) | Wetland microbial communities from San Francisco Bay, California, USA, that impact long-term carbon sequestration - Joice_ThreeSqC_D1... | ecosystem: Environmental > Aquatic > Marine >...
CCGATTGCAGTCAGGTTGACCACCGCCTCGGCCGTGCTGCCAAATTCGAGGAGCTGGACGGGCTTGCGCGCTCCCGTAAGGACGGGCCCGACCGCGATGGCCTCGCCAAGCATCTGGAGCAGGTGGATCGCGAGAGAGCCAGACTGGAGGTCGGGAAACACGAGAATGTTTGCATCCTGACGTAGCTGCGCAAACGGGAAGTGCCGCGCACGAAAGGCTGCATCGAGTGCGGTACGAGGCTGGAGCTCCCCGTCGATGGCAAGACTCGGCGATCGTTCCTTGGCAATACGGGTCGCCTCGCGCACCTTGCGAGGAATCGCGTGCTCGTGGCTGCCGAAGTCCGAGAAGGCCAGCATCGCAACCCGCGGTTCGACGCCGAGCGAACGGACCGCCCCGGCTGTGAGCAGGGCGATCTCGGCCAGTTGCTCGGCGTCGGGATCGATGTTCACCGCGCAATCGGCCAGCACATGCATTTCGCGTGCGCGCATCACCATCGTGTGGCTGGAAATGCGATCGATGCCGGGCTTGGTTCCGATCACGTCGAGAACGATGCGCATCGACGCTGCAAAATTCGAGTTGATGCCTGCAACCATCAGGTCCGCATCGCCCGCGTGCAACATCATCGCGGCGAAGTATCGCGGGTCGGCAAGCCTCGCTACCGCCACGTCGCGGGTCACGCCGCGACGTGCACGCATCTGGAAGTATTGGTGCACGTGACCTTCGAGGGCAGGAGTTCTTGCCGGGTCGACCACCGCCACGCCCGACAGGTCAAGACCAAGGGACTGGCTGACGCGAAACACTTCATCCTCGTTGCCCAGCAAGATGGGTCGAGCGATCCCTTCGTCGAGCAGAATACGGCAGGCGCGAAGGATGGTCTCGTGGCTCCCCTCCGAGAAGACGACACGAGGGCAGATCTGACGAGCCTTGAGGATGATCTGGCGCATCATCTCGCGCCCGCTGCCGCCCCTCACCGTCAGTACTTCCTCGTACTCCTGACGTTGCACCGGGTGGCGTGCCACCCCATCGGCAATGGCCTGCTGGGCGACGGCCGAGGAAACGCGCACGAGCGTGCGCGGATCGATGGGCTTGGGGAGTAAGTACTCGGGGCCAAATGTGAATGTCTCGCCGCCGTAGGCGCGACTCACCTGCTCTGGTACTTCCTCATGGGCCAGATCGGCGAGGGCGTGAGCCGCCGCAAGGTTCATTTCGGTCGTGATCCGAGATGCCTGCACATCCAAAGCGCCCCGGAAGATGTAGGGGATGGCAAGCAGGTCGATGATGGCGTTGGGCGCACTGGGGACGCTGGTTGCCACGATGACGTCGCGACGGACGGCGCGAGCCTCGGCGTAGCCAATCTCGGGATCCGGCGTCGCCATGGCGAGCACCAAGGGGAAGTCCGCCATGGAACGGACCATCTTCGCGTCCAGAACACCTGCCGCAGATGCACCGATGAACACATCGGCTCCCTGCAGCCCGGCCTCCAGAGTCATTTCCCGGACATCGTTGGCGAAGGCCGCCTGATACGAATTCAGATCCTTTCGCCCGGAGTGGATCGAGCCGTTGATGTCGTACAGGACGATCTGTTCGCGCGGAATGCCGAGCGCGGCCAGAACCTGAGCGCAGCCGAGGCCCACGGTGCCAGCGCCGCAAATGACGACCTTGATGGCGTCCAGCTTCTTGTCCGCGACCTCGAGTGCGTTGATCAGAGCGGCCGTGGCCACCACGGCCGAACCGTACAGCGACTCGTGGAACACTGGGATCTTCATCGTGTCTCTGAGGTCGTCGTGAATCGCCAAACCCTCGGGAGCGCGGATGTCCTTGAGATTGATGCCGCCAAATGTCGGTTCGAGGCTACGTACCACCTCGGCGAATGCCCGGGCGTCCCGCACATCCAGCTCCAGATCGAACACATCGATGTCGGCGAGTCGCTTGAAGAGCACGGCAATGCCCTCCAACACGGGTTTGGCGGCCAGCGGCCCGACGTTGCCCAGACCCGGTACGGCCGTACCATTGGTGACGGCCGCCACGAGATTTCCTCGGCTTGTATAGCGAAACGCCTCGGGGGCGCTGTGCGCGATCTCGGCCGCCGGGAATCCCGCACCTGGCAGGTAGGCGAGACGAATCTCGCGGGGATCGAAACATGGTTTGGACGACTTGACCTCGATCTTCCCCGGGCGATCTCCACTGTGGTAGCGCAGAGCATCGGCTTTTCGAATCACAATGGACCTCCTTGGTTGGGCCCTTCCCGCGCCGCCTGGGCGAGCAGGGAGTTCGTCAGCGAAGCGTGGAACACCGGAACCGGCCGCGCCTGCAAGATACGCAGGTGGGCACCCTCGAAAGCAAATTCAATGTCGAGCGGATGGCGGAAGGCATTCTCCAGCTGCAGAGCCGCAGCCACCAGTTCCTCGATTTCGACGGACTCCATGGCCGGGCGAAGCCGTCGGTGGTACGCGACATCCGCGACATAGATTCCCCTCGGCGACTCCGGAGCGAGAACGACGTGGTGACGCTTGTCGGCCACCTTGTACTCCAGATCGAGAGGGCTGTCCGGCCGTGACGGTCGGTCGATGAGTACCAGGTCGACTTCGGCGAGCCCCGACACGACACCTTCACCGAGCCCAAGACCCACGTTGAGCACCAGCTGGCTGGCCCGGGCTGCGGTTGAAGTCGTGAAGATGACGCCGGCTGCACGCGCCTCGACCATTCGTTGCAGCACGACTCCACTCGACACATCCGTGTCGGGACCCAGTCCCAGTCGCTGGCGGTGGGCAAGAACCGAACTACTCCACAGGGAGGCCCAGACCCGTCGCACGTGCTCGACCACCGCACGCTCACCGCGGACGCCTAGGAACGTGGCGAACTGTCCTGCCCAGGGCTGCTGCTCGGAATCCTCCTCGAATGCCGACGACCGAACTGCGATCGGCGCAGCTGGGGTGTCGGCGCAGATGCGCTGGTAAGCCTCGATGATCGCCGCGTGCACACCGGCGGGGAGTTCGACCTGAGTCCAGAGCCGAGCGATGTCATCGGCTTGGCGTTCGAGGGATACTTTCGGGCGCATCAGCACCTGCCGTATTGAGGTACCCAAGCTCCCCGCACGCCCGACGGGCTGTTCGAGGGTTTGCACGAGGGCACGGTGGGTCACGGCGGCCCAAGGGGGCACCTTCCGAGGTCCCAGGATCCGCCCCATCTCTCCGAGATTGGCAGCTTTGGTCCCGATCAAGGGGGCCAGCTCGACGCCTCCCGAACCGCCGTATATGACCAACGATTGCTCGTGCCCTGCCAGGCGCTCCGCATCGGCCGTGGCAAGCAAATGCCGAGCTTGGCTCGCGGCAGCCGCATCGAGGTGAGGCGAACCCGTCAACAGCGCGACTTGATCGATCGCACGCAGCAGGTGACGAATGCGCCATGCTTCATCACCTCCCGTCGCGTGCGCCAGCTCACCGCCGAGCTCGGCCTGCAGCGCCGCCAGGCGAGCGCGGCACGCCACGCCCAAAGCCTCGACGAGTGTCGCGTCGAACGGAGCCGGAACCACGAGCAGCCGGTGCATCTGTTCGAGTGCCTGCCGGAAACGCAGCACGCGCAGCCAAGGGTACCCGATCTGAAAGACGTTGGTGGCCAGCGGCAAGGCCTCGAGCGCATCCTGCGCGAGCTGCTCGATCTGCACTCGCATCGTGCCGTCGGTGCGTGCGATCTCCTCGGCGGCGATCCGACCGCAAGCTTCGTTTTGGAGCAACTTCGCGAGCAATCGCGATCGGTGGGTCAAGCCTACGCTGGGCCAGGCCGCCCGGACGTCTCCGGAGCCACGCGGGAGAGCCAGGGCACGGGCTGCGTAGCGGGCCACGTTGGCTGAGACGAGACGGGATAGCAGCTTGTCGAGCTGGTGCACGCACTGGAGCAATCGTCCCCGCTCCGCGAGTACCTCGGGATGGCGTCCAGCGCGCTCGGTAGCAATCGCCCCGAGCTCCAGGTTGCCGAGCTCGCGAAAGATCGCCAGCGCGTCCGGATCCTGCCCGAGGTTCGTCAGCGTTCCCGAATAGGCGCCGAGCACCACCAGATCACCCTCTTCGATCGCGTCGAGCGTTTGGCCGAGCTCGCGCCGAACGGTCACGTCCAAGCCCTCAACCTCAAGCTGCTCGTCGGTGTAGCGCACCTGCTGCCGAACCAGACGGGGTGCAGGTCGATCCGACCAGGTCGCATCGACTGCGAGCGCCGGAATGCCCAACGCGAGCGCAGTCACCCCGGCGTGACTCAGGATGCCCCCGCCCGTGGACAGTAGCCCCGCGGCACGAGCAATTAAAGGAGCGTGGTCGGGTCTGAATGCAGGTGCCACGAGAACGGCCTCTGCGACATCCTTCGCTGTCATGCGCGGGTTGATGAACCTGGCGAAACCACTGGCTCGCCCCGGCGCGACAACCATGGCTGGCCAGATTCGGTCTCCGTGAATAGATCGTTCGACCGTGGACTTCTGCGCGGTGGAAAGCGCCTTGCCCAGCCCATCGAGGTCGATGACTTGGTCAGCACGATGGTCGGAATCATCCGCTTGCCAGGCATCGGCCAGCGTTTCCGGATCGATCTCGCCACTTGCCTGCCAGGGCTCCGTGGCATGACTCCGATGCTCGTAGAGTACCCCTCCCTCCGCCGCAATGGCAGCGCGGACCCTGCCGGTCCCATCCCGGAGCACAAAGACGCCAATTCTCCTCGGTCCCCAAGGAAGTGTGACCCGCTCGACCGCGCGACCCTGCACAGAGCCGGTTCGTTGGAAGCTCGTGATACGCTCCAGCCGCTCCGCGACGCTGGCAAACTTGGCGGCTCGTGCCAGGGACGCTCCTCCAGCGGCAATCAAGCGGGCAAGTCTGACGGCTTCGTGTTCCCGGCGAAAGATGTGCCGATCAGCTACCACGAGGTTGCCGGCATCGACACGCAACTCTCCCCGCGCAATCGCGTCGCGCAGCGGATGAAGAACGACTTGCTCGAGCAGACGTTGTCCTTGCAACCGGCCGCGTGCCTGTCCCCAGGCCGCCAACGGATCGAGTCCTCGCTTCGCCAGAGCTCGTTCGAGACGAACCGCCAGTGGCTCGACCAGGGTTTCTGCTCCGGTCACGGTGTAGCGGTCGCGATAGGGCGTGGCCCCATCCCATGGCGTGTGCTCGACGCCCGTTGGCGTCGGCCTTTCATCCCACCAGATCTTGCGGCCATCACCCGTCAGTAGTCGTTGGACGGGCAGCACACCGTGATGCGTGATGTATCGCGACCACGCATCGACGACTTCCTCTCGCGCGCTCGCTGGGTAGTCGAGAGCTGCCACGGTCCAGTCCAGGTCCATCAGATACGGGGTGACCGCCAGCAGGTACCGAACGTGCTCGATGAGATCCTCCAGGTCGATAGCGCGTTCCTTGTCGTATCGGACGCGAAGATGCAGCGAGTCCCGTTCGACATCGAAGTCGAGGTTGGTCAACAGACGACGGATCGCAGGCAGATCGAGGTTGGGATGATTCCCCAGCTCGTTCTGACTGACGGCGAAATACGCGAGGTCCAGCATTCCACCGTGTCGAGGAGACGATAGATCGAGACGAAGGAACGCGGGGTGATTGAGGTAGTGCAGGTAGATCTGCACCTCGTTTCCGTAAGACAGTACGTCGACGGTTGGTAGGCTCGCCGTGCCGCCGTGGAGGAGATGGGCGGTGAATGCCTCCACGACCAGGGATGCCGCCAAGGCACGCCCGGGGACCAGGTCGTCGCGTTCCGGTTCAAAATCGACGTAGCGTACGACCTGGACGATCTGCGGGCTGTGCTCGGCGTCCATCACGACGATGTCGACCGTGCGGTTCCCGGGCGCCGCGGCGAATAGACGAAACGCCAGTCTGAGTCCGGCTTGGTGCAGATACCGCTTGAGCCCATGCAGCGTGGTCACCTCGTCGACGCCGCACGGCTCCTCGAACATCTGGACGAGGCGAGTGGTGGCGCTCGTTTGCGGGGTTGTCGCGCCACCTCGCAGGGCAGACTCGATCTGGTCCTTCAGGAGGCGATACTTCTCGCGAGCCGCAACGCCGTCGGCTGTGTGACGACCGAAGAGATGCTCGAAGTCGTCGACCACACTCGCCATCCGCTGCAAGATGTATTCGGCCTTGGCGCGGGTGAGTGGGGCGATTTCGAGGATCGCCTCGAGAAGCTCCGCGTGGCTCGCGTTGTAGCGGCGGAAGCGAGAAACTTCGGCGTTCCCGGTGGGAGGCCTGATCGCACCGCTATCACCTTCGACGACCACGACGAGCCGGTCCCACTGACGGCATGCCGCCGGGTCATCCTCGAACAGCACCGCCAAATCGGAGTCGACTCGATAGGGGAGGCCCCCGGCGATGCCAACCCCGCTGACGCGTTCGATGGATACTCCCCAACAGACGCGAGCCCAACCCAGTTGTCCGACGAGCTGCGCCAGCTCGCCCTGGGAGACGAATCGAGTCGCGTCGAGGAGCGACGCAAGACATGGAACCTCACCGGGGCCTCGCGGTGTCAACGTGACGAGGTCCAGGTGGGTGGCACGAGTGAAGTCGAGGTAGGCTCTGAGCGCATCGGCGTTTGCGTGCCCCAACACCTGTCGTGCCAGCTCGTGGTTGGGGAGCCCCACGGCATCGAGCATTCTCGCTGCCAGTCGGCGACGTCCCGCAGGGCCGGTAACCAGGTTCGTGGTAGCGCCGTCGCCAGCTTCGAGCAGCGACCCGAGTGCCATCACCGACGCTGGATGCCCAAATACCCCGGGTAGTTCGGCGCAGCGGACGGCAAGCTCGTCCACCGTCTCCGCGTCGGTCGCCGCGTACCCGAGCACCGCCAACTGCGGGGCGAGGCGAGCCGCTCGGCGCTGCAACTGTTCGTCTCTTACGTCCAGCAAGCCGAGAACGACTCGAAGCGGGCGGGGAAAGCAGACAATGCGGCGCTCGAAGAGTTCGAAGACGGCAAGCGCCAGCGCCGATTGTCGGAGCCCGACGAGTGGCAAGACCCCTTGGACGAGACAGCAAGCGACTTTGGCTGCGCCGGTCACCAGCATGCGATCCAGAAGCTCGATCTCGCTTTGCACCCGGTCCACGGAGCCCAGCGCAACCCGAAGGTTCTCGGCAACGATGGCAACCGCAGCGGCGATCTCCGCGCTTACGTCTTCGTCGCCGTCCGCAGCCGCCGATTCCGACATGAAGGAGGAGTGTACTCGGTACGCCCGAGCAGAGAACCGATTTCTGCTCTAGGTATCGTCGCTCAGAACGCGCACCAATCCGCCCCAGCGCCGGTCCACGTGGAAACCGTGCTGCATGTAAAAGCGGCGCGCAAAGAAGAATGTTCTTACGACTTCCACCCCCTGGTTGGCCATGCGACGACAGAAATCTTCGAGCAACTCTCCGTTGAGTCCTCGCCCCTTGAGCTCGTGCCGGACCACGATACCCCGCAGATGGGCCACCGTCGGGCTCTCGCGCCGGCAGATGACCCCGCCGACGATCTCCTCGCGGCTGTCGAGCATCACGTAGAAGGAATCGTCGGCCGAGATGGTCCGCGGGAAGCCGGCTTGAACGTAGCGCCGGTACAGGCGCCCCACCTCGGGCGCGTCGACCGGCTCGCGCACAGTGTAGACGCGACCCTCACGGTCGACGACGTGCGAACGGATGATGACCTGCTTGGTCCCCGAACCGACCGCCAATACCTCGAGTCTTTCCTCCGGGCTATTGTGGGGGAAAGCCATGCGCGCGAAGACCGCGACGTCGTCGGGGTCATGCATCACCGCCTGCAGCTCGGAAAGCTCGATCATCGTGGTGGCAAGCTGACCCTGCCGCAAAAACATCTCGGCCAGCAGGTGTTCGAAAGCCGAGCACACCGCCGGGTCGGCTTGCGCGAAGTAGGTGGAACGGTACAAGTGGTAGCGGGCGATTTCCGGGTAGCGATCCAGGCCGTAGACCACCAGCAGCTCTTGCACGACCTGTTCTCGCGCCGGGGCGGCGGCGTGCGGATTCTCTCGCGACCAGTCGCGATAGCGATCGATGGCACTGCGCAGCGCCAAGGGGGCGTAGTAGGCGTGGTCGAGGCTCTCCACGAATGCGTCCAGCACGGTCGCCAACGACTCGCCTAGGACTTCCATGGGAGACCGGTCGAGCTCGGTGCGGAGCTCAGCCAAAAACGTTCGTGCCCGCTCCTCGCCGATGGCTTCCACGCATGCCTCGCAGATCCAGCGCAAGTCGAGGGAGCGACGGCACCAGGGGTAGTGGCTGGTCGTTTGTCGGTAGAAGTTGTCGACCATGGGACGAACGATCGAGAGGGGAGATTCGTAGTGCTTCCAGTCGTCCAGAGAAAGGATATAGGCCCCTTGGCGGAAGTCGGGCGCGAGTACTACGACATTGAAGGGAGTCGGTGTCCCCGGGACAATCCGCCATCCGCTCTTCCGCCAGCCCACGAAGACGGCCGCCATCGCCCGCACGAACAGTTCCCGCCACTGGGCGGCATCCGCGGCCGCCACGCCCAGCATGCGCATGCTGGCGAATTCGCGAATCCGCTCGAACACCGTGAGGTCCTGGACGTAGGCATAGGACATGGCGTGCAGGGTGGGATCGTACCAACCGAAGCGTGGCACCACGGGCATGCCAAAGGGATGGGCGTCGATGGCCATCATCCAGCGCATGATCTGCCTTGCCCGTTCGGGCCCGTCGTCGTCGTTGAGGACTACGACCAGGTCGTAGTGCCTGCCCGCGGTGTTGACGCTGACCCGGAACGTCGGCTGCCCCTGCAGCGAAGGCAGGCGGGACACCCAACTTCCTTCCTGCTCGACTTGTTCGGGATCCGACGCGGTGTCCTCGAAGGCCAGGGCGATCGATCTTCCAAGGAACGAGGTCTGGCGCAGCAGATGCTCCAGCCGGGCCTCCGCCGGAGCCCCCACCGCCTCGTGGTAAAGGACTTTCGGCCGCCACGCCTCGGCGGCCGTCCCAGGACCGAAGAGGTGGTCTTCCCACCACCCGGTGAGATCGACCAGACGCTCGCGAGCAACCGCGGCCAGGCTGGGGTCGGCGTCGTGTAGAACCCAGGCGTTGAGCTCCAGTCTGACCTCGGGGAAGTACTCGGGGTGGTAGCGCACGAAGTTGCAGAGTAGATGAAAGACGTCGCTGAAAAGCGCGCGGACGGCGCTCGAGGCCGGCCAGGGGAGCTCGGCACGATAGCGATGCAGGCGCTGGCGCAGCGCCTCGAGGCGCTGATGCTCCAGATGCGTGCGTGCGATCGCCTCGATGCTCTCCGCGTCGAGAAAGGGCAGGCCCGATTCGATGAACGAGGGCATCATCTCGCTGGTTTCGGGGACCACGGTCTCGAGCAGGAGGGTACGGTAAGCCAGGCAGCGCACCGGCAGGTCGGGGTGTCGCGCCAACGCCTCCAGACGCCGTCGGATGAGCGAGACCAGGGCGGTGTGAACGCGGCCGAGCAGCTCGCCAAGTTGTGCGACTGCCGGTAGCGCAGTTGCGGCCGGGCCGAACAGTGCTTGCGTCGCCAGAGCGTGAACCGTGCCCAGTTGGTAGTCCCCGATCCATGAGATGTCCGGGGTGGACTCTGCGGTCTCAGGGCTCCGCGCTTGCAAGACGACCTGCGGCGAGATTTGCTCGAGCGGCGCCTCCCATCCCTCCTTGCATGGACAGAAGCGAGCCAGTTCCGGGTTGCCGCCCCATAGCAGAGGCTGCCGGGCGAAGGTTCCGAGATTGACCATGCCCCGGCCGCCGATGGCGTACTCGAGATCGCCGACCCTGATCCGCCCCGACGGCATCCGCCGGATGCAAAGGCGACGCCCATCGCTGCGGACCCACAGCCCGTGCTCGTCGCACTCGATGTCGCGCTCGAGCCAGCCTTGGTCACGGCAGATCCATCGCGGTATCAGGACGGGCACGCCGTGGCACGTGATCTCGTTGGCACGCCCGGTGTAGATCGCACGGATTTCCTCCGCGAAGTGCTCTTCGATGACCTTGCGTCGGTAGGAACCCTTGGCGGTCAGCTCTCCGCGCGCGAGCTCGAAGTCCCGGCTGAGAACAGCGAAGTTGACGATGCGCTCGTGGCGGACCAGCGAGCGATTGGCAACCGCCACGATGTGCCGCAGATACTCGTCCAGCGCATCGGCGGAGGCAAACGCCTGCACGACCGGGTCGGCGCGATCCACGCTCACCAAGAGCGCGTTGTAGTCCCGGCCGTCGCCCACCAGGAACGTGCGACGGATGCCGGGCACGTCCTCGAACAGCGCCTCGACCCGGCGGGGCGCGATGGTCTGACCTCGCGAATTTTTGTAGATGTCCTTGACCCGATCGATGATCTCCAGATACCCGTTCGCGTGCTGGCGGAAGAGGTCGCCGGTCGAAAGCCAGCGGGCTGACGCTCCGGCAGACTGCTGGTCGTCGAGGTAGGACGCCACGTACGGCCCCGCGATCTGCAGCTCGCCAACTTCGCTCAAATTGATCTCGATGCCGGGAAGGGCGATGCCAACCGTGCCGTCGACGTATTCACCGGGGGGAGTCATCGTGATGCCGCCTGTCGCCTCTGTCATGCCGAAACCGCTGCACAGGGCGACGCCGGATTGGTTGAAGAAGCGAAAGACGCGCGGGTCGAGGTGGCCCGCCGCCGACAAACCCCAGCGCAACCGGTCACCGACGAGCGCCCGCAGACGCCGGCGCTGCGCTTCTTCGCTGGCCGTGGCGTCGAGACTGTCGAGGCAACGCTCGCGAATCTGCGCCCAGCGCAAGGGAATGCTGATGAAGCCGGTGGGTCGTGCTTGGGGCATGACCTCGAGCAAGCTCTCGACGGAAGGGTTGCCGGCGAGCACGTAGGTTCCGCCCCAATACAAGCTTCCTTGCAGCTCGAGGTAGCGACCGAAGGTATGAAAGAGCGGCAGGTAGCAGAGAAAGATCTCGGCTTCGCCGACGGCAGGCAAAGCGGCGCCGCGGGCGAAGCGCTTGGTCAGCAACCGGTACAGCGAGAACACCACGCCTTTGGGGGTCCCGGTGCTGCCGGATGTGAACAGCACGGTAGCGGGGTCTGCAAGCTGCCGCCGGACACGCGCGGACAAGTGTCTTTCGACATCGTCGCGACTCATGCGCGACATCGCAAGGGCGAGGTCGACGTCACCCGGAGCCAACTTCGGGGCATCAGCCTGCAAGTGCAAGACATGGAAGGGCCGCTTGGCAACGGATCGCACCTGCTCGAGTCGGGCTGCCTGCCGAGCGTCGCCCGAGACGGCCACCTCGATGTCGAGGCGGTCGAAGGCCCAGGCCAAGGTGTTGACGTCGAGCTGAACGTCGAGTGGGGCGACGAACACATCGTAGGCGAGGCAGGCCAGATCGATGCAGGCGCTGTCCAGCGAGTTGTCAGACAGTATGGCGACGTTCGGAGCCCGCCCGGGCCCGAGCGCGTGCAGCACCGACGCGATCGACCGGATCCGGTGCCGCGCTTGTTCGTACGTCCATGCGACGGAGCTGCGCGCCTCGCGCAGGAAGATGCGGCCGGGGTGGCTGCGCGCCCGCTGATCGAGCAGGGTCTCCAGGGTGAAGTCCGACTGGCGAATGGCCGCGAAGGTCGTCTCGGCCCATCGCTTTTGGTGGGCACGCTCGGGCAGTGCTGACAAGAAGGCCACGGATCGCGTGTGGTCGAGATACGCGTGCCACAGGGCTGGCGCCAGCGGCACGGCGTCGGGCCGCTGCAGCTTTTCGGCCAGCTGCAGCACGTCCACGGGGTCGACCCGCAAGCTCGCTGCGGCGGCCGGAGCCCAGGTCGCGACAGCAGCTTCAAACTCGGTTGCGTCGTTGGTCACGGTCGTCCGCGAAGCCAGAGGTGGAGTCTGGGGGCTCTCATGTCGGAACCCAATTTCTCAGGAGCGCGTCGATCTGCTCGTCGCCAAGGTCACGGTGATCGGCCAGTTCCTTGATGTGCCTCGTGATCGCCAGGATCTGTCGGGCGTCGAATGCGAGGCCCAAAGAGATGGCTCGCTCGGCCACCGCGTGCCTGCCCGTGAGATGGCTGCCAACGATTAGCCTGCGCCGCAGGCAAAACGATTGGGGAGGGATGGCCTCGTAGCTGTTCGGATTGGCCAGCATGGCCTTGAGGTGGGGGCCGGCCTTGTGGGAGTAGGCGGTCTCTCCCGTTACGCAGTTGTTGAATGGCACGTCGATACCGAGGATACGTGCCACCAGGCGCTCGATGTCGAACAGTTGGTCGAGCTGGTAGCGAGCGGCCACCTGTTCACCGTCCACGGTCAGCATCCGCGCCAGGAACGCGCCCAGCGGCGTGATTCCGACCCGCTCGCCGATGCCCAGAATCGACACGTCCACGTGGGTGGCACCGGCGGCCACCGCCTCGTAGGCGTTGGCCACCGCACAGCCGGTGTCGTTGTGGCCGTGAAAACCGATGGGGAGCTCGATCGCCGCCCGAATCAGCTCGACTCTCCGGTGTACTTCGCAAGGCGTGGCGACTCCCACGGTGTCGGCCAGCCCCACCCGGTGTACGCCCAGAGCAGCGGCAGCGCGGCATACGGCAAGCAAATCTCCTTCCGGAGTACGGAACGCATCCTCCGCGGAGAAACGGACCTCGAGACCAGCTCGCAGGGCGCGCTCGATCGGAGCGGCCATCGCTTCCATCACCTGCTGGATGCTTCGCCCGTGCGAGGCTTCGCGGAGCACTGGACTGGTGGCCAGGTAGAGGCCGACCCCTTGGGCACCGGCATCCACCGCTTCCTGCACCTCCCCATCCAGGCAGCGGACATGGGCCAGCACCCTGGCACGCAGCCCCAGCCGAGCAACTCGCTCGAAATCGCGGCGCGACCACGGTGACGCGGACGGGGAGGTGAGCTCCACGTAGTCCACGCCGAATGCATCGAGGGCGTGCGCGATGGCCACTTTGTCGTCCGAGTCGAACTGGGCGCGCGCGAATTGTTCTCCCTCGCGGAGCGTGGTGTCGATGATCCGGAACTCGTGCATGGGCTCAGCGGCCCTCGACCGCTCGGCCACTTGCCGCACAGAGTATTTCGGGTCCCAAGCCGCCAGCCGTGCCACTGACATCCCGGCGCAACACGTCGGTGCAACCTCCTGTTCGCGGCCTCGTGGCTGGCGCGACATCCCATTGAGCTTCATTTCCGCGTCGACACATCGCGGTTCAGGGTGTCCGATATCCAGGACCAGGTCAACTTGCCCCATGCCCCCCCGCGAGGTGGCAGACCACGGGCTCGCAGGGCTCAGGCAACAGCGCGATGGGCGGAACCATGGCCGGCTCCGGGGGGGGTGCCACGGGCGGTACCTCGACGAGTGACGCGGGGGCGGGAGGGAGTCCGGACCCCGGCTGCGCCCGGAGCGGTGGCGGCGGCGAGACGTCCGCCATCACGAACCGGAACCGTCACGTGGGGAGTCCGTGCGATCGCCATCTATGCCGTTCGTCAGATGCGCGGGAGCTGCACGCCCAAGACGCCCATCGGCCACCACGCCGCGCACAGCACCCACGACTCGGTTCTGGAGTACAACTCGGGGGTATGGTGTGCCCAGAAGTTTGCACCGGCCAACGGCCGCACATGGGCTACTCCGACCTCGGTCACCAGTGGTGCGCACGTGTGTACCAAGGAGGCGGGTTGCAAGGCGCGGCCGCTGGCCGAAATGTTCGACGATTAGCCTGGCGCGCTGCCGCTGCACCGCGCGGTGCTTGCGCTTCGCCTGGGGCGCGTGCAGACTGCGCGGCGTTCGCAGATGTCGCACACTTCTCTAGAGACTTCCTCGCCTATCGTCGTGGGGCCTGGCCCCATTGACATCGATAGCCTGATCGAGGTCTCCGTACACGGCGCCGAGGTGCGTCTGACGGAAGATCCGGCCTGGATTCGTCGCATGGGGGATTCCGAAGCGAGGTTGGCCAGCGCGGTGGCCGGGGGAATTCCCATTTACGGAGTCACCACGGGGTTCGGCAGCAACTGCGGAACGCGCGTTTCGACGGAAAGCCTGCTTGCCCTCGGCGACGCGCTCCTGCGATTTCACGGTTGTGGCACCGGGCCGACGCTTCCCGTGGCGGCGGTGCGCGGTGCGATGCTCTGCCGCGTCCTGTGCCTCGGTCTGGGCTATTCCGGCGTACGGATAGCGTTGCTCCGGCGGCTGGTCGAGTTCTTGAACTGCGGCATCACGCCGGTGGTGCCCGCGCAAGGTTCGGTTGGCGCGTCGGGCGACCTCACGCCCATGTCCTATGTCGCCGCGGCCCTGGTGGGTCAGCGCGAGGTGTTCTTCGCCGGCGAGCGCATGCCCGCGGCTCGCGCCATCGAACTGGCGGGGTTGCCGCCCTTCGAATTCGGCGTGAAGGAGCCCATATCGATCCTCAATGGCACGCCCATCATGACCGGTGTCGCCCTGATGGTGGTGGATGAGTGCCGGCGCATCTTGGCCGCAGCCACCCACGCGACCGCCATGGCGGTGCATGCCATGGCCGGGCACGAGCACCACCTGCATCCCGTGCTCTTCGAGGCCAAGCCCTTCCCCGGGCAAGGCCGGGTCGCCGCGCGCTTACGCGCGCTCGTGCGCGCCGAGGGCGATGTCCACGAGGCCGAGGTTCCTGAATCGCTGCAGGATCCCTATTCCTTGCGCTGCGCCCCGCACGTTCTCGGCGTTCTCGCGGACGCGTTGGACTGGGTCGAGCGATGGGTCGAGATCGAGGCGGGTGGGGCGTCGGACAATCCGCTGTTCGATCCACAGTCGGGACGGCCTCTCATGGGTGGCAACTTCTATGGCGGGCACATTGCGTTTGCCATGGACTCGGTCAAGGCCGCGGTCGCCTCTGTCGCGGATCTGTGTGACCGCCAGGCGGCGCTGCTCGTCGATCGTCGATTCAACCGCGGCTTGCCGGCGCAGTTGGCCGTGCCGGTGGAATACGGGC